>Ga0116217_10001969_pt1 | contig 19310 bp, 18 predicted proteins | sample Sb_taG_6_FD_89697 | JGI IMG/M metagenome (GOLD analysis project Ga0116217, IMG submission 89697) | Peat soil microbial communities from Weissenstadt, Germany - Sb_50d_4_PS metaG | ecosystem: Environmental > Terrestrial > Soil > Wetlands > Peat | place: Germany: Weissenstadt | collected 2010-09-21 | reverse complement strand
CTAGAGAGTTTCCGATCACCGGCGCGGAACGTCGTCGGAAAAACAAGCAATTTTATGATTGGCTACGTTCCCAAGGACGTCGCTAATTCAAAACAGCCCACTACCGGAAGAGTGTGATTCTCGCACTGCTGCACCGGCGCATTGTCTCCTGTTATGATTTGCGGCGCTCATGTTTCTAAGTTCTTATGGCCGGTGGCGGCTGCCGAGCTGCGCTCGGCTTGGACGGGCGAAGACGCCCGTCCCCACACGAGCCTATAGGTGCTCGCGACTCGCTCGAGCGCTGGCCATCCTCGCAGCGCTGGCAATTCCCTCTAGCCTCGACGCGTTGCCGGCTCCTAAGACGCCGCCCGCTCTGCCTTTCGTCCGCATGGTGCAGCAATGGATTCCCATGCCTGACGGCGTCCGCCTCTCCGCCACTCTCTACATGCCTGACAACACGAAGCCCGGCGAAAAATACCCTGCTTTGCTTGAATATCTGCCTTACCGCAAAGACGACGCTACTGCCGAGCGTGACTATCCCATCCACGCCTGGTTCGCCGCTCGTGGATACGTCAGCGTCCGCGTCGATATTCGCGGCTTCGGCGACAGTGAAGGCACGCCCACCGACCGCGAATATTCCGAGCAGGAGCAACTCGACGGCGAGCGAGTGATCGCCTGGTTAGCCTCTCAGCCCTGGTCCACCGGCGCAGTGGGAATGTTTGGCATTTCCTGGGGAGGTTTCAACTCCATCCAGATGGCGATGCGTCATCCGCCCGCGCTCAAAGCCATTCTCGCCGTCGACGCCACCGAACAACTTTTCCACGACGACGTTCATTACATCGACGGCATGATGCACTTCGACGAGTTCGAGCTCAACATGGACCTCGCTCCCTCGATGCCGGGCGCGCCTGACTACTCGCTCGACGAGAAAACCTTGAATCCGCGTTTTGAATCCGCGCCCTGGTCGCTGCTCTATTTCAAACATCAGCGGGATGGCGAGTTCTGGCACGCGCCCGTCCGCCCGCTGCGCGAAATCAAGATTCCCTGCTTTCTAATTGGAGGCTTGCTCGACGGCTATCGCGATTCCATCCCGCGCATGTTCGAGCAAGTCAAGGCGCCGCTGAAAGCTATCATCGGCCCATGGAATCACACCTTCCCCAACGATGCCGAACCCGGCCCGCCAATCGAATGGCGAGATCAAGCCCTCCGCTGGTGGGATTACTGGCTCAAGCGCCGCAACACGGGAATCATGGAAGAACCGCCACTCTCGATTTATATGCAAGAGTGGCACGCGCCGATCCGCACTTGAAAACCGTACCCGGAACATGGCGCGGCGAGATTGGCTGGCCGCCCAGAAATGTAGCCAACACGACGCTCTATCTCTACGACGCCCACGTGCTCTCGACCGAGCCTGCCAAGGCCGCCAGCCACCAACTCCGTTACGTTCCGTCCGTTGGCGTGGAATCGGGATTCTGGTGGGGAGAGTTGCTGACCGATCAGCGGCCGGTCGACGCCTTCAGCCTTATCTACGATTCGGCTACGCTCAAGACCGACCTCACCATGCTCGGACGCCCCCACGCCTTGCTCCAGGTAAGTTCGTCCGCTCCGCAAGCCGATTGGTTCGCCCGCCTCTCCGATGTGGCTCCCGACGGCAGCGTCACCCAAATCACCGGAGCGGGACTGAACGGCGCGCAGCGCGACTCAGCCTCCGACCCTAAAGACTTGGTGCCCAACCAGACCTATCCGCTCGATATCGAAATGCACCTGGCCACCTGGACTTTCCCCAAGGGCCATCGCATTCGCCTGGCAGTATCGAACGCACTCTGGCCCATGGTCTGGCCAACTCCTTATGCGATGACGACCACGCTGCAACTCGGCGGCGATACCGGATCTCGCCTGACCCTCCCGCTCGTCCCGCCGTCGATGTACGCCGCTCCCCGATTCGCGCCTCCGCAGGCATCCGAACAACGCAGAGACGTTCAGTCCGCGGGCTATCCCTGGCCCGGCGATTGGAAAACCGAACGCGACGAACTTAATGGAAAAACAAAAGTGACGTGGAGCGGAAAGTCCGAAGAAACCTACCCCTGGGGAAAAGAAACCGATTTCGAAGGCATAACCTACACGACCGACGACAACCACCCCGAGAGCAGCGGCGTCCAAGGCGAAGCCGAAATCACCATGGCGCTCAAAGAACAGACCCTGATCTGGCAAGGCCATCTGACCCTGACCAGCGACGCGCAAAACCTCTACTACAAATACACCCGCCAACTATTCAAAGATGGCCAGCCGATCAAGCAGAAGACGTGGCAGGAAACGATTCCGAGGGACCACCAGTAATCCCATAGCAGTCCGAGCGCCGAAAGCGAAGTCGTCAGGTTACTTCGGTGACCTACCCGGCACTCTGGATAACGTTTACGCTGACTACGTGAAGGAGTTGTCCATGCGACCCCCCATTGCAACCGCGCTCCGGGCGCGCTTTTCCGGAGTAATGCTCTCAGGAACGATTGTCCTAAGAACGGTTGTCTTAGGAATGATTGTCCTGGGAATAACCGTCTTCTCCCCGTCCGTTTCTCTCGCTCAAGAACCGTCGGACGTGACGCGGAAGATCGTGAGCAAAGTGGTCCCGGATTACCCCGAGCTAGCCCGAAAAATGCAAATCATCGGAACCGTCAGGGTGGAAGTGACGGTTGCGCCCAACGGGAAAGCGAAGTTCACTCAAGTGGTTGGCGGTAGTCCAGTACTGGCAAAAGCCGCGGTCGATGCTATAGAAAAGTGGAAGTGGGCAAACGGACCGCAGGAAACTAAAGAGCTCATTGAACTCAATTTTCATCCTTAGCAGCCGGGCTCTGCAATCTCCGCGGTTAACTTTCACTGCCAGCACGCCAACGCTCCTGCCCTAATCCACTCTTCAAATCCGCCGCCAGCAACTGATGAAACAAGTGTTCCCCCGCTTCGCGACGCACTGAGAGCCGCCCTGCCCCGTAGGCCCGCGACTTCAGCCCCCTCTGCACCGCCTCGCAAATCCCCAAATCCTCATCCTGTACCCGGTTCCCGACCGCGACGCTCCCCTCGTTGTAAGCGCGCGCCGCTTCGCTAACATCGCTAAAGTAAAAATCAAAAATCACGCGGCAATGGTCCACATCAACTGGAATCACCAGATTTGTATCAAGATAGCCCTGGTAGCAGTTGAACATGAAATTCGGATGCAGCCAGAAATACCAAGCCCGGTCGCCCCGACGCATTGCGCCCGTGGCTGCGTCCTCCTGCGAACTCACCATCGGACTCGACTGCAAACAATACCGGTCCTCGTTCTCAATGGTGTAGTGCTTGTAATCCAGGACTGAATTGAGCCCCTTATGCAGATGCGGCACATGATAGCCACCATCCAGATAGTTATCGACAAAGACCTTCCAGTTACAGTGGATGTCGTAACTCTGACTAGTGAAGTAATGCAGCTTAGTCAATTCCAGGGGAGCCACGCGCTTCACCAATCCACCAAGAAACTCAGTTAGCGGAGCGGCTTCCGCATCCAGATTCACAAAGACAAACTGCTCCCACGTGTCCACCTTCACCGGAACCAGTCCGTGGTCCTGGCGTTCAAAGTTCTTCACGCCTTCGAACTCCGGCATCCCCTTGAGCGCGCCGTCCAGCCCGTAATTCCATCCGTGATAAGGACAATGCAAGATCGACGCCTGCCCGCACGGCTCCGTTACCACCGCCGCGGCATGATGCCGGCACACGTTATAAAACGCGCGCAACACACCATCATTCCCGCGCACCGCCACCAGCGGCTCTCCTGCGACGGTTGCGGTGACAAACTGTCCCGGCTTTTCCACCTGGTCCACTCGCCCCATGACCTGCCAGGTCCGCGAGAAAACCGTCTGCCGTTCCAGTTCCGCGATCCGCGCATCTACATACCACGGAGCCGGAATCGTCGACGCTTCGGCCAACGGCGCCGACTCGTCATAACTCGCAACAATCTGTTCTACCGTCATCCCACTCTTCATGGTTTCTGTCCGGTTACCTGGGCTTTCTCCGAGCCAATCGCCCTCCGCAACAGTTCGACAAACTGCTCAATGCGCGCTTCTTTCTCCTCTGGAACCGGCCCCGTCTTCCGGAATAGGCCCGGATCCAACTCCTCGGTCAACAGCGCATCCTGAAACCGGTCCATCGTCCATTCCATGATCGACCCGATCAGGTCCACACCCAGATCGGCCCGCAACTCGCCCCGCTGGACTCCGAAGTTCACAAAGTCGCGCCATCCATAAGGATCCTCCGCCACTAGAAACCGGTTGATCTCGCGCCGCAGCGCCAGATCCGCCCCGTAATTACCAATCAGATAAATTCGGTACGACGCCCAATTATCCCGCACCATATTCTCAGTGCGGCCAAGCCAGTAGCGCAGGACTTCAAAAAACCCGTGCTCCTGCGCCTCCGCCGGAGCTTGCATGTATTTCGGAAACGACTGCACCGCCTTCTTATAAGCTTCGAAGAACAATCCGTCCTTGCTTTTGAAATGCTGGAACACCGATCCTTTCGCGATGCCTAACTGCTCTGCAATATCTTCCACCCGAGCCCCGCTATAGCCGCGCTCGGCAAAATGCCTGATTGCCACCTCCACAATTCGCGCTCGTTTCGCTTCCGATCGCGGACGCGGCTTGCCATCCCGCCTCATCTGCGTCGGTTTCGCCAGACTACTGGTAATGCCTTCCATGGCCCAACTCCCATTACTTATTTTTGACTATTAGTCAAACTAAGATACAGTACTCTGAAACCATTATTCAATCGTTTTTTACAGGGGTTTTGTTAGGTTTTCCACTTAGAGTCTTTCTTCCTATTGACCAGTGGTCATCGACATGTTTGGATCCCTGCCATCGCGCCGTGTCCGCTTGAGTTCGCGGCATAAATCCTGACCACAGGGGGCACAGAGGTACACAGGGGTACACAGGGGACGACCTTGGGTATATTAAATGAAGAGGAAAACCTGAGGGCTGCACAAGAGGGGATGGAGATTCCTAATGTCCGAAACCGCTCAACAATACACATACCGCATCCTGGCCAACGTTCAGGGACAAGACCCGATCAAAGTCCTATCCGCCACTAACAAAAAAATAGCTCGCCTGATCAAAGGGGTCCCCACTGCCAGACTCCGCAAGCGACCCGCGCCCGATAAATGGTCGGTCGCGGAAATCGTCGCCCACCTCGGCGACGTCGAAATCGCAATCGGCTGGCGCATGCGCTTCATCCTCGGAGCTCCCGGAACGCCCGTCCAAGCCTTTGATCAGAACGCCTGGGTAAATGCCGGACACTACGAAAAACGCGATCCCCGCAAATCCGTCGAACTGCACCGCGTGGTGCGCGAAGCCAACCTCGCGCTCCTCAAATCGCTTTCTCCCGAGCAGTGGAAGCACTACGGCCACCACGCCGAACGCGGCCAGGAATCCATTGAGCACATGGTCCGAATGGTCGCCGGACACGATATCAACCATCTCGGGCAAATCGAACGCATCCTGACGCCGAGGAAATGACCGTAGTCGCCATCGACTATAGGTAAACAAAAAATGCGGGAAGCATGGCGCTTCCCGCATCGATTCCAAATACTCACGAATTACTTCTGTGTAAACGGCAGCCCGGGCAGCGTTTCCGTGTGCTCGGACTTTACCGCGCTCAGCAGGGTCGGATCCAGCCCTAGCGCTTTCACGATGGTTGGAGCAATCTGGCGCGTCTCGACCTGATCGTTAAACGTTGAAGCCTTGTAGCTCGGGTTCGAGACAATCAGCAGAACGTTGCGGTCGTCGTAGGCAAAGCCGCCATGCTCGGCAACTTTTTTCGTCCCGCCCGTATAGACGACGCCAACGTTCGGAGCCACGATGATGTCGGGAGTCCGGGAATCGGTGAGCGGATCGTTGAATTGGAGGGTGAGCGAGGGACCGGAGAAAATCTCGCCCTGCCCAAACAGGTTCTCATTCGCCGCCAACGTGGCCACGAAGCTCTCGGTCTGGCTCTGATCAGTCAGCCAGATCAGCGAGATGTCATCCTCGTCCGCTTGCGCAACCGGCAACCCCGGCCCCACTCCGGCCGTTGAAAGAATCTGGGATGGTGGTTCATCGGTCGGCACATCTCCTGGAATGCGCAGAACGCGATTCGGATCAATCGCCGACTGCCCATGCTTCGCCGATATAATGATCAACGTCGAATCCAGCAGTCCTTGATTCTTCAACTCCGCAACCATTTGGCCAACCGCAGTGTCCACGTACTGGATCTCGGCGAACAATGAATCGCTCGGGGTTCCGAGCGCGTCGACGTAACCGCCGGTTAGTCCAAGCGATTTTTCCACTAGCTTCTGACCCACGCTCACCGCCTGGAAGTTCATGCCAAACAGGGTCGGAACCGGTGCGGTCGCGCTTCCATCGTGCGTCTTGCCGTCGATCCAGTTGAGCACCGCCTGCACTTTGAACTGGTCATAGCAGCGGATGTTCTGGAAGCTGTCGGTCCACGCGTTGCTCGACATGGCAGCGCCCGGATCGGGAAGCGGATTGCAACCCTGAACCGTAGGGATCGCCACCGGAATCGAATTGATTTCCGGCGACCACAAGTCAACTACGCCGTCGCCACTCGGTCCATTGGTAAAGTCATAGGACGGATGCTTATCGGACCACGCGGTGTAACCACCGGCATTCTTCACCACGTTGAAGATGGTATTCGCGCGGATGAAGCTGTGCGGATACACGGGCGCGCAGCCATTCTTCGGATTGCGGGGCAGATAGTCGGGATTGATTCCGTTGATTCCGGAGCTGCCGTTCGGCTTTCCGGAGTCAAGCTTCAGATAGTTGTAGTCGATTTCTTCGTCGAACCCAACCTGCGTGCCAATCACGCTCGGGCAAAGCTTTTCGCCGCCGGCAATCCCGTAGGGCGTAGTTTTCGCCGGAGGCGACAACGCGCGATCATAGCTCACGTCGTAATACATTCCTGCTGAACGCGGGGTCCCGCCCGTGATCTGAGCTACCAACCCAGGGAAGGAATCGGAAGGTTTCGGAGTGAGCGCTTGCAGGTAATGCACTCCGGTTGCGGAAAGCGCCGCCAGATGCGGACAGTAAGTCTGATTGCCGTAGATCGGAACGCCCTTGGCGCAATTCGCAAAATCCAGCGCGTGCATGCCGTCAATGCTGATGAGTAAAACGTGTTGAATCTTGCCGGTTGGTTGCGCGGCAGCTGTGGACGAAAACAGGCTTGCCAACGCCAAGCAACCAGCCCGAAGGGGAGAAAACGACGATCGGACACTTTTGGCCTCCTTGAATTACCACCGAGAATTACTACCGACGATGAGTATTCGCCGCGCGCCCGCCGCGCGGGTTAATGGGAGGTGAATGGTAGGTTAAAGAACCGTGAACGCCGCACCAAGCAGCGCATCTTGACGCGCAACAATCGTAAGGCTAGCCTGATGCCAACGATCTCCGTATCGTTTATCTGGAGGCCGCGCCCATGCATTTTTCATCCACGTGGTTATTTCTCCTCGGCATCCCGTTGCTGCAGGCCTCGGACAATAGCGGCATTAAGATGACAATTCAGTTTGGAAATGTTGGAACTTCGACCCGGCACACCATCTATCTTCAATCGGACCGGAAGCGAATGGAATTCCGGAATTACATCGGAGAAAAAGAAGGGCCACGGCTTGTGGCCATCACACGTTGCGACTTGGGAGAGATGTTTGAACTGAATCTTGATGCCCACGAATATACTTCGGCTCCCTATCCGCCCAAGCCTTTTACCAAAGAGCAGATGGAAGCTCGCGGATTACCAACGACAGTAAAGTATGTCTCGGACAAACCGACATTGCGAATTGAAGTAACCACAACCGACACGGGCGAGCGCAAAGAAATGTTTGGACACATCGCGCGCCACGTGCTCACGACCAGAAAGCAGATTCCGCTGGAAGGCTCCCACTCCGAGCCGCAAGAAGCGGTGACGGACGGGTGGTACATCGATGCGAAGCCCGGCGATTCGAACGACATCGATCTCAAACAACGGCTATCGTGCGACCGGAAGTGGCCTAAGGGAGCAAAAAGTCACGCTTACCTGCACGCTGCCGGCAGAAACCAGCCAATCGACAAAGCTGAATTCATCTCCGTTGGAGAACCGGAAACCGGATTTGCTCTGGACTCTGTAACGACCACGAAAAGCACATACGTGCTGCCGGGCGGGACCAGAAAGCAGTCAGATGCGAAGCATGAAGTGCGAGTAACCCAACTCGAGAGCAGCCCTCTCGATCCAGCGCTCTTCGATATTCCTGCGGGATTCAAACATGTGGAGCGTATCGAGCGCAACCCGGCGATGTCGGCGTCTTCCAACGCGATCGAAGATTTCTGGCAGCGACTTAAGGCCAGTGTAGCGAAATTTTTCTAGCCGTTGATAGGCGGACTACGGTTCCACCAGCTCTTGCAGCGGCTTCACCAGGGGCGGAGCGGCGGGTTTCTTCGCGCGTGTCGTGGTGATCATAACCACGCTGACCAGCACCAGCAGGGTTCCCAGCAAGGTTCTTGGACCCACGGTCTCGCCTCCGAGGAAATATCCAACCGTCACCGCCACTACCGGGTTGACGTAGGCGTAGGTGCCAACCTTGGTCGGCGATTGATGATGGATGAGCCAGACATAGGCCGTGAAGCCTACGATGGAGCCCGCCACGATCAAGTAGGCAAGTGCGAACCACGCGCCGCGAGAGACGGCTTGAATATGAAATCCGCGGAACTCGCCGAAAATTGCCGCCGTCAGCGCGAGCATGATTCCTCCGGCGAGCATCTGGGCTCCGGAGCTCATGGCCTTCGACGCGGGTAGCGCCAGCTTGCGGGTAAGGGCCGAGGCGATCGACCAACTCATCGCCGCCACCACCAGCGCGCCCGCGCCGGCGCGATCGATGGGCGCTTCGCCGAGACTCAGGCTGAGTGATCGGCTCAGCAGAATCGCGACGCCTCCGATGCCGACCAAAAGAGCCAGCGCCAGCCGGACTGTAAGCTGCTGCGTACGCAGGAAGATGATCTCCGAAAGCGCCATGAACACCGGGATGGTCGCCAGCATGACCGCGGCAATTCCGGAAGGCACCCGCTGTTCGGCCCAAAACAACAAGCCGTAGTCGAGCACAAAGATACAGATCGCAAGAAGCGAGGCGGAAACCCACTCGCGGCGTGAGGGCGAGGGCGTACCCTGCAGACGCAACCATCCGAAGAGCACCACTCCGGCGGTGAAGAAACGCATGCTGGCGAGAAGAAGTGGAGGAACCTCACGCACACCTACGCGGATGGCCAGAAAGGTGGAGCCCCAGACAAAATAAATAATGGAGAATGCCAGCACGGTCTTCCATGCCGGAGGATGAACCGCTGCTTCCATAGGAAATAGATCACGGGCAGGGCGGCGGGGACGCAGAGTTTTTCGGCCTGCGCGAGTCAGGCGGGCCCTCGGCTGGCCCCGGCAATTCTCAGCTGGTTAAGTCGCCGGTTAAGCTAATTGACTGTGAAATTGGCTTATGGTCTAGGGAGATCTGCCAGCACAACCTCGGAGTGTTCCTGCACTCGTTCGAGGACAACTTCGCGGCCGTCCGGGGAAATGTCGAAGTCACGAATATCGAAGTCGGGAGGGAGACTAGTCAACTGCCGCTCCGTGCCCGTTTGCGTGTCGATCAGCCACAAATCCTTATGCCGAATGTCGCCCTTCAGGAAAACGAGTCCACGCCCTCCAGGCAAGAAGGCCAAGTGTCGCGCCCCGCGAGTTAAGGTCAATGCGTGCAAGGGAACGACTGCGGCCTCGGCCGTAACCGCTTTAACCGGAAACGTGGTGCCGATATCGGGTCCCGAGTAAACAAGGAAGCGGCCATCGGGCGACCACGCGGGATCAACCGAGTACTCTTCGACAAAGACAGTGGGCGGGCGTCCGTCCAGCGGCACGCGGAACAGGTGGGGAACGCCATGATCGTTCGCCGCCGAAGTGATGGACCGGCCGTCGGGTGCCCATGCTGGCGCTCCCTCCAGGTCGAGTGCATCGGTCACGATCCGGGCTTTCGTGCCATCGGCTTGCATCGTGTATAAGAACGTTTGACCGTGTTGACGGACTGAGAATGCGATGCTCTGTCCATCGGGGGCGATTGCTGGGCCGCCAATGACTTGCGCACCCAGACCACTCCATAACTCCGTGCCAGTTCCGCTGGCGAGCTTCCAGATACTCGCACTCGTGCCAGTCGCAGAAACATACAGAAGATAATTTGGGCCCAGTCGTGGGGAAAACCCCGTGCTCGTCGCCAGTGAGGTTCGAGTAGCCGCCGACACCTCGGCGGGCGAATCAGCGATCCGCAAGCGCCAGAGTGTTCGCTTCGGACTTGCGGGCGTGAGAACCAGACGGCGACCGTCAGCACTGGCCGCCAATGACGTGTACCGGTCAAGACCAGAGGTCAGACGGTGGGGGATGCGGCGCTAGACGTCCATGCTATAAAGCCACGGCCCCGAACCATCGGGATCGCTGGCAAGGTAGATCAGCGTCCGTCGATCTAACAGAACCGGATATATCACGCGCCCATTGTGCGACGTAATCCGCTCAGGAGTTCCACCGGCTGGACGGATGCGCCAGATGTCCAATTTGTCCGGGAGGGAACCCTGGACGAAGTAGATGAATGCCATATCGGTCGCCCACAACGGAAAGTGGCAATGGAGTCCGGCAGGCGCAGTGAAGATCGGCCGATCCTCCGATCGCCGACCGCCGTTTGACACGAACAGCGGGTCTCCGGGGCCGGGCGTGTGGTACGCGAGTCGGGAGCCGTCGTGGGACCAGTCGAACTCGGCTACCCCTTCAAGATATGGCCTCGGCTGTCCACCCAGGGTTGGCACTGCCCAGACGCTGATGTTCTCGGCGTTCGACCCGTCTTGCTTGCGAAACCAAAACGTGACGAACGAGCCATCGGGCGAGAACCCCAGGCAGCGGAGCGATGGATTCGCAAGCCCCGGGAAACTCCCGCGGGTTAAGTTGTGGAACTGGCCTGACGCAACCTGTGTGACCCAAACGTCCGTCTGTCCGTCACGATCTGACAGAAAGGCGACGAACTGTCCGTCGCGGGACACCGCAGCGGCTTGCTCCACTCCCTCAAACTCGGTGACCGTTTGGAGTCGCGCGCCGGCGATCGGATCTCGCCAGAAATATTCCGTCTTCCTAAGCCAGAAGCTGACAGCAATTGCCAGCAGCGCAGTCACCGCTGCCAGGGAAAGAATAACTCTCCATGGCGCACGAGGCGCCGGGACCGCTGAGCGGGGAGGCAATGCAGGGGCGATGGACGACGGGACATCGTTGCCGTTCTCTTGCGTTACTCGAACATTGCGACTGCGAGCCCACTCGTCCAACTCAGCCGTAAACGCATAAATCGAGCCCGCCCGGTCATGCAGATGACGGTGAACAGGCATCCCCTCGCGCTTCTCCCAGCGCTGGACCGTGGTGACGTCGCGGTCGAAGTGGGCTGCGATTCCCTTCCAGGAATCGAGACGTTCTGAGGGCGGAGTGTCGGACGACTGTCTTCCGGGGGATGTTTCGCCCATCGCGCTGTCCTCATTGCTCCGCGGGTTGTCGCGAGCCCGGGAACCCGATTGTAGCGTCCGCTGGCGGGGACGGCAAAGTACGGCATTCGACGGCGCGGCGCATTGCCGTTTGACCGCGCCCACCAGATTGTCGGATTGTGTCCGAGCGTTTCCAGACGGCGACGCCAACGAAAGGAATTCGATATGAGAAAAAAGTTAGAGTGGTTGGTTTTGCTTGGTGCAGCGATCATCGCCACTGCAGGAAGTGCCTTGGCGACACCACCGGAAGGGTTCACGAGCACAACGACCGCTAAGGGGCAGTTCGCCCAATTCAATGTCAGTAACTACTTCATTTCCGACACACGCAAACTCTGGTTGTCCTCGCTAAGGACTAAAGGACAGTCAGACGGATATTTCTTGACCAATGTTTGGCAGCCGGGAGGAACCACGGGCTGGCACTCGCACCCTGGTCCTACTCTAATCATCGTCACCGCCGGAACGATAACTCACTATGACGGGGACGATCCCAGTTGCACGCCGCACGTGTACACAACGGGGATGACATTTGTGGATCGTGGTGGTAGCCACATACACAACGTCCGAAACGAAGGCGACGTCGCAGCACAAGTCATTGCTTTCCGGCTCGTTCCAGCAGGCCAGCCGGGTCGGATTGACGAACCAGATCCTGGGAACTGCCCCTTCTGACGAGGACGGGCGAAATCGGCACCGGGCCACATTCGCAAAACCAGTCTCGATCTTGACTGGAACAAGGAAACGCTGCTGCATGGTTCAGTGTCCGACACAGCTTCTGGGGACAACCGAGCGGCGAGTGCGATACAGCGCTCGCCGCTAGTAAGTCCCTCACGAGCTCCCGATCCAAATCCCGACCGCAAACACCAGCACACCGCCCACCACGACCTGAAACGCCGCCGACAGCAGCGGAGTATCCATGTAGCGATTCCGAATCCACGCAATCGTCGCCAGTTCCATCGCCACGATAATCACGGCCGCAACAAACGCGACGTGAAAATCTTTAATCAGGAACGGAAGAGTATGCCCAATCCCGCCCGCCGCGGTCATCAGTCCCGTCACCGCACCGCGCAGCACCGGACGCCCGCGCCCGGTCAACGATCCGTCATCGGACAGCGCCTCGGCAAACGCCATCGAAATTCCCGCCCCAATCGATGCCGCCAACCCGACCAGAAATGCGTCGTTGCTGCTCCTGGTGGCAAACGCCGCCGCGAACACCGGAGCCAACGTTGACACCGATCCATCCATCAGACCGGCCAGACCGGGCTGCACGATCTGTAGAACAAACAGGCGCCGCTGCGCTTCTTCCTCTGTCTTTTTCACCGTCGGCGTAATGCTTTCCGACATCGCCTCCGCCGCCACCTGATGCTTGCGCTCGATCTCCTCCAGATCGCCCAACAGCTTCCGCACCCCCGCATCGGTCACTTGCCCGATCGCCTTCTGATAGAACTGGCGCGTCTCCAGTTCCATGAGCTCCGCCTGCTTGCGCACGTCGGAAATCTTCAAGGGACGCGTCAGCCAGAACGGCCGCCGCTGCACAAAACCCTTTACGTCCTGCCGCCGGATCAGCGGAATGTGCTCCCCGAAGCGCTGCCGATAGGTCGCGATCAGCGACGCCCGGTGCTCCGATTCCTCCGCTCCCATGTCGTCGAACAGCTTGGCCGTCGCCGGATACGTCTCACGCAGCCCGTCGGCGAAATCCGCATACACGCGGCCATCTTCTTCTTCCAGTGAAACCGCGAGCGCCAGGATTTCGCGCTCCGTCAAATCTTTGAAGTTTCGTGCCATGCCGACAAGTGTACTGTTTCTGGATTCCGTTTCAAGATTTTGTAGTGTGGTGACAGCCACGCGGTAGCGGGCTGCGGTGCTGACGCACGGCTTGGACGGGCGGGACGCCCGTCCCCACACACGCGGCAACTCTTGCCTCGGACACAACCTGCACACTTTGCCCACTCGACGCGCCCGGCGCTCACTCGGGGAACGCCGTTGCCCGCAACTCACACAAAATGCGGCGACATTTCTTTCGCACTATCCCTCGCTCGAATGGAGTCGTGCGTGCTTCTACACCACCAGGTTCACGGGGAACTTCGCCGGTAGCAGTACTAGTCGTTCGCTGGACGAGATTAGTCTTCCACCAGCGATTCCCCCGCCGAACGCTTCTTCAACTTTTACATCGAGGTGTATCAATGTCCGTCTCCGGGATTCTAAGCAGCAGCTTCCTTCAGAACCAGATCAGCTCCGTCAGCTCTCCGTACCAACAGGACATGCAGAAGCTCAGCCAGGATCTCCAGTCTGGCAATCTCTCCGCCGCGCAATCCGACTTCGCCACCTTGCAGCAAGCGTTTTCGCAGCCCGCGACCACTTCTGCTTCAACCTCCACCACCCCCACGGCTATCCCCGTCGCACCGTCCTTTAACCAGCTCGCCAGCGATCTCCAGTCTGGCAACCTTTCCGCCGCACAAAAGGATCTCTCCACCGTCCAACAGGATATCCAGAGCCCGGGCAAGCTCACGGAAAGCCACGTCAACTATCGCAGCCATCGCGGCGGCGGAGGCGGAAGCACGGCCTCAAGCAGCCAGAATTCTCTGCTCCAGGATCTCAACCAGGTTGGGCAGAGCCCGACGTCCAGCAACCTCACCGGCGCTCAACAGGCCTACGCTACCCTGCAGCAGGAATTGCAACAGTTCGCCCTCGGTGGCGGAACCCAGTCGAGCACTCTGCTGGCGCAGATGCCCGTCTCGGTAGAAGCCTGATCAGCTCGAAACGTAGCTTGACCAGATCTGCCCTGAAAAGAAAAATAGCCATCCGCCGTCAGTAAAAGCCCTACCTGACGGCTGATGGCCGATTTCTGATACCTGAAAACTGATCGCTCTAGCGCTCTGCCCGGATCGTCTCGATCGCTTCGTGCAGTTCGTGCTCCGCCGCATGCAGATGCTCTTCCGCCTTGGCGCCATGCCCTTGCATATCGTAGTGGTTGGCGGCGCGGGCGCGATCCATTTCATGAATCGCTTCCTGCACGTGATTATGGGCCGCGTCCAGATCGTGCCAGTCACGAACCCTGTCGGCAACCGCGATCCCGGCAACAAATGACAGGCACCCAGTAGCAACGGCAACTGCAATCGCTTTTTTCATAATTTTTCCTCTCAGAGTTTTTCTCTTTCAAAGTTGTGGATGATGTTTTCCCGGACACGCACGGATACCGGTCATTTTCTCTAACCACTAAGCTCTTGTCAAAACGAAACCAGCGCATCCTAGTGTTACCACAGGTTCGTCTGTCGCAGACGCCCTTGTCCGCAGCCTTTGGCGCTTTGATACAAACCACGGGCTCACCAAAGTTCTCGCTTTGCGTGATCTGGATCACAGCCTCATGTCCGCCACTTCCGGTACAGTGTGGTAAGTATGGGTGGATTTTCCATTCTCACGAACCGCAAACGCGCCATCGTCGCACTGGTGCATTCGGTCGTGTTCCTCCTGATTGCGATGCGGCAGATGGTTGCCGCGAATCCCGCCACCGGCATCCGGGTAGCATCCACGGTGTCCCGTGGCACGTGGATTCTCTGCGGAATCTTCACCATCGTCTCTTCGATTCTCTTGTGGCTCCTTGTGATTTCCCACGGATGGATAGAAAAGATCTATTTCGGACTGTGCACCGTCAGCGCCACCTCGGGCCTCGTCCGAACGGCCGCTGGCGACCAGGCGTTTCACGCCGCCCTATACATTAGAGTTGTCATGCTGGTGAGCGCGGTGCTGGTCGGACTGCTGATCGTTCGAATACACTCCCGGTTGCATTCCCGCGCACCGTCTGGCACGTCCTCCGAGTACGCCGAAGAAAGTTCCTAGTCCCTCTCACCCCGATTCGACAGATTGCATTAGCAGAAAATCCTGCTATCATGCTGGCCGTCCATCAGGAGGTGGTTCCATGAAACTCTCTTCTCTCGCTCTTGGGCTCACCGTGGCTGTGCTCCTTGGAGCGCAGTCGACGCCCGCCCCGAATGCTTTCACTCCCGATCAAATCAAGTACGGACCTGCGCCTGCTTTCCTGCCGCCGGGCGCGGAACTAGCCGTCCTGGAAGGCGATCCCATGGCTACTTCCGGCGATTTCACGATTCGTCTCAAGATGCCAGACGGTTACAAAGTCGCGCCCCACACCCATCCCAACCGGGAGAACGTGACGGTGCTCTCCGGCACATTGAAAGTTGGGATGGGCGATCAATTCGACGCCACCAAAATGATGAGCTTCGCGGCGGGCAGTTTCGCTTACCTGGATCCGAGCATGCATCACTACGCCATGGCCTCAGGCGAGACGGTGATTCAGATCCACGGCATGTCGCCGGTGAGGTTTAACTACATCAATCCGGCCGACGACCCCAGCGGCAAGAAGTAGAATCCCTTCGTCCGCGAGTGCGGTGAGTGGGCGTCACTTTGCCGTTCCGTCGCTGCGATGGACTACCTCGAAGTGCGTTACAGACTCATCGAAGGCGGTCAGGACCGCGCGCGCTTGCGGTTCGACCACGGCCTTCTCCGGCTTCGCGCCGGCGAACTTACGGACTGCTTCCATCGAGTCCCAAAGCGTTAGCACGACAAATTCGATCGCGCTGTCAACCGCGCGTTGGAGCAGGTATGCTCCGCGATGTCCTTCGATCGCGCGGAGCGCCGGGAAAACTTTTTCGGTTGCATGCTCAATGTAGTCGCCGGATTTCTCGACGGTTGCGCGGGCGCGCCACATGCGCAGGATCAGGGCGTGGGCGTTATCTTTATCTTTATTCTTATCTTTATCGTTATTTTGACCTTGGGATGTAGCGGCCACGGCATTAGGCCTGATGGGCGTTGCCGAATCTTCTCCTGCAACTGTCTTCCATTCCCGCACATGCCATCGCTTCACCGCCCCGCTGGTCACATAGGGATCAGCCCGGGCAAACTTCTCCGCGACCTCGGGCGAGTCGCCCTTGAAGAGCAACACGGCGCCGTCGACCGGATTCGACAGCGCGCCGCCCAACACCAGTTCGCCGCGCTCGCTTGCCTTCCAGGCCTTTTCGAGATGCGCATCGCGAAACTCCGCGCGCCTGGCGACGTAGTCCTCACCAACCTCGTAGAACAAAAGGTAATGCATACGAGAGGCTTGCTCCTTCTGCGCCGCAGTCCCTCAGCGGCTGAAGCCGTTGGGATTGGGTGGGTGAGCCGCAGCGGTAAACCGCTGCGCCACCCAAATGCAAGTACAACCCCGGTAAACCGCTGCGCCACCCAAAACCCTGTGTGATTGTAGCGGTGAGCGGCTGCGCCACCCAAAATCAAGCGACCATATCGAGTTTTTGCGCAGCCTGCTACACCACAAAATACTTCGCCGCCGGATGATGCACCACGATTGCCGAGGTGCTTTGCTCGGGCTCCAGCAGGAAGCCTGAGGTCAGGCGCACGCCCACGTTCTCTTCCGGCTTTAGCAGGGTGAAGAGCTTGGTCTGATCCTCAAGATTCGGACAGGCCGGATAGCCGAAGGAATAGCGCGAGCCGCGATACTTCTGGTGGAAGAGATCGCGAATGTGCGGCGAGTCCTCGGCGGCTATGCCTAACTCTTCACGCATCTTCTTATGAAGGAATTCGGCTAGCGCTTCCGCTGTCTCCACGCTTAGGCCGTGGAGATAGAGGTAGCGCGTGTACTCTCCGCCTTCAAAGAGACGCTGCGTCTCGACCGATGCCTTCGGGCCGATTGTCACTAGCGACAGGCCCAGCACATCCACCTTGCCCGACGGCGCGGCGAAGAAATCGGAGATGCAAAGGCGGCGGCCTTCTTTCTGGCGGGGGAAAGTGAAGCGGAGGAGTTCTTTGGGTTGCGAGACGGAGCCTGCGGTGGACGGGCGGGGGCGCCCGTCGCTCCACTGATTGGGGTCGTAAACCACTACATCGTTTCCTTCGCCTCGTGCTGGAAAATATCCGTAGACTACTTTCGGCTCGAACCAGCCGGCTGCGATCACATCTTGTTCCAGTTTCTTCTTGATCGGACGGTACTTTTCTTCTACCAGACGTGCGTAATCTTCCTGCGACGCCGTCTTCAACTGCCATTGATTCTTGAACAGCGCGGTGTCGTTGATGTAATTGAAAATTTCGCGCAGGTCGTAATCCTTAACCACGCGCACGCCCCAGAACGGAGGCTCGGGAATATTCGGCGCATCCGTCACGACCGCGCTGCGCTCGGAAAACACTGGGCCTGTCTCTTCATCTACGGCAGCGGCTTTTGCGTATTCTTTTACGGTTCGGCCGTCTTGCAGACGCGCTTCACGCTTGCCGTCTTCTGACGCGAGATCCTCCATTACGTGCAGGCCGGCGAAGGCATCTTCTCCGTAGAAAACAGCATTCGAATATTCGCGGCGCAGGTCGTCTTCTACGTATTTGCGGGTGAGGGCCGCGCCTCCGCAGATTACCGGATATTGCAGCTTCTGGCGTTCCAGTTCCTGGATCACGTACTTCATCTCCAGCGTCGACTTTACCAGCAAGCCGCTCAGGCCGATGGCATCGGCGCTATGCTCCTGCGCTGAACGAATGATCACATCGCCGGCCTGCTTGATGCCCAGGTTCACGACCTTGTAGCCGTTGTTGGATAAGATGATGTCGACCAGGTTCTTCCCGATGTCGTGCACATCGCCTTTCACCGTGGCCAGTACGATGGTGCCCTTCTGTTGCGAGCCGGTTTTCTTTTCCATCTTCGGCTCCAGATAGGCTACCGCTGCCTTCATTACTCCCGCGGAATCGAGCACCGACGGCAACTGCATCTTGCGGGCTCCGAAGAGGTCGCCTACCGTCTTCATGCCGTCGAGCAGCACGGTGTTGATCAGGTCTAGCGGTGTGTAGGGGACTAATGCTTCGTCCAGCAATTCTTCCAGGCTGCGTTTTGTTTTGCCCTCACCCACCGATTTTTCGCCGTTGATGATGGCGTACTTCAGCTTGTCCTCGATCGAGAGGGTATCGATGTGCGCCGTGGTCTGCGCTTGCGCTTTGCCTTTCATGCCGGTGAAATGCTGCATGTAGACCTGCAGCGGATCGCCGTTGGAACGGTCCTGGTAAATCAGCTTGCGGGCGAGTTCCACTTCTTCCGCCGGAATTTTGTACAGCGGATAAATCTTGGTGTAGTTGACGATGGCTACGTCGAGTCCGTTCTCTACCGCCTCGTGCAGAAAGACCGAGTTCAGGACGCGGCGCGGATAGGCGTCGAGGCCGAAACTGATGTTGCTTACGCCTAGCACCGTCTTCACTTCCGGCAGCTCTTCGTGGATGCGCTTCACTGCCTTCAAAGTCTCGATGCCTGCTGAGCGGTATTCTTCCTGGCCGGTTGAGATCGGGAGGGTCAACGTGTCGAAGAGCAAGTCCACTGGGCGGATGCCGTACTTTTGCGTCGCCAAGTCGAAGATGCGATGCGCGATCGCAACTTTCTTGTCGGCGGTCAGCGCCATGCCTTCTTCGTCGATGGTCAGCGCGATTACTCCGGCACCATAGCGCTTGGCCATGGGCAGTACTTTCGAGGTGCGCTTCTCGCCGTCTTCGAGGTTGATCGAGTTGATGATGGCTTTGCCGGGGATGCGCTTCAGCGCCTCTTCGACCACATCGGCTTCGGTGCTGTCGATCAGGATCGGCGCAGGAACGCGCGTGGCAATCTTTTCCAGGATGGCGGAGATGTATCCCTTCTCGTCTTCGCCTACGATGGCGCAGCACAGGTCGAGCATGTGCGAGCCTTCGTTGGCCAACTTTTTCGCCAGCGTCAGAATG
>Ga0116217_10001960_pt1 | contig 19339 bp, 14 predicted proteins | sample Sb_taG_6_FD_89697 | JGI IMG/M metagenome (GOLD analysis project Ga0116217, IMG submission 89697) | Peat soil microbial communities from Weissenstadt, Germany - Sb_50d_4_PS metaG | ecosystem: Environmental > Terrestrial > Soil > Wetlands > Peat | place: Germany: Weissenstadt | collected 2010-09-21 | reverse complement strand
TTTGAAGAACGCGATGCTGCAGGGAACGATTGTGATTAACAATCCGTTCTGGTGGACGGCGGATGACAAGTTTTTTAATTATGCGCTGGCGCACAAGATGGGCGTGGCCATTCCGCCGACGGTGATTTTGCCGCATCACAAACATCCGCCGGATACGACCGACAAATCTATGCGGAATTTGATCTATCCGCTCAATTGGGAAGAGATATTCGCCTATGTTGGGTTTCCCGCGTTCTTGAAGCCTTACTCGGGCGGCGGCTGGAAGCACGTGTATAAGGTGCATTCTCCGGACGAGTTTTTTCATAACTACAACCAGACGGGCGACCTTTGCATGACGTTGCAACACGGGGTGGAGTTTGAGGATTATTACCGCTGCTACGTGGTGGGGCAAGAGAAAGTGCACATGATGAAGTACGATCCGAAAGCTCCGCATCATGAGCGCTATGTGAAGGGGAATCCGCAGCCCGGCCCTCTGTTGAAGCAACGCATCGAGAAAGACGCCCTGGCGTTGTGCCGCGCGCTCGGCTACGACCTGAACACGGTCGAGTTTGCCGTGGAGGACGGTGTCCCGTACGCGATTGACTTCATGAATCCCGCCCCGGATGCGGAAGTTACGTCGGTGGGACAGCAGAATTTCGAGTGGGTGGTGGATGCGGTGGCGGAGATGGCCGTCAAGAAGACGTTGGGCAGAGAGAACCCGGTGGAAGAATTACGCTGGGCGGCGTTCTTGAATGGGCCAAAATGGGTGGACCCGCGGACGCCTAAGGCGCGGAAAAAAGCGTAGCGGCTCTACGACAAAGGCTTCACATTGTCGTTGATCCAGGCAAGAATCCGTCCAAAACGAAACTCGCTGTCGGCAAGCGCGCCGATGATGAAGCGGTAGGTTTCGAGAGCGCCCACATCAAGATACAAGCCATTTCTGGCGAGAAAAGTATCTGTCGCGGAAAATGCGATACGTTTATTACCGTCGATGAAGGGATGGTTGTTGGCGAGGGACTCCATGAGCGCGGCAGCTTCCTCCGCCAGGCTGTTGTAGTAGCCATTCTGGGGACGAAAGACTGCGGCCTCAAGCGCCGCTCGATCTCGAAGCCCGTGAGGGCCGCCGAATTCATCAATCAGTTCACGGTGCATTTGGTCCACCTCTGCAACCGTAAGATAGACGTACTCGGCCATTTACTTGGCCAACATCCCCAGCAGCTTGCGATTCCTTTCCTTCGATTTCCGAAAAGCATCCATCGTCTCAGGACGGACCATCTGCTGCGAGGGAACCACGTTATGGAGATAATGCTCCAGCGCCCGTTCCAGCAGGAAGCGCTGCGACTGTCCCCGTTCTTTGGCGACGGAGACGAATTCTTTATGGAGTTTGGCATCGATTTCGGGAGCAAATTTGACGGTATCAGCCACGATGTGACCTCCAAAAACCCTATTATCATTCCCTCAGGCAACGCGGTCAAGAATAATCTAGACTAATGTAGATTTGGCAAAAGGCAGAACTTGTTGCGTTACGGGAGCGGACAAGAGTGTCCGCGCCGCGCGTGCTCGTTGGTATACTAATTGGACTTACTGCCAGCCTGTCTTCCCGCCTGGCAGGGCTCTGGGTGCCGCGATGAAACCTACATTCACGCTCGGAATCGAGGAGGAGTATCAGACTGTCGATCCTGAGACTCGGGATCTACGGTCGCACATTCACGCCGAGATCATCGAGAAGGGCAAGTTGATCCTGCAGGAACGGGTCAAGACGGAGATGCACCAATCGGTGGTCGAGGTGGGGACTTCGGTTTGCGCCAATATCAAGGATGCGCGGGAAGAGCTGAAGAAGCTGCGCTGGCACATGATCCGGCTGTCGCGGGAGAACGGCCTGCGGCTGGCTTCGGCGGCCACGCATCCGTTTGCCGACTGGCGTGTGCAGGAACTGACGCCGGGCGAGCGCTACAAGAATATTGTGCAGGACATGCAACTGGTGGCCCGGGCCAACCTGATTTTCGGGCTGCACGTGCATGTGGGCATCGAGGATCGCGAAGTTTTGATCCAGATGATGAATCACGCGCGGTATTTTATTCCGCACCTGCTGGCGCTGTCGTCGAATTCGCCTTTCTGGCTGGGGATGGATACGGGCCTGAAATCCTATCGCTGCAAGGTGTTCGACAAATTTCCGCGGACCAACCTGCCGGATTATTTCCCCAGCTGGGGCGAGTATGAGAATTACGTCAAGCTGCTGGTGAAGACGAACTCCATCGATAACGCGAAGAAGATCTGGTGGGACATGCGGCCGCATCCGTTCTTCAACACGCTGGAGTTCCGGGTGTGCGATCTTCCGATGCGGTTGGATGAGACGATTGCCTTGGCGGCGCTGATCCAGGCAACGGTGGCGAAGCTCTACAAGCTGTACTCGCAAAACCAGGGATTCCGCCTCTATCGGAAATCGCTGCTCATGGAAAACAAATGGCGAGCGGCGCGCTATGGGATTGACGGGAAATTGATCGACTTCGGCAAGCAGATGGAAGTTCCGGAGCGCGATCTGATCGAGGAATACCTGGAATTCGTCGATGACGTGCTGGACGAACTGGATTGCCGCGCGGAGGTAGACTACATCCGCGAAATTATGAGGATGGGCACCGGCGCCGATCGGCAGTTGGACGTGTACCGCAAAACCGGCGACATGAAAGCCGTGATGGACTACATCATTGAGGAGACTGAGGTGGGCGTGGACGAAGCGGATAGCGTGCCCACCGCCCGGGCCGTCTGAAGTGCTTGACGAATGACAATAACTAATGACTTTGATGAATACTGCTGAACAATCCAACCGACAACTGAATCAGATGGCCTTTGATCCTGAATTGACGCCGGGGGCGCGAAATGCGGTACGCGTGTGTCTGTGCGTCCTGGCTTCGGAAAAAGTCACCGTCATCACCGATGAAGTCAGCCTGGAGATCGCCGCGGCCATCGTGCACGAACTGGAAGAAGTGGGCTGCCGCTACCAGACGTTTGTGCTGGAGGATGTGGCGACTCGTCCACTGACGGATTTGCCGCAGGTGATCATGGAGGATCTGGAGTCGAGCCAGGTCAGCATTTTTGCGGTGCAGGGCCAGGCCAACGAATTGAAATCGCGCATGCAGATGACGGATGTGGTGAACCGGCGAAAGATCCGGCACGCGCACATGGTCAACGTCAATAAACGGATCATGATGGAAGGCATGCGTGCGGATTTCCTGAGGGTCGACCGCCTGAGCGTGAAGGTAATGGAAATGGTGCGCAAGGCGAAGCAGGTTAAGGCGAAGACGCCGGCAGGTACGGACCTGGTGGCGGATCTGAATCCGAATTACCGGTGGGTGAAGACGAGCGGACTTATCAGCACGGAAAAGTGGGGCAACCTGCCCGGTGGTGAAATATTCACTACGCCGGGCGAGGTAAATGGAACGTTTGTGATTGATGGAGTGGTGGGCGATTATTTGTGCCGTAAGTTTGGCGATTTGAAGGCGCATCCCCTGACCATCAACATCAAGGCGAATCGCCTGGTCGCGGCGCACTCGGCGAACAAGGAATTAAAAGACGATTTCTGGGCTTACACCCATACCGACGAGAACAGCAACCGCGTGGGCGAGTTTGCGATTGGAACCAACATCGAACTGAAAGATGTGATCGGTGAGATTCTGCAGGATGAGAAGTATCCGGGCGTGCACATTGCATTTGGCAATCCGTATGGGGCGCATACCGGGGCGGAGTGGTTTTCGTCGACGCACATTGATGTGGTGGGACGGAATTTTGATATTTGGGTCGACGGCCGGCAGATTATGCGGCACGGGCAGTTTTTGATTGAGGCGTAGGGTGTGTGGCGGCGGGGCTTCGCTCCGCAGGGACGGGGCACAGCCCCGTCACCACACGAACTTCGATGATTCCCTCCTACCGGCAAGACTTCAACTCGCGATTCACTCCTGAAAAATACGAGCGGCTGCGGCACGAGATGACTTCTCGATGCGGGATGGAAGTTCCATTCGCGCTTTGCGAGACGCCTTGCTTCTTTCCGAACGCGTTGGTCCAACGCATGGGGGAGGATGGGAAGGCGCTCATCCGGCAACTGGTGGAGAATCCGGAGTATCGGGCGCGCTCCGACGCTTCGATTGCCGGGAAGTTTCGCGTGCCGAATGAAGCGCCGCATCCGATGTTTATTCAGGTCGACTTCGGGCTGGTGCGGGATTCGGCGGGCGAGTTACAGCCGAAACTGGTCGAGTTACAAGCCTTCCCATCCCTTTACGCCTATCAGCCGGTGTTGTCGCAGGCTTACATCGACGTGTTTGGACTCGAGCCCACACTTCGCTACTTTCTAAGTGGGCTGGACTCGGCTTCTTACAAGCGTCTTCTGCAGGACGCGATTGTCGCGGGCCACGATCCGGCGCATGTGGTGTTGATGGAAGTGCATCCGGAGGAGCAGAAAACGCGTCCGGATTTTCTGTTGACCGAGAAGCTGCTCGGGATTCGCACCGTCTGCATCACCAAGATTCAGCAAGACCGGCGGCGACTGTTTTATGAAGAGGGCGGCAAGCGGATTCCGATTAAGCGGATTTATAACCGCACCATCGTGGACGAACTGGAACGCAAGGGCGTGGCCGCGCCGTTTGATTTTCGGGATGACCTCGATGTGGAGTGGGCGGGGCATCCGAACTGGTATTTCCGGATGAGCAAATACTCGATTCCTTATTTGAAGCACCCGTCTGTGCCGCGGACATGGTTTCTGGACCAGCTCAAGGAAGTGGCGGCGGATCTGGAGAATTTTGTGCTCAAGCCGCTGTATTCGTTCGCCGGATTAGGCGTGGTGATCGCACCGTCGCGCGCGGACATCGACGCAATTCCGGCGGCGAAGCGCGGGGAATACATTTTGCAGGAGCGGATGAGTTTCACGCCGGTGGTGGAGACTCCGCACGGAGCGACCAAGGTCGAGTTGCGGATCATGTATGTGTGGCTCGACCAGCTCGTGCCGGTGCTGACCATCGTGCGCATGGGGCGCGGTCTGATGATGGGCGTGGACCAGAACAAGAATATGAAATGGGTTGGATCATCGGCGGCGCTGTTAGTGGATAATTCATCGCATTCTACGTTCCCACTCATTCGCAAAAGACGCGAATGAGTGGGGCACCCGTCGCGCCAAGTGGTCACCTACTGGCGTGACGGGTATCACAGTGAGCCTGGGTAGCGCACCTTACCTTTAAGCTTATGGGCACCCTAACTCCTGTCAGTTCTCGCGTTCTGAATTCCAGCCTGTCATCCCGCATCATGAGCGCCGACGAAGCGGCGGCGCTGATCAACTTCAACACTCGCATCGGCATGAGCGGATTCACCGGCGCCGGTTATCCGAAGGCCGTGCCGCTGGCATTGGCGCGCCGCATCTCGGACGCTAACCTGCGTGGTCAGAAGGCGCAGGTCAGCATCTTCACCGGCGCTTCCACCGGGCCCGAGCTGGACGGCGCGCTGGCCATGGCCGGCGGCATCCAGCTGCGGCTGCCCTATCAGTCGGATCCCGAGACGCGCAAGAGAATCAACGCCGGCGAGATGGAGTACATGGACATCCACCTCGGCCACGTAGCCCAATATGTCGAATACGGGTTCCTGGGCAAAATGGACTGGGCGCTCGTCGAGGTCACCGCGATTCTCGAAGATGGGCGGCTGGTTCCCAGTTCCTCGGTGGGCAACAATCGGACGTGGATCGACCAGGCGGAGAAGATCATTCTCGAAGTGAACGCGTGGCAGCCCGCTGAACTTGAGGGCATGCACGACATTTATTACGGAATGCAACCGCCGCCGAACCGGCAGCCGATTCCGCTGGTGCATCCCGGGCAAAGGATTGGCACTCCTTATCTTCACGTCGACCCGGAGAAGGTCGCTGCCGTGGTGCTCACCGATTCTCCCGACCGCAATAGCGCCTTCAAAGCGCCCGACGACAGCTCGCGCCGCATTGCGGGTCACATTCTGGAATTTTTCGAGCGGGAAGTGAAGTCTGGGCGCGTTCCCCCTTCGCTGCTGCCGCTGCAGTCGGGCGTGGGGAACATTGCCAACGCCGTACTGCTCGGCCTGCTGGAAGGGAAGTTTGAAAATCTGACCTCATACACAGAAGTCATTCAGGACGGCATGATCGAGCTCTTGCGCAGTGGCAAGCTGACGTGCGCGTCGGCCACCGCGTTTTCTCTCAGCCCGCAAATGCTGACGCAGGTCAACACGGAGATGGCCAGCGTCCGCGATCGGATCGTTCTTCGGCCGCAGGAAATCTCCAACCATTCGGAAATCATCCGCCGACTGGGCGTGATCGGCATGAATGGCATGATTGAAGCTGATATCTACGGCAACGTGAATTCCACCCACGTCATGGGGTCGCGGATTCAGAACGGCATCGGCGGTTCGGGCGATTTTGCGCGCAATGGATACCTGGCAATCTTCATGGCTCCGTCCACGGCGCAGAAAGGGTCCATCACCACCATCGTCCCGATGGTGTCGCACGTCGACCACACCGAACACGACGTCGGTGTGATCGTAACCGAACAGGGTCTCGCCGACCTGCGGGGCTTGTCGCCGCGACAACGAGCCAAGCTCATCATCGAAAAATGTGCGCACCCTGATTATCGTTCTTTGTTGCGCGATTACCAGGAGCGCGCGGAACGCCTGTCCTTCGGCAAGCACACGCCTCACCTGCTGCACGAGAGTCTGGGGTGGCATGACCGTTACGTGCGCACGGGACGCATGCTGCCGTCCAAAGATTAAGCGCTCCGCTTCCCACTCATTCGCACAAACCGCGAATGAGCGGGCGACCTCTATTATCGAATCGGGCCGCGAACTTACCTTCCAATCTCGGTTGACCCGACCGCGCTGACAGCCTACCATTACGCCTTCGCGGGCGGGGACCCAGCTCTGCTCTGCAATTAGAATCAAAGGCAACAACCGTGGGCGAGGGCGCCCGCGCCACACGAACATGGACATGATCGGCCAAACTTTCTCCCATTACCGCATCCTGTCGAAGCTGGGCGGCGGCGGGATGGGAATTGTTTATGAGGCGGAGGACCTCCGCCTGGGCCGGCACGTCGCTCTGAAGTTCATTCCCGATCATTTGGCGAAGGATCAACGCGCTTTGCAGCGCTTTACTCGCGAGGCGCGGGCGGCGTCGCAGCTCAACCATCCCAACATCTGCACCATCCATCACATTGAGGACAACGCTGGGCAGCCATTCATCGTCATGGAGAAGCTGGAGGGCGAGAGCCTGAAGCAGCGGATTCATGGCAAGGCCATGGACCTCGACGATCTGCTGGAGATTGCAGTGCAGGTGTTGGATGCGCTGGCGGCCTCGCATGCCAAGGGGATCGTGCATCGCGACATCAAGCCGGCAAATATCTTTCTGACCCCGAATGGGCAGGTGAAGATTCTGGACTTTGGGCTCGCGAAACTGGCCAAGGATGGGAGCGTGGGCACGACGACGGACTCGTCGCTTGAGGATTCGCTGACCCAGGTGGGAGTGATTCCAGGGACGGCGGTGTATATGTCGCCGGAACAGGCGCGGTCGGAAGACCTGGACGTGCGCAGCGACATATTTTCATTTGGCGTGGTGCTGTTCGAGATGGCGACCGGCAAGAAGCCGTTCACCGGAACGAACGTGGTGATGACGCTGCATGCGGTAATCAATGGGAAGCCGGTATCGCCGCGGTCGATTAATCCATCCGTGCCGCCCGAACTCGAAGCCATCATCGGCAAGGCAATGGAGAAAGACCGCGACCAGCGCTACAAAAACGCGACGGAGATGAAAGCCGACCTGGTGCGGCTAATAACAAAGACAAGGACAAAAACAGGAACGGTCCCAGCCCTGCGCAGCGGACTTCGTCAGGGGACTGGTCTCCCCGTCGCGTCGAAGACGTTTCAGAAGCCGAAATTGAAGATGAACTGGCTCGCTATTGGACTAGCCGCGGTCCTGCTCACGGTGGTAGCGGCGCTGGGAGCATGGTTGCTTAAACACAGGGTGCCGGCCGTGCAGGCGATGACCAAGACGATCGCGGTACTGCCCTTGCAGAACGTTACTAATGATAAGGAGAGCGAGTTTCTGCGGTTTGCGCTCGCGGATGAGATTGCGAACGCGTTGACTTATGCGCATTCGCTGGAAATCCGGCCCTCGATGTCAACGCAGAAGTACGCTGGAGAAGTGGACCCGACCAAGGCGGGGCGCGAGTTGGGCGTAGGCACGGTGGTGTCGGGACACTTTCTGCGCAAAGACAAGATGGTGATGGTGACGCTGGAAGCGGTGGAGGTGAAAGAGAACAGGGTGATCTGGACCGGCACGCTGACCGCGCCGGTCGATAACTTGATCGCTCTGCGTAACCAGATGGCGAAAGAAGTTCGGCAGGAACTGGTGCCGGCCTTGGGCATCGCCCGCGGGGCGGTGGAAGCGGGCAGCGCCCCGGCGAATCGCGAAGCGTATGACATGTATCTGCGAACGCTGGCCATTCCGCACGAAGTCAAATCCAATAAAGATGCGATCGCGGTACTGGAAAAGGTGGTGAGCCTGGATCCGAATTACGCGCCGGCGTGGGAGGTGCTGGGTCGGCGGTATTACTTCGACGCAATTTACGCGGACGGAGGCGAGGCGGGATATCAGCGCTCGAACGCGGCGTACCGTAGAGCGCTCGCGCTGGAACCAGGACGTGTCGGCGCAGCTGGACTACTGGCGGCGCAGGAAGCCGAGGGCGGAAAGCTCGACCGGGCTTATGACGACGCGCGGGCATTGGTGCAGAAGCGTCCGGATGCCGCGTACGCGCATTTTTCGCTGGCGTACGTACTGCGCTATGCCGGGCGGCTGGACGAGGCGCAGAGCGAGTGCGACAAGGCTTTGGCGATCGATGCGAATTTTAACTGGCGAACCTGCGCCCTTGCTTTTGCGGAGGCCGGAAAAACGGCGCGTGCCATGCAGTTTCTTGAACAGGATGCGGATTCGGAATGGTCAAATTCAGTGCGAGTTTCAGTGCTGATGCGGGAGGGGAAGATGCTGGAAGCCCAGGAAGCCGCGCCGCAAATGACGGACAATCCCATGTGGATGCGAGAACTGGTGGAGGCATGCCTGGCCAAGGCCCCGGCAGCGGATATCCATCGGATGGCAGAGCAGGCAGAAAGCGAATTGTTAGCGAGACAGAATCCCGAAATGAAGTATCACCAGGGTACGTTGCTGGCGGCTTGCGGCGAAAAGGTGATTGCCTTCGCGTTCCTGCGCAAGGCCGTGGCCGGGAATTATTGCGCGCGCCAGGGGCTTCAATCGGATCCGCTGCTGGCGGGGGTGCGCAGCGATGCGGAGTTCCATCAGATTGTGCAAGCGGCGGCGGAATGCCAGCAGAAGTTCGCGGCGGTGCAGGGGATGGGGCGCTAAGGGGTGGGGAGAGTTTGCTTCACTGGCACAAGCGACACCTTTAATGAAATTGTCATTCCGACCCTGAGCGGAGCCGAAGGGGAGGGATCTACAGTCCGCCGCAAAATGCAGATCCCTCGCTTGGCTCGGAATGACAAAATCTAGAGAATTGAGCGTTGACTGAGAATATATTTGCTCCTTTCATTGAGGAAAATCCATCAGATGGGAATGTTTGCAATGCGAAGGAAAATCGGGCTTGGATGGGTGCGTAATAGGCTCGCGACGGCGCTGCTGCTGGTTCTGCTGGCGGCTTCAACCGCGTTATTCGCGGCTGCCCAGACAGCGGACAAGAAGACCGGCGATCATAATGATCATCCTGTCGATCGCTATTACGAACCCCTCCCGCAGGAAACAGGATCGGCGGGGCTGCAGCTGATGCAGCGGCGGTTACAAACGACGGCGCGGCTGATGCAAGTGGATGCGCATCCGGATGACGAAGACGGCGGCATGCTGACGCTGGAAGCGCGCGGGAAAGGCGTCTCGACGTTGCTCATGACGCTGAACCGCGGTGAAGGTGGACAAAACAAGTTGGGCAGCAATCTGTTCGACGTGCTGGGTGTGCTGCGCACGCTGGAAGTGCTGGCTTCGGACAGGTATTACGGCGTAGAGCAGCGCTTTTCACGCGTGGCTGACTTCGGATATTCAAAGACCGCCGAAGAAACATTTCAGAAGTGGCAAGGGCATGACATCGCGCTGGCGGATATAGTGCGGGTGATTCGAACCTTTCGTCCGGATGTGCTGGTAGCGCGGTTCTCGGGGACGGATCGCGATGGGCACGGGCATCATCAGGCATCGGCGATATTGACGAGAGAGGCGTTTCGTGCGGCGGCCGATCCGAATCGCTTTCCGGAGCAAATCAAAGAAGGACTCGAACCCTGGCAACCGAAGAAGTTGTATATCGGCAATGTGTGCGGCTTTTTCTCGACGAGCTGCGACGCGGCCAATTACACGCTGCGGCTGAACACGGGAGTCGTCGATCCGGTCTTGGGAACATCGTACGTACAGTTTGCCATGAAGGGACTGCGGCATCAGCTCTCGCAAGGGTCGGGGAGCTGGACGGTTGAGCCGGGCGACCGGTTCACCTATTACAAACTGGTGGATTCGGTGGTGGAATCGCCGAAGAATAAGGATGGTCACGAGCAGAGTTTTTTCGACGGGATCGATACGACGCTGCCTGGGCTGGCCGCGCGGCTGGGTGAGGAAGAGAAGAAGGTGCCTTGGCTGCGAGGCGATCTGGAGTCCGTACAGAAACACATCGAAGAAGCGGCGGTCGCAGCGGAGAAAGATCCATTCCTGGCAGTTGAGCCCCTGGATATGGCAGGGGGGACGATCGCAGGGATAGCAATGAAGCTCTCTCCTGATTTGTCACCTGCGGCCAAGAATTCATTGATGTTCTCGCTCGGCAGCGAACTGTCCCTGCTGCGACTTGCGAGTCAGCTCGCTCGGGGTGCGAAGGTAGATGTAACTGTTGACGAGATCAACCCCGATCAGGACCACGCATTTCTTGCCGTTCCCGGGCAGACGTTCCACGTGACGGCGACCGTAACATCCGAACACCCTTGGAAAGGAACCACAAACATTAAACTTCTTGCCGCTCCCAAGGAGTGGAAGATTACGCGCGTTGCCGATGACCACGCAGGCGGAACCGTCGCGCATTTTGAAGTGGCCGTGCCGGACGACGCCCCCTACACTCGCCCCTATTGGCATCGCTCGAATCCAGAAGTAGATGCCATCAACACTATTGATGACGATGACTCCACCCGCAGCTCGACCCTTCCCTTTTCCCCTCTACCCCGTCTATGGGGTGTGGCCTACCTTGGAGAAGCAGGAGCTACCGCACCAGCCGCGTGCATGGTGAAGTACAGGGATGCGAATGGGAGCGTCGTGGAACGGCCGCTTGCGATCGTCCCGCAGTTTTCGGTTGCACTCGAACCGGGCGAACAGGTGGTCCCTGCCAGTGACGGAAAAGAACTGACGGTGAGAGTTGGAGTCAGTTCCAGTGCGCCGGGCGCGCCGGACGCAACGCTTCGGCTCGAGCTTCCGGAAGGCTGGAAGTCTGAGCCGCGGGAGTTGCCGGTGCATCTTCCGAAGAGCGGCGACAAAAAAGATTTTGAGTTCAAGCTTTTTCCCGCCAGTTTAAAAGAAGGACGGGCTGAGGTTCGTGCCGTCCTTGAGGCGGGCGGCAGGAAGTACGCCGAAGGTTACACGTTGGTGACCCGCGAAGACTTGGGCGCCGCCTACTACTATCAACCGGCGACGCAGCATGTCAGCGTCGTCGACGTGAAGGTTCCAAAAGATCTGAAGGTCGGCTACATCATGGGCGCTGGAGATGATATTCCGACCGTGCTCAAGCAAGTCGGGATAGATGTGACGCTGATTCCGGCAGAGAAGCTGAGTTCGGAGAATTTGAGCCAGTATCAGACAATTGTGCTGGGGATTCGGGCTTACGACACGCAGAAAGATGTGATTGCCAACAACAAGCGGCTGCTTGATTTCGTACAAGCTGGCGGACGGCTGGTTGTGCTGTACAACACCCTCGGGTACACCGCGGCGGCTGGCGATTTTAATTCCGGGAAGTTCACACCGTATCCGGCAACGCTCAGCCGGACACGGGTTTCTGTGGAAGAGGCGCCGGTCACGATTCTCGATCCTGCCAACCCGATCTTTCATTCTCCGAACGAAATTACGCAGAAGGATTTCGAGGGTTGGGTGCAGGAGCGCGGGCTGTACTTCATGTCGCAATGGGACTCGAGTTTCACGCCGCTGCTCGAATCGCATGATCCAGGCGAAGGCGAGCAAAAGGGCGGCCTCCTTGTAGCGCACTACGGCAAGGGAATTTATATCTACACGGGATACGCGTTCTTCCGGCAGTTACCGGCAGGCGTACCAGGGGCGGTGCGGTTGTTTGTGAATTTGATTAGCGCTCGTTAGTCGACTGGAGTCGTTAGTCGCTAGTCGCTCGGGGAGCAGTTGCGAACGACGAATTGTGGACGCCCGGCGCGGATCGGTTCGCCAACGACTAACGACCATCGACCAACGACCCATCTCATGACCATTCCACTCGAAGGCGAACCCGAAGCCAAACCGCAGCTCATTCGTGGCATCAGCCTTGGATCCGCTACTGCGCTGAACATGATTGACATGATCGGCGTGGGGCCATTCATCACCATCCCGCTGATTATCTCGGCGATGGGCGGGCCGCAGGCGATGCTGGGTTGGGTGCTGGGCGCGGTTCTGGCAATCTGCGACGGACTGGTCTGGGCGGAACTGGGCGCGGCCATGCCGGGGTCGGGCGGATCGTATCGTTACCTGCTGCAGATTTACGGTCCGCAGAAACTGGGGCGGCTGGTTTCGTTTCTGTTTATCTGGCAACTCTCATTCAGTGCTCCGCTTTCGATCGCATCGGGCGCGATCGGGCTTTCGCAGTATGCGGCTTTTTTCTGGCCGCGCCTGGAACTGGTCTGGTCGGCCCGCACCTGGGCGCTGCATCTTCCTCTGGTTGGAACTCTGCAACTGACCTGGGTCGCGATGCCGGCTACGTTTCTGGCGATTGGCGTCTGCGCATTGACGGCGTTTCTCCTGTATCGGCGCATCACGGCGATCGCGCGGCTGACCAAGGTCCTGTGGACTGGGGTGATGCTGACCATGGGATGGATCATTTTCGCCGGCTTGACGCACTTCAACGCGCATCGGGCATTTGACCTGCCTGCGGGAGCGTTTTCGTTTTCGTGGAACTTTTTTGCCGGCCTGGGCTCGGCCATGCTGATCGCCGCCTATGACATAGGGGGTTACTACAACGTTTGTTTCCTCGGAGACGAGGTCAAGGAACCCACGAAGAATATTCCGCGGGCGTTGTTGCTATCCATTCTGGCCGTGGCGTGTCTATATGTAGTAATGAACATCAGCATTTTAGGTGTCATACCCTGGCAGGAGCTGGCGCAGTCCGGGGCCACGAACAGCAAATTGTATGTCGTCTCGACTCTGATGCAACGCGTGTATGGACAGGGCGCCGCTTCGATCATTTCGGTGCTGGTGATGTGGACGGCGTTCGCGTCGGTATTTTCCCTGACCTTGGGGTATTCGCGAGTGCCCTATGCGGCGGCGCTCGATGGAAACTATTTTCGGGCATTTGCGCGGGTGCATCCGGTGCACCATTTTCCGTATGTCTCGCTGTTGGCCCTGACCGGCGTTGCCGCGTTGTTTTGTTTCCTCCGACTGGCAGACTTGATTGCTTCCCTGGTGGTAATTCGTATTGTCCTGCAATACCTGGTACAAGCTGTGGGGCTGATCGTACTGCGTATCCGACAACCTCAACTGCCGCGACCGTTCCGGATGTGGCTGTATCCTCTCCCCGCGCTGCTGGCAGCAGCCGGTTTTGTTTATATGTTGGTCATGCGCAAGGATGCACTACGTCAGATTCGCTACGCGGTGGTCATTTTGGTAGTGGGGATTCTGATTTATGCAGTCCGAGCATGGCGCAACAGCGAGTGGCCGTTTGGGGAGCAGTCGCTGGTTACCAATCAGTAGTCGTTCGAAGAATTTCTGCTGCGTAACACGATTGGATTGCAAACGACTAACGACGAACGACCAACGACTGATGTTATGGCGGAAATGATTAAAATGCCGATGGCTCAGCCGATCGCTTCCAAGCATTCGATCTCGCCCTGGGCTCCGCTCGGCGAGCCACTGTTTCGCTCGCTTTGGATTGCCTCGGTCATTTCCTATACCGGCACCTGGATGCAGAACGTAGGCGCCGGCTGGCTGATGACGCAGATGACCTTGAATCCGTTCATGGTTGGACTGGTGCAGGCGGCCGGGGCTCTGCCGGTGTTCCTGGTAATCCTGCCGGCGGGCGCGCTGGCGGACATGGTGGACCGCCGGCGTTTTCTGCTGCTGACCCAGGGATGGATGGTGCTGGCTGCGGCGACCCTCGGCATCCTGACCCTGACCAGTTGCGTCGGACCGTGGGTGCTGCTGTTGTTTACGTTTCTGCTGGGCCTGGGCGCGGTGATGAACGATCCGGCATGGCAGGCGATTACGCCGGAGTTGGTTCCGGCCCAGCAACATGCTTCGGCAGTGGCGTTGAACTCAGCTGGGTTTAATGTCGCGCGGGCCGTGGGACCGGCATTGGGAGGCATTGTTGTGGCGGCGGTCGGATGCGGCACAACGTTCCTGCTGAACGCATTTTCGTTCCTGGGCGTGATCCTGTTTCTCTATCGGTGGAAGCGGCCAGTTGAAATTCAACCGAAGACGCAGCGCGTGTGGTCGGCAATTGGCGACGGCTTGTCCTATGTGCGCGAGAGCGGGCTGGCGAAATCTGTGCTGCTGCGAACGGGAACGTTCAGCGTGGCGGCGGTCGCCATGCTGGCGCTGCTGCCGATCATCGCGCGTCCGTTTGGGGCGCGGGGATATGGCGTGCTGCTCGGCTGCTTTGGGCTGGGAGCGCTGCTGGGAGCGCTGGCGCTTCCGCGGTTGCGGGAAAAATTGTCGGTCGATGGCGTGGTCGGCGCCGCCATCGTGATTTTTGCCGCGATGACTTTTGCCGCCGGACGCGCGGAAACGTTTGCCCTGTTGTGTGCGGTGATGCTGGTGGCGGGCGCGGCCTGGATCGGGATTCTGGCCTGTTTGAATGTGGCGGCGCAGACTATGTGTCCGGCATATGTGCGCGCTCGGGCGCTGTCATGTTACCTGCTGGTGTTGCAGGGAGGCATGGCGGTGGGAGCCACTCTGTGGGGCGCACTGGCGAAAAGGATTGGGATTCCGGACGCGCTGGGCGCGGCCGCGGTCGCACTCGCATTGGGAGTCTTCGCGCTGCGCGGGCATCGCATCACGGCAAGTGAACTGGACATGACGCCCGCAGTGGTGAGAGATTGATGCGACATTTAATTTTACTTGGAGGCAAGATGAAAACGACCACTGCCGCTGCCGTCCTGGGAGCGATGTTAGTCTTGTGCACTTTTGGGCTGGCGCAAGCCCAAACGCCCACGCCAACAAAAGACGAAAAGAAAACTGTGGCCCAGGTGCTCGATAGCGGGATCAAAATCGTAGAAGGCGATTTTGTCCCCGCAGCCGAAGCCATGCCCGAAGAAAAGTACGGATTCGCGCCGACGAACGGCGAGTTTAAAGGCGTTCGAACATTTGCTGAACAGGTCAAGCACGTTGCCGCCATCAACTACATCGTTGCGGCCAGCATTCTCGGCGAAAAACCGCCCGTCGACACGAACGGCGAGAAGGGTCCGGAGAGTGCGAAATCGAAAGCCGACATCCTCAAGTTCCTGAAAGATTCCTTCGCCTATGCCCACAAGGCCGTCGCAACTGTTACCGATGCGAATGCCCTGGAACCGATTCCCTCTCCTTTCGGCCAGACAAAAACCACACGACTCAGCTTAGGCTCGGTCTTCCCGTGGCATGGTTTCGATCACTACGGACAAATGGTGGAATATCTGCGCATGAACGGGATCGTGCCTCCGGCCAGCCGTGGGTAGGAACCTATTTTCTTCCTGAGGGATGATGCTTGCGCCAGTCGGCTCCGTCGCGTCCGCCGTGCTGGGCGATCTGCGTGAGAATGAGTTCGGCGGTCAGCCGGCGTTTGGTGAGGTGAGCGGCGATTCTCTGCTTCACCTTTTTCGCTGGAACGTTCGGGTCGAGAAACACCAGCACCGACGGGCCAGCGCCGCTGAGCGCGGCGCCGAGGATGCCGGATTCTCCGGTGAGTTCCTTAAGCGCGGGAAGCAGCGGACAGAGTGGCGCGCGATAAGGCTGGTGGATTCGGTCTTCCAGCGCCGATGAGAGCAGGTCAGGACGATCCTGAGTGAAGGCCGCGAGCAGCAGCATCGAGTTCTGAATGTTCGTGGTGGCATCGGCCCGCGAGTACTGGAACGGCAGCACGCGGCGGGCTTGCTCGGTCGACAGCAGAGCATCGGGGACAGCCAGCAGCAGCGGCCACTTCCCTTTCGGCTTCACTTCAACCACCTGCGCCTGCACCTGGTTGGCCATGCGAGCCACGGTGAGCGCACCCATCCAGCAGGCGGAAGCGTTATCGGGATGGTGCTCGCGCATGGAAGCTTCGCCGACGATGCGATCATTCTTCCAGCGCAGATGTCCGAAGTGTACGGCCAGAGCAATGCCCGCCAGACGGGCGGCGGCGGACGATCCGCAACCTCGGCCGATGGGAATCTCATTTTCGAGGTGGATGCGCAAGGGTGCGATCTTGCGGTTCTCCGACTCAAGCACCTCGCAGTAAGTGGTGACGATGAGGTGATTCTCCATCCGGGCGCAGGTCAACGCGTCGCGGCCTTCGGCGGTCACGAAGAAGTCGGGGGCGCGCTCCGCCCGCACGCGCAGGTGGAAATCGAGAGCGAGGGCAGCGGCGTCGAATGCGGGGCCCAGATTGGCGGAGGTCGCCGGCAGCGCCAGGCGCAGCGAGCGATCTAAGGATGTGGGACGTGAAGGCATAGGTTAAAGAGCAAACTCCTCGGCGGCTATAACCGGCCTGCCGAAAAACTCGAGCTACGTATCAGGGCATCGCTTTAGGGATGCCGCAAGACTCTCGAAATCAATGCCCCTTTAGTGGCTGGGCGCGGATGTCCGATTTCCCCACAGTCCATCAAGCCTGACCCGAAACAACAGAAATGGAAGGCTTTAGCCAGATCGGGCCTAGGCGGAATCCCTAACGGTCGCCGTTGACGTTTGAACTGTGTTTTATACACGAATTTGCGGCGAACTGCTACGAATTTCTCTCGGCCGCGTCGAGGGCAGCAATCACGGCCCCCAGGTCAGCATCGAGCACAATCGGCGCACGCTGCAGATATTTTGCCTGGACGGCCTCGGTCGCGCCCGCAGTTCCTGCAAACAAATCGCCGCGATGGAACTTAATCGTGAAGTCGGGGTCCTTAAGCAGATGCCCGGTCAAAATCAGCACCACCGACTCTTCCGCTTTGACGAATCCGCTGCGGCGCAGCTTTTTGAGTCCAGCCAGCGTAACCGCGGAGGCCGGTTCGCAACCGATGCCATCGGCGCCGATCTCAGCCTTGGCCGCGGCGATTTCGACTTCCGTAACCTGTTCGACCTCACCGCCGGTTGCCTGCAAAACGCGCACCGCTTTCTTCCACGATGCCGGATTGCCGATGCGTATAGCCGTCGCAAGCGTGTCGGCAGTCATCGGTTCGAGCTTCTTGCCTCCGAACTCGTGCACGCAGCGGTAGAAGGGATTCGCGCCCTGCGCCTGAATGATGGAAAGCTTCGGCAACCGCGAGATCAGTTTGAGTTCGCGCATTTCGACCAGCGCCTTGCCGATCGCCGAACTGTTCCCGAGATTCCCTCCGGGGACGATGATGTGGTCTGGAGGCTCCCACGCGAGTTGCTCCATGAGTTCGATGGCGGCCGTTTTCTGGCCTTCGATACGATACGGATTCACCGAATTCAGCAGATAGACCGGCTTCTGGCGAACGAGTTCGTTGAGGATGTGAACGCATCCGTCAAAATCGGTGCGGAGTTGGCAAGTAAGGGCTCCGTAGTCAAGCGATTGCGAGAGCTTGCCCCATGAAATCTTTCCGTCCGGAATCAGCACCAGGCTATGCATGTTGCCGCGCGCGGCATAGGCGGCCATGGACGCCGATGTATTTCCGGTCGAGGCGCAAGCCACCCAGCGAAATTTGCCCTGATGCGCGGACGACGCAGCGAACGTCATGCCCGTGTCTTTGAACGATGCGGTCGGGTTCATGCCCTGGTGTTTCGCGTGAAGATCCTCGACTCCGGCCACGCGAGCGCACCGTGGCAGATGGTAGAGCGGCGTGTTGCCTTCGCGCAGCGTGATGGCATGCTCTTCGAGATTCGGAATGTGCGGAAGAAGTTCGCGGAAGCGCCAGACTCCGCTCTGGTCAAGCGCATCGCGCGAAGTGCGGCGTTGGAGCCAGAGAGACTTCAGCGCAGAAGGGTCTGTGTGGTGACGGGGCTCAGCCCCGTCCGTCCATTCTGGAAAAAAGAATTCCAGCAGGTCGCCACAAACGGTGCAACGAAAGTCCCGGCCGGCGGTATCGGGAGTCGCGCCGCAGGCAATGCAGCGGAGTTTCGCGGTGGTTTCCGTATTTTGAGCGATCGACAATTTGCCTTATCACCAGAGCAAAAGGACAGGTACATCATACGAGCTAACCGCAGAGATCGCAGAGCGCGCCGACGTTTTTTGGTTTTGCCCATCGAATTTCTCCGCGATCTCTGCGTACCCTGCGGTTAGATTTCTTCTCACCGCAGATAATCGTCGCTCTTATTGATCCAATCGGCGCGGGGCGGATTGAAAATATCGAGGTCGACGGTATCCACCAGCGCCTCGGCCCAGTGTGGCATGTTGGGAGGAATGGTAAGGACCTCGCCCGCATTCACCACAATCTCTTTGCCGTCGATCCCGAATTTCAGCGCGCCTTCCAGAATGTAAGTGATCTGCTCGTTGTGATGGCTGTGTTCGGGAACCAGGCATCCCTTCTTGAGCAGGACGCGAGCCAGCATGACGTTCTGCCCCACCACGAAATGGCGTCCCAGCAAGGGGTTCAGGGCCTCGACTTCGACGGAACTCCACGGAATGTGGCGCAACTCGGCCTTGACGGGCTTGCCCTTCATGACGGTGCCTTTAAGCGCGACCTTACTCGCTGGGCGCGCCGCCCTCTTCGTCTTACTGGCAGCAGACGTTTTTCGGGCCGATGCTTTAAGGGCAGGTCCCTTTCGGGTGATCGTTTTCAGTTTCTTCTTTTTCATAGGCGTATCCCAATTCCAATTCCAATGAAGGATATTACTCCCGGCCGCGTGCAGCCGGCCATCTCTTGCGCCTTGCCGCGGCCGGGCAGCGCAGGTAATCTTAAAGGATTCCGGTTTTATTCTGGACCGATTTCTCAGGGGGAATATGGGCGCCGCTCGTTACATATG
>Ga0116217_10001957_pt1 | contig 19352 bp, 14 predicted proteins | sample Sb_taG_6_FD_89697 | JGI IMG/M metagenome (GOLD analysis project Ga0116217, IMG submission 89697) | Peat soil microbial communities from Weissenstadt, Germany - Sb_50d_4_PS metaG | ecosystem: Environmental > Terrestrial > Soil > Wetlands > Peat | place: Germany: Weissenstadt | collected 2010-09-21 | reverse complement strand
GGCCTCGAGGCGCTCTATATGCGCATGGACCAGAGGGATGAAGACGATGCCAGCCGCAAGAAACTGCTCGAGGACCTGGTGCGGGAGTCGATACCGTCGGGGATTGAAGTAGACCTGACGAACCAACCCGACTGGGCCACTTCATCGCCGACATTTGTAGCGCAGTACAACCTGAAGGTCCCGGGATGGGTGTCCGGCGCCGGGCGCCGAGCGGTGTTTCCCGTCGGACTCTTCAGTTCGCATGAGAAACATCTGTTCGAACATGCGCAAAGGACTTACGCGGTGTACTTCCATTATCCCAGTCAGAAGATTGACGACTTCACCGTTGTCATGCCTCTCGGTTGGAAGGTAAGCAGCCTGCCCGCGCCGGTGACACAGGAGAGTCCGGCGGTGGGCTTCACGCAGAAAGCGGAAGACCAGCACAGCACCTTGCACATCACGCGCAAGCTGCGCTCCGACCTGCTGGGCGTGGAACCCTCAAACTACGGTATCCTGCGCGGATTTTACCAATTTGTGAGGACTGCCGATGAACAGCAGATCGTCTTGCAACCGGCCGTCTGAGACCGGAGCACGGGCGCTCGCAATTCTGGCGCTGGCCTGCGGACTGCTGATCCCTACGCCGGCCGTGGCTGGGGGAGACGCCCCGGGGTGGCTGCACGCCCTGGTCAGCGTGCCCCTGCCGGCGCACGACGAGAAAACCGACGCGGTGCTGCTCTACTCGGAGCAGGTGGTCACGGTCGAAACCGCCGACCGGATCCGGACGGTGGTCCGGGAGGCGTACAAAATCCTGCGGCCCGGCGGCCGTGAATACGGCACTGTGCGTGTTTCCTTTCATGCCGGCGAGAAGATCACGGGCATGCGCGCCTGGTGCATCCCCGCTCAGGGAAAAGACTACGAGGTCAGGGACAAGGACGCCATCGAGGGCTCGCCTCCAATGATCGCGGGCATCGAGCTGATCAAAGATGTGAAAAACAAGGTCCTGATCATACCGGCCGCGGATCCGGGAAACATCATCGGGTATGAATACCAGAGGGACGAGCAGCCCTTGGTTTTGCAGGATGTTTGGCCCTTTCAGGGGTCAGCCCCAGTACGGGAAGCGCATTACACGCTGCAACTTCCACCGGGATGGGAATACAAGGCGACCTGGCTGAATGCCCCGGAAGTGAAACCCGTGCAGTCCGGCAACCAGTGGCAGTGGGTGGTGAGCGATGTCAAGGAGCTCAGGTACGAAGAGCGCATGCCGCCGTGGAGCGGGATAAGGGGACAAATGATCGTGGCCTTCTATCCTGCGGGCGGCGCCGTGCCGGGTAAGAGCTTCAGCGACTGGCGGCAGATGGGCACCTGGTACCTCGAGCTGACGCGCACGCGCAAGGAAGCCTCGCCGGAGATGCAACAGAAGGTAACGGCTCTCACCGCGACCGCGGCCACGCCCGTTGAGAAAATGCGGGCCATCGCACAATTCCTGCAGCGGGACGTTCGCTACGTGGCCATCCTTTTGGGAATCGGGGGATGGCAGCCTCACCCCGCCCCCGAGATCTTCACCCATCGTTACGGGGATTGTAAAGACAAGGCGACGCTGATGAGCGTCATGCTGCAGCAGATCGGTGTCGAGTCATACTACGTGGCGATCAACACCGAGCGCGGGTCGGTCACGCCGGGGGTCCAGGCGCACCGGAGCGCGTTCAATCACGTGATCCTCGCCATCAAGCTGCCCGCTGGGGTGACCGATGATTCCCTTTCCGCGACCCTGCAGCATCCTAAGCTGGGCAAGATCCTTTTCTTCGATCCTACCAATGAACTGACGCCGTTCGGGGAGCTCAGCGGGCACTTGCAGGCCAATTACGGATTGCTGGTGACTCCGGACGGTGGAGAGTTGATCGAACTCCCACGGCAGCCGGCGGCGATGAACAGCATCCAAAGGAGTGGCAAGCTGGCGCTGGATGGGATCGGAACGCTCAAAGGCGATATTGAGGAAATCCGCCGGGGGGATCGCGCCTGGGAGCAGCGTGAGGCCCTGAGAACAGTCACCAAAGAGGCGGACAGGATCAAGCCCATCGAAACCCTGCTTTCGCATTCCCTGGGGACGTTTCAACTGACAAAGGCCAGCGTGAGCAACCTGCAGAACACGGACCAGCCGTTCGCCTACCACTATTCGCTGGTGGCGCCGAACTACGCCAAACCCGCGGCCGGCCTGCTGCTGGTCAGGCCGCGCGTGGTCGGAACCAAATCAACCGGATTCCTGGAAACCAGGGAGCCGCGGCATTTTGCGGTGGAATTCCAGGGGCCCACTCGGGACACCGATGTATTCGAAATCGCTCTGCCCGAAGGCTACGAGGTCGACGACCTGCCGCCGCCGGTCAACCTGGATTACAGCTTTGCCAGCTACCACAGCAAATCGGAAGTGAGCGGCAAGGTGCTGCGATATACCCGTACGTTGGAGATCAAGGAACTGAGCGTCCCGGCGAGCAAGGTCGAGGATCTGAAGAGGTTCTACCGCGCCATCGCCAGCGACGAGCGGAATACGGCGGTCCTGAAACCTGCGCACTGAGGCCGAGGGGCTGGCATGGCCTGCTCGGCTACCGCGGTTCCAACTTCTTACGCTCCCAGCCTGCGCAGGAAGTCACTCTCCGCCATGCGGTACTTGAAGGCCTTTTTCCCGTCGATAAACACCACCGGGACTTCATCGGTGAACTGGCGGCGCAAAGCCTCGTCGGAGTCCACGTCCACTTCGCGCCAGGTGAAGCTGCCCCGCCGCTCCAGCTTGGCAAGGGTCTCTTTCACAATCTCGCACAGGTGACAACCTTTGCGTGAGTACACGATCACCTGGTGGGCTCCGGCCATGGCGAGAGAGTGTAGCAAAGTCCGGGGCGCTCACGACGGGCGCGCGCGACTGTTACAATCGCCCACGATGCCCATGAAGGGCAAGTCCGTTCTGGTCAGCGGAGGCGCGCGCCGCATCGGACGCGCCATCGCCCTGGCCCTGGCCGCCGCCGGCGCCGACGTGGCCTTCACCTATCTTTCCTCCTCCCAGGACGCGCGCCAGACCCTCGCCGATCTGAAGGCACGCGGCGTGCGCGCGCTGGCGTTACGTTGCGACGTGCGGGAGGAGAAGAGCATCGCCGCCGCCCTCCGCCGGGTGCGCACCAAGTTCGGAGGACTAGATGTCCTGGTCAACAACGCCGGCGCCTACGACACCCTCGACTTCGAAAAAATATCCGCCCGCCAGTGGGACGACATGTTCGCCACCAACACCCGCGGGCCGTTCCTCACGTCGCGCCTGGCCGCTCCCCTGCTGCGCGCGCGCAAGGGACGCATCGTCAATATCGCGTCGCTGGGCGGGCTGCGTCCCTGGGCCAGCCACGCCCACTACTGCGGCTCCAAGGCCGCCCTCATCATGCTGACCCAGGTCATGGCCAAGGCGCTGGCGCCGGAGGTCTCCGTCAACTGCGTTTCGCCGGGCATGATTTCGACCGGCAGCTCGCAGCCCACCGCCTTCCTCCGCCACGTGGCGCAGAAAACCCCGATGAAGCGCGCCGGCACTCCGGCTGAAGTCGCCGCCGCCGTCATGTTCTTCGCCAGCGGTCCGCACTTCATCACCGGACAGGTGCTGGGAGTGGACGGCGGGCTGGGACTGGAGTCGTAGACTTCGAGAGGAACTTCATTTCGCCGCGGATAAACGCGGATGGACGCGGATCGGAATCATTATTTTGCGTTGGTCGGGGTGAATCCGCGGCGAGGTTTGGTTTTCAACACCCCTGTGGAAAAGTCTGTGGAAAACTCCGGTCACGCATTTGTAACCTTCGATAACTGCTGCCGATTCATCTATTTGCACAATGGCGGGTGCGGATCGCGGCAGTTGAAATGCTAAGGATGCCGGCAAAGATTCGTCTCGACAAGCTGCTGGTGGAACGCGGTCTGGCCGCCTCGCGCGAGCGCGCCCAGGCGCTGGTGCTGGCGGGCAAAGTCCTGGTCAATGAGCAGAAAGTGGAGAAGGCCGGCGCCGCCGTCGATGCAGCCGCAGAGATCCGCCTCCTGGGCGAGGACGACAAGTACGTCAGCCGCGGCGGGGTGAAGCTGGAGCAGGCGCTGGCGCATTGGCGCATCGACGTGCGCGGGAAGGTGTGCATCGACGTGGGCGCTTCGACCGGCGGCTTTACCGACTGCCTGCTGCAGCACGGCGCCGCGCGCGTGATCGCCATCGACACCGGCTACGGACAGATCGCCCACCGCTTGCGCCAGGACCCGCGCGTGCGACTGCTCGAGCGCACCAACGCGCGCTATCTCAAGCCGGAAGACGTGGGCGAGCCGATGGACTTCGTCGCCGTGGACGTGTCGTTTATCTCTGCTACACTCGTGCTGCCTGCCGTCATCGGCGCGGCTCGCGGCGGAGCGCCGCGCCGGCTGGAGCTGGTGGTGCTGGTGAAGCCGCAGTTCGAGGCGGGCAGGCAGGCGGTGGGCAAGGGCGGGATCGTGCGCGATGCCGGGGCGCAGACGGAGGCGGTCGAGAAAGTCCGCCGCGCCGTGATCGAGCTCGGCGCCCGCCAGACCGAGTCCATCGATTCGCCAATCCTGGGAGCGGAAGGCAATCGGGAGTTTCTGCTGCACGCAGTCTTTGAGGATTTGTGATTTGCGATTGGTGATTTGCGATTTCTGCCGCTAGGCCCGAATGATCGCAGAACCAATCACAAATCAGAAATCACAAATCCGATGAAGACCGTCGCCATCATGTCGAAGCCGTCGCAGCCGGAGCTGGAGCGCGTGGCGCCCGAAGTGGTGGACTGGCTGAAGCACCACGGCTACGAAGTCCTGATCGATCAGGAGACCGGCTCGTATCTGCCCGGACATCCGCCCGTGCCGCGCGACGAACTGGCGGCCCGGAAACCGGAGTTCGTGCTGGTCCTGGGCGGCGACGGCACCTTGCTGGCCGCAGCACGCGCCCTGGCGGAGGCAAAGATCCCGGTGCTGGGCGTCAACCTGGGCACGCTCGGCTTTCTGACCGAGGTCTCACTCTCCGAGCTTTATCCCACGCTGGAGGCGGTGGCCGAGAACCGCTGTGCGGTGGAAGTGCGCGGCATGCTGCATTGCCATCTCATGCGGAAAGGCGAACGGGTGGCGCACTTCGACGCGCTCAACGACGCCGTCATCCACAAGAGCGCCATGGCGCGCATCCTGGAAGTCGAGATCCGGGTGGACGACCGCTTCGTCGCCAACTACCGCGCCGACGGCCTCATCGTGGCCACGCCCACCGGTTCCACCGCCTACTCCCTGGCTGCCGGCGGGCCCGTGGTTTCTCCCGAGGTGGGGGCGTTCATCATCACCCCGATTTCTCCCCACATGCTCACCCATCGGCCGGTGGTGGTGAAGGACAGCCGCGTGGTGACCGTGCTGGTGATCGGCACGCCGGAAGAAGCGTTCCTCACCGTGGACGGCCAGGTCGGCATCCCCGTGTTCGAAGGCGACCACATCACCTGCAGGAAATCGGTGCGCGAGGTGCGCCTGCTCCGCCACGCTGACCGCACCTTCTTCGACGTGCTGCGGATGAAATTGAAGTGGGGAGAAAGATAGTACCGAGTACCAAGTACCGAGTACCCAGTACCAAGTACCAAGATCCGCGAGCATCCGCGTCAATCCGCGGTAGGCCTTAGGGCTACACCCTCTCGATCGTCACCGCCTTCAGCTTCACTTCCTTCGCCGGACGGTCCTGCGCGCCGCGCGGGGCATTGGCGATCTTGTCGGCGATGTTCTGTCCTTCCACCACCTCGCCGAAGATGGTGTGATTGCCGGTGAGCCACGTCGTCGCCGCCACGGTGATAAAGAACTGGCTGCCGTTAGTGTTAGGACCGGCATTGGCCATGGCCAGCTTGCCCGCCTTGTCAAATTTGTGCGGCGAGCCCTTGGTCTCGTCCTCGAAGCGATAGCCGGGGCCACCCATGCCGGTGCCGGCCGGGTCGCCGCCCTGGATCATGAAGTTGGGGATGATACGGTGGAAGACGGTGCCGTCGTAGAGGCGGTCCGTGGACTTCTTGCGCGAGACCGGGTGCGTCCACTCGCGCTTGCCTTCGGCGAGTTCGACGAAGTTGGCGACCGTCTTGGGCGCTTCCTTTTCGAACAGCCGGCAGACGATGGCACCCTCGGTGGTGTCGAAGGTGGCGTAGGTTCCAGGCTGGCGTGGCATCAAAATTCCTTTCTGTTGGTCGGGAACAGCGCGCTCCCAAAATAACTGTCATCCCGAGCGCCGCGCGACGCGAGCTTGTCGAGCGCAGCGCAAGTCGAGGGACAATGCCCCTACGGTTTCGCCGGCTTTTCGATCACGATCTTATTGATGCGCACCGGCGTCAGGGGCTTGTCCCCGGCGCCCTTGGGCACGCGCGCAATCTTCTTCACCAGCTCAACGCTGGCGGCGTCGCATTGGCCGAAGATGGTGTGCCGTCCATTCAGGTGCGGTGTTGGCACATCGGTGATGAAGAACTGCGAGCCGTTGGTGTTGGGCCCGGAATTGGCCATGGCCAGCCGCCCGGGACGGTCGAAGGTGAGCGAGGGCACGAACTCATCGGCAAATTTGTAGCCGGGATCGCCAAAGCCGCTGCCCAGCGGGTCGCCGCCCTGGATCATGAAGCCGGGAATCACGCGATGGAAGATGGTCCCGCTGTAGAGCGGCACGCCGTGCTTGGTCTGGCCGGTGGCCGAGTCCTTCCAGTCCTTGGTGCCGTCGGCGAGGCCGATGAAGTTGGCCACCGTCTTGGGCGCTTCCTTGGCGAACAGCTTGCAGCGCAGCGTGCCCATGGTGGTGTCGAAGACGGCGGTGGGCTCAGCCGCGGATTTTTCTTGCGCGAGGACGGGAAGCGCGAGAGCAGCGAACAGCAAGGCAAACAGGATATGGCGCATGCGAAATGACTCCTTGAGCAGCGGTTTCTTTCGGAGGGGCGCGGCTTCATCCGCGCCGCAAGATTCTAAACAATTGTCATCCCGAGCGAAGCGCGACCGAGCGCCGCGAGGGAGCGCGAGTCGAGGGATCTTGGTTCATTCAAAAAAACCAAGATCCTTCGCGACCGTTTCCCGCGCCGGAGAAAACGCGCGGGAGCCTCGGTCGCTCAGGATGACAGTTCTTACCTTTTTTTCGGCGCAGCTAAAGTTGCGCCCCTCCGAAACAACACGACCGTCCAGCATTCTATCTGGGTTTGACGACTTCCGGGCCGGAAAGCGGCTGGGCGCCCAGCGGTTTTTCTTTCTGCAGTTCGCGCGCAGTCTGTTCGCACGCGCGCATGACCCGCAGCAGATTGCCACCGAGAATCTTGTGGATCTGCTCGGCGGTGTAGCCGCGCTCCACCAGCGCCTGGGTGATCTTGGGCAGGTCGGCGACGGAATCCATGCCCTTGGGCAGGGCTGCAACGCCGTCGAAATCCGAGCCCAGCCCCACGTGATCGACGCCGGCAACTTTGGCCATGTGATCGATGTGGTCGATAAGCGCCTTGAACGGCGGGCGCGGGATCTTTGCCGCCCACTCCTTTTCCAGCTTCACTTCTGCTTCGAAGGTGAAGGGTTGGCCGGCAGCCTTCTCTTTTTCGCGCGCGTCTTCGATGGCCTGGTCGCGTTCCGCCTTCTGCGCCTCCCAGGCGCGGCGGTAATCCTCACCCACGAAGGGAGCATTGTAGTTGACCATGGCGATGCCGCCGTTGCGAGCGAGAGCGCGCAGCATGTCGTCGGTCATGTTGCGTGCGTGGTTGGTGAGCGCGCGCGACGACGAATGCGAGGCGATCACCGGGGCGCGCGCAATCACCAGCGTGCGGTAAAACGTCCGGTCGCTGACGTGCGAGATGTCCACCAGCATGCCCAGGCGGTTCATCTCCCGCACCACCTGCACGCCGAAATCGGTGAGGCCATCGTGGTGCTTGACGTTGGGATCGTCGATGTCGCCGGAGGAATCGGCCCAGTCGGTGGACTCGTAGTGGGTCAGCGTCATGTAGCGCACGCCCAGGCTGTAGTAATCGCGCAGCAGGCCGAGGCTGTTGTCGATGGCGTGTCCGCCCTCGATGCCCATCAGCGCCGCCAGCTTGTGCTGCTGGTGGGCGCGCACGATGTCGTCGGCGGTGACGGCCATCATCATGCGGTCGGGATGCCGCGCCACCTGCTGGTACACCGAGTCGATCAGCTCCAGCGTCCGCCGCGAGTAGTGCCCGCGATAGCGTTCCAGATCCGGCCAGATGGAGAAAAACTGCGCGCCCAGGTTGCCGGCGCGAACTTTGGCCAGGTCCATGTGACCCGCCCCGGAGTCGGAGCCCATGTCAAAGCCTTCATCGACGAAGCGCTGCGGCGTGTCGGCGTGGCCGTCGATGATGATGGCGGACTGGTGAATGGCGCGCCAGTCCAGAGCGGGCTTCTTGGGTGGATTCTGGGCGGAGACGGAAAGGCACACGACGAGCGAGCAGAACAGCACGTTGCGCAAACGCATCAGGATAGCGAGAAAGGACTATTGACCGGCGGATTGCTCACTGGCGAGCCGGCTGGTCTCGCGCCACTCAGTATAGCGTTCGGAGATCATAATATGGAAGACCGGCTGGCGGCGCTCTTCAGCGACCTCGATGATGCCTTCTTCGCGCAGATTGAAGAGGTAGTCCACGATGAAGTCGTGCTGCTTGCGGCTGAGGCCGCGCTTGTTGATATCCACGGTGAGGCCGCCCAGATGGGACGAGGCGGTGTCGCCCGCTTCGGGGGCGGCGTTGCCGTTGCGACGGCGCAGCTTGCGCTGGTACTCCACGGTGCGCACGGCGGAGTTCACCTGGATGGGCTGGCCGAATTCCTTGTAGTAGGCCTCGCCCAGGTCCTGCAGGAAGGTGTGCGTCCAGGGACGGCAATAGCGGTGGGAGGCCTCGCGGATGGCAATGTGCACCCCATCGGTCTCTTCGATGGGCACCAGATCACGCCGCGCCTCCAGCTCCGCCAGCTCGACCTCGTCGGCGATGCGGGGAAGTTCCAGCCGGTCGATCTCCTCGTTCTGCCGGAGCATGGATTCGTAGGAGCCACGCAGCAGCGGGCTCCAAACCACGCGCCGGGAGCGAGTGGTATGGCGGCCCTTGCGCGGGGCGATGCGGGCTACCGCCGCGTTCGCGCCGAAAGCCTGCACACACGCCACCGTCAGCGAGATCAGGATAAATACCACCGACCGCATTTTCCGTACGTATCGTTGCCAATCCACGACTGGAGCCCTCACTGCATTGAACTTCGCTGCTACTGTTCGAATTGTAGCCGGGCACTAGTAACTAGAAAGGGGCTCTTTGGTACCCACGCGAAGCCGAAGGACATGTACGCCAGGTGGTGAGTCCTTGCCAGAGAACAACTTAGCGATGGCGTATCCGCATGCCCTCCAGACTGCCCTGTTCCGCGCCGGACGCTCCGCAACAGGCGCTGTTCTTGGGCGCCGAGCCGCGCATTATACACAGGCGGCGCTCGCCGTTGACCCCGACAAGCGTCGACGACTTTGTGCCGACTGTGCCGTGACCGTGGTCCGTGAAAACTTCGATGCGGGCCGCAAGGCAGCGCAGCGCCCGGAATCCGTTGCGAAGCGTGCGGCCACGCAACGGATGCACAAGCAAGCCATCCAAGATTGGAAGCCCTCGGACCAGCTAGGCTGGCTGACCCGCGATGTCTACGTTCAACGAGTGCAGCCAGAGCTCGTTCACGTTGCAGAAGTTCCGGATACGTGCAGCGCTGGGGGTGAGCGAACCGTACTCCTCAGCTATCCAGGCAGGCGTGCGCGTACCGCATCCACGGCACTGGCAGGCGTTGGCGAAACTGGTGGAAATTTCGGGCCGCGACGCATGCAGTGACTCTTGCGAACGGCGACTCACACGCATGCGCAGCACGCGTCAAACCGTCAACCGTGTACTTCCTCTGACGTTCACGGTTGATCGCCCCATGCCCTCAAACGCGCCCGCCAGCCCGCGCCATCGCACGCGCGGATCACGCCACGATCAGCACGCCAAGTCCAGTCAAATTGCACACAATATGGGGCGGAAAAGCCTCCCAGTGATCTCCGCGAAACGCCGGTGTCGGGCAATCCCGCCACATCAGACGGGTCGGGAATCCCGTAACCGTTGGGCCCAGCCCGGTTGTCCGCTCATCCAGGCCGGGAGTTCTCCAGCCAACCGGCACGACATGGCACACCAATAAGAAGATCTGCCGAACGTCGAAACGCTCGGCAGAATCCGGTTGCAGTCCTGTCTGTCAAGCCACTTCGCGCTCTGCTCTGCCGGCCTTCTCGCCTAGGAAGCTCTTCCGGAGCGATCGAAACCCCGCTCGGACCTCCTCAGAGAAGAGTTGCGGCTGTTCCCAGGCCGCAGGCGCTCCGGAAAAGGCCGCCTTGTCGATGTCGGCTGGAAACACGCCAGGCATGTTGGTGTGAATGCCGAGCAACTCCGGAGGCGCAAGCAGACCCATTTGTTCGGTGATGACCGCGCCCCAATCGCCGCCTTGCGCCACGAATTTCCTGTACCCGAGGCGCTTCATCAGCACGACCCAGGCACGCGCGATGTGGGGACCATCCCATCCGGTAGTGGTGGGTCTGCCTGAAAAGCCATAGCCTGGCATCGACGGAATCACCAGATGGAACGCATCGGATGCGCTGCCGCCATGCGCTGTGGGATTGGTCAGTGGACCGATGATCTTCATCTGCTCGATAATCGAGCCCGGCCATCCATGCGTGACGATGAGCGGCAACGCGTTTTCATGTTTCGAACGAACGTGAATGAAGTGAATGTCCAGCCCGTCGATCTCGGTGATGAACTGCGGCAGGGCATTCAGTTTCGCCTCCACCTTCCGCCAGTCGTATTCCGTCCCCCAATACTGCGCGAGTGCCTGAATCGTCGCGAGCTGCACGCCTTGCGATTGATCCGGGACCGTTTCCCGATCTGGCCACTTGGTTGCGTTTATGCGTCTGCGCAATTCGGTAAGTTCCGCTCCCGGAACATTCACATGAAACGGACGAATCGCATCCTTGTCAGATGCCTGCTCGCTGCGTTGTTGTGTTGCACTAGTTTGAGTCAAGGTGTCCTCCTTTTGAGTAGTGTTGGATTCATTTGGTTTGTGCGTGGTTGCCGCGATGAGCACATCAAGACAAAAGCGTGGAAGCAAAACAATTGGACTATGGTATCGGCGATACCTTCGTATCATTCGACGCAGCGGGAGTTTGCTGATTCGAAAGCGATCGACACGCGATGTGCCCATCGTGCAGAGGCTGCGATTCGTGACAGTCCGCCAATCCCGGCTTGTAGATCGAGGCGGGCTATCCATTAACTCCGATTCGTCGAGCCAGTCCTCTGCCGAAAGTCTGGCCTGTTCTGCACCGAACAACTCCGCTACCGCGCGGCGATGAACGCTGAGAGCTCGCGCTCCGCGCCCGCACGCGCCCGGCTCGCACGCCCCACGGGCTTATGCCGCGCCCTCGCTAAATGCACACAAGACGGTGCAGAAGGGGGGGCACTTTCGGAGCGCGCTGTAGCCTATCCCCGCTCACCGTTGACGGGGTAATACGCACTGAGGGGATTTTGCTACACCCCCGTGGGAAACGTGAGGGCGAGGGGGCGCGGGCGAGGGGCGCGACTGGCGGGCTACTCGCGTAATATCCTGTTTTCGTCAGCAATCCCGGCGGAGTGCGGTAACCAGAAAAACGGCGTCGCCGGGGCCGAGGGGGACTGTCTGAGTCTCAACGGTTCCATGGAAGATTCCGAAGCACCGCCATTAGCTTGCTCGCGGTTGCTCGCTCCGGAATGATGGCGTGCGGATGCAAGTGTCGCGGCACCACCGTTGGGTCATCGGCCATCACAATCAGCAGCGGCAGCTTTGGCCGCACGGCGAGCTGCAGGCCAGAACAGGACCAGGGCCTCGCACGCTCGCAATTGGCGTGGCCGGTCGTCATGACGATGGCATCACACGGCAGCAACTGGCAGGATAGGAACTCGGAACGACCACTGCAAACAACGAATACGAACTCTTTATCCCGCAGTTCCTCCGTGTCAAATGGCGGTGGTTCGCAGAAGACGACGAGGCGCGACGACGGACTCTCGTCTGCTTGCACGGGCAACGCTTATCAATTGTCAACGTTTCTGTGGGTGAAATGTGAGTCTTGTTCCAAAAACAGAGCAAAATGACGGGGCGCTCCGCAGCTCAAGCACCATGGTGGCAGGGTAAGAGCGACCGGGTACGACTGCGGTGACATAGGTCACATACCAGTGTGATTCGGAATCATCCTCTGGGATTGCGGGTTTTGGGGGTGCCGGGGGCGAGCGCCGGGGGCGAGCCGATCCGCGCGCGAGCGTGGCTGGATCGAAAAATGAAACTATTCTGTCTCGGCACAATTCTTGCCTTTGCAGTGACGTGCTTCTGTCTTTAGAGCACTCCATTACGAAACTTTGGTCACGGTACCAACGTGAGTCCGAATGTGACCTGGATCACAGTCAGCGGTGATGAGCGTTGCCAAAATGGGCCGCGTGCAGTTGCAGGTCGGCCAACCACTCGATGCTGGGACGTGTTCCCTTTCCTGGCCATCCGACAGACTGAACAATGCAAGAATGCCGGCATGCGGCATTGGATCATGTTCTAAGGCACGGCAGCACTACATGAATCATCAGGACTGGCAAACGCGGACCCGACAACTCAACGACCAGGTCGCAGCCATCATCGGCCCGGCCCGACCAGCTGCAAAAGCCGACCGGCCCTCCCGCGGTCTGGCAAGCTGCGCTCCTCAGGCTGGTAACGGTGGACCCGGGAGGGAGTTGTGAACAACAACTTGAAACCACAGGAGAAGGATGCTGATCCCGCTCCGGTCGTGTGCGAGCCGAACGCATCGACGCGAACACGTGTGTTAATAAACAGACACCTCATGAGCCTTAGTACCAAGGCAACTACACTAATCGCTGCAACCTTCTTCACAGCGCTGCTAACCGCCAGCCTTTTCTTGCTGCATTACGAGGGAGAGTCGCTCAGGCAGAGCATCCTCGAGGGCTTGGACGGCCAGGCAAAGGTCACATCCCATGGCATCGCGTCTTTCATAGATGACGGCCTCAGGGCGTCCAATGCCATCTCCGCTACCCTACCAACAGATGCTCTATTGAGGGGCAGGCTCGGTGAGGTCGAATCTCATCTGAAACGGATGTCCGAGGTCTTTCCAGCATTCCAGAACGGGATATTCATCCTCGACAGAGAGGGAAGGTTCCTGGTTGATTATCCTTCCCATCCAGAACTGCGCGGCCAATCATTTGCCTTCCGGGAATACTACCAACGCACTCTTCAAGAACAGAAAGGCATCGTTGGCCAGCCTTACAAATCGAAGCGAACGGGAAAGCCCGTGCTTACGTTTACCGCACCGGTGCGCGACGCCAGTGGGCAAACTATTGCCGTTGTGGCCTGCTCGGTGGATCTGCTTTCTCAAGAAGCGCTCGGTGGCTACCGCAAACAGAAGGTCGGGAAAGCGGGCTATCTGTATGTCTTCGACAAGTCGCGCCAGCTCGTGCTGCACCCGGATGACGAGCGGGAGATGACGTACGTAGAAGCAGGAAAGAACAGGGTGCTCGAGTCCGCGCTTAACGGTTTCGAAGGAGCGGGAGAGAGCGTCAACTCCGTGGGCGTGCCCATGCTGCTCGCGGTCAGGCGCATTCCGCATACTGACTGGATCGTTGGGGTCCAGGTGTCGCAAAAGGAAGCCTATGCGCCTGTTGCCGAATCACGTGCACGTATCTTTTATGTATTGAGTGCTGCGATGCTGGGGGCCATCCTCATCGGCGGTCTGGCCATCCGTCGCGTTTCCAGGCCGCTTCAACAGCTAGAACGGGTCGCCTCTCGAATTAGCACAGATTTGGAAGATGCCGAGACGAAAGGGGCGTACAATCCTTCGCCGTCCGCGCTCGATGGTCTCAAACACATTCGTTCCCGCGATGAAGTCGGCCTGCTGGCGTCATCGTTCGTGCAACTTGGCACAAAGCTCAATCTCACGCTCGCCGCGCTGCAGCGTTCCGCTGAGGCCGTTCGGCTGCAAGCCTCAGCCCTGAAATCGGCTGCCAATTCCATTATCATCACCGACCGTGACGGCACCATCCAGTGGGTAAACCCGGCTTTCACTAGAGTGACAGGCTATACATCCGAGGAGGTTCTCGGTAAGACACCACGGACCCTGAAGTCCGGCAAGCATGACGTCACCTTGTACGAGAATCTGTGGAAGACGATCCTTTCAGGCAACGTATGGCAGGGAGCGATCACGAATCGCCGGAAAGACGGCAGCCTCTGCGTCGAGGAGACGACCATCACGCCCGTTCGTTCCGCGGACGGCGAGATCAGCAATTTTGTTGGAATTAAGGTGGATGTCACGGAACGCAAGCGAGCGGAAGAGGCGCTGGTAGAAAGCGAAAACCGTTATCGCTCGCTGTTTGAAAACATGTTGGAAGGGTTCGCCTACTGCAAGATGCTTTTTGATGACCAGGGCCGTCCGATTGATTTTATCTATCTCGCTGTCAACAATGCATTTGGAATGTTGACCGGCTTGGACAACGTGGTGGGCAGAAGAGTGACCGAGGTTATCCCGGGGATCAAAGAGTCTCAGCCAGAGTTGTTGGAGATATATGGCCGAGTGGCACTGACCGGTGAGCCGGAGAGATTCGAGATCAAACTTAAACCCTTGGGGATATGGCTTTCCATCTCAGCCTATGGCGCGGGGAACGGATGCTTTATAGCTACTTTTGATAACGTCACTCAGCGCAAGCGGGCGGAGCTTGCGTTGCAGGAAGCGGAGGAACAATACCGGACCATCTTTAAAGAGAACAGCATAGGAATTTGCAACAGCGCGGCAGATGGACGCTACTTAAGCGTCAATCCCGCCTTCGCGCGCATATTCGGCTACGACTCCCCCGAGGAGATGCTTGCCCGTGTCAGCAACGCCGCGCAGGTTTATGTTGACCCCAGCCGCCGCCGCGAAATCGGTCGCCAGCTGCGGGAGGAAGGCAAGTGTGAGAATTGTGAATTTCAAGTCTATCGCAAGGATGGGAGCACGATCTGGCTCCGGGCGAGCGTGCGTGCAGTGCACGGTGCCGATGGCAGCCTACTGTATTACGTTGGGGCGGCTGAAGACATCACGGAACACAAGCTGTTGGAAGAGCAGGTCCGCCACCTGGCCTACTTCGATGCCCTCACGAGTTTGCCTAATCGGTCTCTTCTCCAAGACCGATTGGCAAAGGCGCTGGCTAGTGCTCGACGGCACAGAGAGAAAGTTGCCTTATTGTTCCTTGATCTCGATCGCTTCAAGACCATCAATGATTCACTCGGGCACTCTGTTGGCGACCTTTTTCTGAAGGAGGTCGCAGAGCGCCTGAAGAAGTGTGCGCGCGAACAAGACACCGTGGCCCGGTTAGGCGGCGACGAGTTCGTGGTGGTGCTGACGGCCGTAAAAGACCCAGCCGATGCCGCCGTCGCCGCCGATCGGATCATGAAGGAGATGACCACTGCGTTCGTGGTTCAAGAGCATTCACTCAGCGTTACTTGCAGCCTCGGCATCAGCGTGTTTCCCGACCATGGCACGGATAGCGAAACCCTGCTCAAGAACGCGGATGCCGCCATGTACTGCGCTAAGGAGAGCGGGAGCAGCTTTCAGTTCTTCACGCAGGACATGAACGGCCGGGCTGTGGAGCGGATGACCCTGGAGAACAGCTTGCGCGGGGCGTTAGAGAGGGAAGAACTTTTCTTGGAATATCAGCCGCAGGTGAACTTTGCGACGGGAAGGATCACCGGGGCGGAAGCTCTGCTCCGCTGGCGTCACCCAGACCTGGGCTTGATCCCACCCAACAAGTTCATACCGATCGCGGAGAACAGCGGACTGATCATCCCTATCGGCGAATGGGTCCTCAGGACTGCCTGCGCTCAGGCTCGGCAATGGCAAGACGAGGGCCTTCCCGCACTACCCGTTGCGGTGAATGTGTCGGCGGTCCAGTTTCGCCAGGACCGCTTCCTCCAGGTCATCACGAACGTACTGGACGAAACCGGTCTCCTCCCGCAATACCTCGAACTGGAGCTTACGGAGAGCCTGCTCCTCTCCAACTCCGATGTCATGCTATCGATGTTGCAGGAGTTAAAGGAGAGGGGGGTGAAGCTGTCCATCGACGATTTCGGAACCGGATATTCCAGCCTCAGCTACTTGCGAAACTTTCCTGTCTACAAATTGAAAATCGATCGTTCGTTTGTGCAGGCCATGACGGTGAATCAGGGCGACGCTACCATCACAAGCGCGATCATCAACATGGGGAGGAGTCTTAATCTCACAGTTATTGCTGAGGGCGTCGAAACCGAGGAACAAGTGTCTTTCCTGCTTGCCCAGGGTTGTGACGAAATTCAAGGGTACTACTTCAGCCGGCCCTTGGCTGTGGCCGATTTTCCCGACAAGGTGCGGAGCACGTTATTGGCGTTGGTCCCGCAAGACCTGGACCCATTCCAGGAAGATTTCTCGGAGTTAGGGTCGTAACGCAGAACCACTACTTTATAGGAATCAAGCCGAACTTGCCGGACGCTTCCTGATAAAAGAGCACACTCTCTTTCCTATCGCCACCGCTCCAATGCTTCTTTTCGCCCGGAATCCGTATGAAACTGCCCGGCCCGACACGCTTTTCACCCGCCTCGTCCTCACACAGATGAGCGCCTTTGACAGCCACGAGCCACACAATCGTTCGTGTGCGTGCATTCCCGCGTCGAACCCCGGCACGAACTTGGTAAACGCGCCGTATGGTCTTGTAAGGGTTGCTACAGCGGACCGCCCTGGAAAACGCCGGGTATCAGGGTCAGGGTCGGAACAGTGCAAGTAATTGCGGCAGGCATCACGGAGAATTGCGCCGTTTGCGCGCCGGACCGCGATTCATATTAAACTACTTGAGGCTACCCAAGCGTACCTGCGGAGCCTGGGGCCGCAAGCCCGCAAGCTCTGGACTGCAAACTAATCGAGCCCGCCGGAGTTCAGCTATTCTTTTTGCCAGGGTGAAATCGGAGCATCGACCCGCCGCAGTCGGGGCTGTGGGAAAAGTGGGAATCCCGCCGCTTTCGCGGGATTTCCAAACGCAGTGGAAAAGTCCGCTCGGAAACTTTTCCACGAAACGTCTTTTTCCATGGCCCTCTTACCCACAAATTGTGCTATAGCAGGCTGCTGAAAAATGAACCAACTTGGTAATTTCGATCATTTCGGCGAACGAAGATTCAAGTACTTGCAACCCACTTTCCGTCCGAAATGAGCCTAAGAAACACTTTTTCAGCAGCCTGATAGAGCCGCAAAAAGGAACCCGGTCTACGCACAGTAGAAATCCTAGCCATCGGCTTCGAACTAACGCCTTCACAACTTCTGCGCGGGATCTGAGTCAGTTGCTCCGCGCGGGTTGACCTGATTTGTTTACACGTTCGACGAAACCCCGACAAGTTGCGCAAGCGCTTGCCAGTGCCGTGGATGCGGGACGCGCTTACCTGCCTGGATATCAGAAGAGTACGGCTCGCTCACCCCAAGTGCCGAACGTATTCGGGACTTCGCGACACTGGCGAGCGCCGCTTGCACTCGCTTGACGTACACCTCGCGGGTCAGCCAAACCGGCAGGTCCGAGGGTTTCCAATTGTTGATGGCTTGCTTGTGCATCCGTTGTGTGGCTGAACGCTTGGCGAGGGACTCCGAGCGATTCGCCAGGAACTTGATCGTAAGGTCAAGGTGATCTGTCACGGGATCGATCCGGAACCATTCACCTGCCCGGGTTGCACATCCCGACGTACCCGGCGAGTTCTGCTCTTCCCCACTCGCTTCGCTGATCACGGGCGCGGCACGGCTCACGCTGGCGCTCCTCGAACACTGCGTCGTGCGTGAATTGGGCGGGACATATGCGATGGAGGATACCGATTCCATGGCAATTGTCGCGACCGAAAAGGGCGGCGAAATCGCGTGTCATGGCCAGACCTTGAATGCACTTTCATGGAAACAAGTCGAGGGTCTGTCAGAGCGTTTCTTAGTGCTCAATCCCTACGACCGTGACGCTGTACCGGAGTCGGTCCTCAAGATTGAAGCGGACAATCGCGACCCTAGCACGCATGACCCACGACAGCCTTACTGTGTTCTGATCTCGGCTAAACGGTATTCGCTGTTTCTGTTGGATGAGTTCGGCACTCCCGTGCTGCTTCGCAACGGCGTAAACAATAAAGAGGACCGCTGGTCCGAGCACGGTCTCGGCCATCTCCTTAACCCAACCGATCCCGAGAGCGATGATCGGGAATGGATTGCGCAGGTGTGGCTGAACATCATCCGCAAAGCTAACTGCAAATTCTGCACCGGGAGCAGTGCAAATTCTCAGTTAGTGAGAACCCCTGTTTACAACAACTACGCACCCGCTGCCCCTGTAGGGGCGCATAATGTGCTTGCAAGATGCTTCCCATGACGCACGCTTGGTCTTGTCGGAGGATGTATGCGAATGAGTGCCAATCTCGACGCTCCTAGGCTTCTGCAACCATTCCAGCGAGAAAATCTGACCCTACGAGGGGTTCTGGTCTGTGTACTCATAGCGGCTGTCGCACTGGTGGTGATGGCGCAGTCGCGCCCAACAAGAACGGTTGAGGCCGAAGCTTTCGTGCTGAGAGGGCCGGACGGTTCCACCAAGGCGAAGCTGGATACAAGCGACGGTACAACCCAACTTCTCTTCTACAGCGCCTCGGGTCAGCCACGTATGGCGGTTAAGTTGGACGAACAAGGTGAAGGGATTGAGATGCGGGATGATTCCGGCGAATTGATGGCGCTGGTCAGCGTGGCTGTACGGAAAACAGAAAGCCCAGAAAGGGCTTCGCCTACAACAGCTACCATCGCGGTGTTGGGCAGGCTGGCGGGCCCGGCAGTGATAATGAACGCGACGAAAGAAGGCGCCATCGTGCGGGTTGGTGACAAAGGCCATACGGTGTGGGCAGCTTCTTCAGATGCTGGAGAACAGCACCCCAGCCACCCGCATGTCCAGTAACTGCATCGTCCCCTTGCTTTTTCGGCAACCATAAACACTAACAGCACTCGGCTAATTGTCGTGAAATCGCGTTCACGTAAGTAACCGTGGCATCGCCTGCACCACAGGTGGTGCAAAACCGAAAGTTACGTGAACCCCTGTTCTCGCCAGTCACTATTCATCGAGCCGGTGTTGAAGCACAATAGGGCTGTCGCAAGCGCATGACCCAAGACGAGAAGAGATTGCTGAAACGCGGAGTGTTTTGGGCGGGAGTAGCAGCCGCGTTCTTTGGCCTCATCGCCCTTGCCGAGAGCCGCGTCATTGTCCTTGTGGCGCTAGTCGTGTGGTGGGTCTTTTTCTACGTCATTTTCC
>Ga0116217_10001954_pt1 | contig 19375 bp, 22 predicted proteins | sample Sb_taG_6_FD_89697 | JGI IMG/M metagenome (GOLD analysis project Ga0116217, IMG submission 89697) | Peat soil microbial communities from Weissenstadt, Germany - Sb_50d_4_PS metaG | ecosystem: Environmental > Terrestrial > Soil > Wetlands > Peat | place: Germany: Weissenstadt | collected 2010-09-21 | reverse complement strand
GTGAGAAGAGGTGGGTCGTCTGACCGCGGCCGCCACCGAACTCCCGGTGCCCAAACCCTCCGCGGTCGCCGCTGCCGTCGCTCCGCTCGCGGCGATACCGGTGCTCCAGGAGCCCGGCGTGCCGTTCATCGAGATCGAGGCGCTCCGGGCGAAGGAGTTCATCCCCGCCGCAAAGGAAGCGCTCTCCAGCATGATCGCGGAGCAGGGTCAGTCGAAACTGATCCGCCCCATGTTCAACTGGGCCAGCCGGAACTCGCTCTTTCCGCTCCACTGGGGCCTGGCCTGCTGTGCGATCGAGTTCGCGGCGGCGTTCGGCGCCCGCTGGGACGCAGAGCGGTTCGGGGTCGTTCCCCGGTCGTCTCCGAGGCAATGCGACCTCCTGATCGTCAACGGCACCGTGACGTGGAAGGTCGCGCACAAGCTGATCACACTCTACGAGCAGATGCCCGAGCCCAAGTGGGTCATCGCGATGGGCAACTGCGCGACCGGCGGTGGCCCGTTCCGGACGGCCTATTCGGTGGTCCCCGGCGTCGACAAGCTCGTCCCGGTCGACGTGTACATCGCCGGCTGCCCGCCCCGCCCCGAAGCCCTGCTGGACGGGATCCTTCGCCTCGAGCAACTGATCCGGGAGCGCAAGGAGTAGCCAGCGCGGGCGCCGACACTCCAGTGCGGGAGACCAAGATGCAACCGGAGGACCTCAGCCGGCTCCTCGCCCCCAAGCTCGGGGACCGGCTCCGCGGTGTGGAGCCGTTCGTGGGTACCGCGGGACGGGTCCTCTTCGACCGTGCCGGAGCGCTCGACCTCTTCCGCGCCGTCCACGACGAGCTCGGGTTCACCCACCTCTCGATGGTCGGTGGGATCGACTGGGTCGACCACCGCGAGGTCTTCTACGTGGTCTGGTCCGACGCGGCGCGCCAGTACGCGATCCTCTCCACCGACGTGCCTGCCGACGATCCGCGCGTCGAGTCCGCGAGCCCGGTCTGGCCGAGCGCGAACTGGCACGAACGGGAGACCTGGGAGATGGTCGATGTGACGTTCGACCACCACCCGGACATCCGTCACCTCCTGATGCCCGACGGCTACACGTTCCACCCGCTCCTCCGTTCCTTCAAGCTCCACGAGCCCGAGGAACTGGAGGTGAAGACCCGCCATGTCTGAGATGTGGATCAACATGGGGCCCCAGCACCCCATGACCCACGGCCTCTGGAACCTCCGCGTCCGGATCGAGGGGGAGCTGATCCTCGACGTCGACCCCGAGGTCGGCTACCTGCACCGGGGCATCGAGAAGATCAGCGAGGATCGGCACTACAACGAGGTCATCACGCTGATGGACCGGTGCTGCTACGTTGCCGGGCTCGCGTGGGAGCACCTCTACATCCTCTCCGCCGAGCAGGCCCTCCACATTGCGCCGCCCGAGCGGGCGGAGTACCTACGGACGATGTGCGACGAGTTCCAACGGATCGCTTCGCACCAGATGTGGTACGCGGCGTTCGTCCAGGACATTGGGCTGATGAGCCCGTTCCTCTACGCCATGCGGGACCGGGACCTGGTTCTCGACCTCCTCCAGGATTACACCGGCGCGCGGATGACCTACGAATACATGCGGGTCGGCGGCGTCCGGAACGACCTCCCGCCGGGGTTCACGGACCGCGCCCGCAAGGTCCTCGACTGGCTGACCGACCGCTTCCGCGAGTACGACCAGCTCTGCCTGGGCTCGGCGATCTTCCACAAACGGTGCGACGGGCTGGGCATCCTGAAGGCGAACGACGCGGTGGCGCACGGCGTCACCGGTCCGATGCTGCGCTCAGCCGGCCTGAAGCGCGATCTGCGCAAGGACCGGCCGTACTCCGCGTACGACCGGCTGGAGTTCGACGTCGCCCTGGCCGACGGGGCGGACGTCACCGCCCGCTACCTCGTCCGCATGGAGGAGATGCGACAATCGGTGCGGATCCTTCGACAGGTCCTCGACTGGCTCGACCGGCACCCCGGACCGGCGATCGCCGAACGGCTGCCGCGCTGGCTCGGCGCACCCTACGCCCCGATCGGGGACGAGGGGTACCTCCTCAAGCGCAGCTTCCCGAAGGGGGTCGGCCTCTCGTCCGTCGAGGAACCGCACGGCGAAGCGCAGGCCTATGTCGTGAACGAGGGCGGGGAACACCCGTACCGCGTGAAGTTCCGCTCTCCCGTGTTCGCGAACGTCAGCGCGGCCCGTCAGTACCTCGTGGGGTACCATGTGGCGGACATCCCTCCGATCATGGGGAGCGTAGATGTCTGCGTGGGTGAGGTCGACCGATAGGACGGGAAGACGATGGCATCGCTCACGCTCTATTCGGTGTCCTACGACCTCGCCCAGGCGCTGCTCGGCGCGATCGGCTCGATCCTTCCCACCGGCCCCCGGGCGCTGATCACCAGCAGCGACGTCGTCACCGGCCTCGCGGTGCTGGTGTTCGGGGCGCTCCTCCTCGCGGCGAGCATGCTGAACACGATCCTGCTCATCTGGTGGGAACGGAAGCTCCTGGGCCGCTTCATGGACCGCCGTGGGGCGATGCACGTGGGGTACGCGGGACTGCTCCAGAACTTCGCGGACGGCCTGAAGCTGTTTCGCAAGAACACGTTCCCTCCGCGGGAGGCCGACGGCCTGGGGTTCTACTTCGGCCCCACAGCGTACATGGTGTCGTCGCTCGCCATCTTCGGGATCCTTCCGATCTCCTCCGGCTGGAACTCGGGGGCCCTCCCGCTGAGCCTGCTGCTCGCGCTCACGATCTTCTCGTTCGCCCCGCTGTTCATCTTCGTGAGCGCGTGGTCGAGCAACAACAAGTACTCCCTGATGGGCGGGCTCCGTTCCGCGGCCCAGATGATCGCCTACGAGGTGCCCCTGCTCCTCGCCGTGGTCGCCGTGATCATCGTCGCGGGCAGCTTCGATCTCACGACGATCGTCTACGACCAGAAGAACTACTGGTTCTGGGGGCCGCTCTTCCTCGCGCTGGTCGTGTTCGTGGCGGCGATGCTCGCCGAGATGGAGCGCATCCCGTTCGACCTTCCCGAGGCCGAGGCCGAGCTGGTCGAGGGTTGGAACACGGAGTACGGCGGGATGCTGTTCGCATTCTTCATGCTCGCCGACTACCTGCGGGCGCTGGTCGGCAGCATCCTGGTCGTCCTGCTCTTCCTCGGAGGCTGGACCCTCCCGTCCTGGATCCCGGCCAGCCTGAGCGCGTTCCCGCTCGCCGGCATCTTCTGGTTCATGCTGAAGACCTACGTCGTGTTCGGACTGTTCGTCTGGGTGCGCGCCTCCCTTCCCCGCATTCGCACCGACCAGCTCCTACGGGTGGGTTGGAACCGGATGATCCCGCTGGCGCTCCTCTCGGTGTTCCTCGCGGCGCTCCTCGTAACGGTCCGCTGCGTCCCCGTCCTCGGATGCGTGCCTTCGGCCGGGGTCTGAATCGGGGGAAGGAAGACCCGTGGCGAGCGAACTCAACGCGACGCAGAAGCCGGACCAGATCCCGGTCCTCTGGATCGCCCGGCCGATGGCGACCGCGGCGCGGCAGTTCGTGAAGAGCCTGTTCCGACCGTCGACGATCCTCTACCCCTTCGAACGCCTCGAGGACCCGAAGTTCCGGACCCAGGTTGGCGTCGGCTCCGGAATGCCGATCGGGGTCGGACCGGTATGGGACAACTACCGCGGCGTCCACGCGCTGAACATCGCGACCTGCATCAGCTGCAACCTCTGCGCGTTCTCCTGCCCGGACCTCTGCATCGACATGGTCACCGTGCCCGGCGGCGACCCGAAGCACCCGAAGAAGTGCCCGGAGATCGACTACGGGAAGTGCAGCTACTGCGGCTTCTGCTCGGACGCGTGCCCCGAAGGCTGCCTCACGATGACCACGCGCTACGAGCTCTCGACGACGAAGCGCTCGGAGATGGTCTACTCTCCCGAGAAGCTCAACGAGGTGTTCCGGCACAAGCTGCCGATGAACCCGATCCGCCTCGAGCTCCCGAAGAACGAGGACTCGATCCTCCTCGACCCCCCGCTCTGCATCGGGTGCAACGCTTGCGCCCGGGACTGCCCCACCCAGTGCATCACGATGCTCGACATCCCGAAGCCGGAGGCCAAGCCGGGAGAGAAGGTCGCGAAGCGCATCTGGAAGGAGCCGGTGGTCAACGACTCCGACTGCGTCCGCTGCGGCACGTGCATCAGCGTCTGCCCCAAGGAGTGCCTGTTCTGGGGGGCTTCGAAGTGAGCCTCGCCGAGATCGCGTTCGTCCTGCTCGCGGTGGTCTCCGTCGTGACCGCCATCGCGGCCTTGCTCGTGCGGGAGCTCGTCCACACGATCCTATGGATCGCGGTCTTCTTCGTAGACCTCTCGGCGATCTATTTCCTGCTCGAAGCCCCATTCCTGGGCGTCCTCCAGCTCGGGGTCTACGCGGGGGCCGTGACGGTCCTGCTCCTGTTCGGTATCATGGTGACGCGCAAGCGGATCTTCTCGCGAGAGGCCGCGACGGGGATCGGCCCGATCCCCACCGTGCTCGCGCTCCTCACGGTCATCTTCCTGGCCACGGCGTTCGGGGAGCTTCCGCAGGGGTCCGTCACGATCCGGTCGTACGACCCGGCGCTTCTCTCGGTGAACCTGTTCGGCCCGAACGGACCCTGGCTCCTCCTTCTCGGGCTGATCATGCTCGCGGCGGTCTCGGGGGCCATCTACCTGGTCCGGGAGGGACGCGAGTGACCTCCCTCGAACCGACCGAGTTCCTGGCGCTCTCGGGCGCACTCCTTGGGATCGGTCTCTTCGGGATTCTGACCCGGAGGAACTTCGTCCTCCTCCTGATCTCCATCGAGATCGCGACCAACGCCGCGATCCTGAACTTCGTCTATTTCGCGGCGTTCGCCCCATCCGCGCCGCTCGGGCTCACGGGCCAGTCGATCGCGGTCGTAGTCATCGGGTTCGCGGCGACCGAGGTCGCCGTCGGCCTCGCGATCGTCCTCGCCCTCAACCGGGCGAAGGGCACGATCAACGTCGCCAACGCGACCGAGCTGAGGTTGTAGGGGGGGATCGCACGGGAGGTCTCGACCTGCTCTACGGCTGGGCGTTCCTCGTCCCGCTGCTGTTCGTCGCCTCGTTCGTCGTCGTTGGGCTCGTAGGCCAGAGGCTACCCCGCCTCGAGTGGGGCGGGTGGATCGCGGTCGTGCTCTCGGGCGCGGCGATGGTCCTCGGGGTCCTCATCGGCGTCGGCGAGATCCTAGGGCCGGGATCCTATGTCGACGTGCGGTACACGTGGATCCACCTCGCGCCTGCGTCGTCGTTCCCGAGCGGGTTCTCGCTGATCGTCGGAACGCTCGTCGACCCGCTCTCGGCGCTGATGCTGATCGTTGTGACGGTCGTCGGCTTCCTGGTGATGCTGTACTCGATCGGGTACATGCACCAGGACCGGGGCTTGCCCCGGTACTACGCGGAGCTCTCGCTGTTCCTCGCGGCGATGACCGGGCTCGTGCTATCGGACAACCTGCTCGAGTTCTTCATCTTCTGGGAGCTCGTGGGAGTCTGCTCCTATTTCCTCATCGGCTTCTACTATGAGAAGCCGAGCGCCGCGAGCGCGGCGAAGGAGGCGTTCATCGTCACCCGCGTGGGGGACGTGATGTTCCTTCTCGGGATCTTCCTCTTCTTCTACGAGTACGCGGCCGCGGGCCCGGCGGGCTCGGGCGGCTGGGCCGCGAACGGCTTCCTGTTCGTGCAGAACGGAGTGCCGTTCCTGCAGCAGGGTCCGGCCGTCGCCACGAATCCGACGATCCTCACGGTCGCGGGGATCATGATCCTGGGGGGCGCCGCCGGGAAGAGCGCGCAGTTCCCGCTCCACGTCTGGCTGCCGGACGCGATGGAGGGCCCCACGACCGTCTCGGCGCTCATCCACGCCGCGACGATGGTCGCCGCAGGCGTCTACCTCCTCGCCGTCACCAGCGCGTTCATCGGCTTCACGGCCACCGCCTCGCTGGCGATCGTCGCGATCGGGGGCTTCACGACGTTCTTCGCCGCGACCATGGCGGTCGTCCATCCCGACATCAAGCGGGTGATCGCCTACTCGACGATCAGTCAGCTCGGCTACATGGTGCTCGCCGTGGGAGCCGGATTCTCGATGGTCGGGCTGTTCCATCTGTTCACGCACGCCTACTTCAAGGCCCTCCTGTTCCTCGCCGCGGGCTCCGTCATCCACGCCATCGGGACGCAGGACCTGTTCAAGATGGGCGGGCTCCGAAAGACGATGCCGTTCACGTCGGTCGCGTTCGCGATCGGCGGGCTCGCGCTGGCGGGAATCCCGCCTTTCGCGGGGTTCTGGAGCAAGGATGACGTGCTCGGCGCGGTCTACTCCCAACTCGGGAGCCATCCCGACTACTGGCCGTTCTTCCTCCTCGCCTTCCTCTCCGTGTTCCTGACGGCATACTACATCTTCCGGGTTTGGTTCTCACGTTCTCGGGAGACGGGCCTCGCGACCCCAGCCTCCCGCACGCCCACGAGGGTCCGTGGACGATGCGCGCGCCGATGCTGGTCCTCTCTGCGTTCGCGGTCGCGGGCGGGGCGCTCGTCTTCCTCCCCTGCTTCCAGCGGCTCCTCCTGTTCGGGAACGGAGTGGCCGGGATCCCGCCGGCGTTCGGGACGACCGACATCCTCCTCTCCGGCGCGAGCGTCGCTCTCGGGGTCGGGGGGATCCTGCTCGCCTGGACGATGTGGGGAAGGGGCCAGGTCTACCCGCTCCCGACCTCGAGCGCCGCCCGGTCGGTCCGCAACCTCTTGCTCCACCGGTACTACTTCAAGGTCGGATACGACTGGATCGGCGCCCGCGGTGTCTACACGGTCGCGCGCGCGGCGGACTTCTTCGACCAGTACGTCATCGACGGGACGGTCCACGGGTTCGAGCGAGCCTTCGGCGCCCTCTCGAACCGGATGCGCCGGCTCCAGACCGGTCTCGTTTCCGACTACGCGTCGTACGTGGTCGCGGGCCTGGTCGCGCTGTTCGTGCTCCTCCTGCTCGTCGCGCCGTACCTCGTCGGCCGGTTCGGGGGCCCGTAGATGCTGCCGCTCCTTTCCCTCATCCTCGCGACGCTCCTCCTCGGGACGGTCGCGACGTTCCTCGCCGGCGCGAAGGCACGCTGGGCGGCGCTCGGAACCTCGGTCGCGTTCCTGGCGGAGGTCGGGTTCCTGTTCCTCAGCTATCCGGGCTGGCCGGGATACAACGGGGCGCTCGTCCCCGGATTCTCCGACCAGGAATCGTACGCCTGGATCCACCTGTCGTGGATGCAGGTGAACTACACGGTCGGGGTCGACGGGATCTCCCTCGTCCTGATCCTGCTCACCGCGATCCTCCAGCTCGCGACGGTCGTGTACTCCTGGACCGAGGCCAAGCGGCCCGCGGCGTACTTCGGCCTCGTCACGCTTACCTGCCTCGGGTCGTTCGGCGTGTTCGTCGCGCTGGACGTCCTGCTGTTCTTCCTGTTCTGGGAGGCGGTCCTCGTCCCGATGTTCTTCCTCATCGGGTTCTGGGGCGGGCCCCGCCGTCGGTACGCCGCTCTGAAGTTCTTCGTTTACACGCACGTCGCGTCGATCGTGATGCTCGTGGGGCTCCTCGCCCTAGTCTTCTACTCGGGGTCGACCTCGTTCGATTTCGCGAGCATCTACGCCGCCGCCCGGGGGCTCTCCCCCGTCGTGCAGGTGTTCCTGTTCCTGCCGCTCCTCTTCGGCTTCGCCGTGAAGTTCCCGGTCGTCCCGTTCCATACGTGGCTACCGGACGCGCACGTCGAGGCCCCGACCGGGGGCTCCGTGCTCCTCGCGGGCATCCTACTGAAGCTCGGGGGCTACGGGCTGATCCGCTGGGCGGTGGAGGTGCTGCCGATCGGGTTCTCCCACGTCCGTCCGATCATCTTCTTCCTGGCGTTCCTCTCGATCCTCTGGGGCTCGGTGCTCGCGCTCTCGCAACGGGACCTCAAGCGGATGGTGGCGTACTCGTCCATCAACCACATGGGTATCGTGCTCCTCGCGATCGGGCTGGGAAGCTCGCTCGGCCTGCTCGCGGCGGTCCTATTGATGTTCGCCCACGGGATCGTGAGCGCGCTCCTGTTCATGTCCGCGGGGAGCGTCCACCACACGTTCGGGACGCGCGACATACCGGCGGTCGGCGGCATCACGCCCACGACCCCGACCCTCTCGACGATGATGATGGCCGGATCGCTCGCCTCGCTCGGCCTGCCGGCGCTCATCAGCTTCCCGGCGGAGTTCATCGCGCTCCTCGCCACGTGGGACGGACTGGGGTACCTGGTTCTCCTGCCCCTTGCGGTCCTGGTCGTGACCGCTGCGTTCTATCTGTGGATGATGCAACGGATGCTGTTCGGACCGGCGCGCGGGATCCCGGCCGACGCCCACGACATCCCGTCCCACGAGGGGCTCGCGATGGGGCTCCTGGTCGCGATGGCGGTGCTGTTCGGCATCCTCCCCGGCCTCCTCGTGAACGTGATCGCGAACTCACCCGTGAAAGGGTTCCCGGGGACCTGAGACGATGGACCTCCTCTCTGTCGCGGCGCCGTTCGCTCCCGAGCTCATCCTCCTCGCCGCCGCGCTCCTCGTCTTCCTTCTGGACGTCCTTGGGGTGCGACGCCTGGAGGCGCTCGGGGCGATCGGCCCGACCGCCACCGGGCTCGCGTTCGTCCTCGTGCTCGCGGACCTCGGGTTCTCCCCGCTCGCGGGGCTGAGGACCCTCGGGGCCGGTTCGATCGACCAGGTCCCGGGCGTGGGGAGCGCGCCCCTGTACGCCTTCTCGTCCCTCGGGCTCGTCTTTCAGGCGCTGTTCCTGGTCGCGGCGTTCCTGGTCTCGCTGGCCTCGCTCAGCCGGCCGTCGCGGGAGCGGGGCGCGGCGATCTTCTTCGGCCTGCTCCTGCTCGCGACCTTGGGCATGCTCCTGGTGGCGATCGCCTCGGACCTGATCTTCCTTCTCCTCGCGATCGAACTGACGAGCATCTCGACCTACATCCTGGTCGGCTACACCCGTCGAGACACCCGCTCGCTCGAGGCGGCGATGAAGTTCTACATCATCGGGGCCCTCTCCTCGACGCTCTCGTTCTTCGGCGCCTCTCTTCTGTTCGGGGCCTACGGTTCCACGAACCTGTTCGCGATCCGCGCGGTCGCCGGCTCGGTCGGCTACCCCGTCCTCGCGCTCCTCGGCTACGGCTTCCTGCTCGCCGGGCTCGCGTTCAAGACGACGCTCGTGCCGTTCCACGCGTGGGCCGTGGACGTGTACGACGGCGCCCCGTCCGACGTCAGCGCGTTCCTCGCCGGAGGCTCGAAGAAGATCGGAGTCTTCGCCCTGTTCCTCGTGTTCATCGGCCCGGTCCTCTTCGTTCGAGTCGGAGGGGGGTCCAATCCGTTCGCCGGAGCCCCGTTCGACATCGGCCCGGTAATGCAGGTCACGCTCGCGGCCGTGGCGATCCTCACGATGACCGTCGGCAACATCCTCGCCCTCCTCCAGCGGGAGATGAAACGGATGCTCGCCTACTCGTCTATCAGCCAGGCCGGGTACATGCTCATCGGGATCACTATCGGCACCTCGCCCGCGCTCGCGGGGGCGACCCTCCAGGTCCTCGCCCACGTACTGATGAAGGGAGGGGCGTTCCTCGTTGTCGCTGCCGTAGCCGGCCTGGGTGTCGGACCGCTCATCGACGACTGGCGCGGCCTGGGCGCGCGGCGTCCGGCCCTTTCGGTCGCGTTCGCCCTCATGCTCCTCTCGCTCGCGGGCGTCCCGCTGACGATCGGGTTCGTCTCGAAGTTCGTGCTGTTCAGCGCCGCGGTCCAGGCAGAGGGATTCTTCGTCTGGCTCGCGATCGCGGGCCTTCTCAACAGCGCCCTCTCCGTGTTCTACTACGCGAGGGTGCTGAAGACGGTCTTCTTCGACCCAGCCCCTCCCCTCCCCTCGGCCCCCACGACCGCCGACGCGGCGACGCCGGCGCTTCGCGCGGGCGGGATCGGCTACGCTCGGGCGGCGGCGATCGGGATCATCGCGGTCGCGATCGTCGGGCTCGGGATCTATCCGCAACCCGTCCTGGGTGCGATCCAGAGCGCCGCGGCGCACTTCGTGAACGTCGGGGCGTGAGCCGATGGCCCCGTACGACGTGGTCGTGGTGGGGGCAGGTCCCGCCGGGTCGCTCGCGGCGCGGGCCGCGGCCGAGGGCGGGGCGAGGACCCTGCTCCTCGATCACCGCCCCGAGCTTGGCCAGCCCGTCCAGTGCGGAGAGTTCCTTCCGGCCGGCGAGGTGCTGGCCGATCTGTTCGACTGCCGGTCCCTGCTCTCCTCTGCCTACGAGGTCCCTCCCGAGGTCGTCCTGAGGGAGACCCACTGGATGACGTGCGTCTCCCCCTACGGCCACCGGTTCCGGTTCCCGCTGGACGGATTCACCGTCTCGCGGCGCGCGTTCGACAAGGCGCTCGCCGTTCGGGCGGAGGGCGCGGGCGCCGAGCTACGCTACCCGGTCGGCGTGACCGGGGTCGTGGACGACGAGGTCGTCCTCGCCGGCGGGGAGCGCGTTCGTGCCAAAGTGATCGTAGGCGCGGACGGGCCGACCTCGACCGTGGCGCGGGCGGTCGGGTTCCGCCCCGAGCGCGCGATGTTCCGGATGATCACCGCGACGGCGGATGGACCCGCCGCGGACGAGATCGAACTGTTCTTCGGCCGGAGCGCCCCCCACGGGTATGCCTGGCGGTTCCCCCGCGCGAACGACCTGAACGTCGGCCTTGGGGTCGCCCGGGTGCCGCGGTCGACCACCCTCCGGGCCCTCCTCGACCGGTTCCTCGCGCGGGAAGGGCTCGGCCCTGCCCGCGAGCGAACGAGCTGGTGGGTCCCGATCGGACCGCCGCCGGAGAGCCTCGTGGTGGGCCGCACGCTGTTCGCGGGCGACGCCGCGAACCTCGTCATGGCCACCAACGGCGGCGGGATCCCCACGGCGATGCTCAGCGGATGGATCGCCGGGACCGCCGCGGCCCGGCACGTACGCGACGGGATCCCGCTCTCGGAGTACGACACCGCCTGGCGCCGCGTCCTCTACGGGCCGCTCGCACGGGCGGCCCGCATCCAGCGCCTCTCGGACCCTTTCACGGCCCTGGACCCGTTGCTGGCGCTGGGGATGCGCTATATCGGCAGCGCGGGTCTGGACGAGATGATGCGACTTCGCTGGCCGTCCCGACTCGGAGGCGCCTCGTGAAGGGCGGCGCCGTCGGCGGGTCGTTCGATCCGTCGCTCCAGAGCCTGGTCGCCCAGACGCTGGGACGCGACGTCGCCGTGGAGCTATCCGAGCTGCTTCCGACCCTCGTGGGAGACCTCGAGGACGTCGACCGGAGGGTCGCCCAGGTCCTGGGCTCGACGTACGCCGAGCTCACCGAGTCGGCCCGCTACGCGTGCTCGACCGGGGGGAAGCGGGTCCGCCCGCTCCTGATGGCCGCGGCCGACCGGGCCCTGGGCTCGGAGTCGACCCGGGGAATCGTATCGCTCTCCGCGGCGTTCCAGCTCATCCACACGGCGACCCTGGTCCACGACGACGTCATCGACCACGCCGACACCCGTCGGGGGCGGCCGTCCATGCCCCGGGCGTTCGGGATCCCTCTCGCAATCGTCACGGGCGATTACCTGTTCGTGCGGGCGTTCGAGCTCGCGGCGGAGTACCCGCGCTCGATCATCCTCCGCTGCGGCGAGTCGTGCGCCGAGCTGGTCGAGGGAGAGGTGCTCCAGGAGGCGTCCCGGTTCGACCTATCGGTCGGGCGGGAGCATTACTTCCGCGTGGCGGAGCGGAAGACCTCCGCGATCATCTCGGCGGCCCTCGCTTCCGTGGGCGAGATCGAGGGAGCACCGCCCCCGGTGACCGACGCGCTCGCAACGTTCGGACGCGCGCTCGGGATCGCCTTCCAGATCCGGGACGACATCCTCGACGTCTTCGGCGACACCGACCTCCTCGGAAAGCCGCTGTTCACGGACTTCCGCGAGGGGAACCCGACCCTGGTCGTTCTGGAGGCGTACTCCCGGCTCGACCCCCGCCACCAGGGGGAGTTCGAGCGACTGTTCCAGCTGCGACGCAAGCGCACGAAGCACCTGCTGAGGCTGCGCGAGCTCACCGAGATCTCGGGGGCGGCTCCGGTCGTTGCTCAGGAGGCCGTGGCGTGGGCCGAGCGTTCCGCGCGGGCGCTCGAGGTCCTGCCGGCGGGCCCGTACCGCCACCTCCTCGAGAGGCTGGCCTTCGGCGCGGCCGACCGCCGGTTCTAGGCGGCCTGCCCCGCGGGCGCGGGAACCCGTCGAACGAAAGGTACATCCCACCTCCCTCGGCTCATCAGCCCGCGACGGGTCCGATGAGCAGGAACGCATCCGCGGGCGGAGGAAGCGGCGCCGTGGCCTCCGGTTCCACCGAGGTCGGCCACCTCCCCCCCGCCTGGGAGCCCACGCCGGTCCGGCCGCGCCTCCCCATCGGCGTGGCCGTGGTGGCGATCGTGATCGCGCTGTTCGCCGTCGTGATGCTGCTGGCGGGCCTCCTCTTCATCCTCAATGCCTACCTCGGGACGATCTTCCCGCCCTCGGTCGAGATCTTCCAGTCGATCGACGTCATCGGCGCAGTCATCCTGGTCGTCCTGGGGGCGACGCTCCTGTCGATCGCCACGGCCCTCTGGCACCAGGAGACCTGGGCGCTCTGGACGACCATCGTCCTGGTCTTCGCGACGACCGCGTACCTGTTCTTCACGGGGTCGATCACGGTCCTGTTCGTGATCTTCGTCGTCCTCCTGGTCTACCTCCTCGCCGTTCGGCGGTACTTCTACTAGATGCGGCTGCTCCTCGGCCAGCTCGCGCCTGCGAGGGGCGACCTCGACCGGAACCTCGCACGGCTCGAGACCGCGGTCCGCGCGCGTCGGAGCGACCTGGCCATCTTCCCCGAGCTGTTTCTTTCGGGGTACACCTTGGGGGACCGCTTCCATGCGATCGCCGCCACAGTGGCCGAGCGTGGCACGGAGACCCTTCGGCGTCTCGCGCGCGAGACGGAGACCGCGATCGTGGTCGGGGCGCCGCTCCTCGTCGACGACCGCCGCGGTGAGGTCGCGAACGCGGCGCTCGTGGTGCTGCCGACCGGCGCCGTCACCAACCAGAGCAAGCGGTACCTTCCGAATTTCGGGCCGTTCGAAGAGGGACTGGCGTTCACGCCGACCGACACGAGCCGTCCGGTCGAGATCCTGGGTCACCGGGTCGGGCTCGAGATCTGCTACGACGTGTTCTTCCCGGAGGTCTCGCGCGACCTCGCCCTCGGGGGAGCGGAATTGCTCGTCAACATCTCCGCCTCCCCTGTGACCAGCCGACGCCTCTTCGAACGGCTGCTTCCGGCGCGCGCGATCGAGAACGCCTGCCCCGTCGTCTACGTGAACCGGGTCGGTGTCGAGGACGGGTTCGTGTTCGGCGGGGGCACGGGCGCGTGGGATTCCCGAGGTGAACCTCTACCGCTCGAGACGGTGGCCCTGGACGGGGCCGCCTCCGAGGAAGGGTTGTTCGCGGTGGAGATCGACCCGAGGGCCGCGGCGCGATGGCGTCCGTTCCGCCCTATCCTCCGCGACGCGGCGACCCGGCCCGCCGGCCGGCCATCGCCCGGCGGCTGAGCGGCGTTCGACTCGAACGAGGCCGTTATAGAGCCCCGCCGCACCCTTGCCGGCCGGTGCCACCTACCCCGACGATCGCCCAGCAGCTCGCGGCGAAGCAACGCGAGATTTCGGTCGCGGAGTTCTTCGAACGGAACCGGCAGATCCTCGGGTTCGACAACCTGCAGCGGGCTCTTCTCACGACCGTGAAGGAGGCCGTCGACAACGGGCTCGACGCTGCCGAGGAGGCGTCCATCCTGCCCGAGATCACGGTGGAGATCTCGAAGGAGCGGGAGGACCGGTTCCGAGTGGCCGTCACCGACAACGGTCCGGGGATCCTGCGCAAGGAGATCCCGAACGTCTTCGGCAAGCTCCTCTACGGCTCCCGGTTCCACTCTCACCGGCAGGCCCGGGGACAGCAGGGGATCGGCATCTCCGCCGCCGTCCTCTACGCCAACCTCACGACCGCCCGGGCTGCACGGGTCACGTCCAAGGTCGAGGAGGAGGACGCCGCGCACGTCCTCGAGATCTTCCTCGATACGCAGAAAAACCAGCCCCGGGTCGATTCCGAGGACCTCGTGATCTGGGACCGCCCGCACGGGACGCGGATCGAGCTCGAGCTGAAGGCGCGCTACATTCGGGGCCGTCAGTCCGCGTTCGAGTACCTTCGGGGCACCGCGATCGTGAACCCGCACGCCCGGATCGTCCTCGTCGAACCCGACGGGACGCGCGTCACCTTCGAGCGGGCCACGACCGACCTGCCGCCGGCGGCGAAGGAAACCCTTCCGCATCCCTACGGCCTGGAGCTCGGAGAGCTCGGCTTCCTCCTGAAGGCGAGCAAACGCCCGACGCTCTCGGAGTTCCTCGCAAAGGACTTGCAGGGCGTGAGCGCCCGCGCCGTGAGGGACCTCCTCGCGAGCTCGGGCCTTCCCCCGGGAAGCAAGCCGGCCGCGATCCAGGGCGAGGCCCAGGAGCGCCTCCTCGCCGCGCTGCACGGGGCGACGCTCGTCAATCCGTCCGCGGACTGCCTCTCCCCGATCGGCGCGATGCTGATCAAGCGGGGCCTCCGCAATGTGCTGGGCGAGCTGAAGCCGGAGTTCTTCGCCCCGCCCGTGAGCCGGCCGCCGAAGGTCCGCGGCGGGTTCCCGTTCATGGTCGAGGTGGGCCTGGTCTACGGCGGTGGACTTCCCGCTGACCAGCCCGTCCAGATCCTCCGGTTCGCCAACCGGGTCCCGCTCCTCTTCCAGCAGGGGGCCTGCGCGATCACCAACGCAATCGGGAACGTCGACTGGCGGCGCTACGGCCTCGAACAGAAGGGCGGCACGGGGGTTCCGTCCGGGCCCGGCCTCCTACTGGTCCACGTCGCGTCCACCAAGGTCCCGTTCACGAGCGAGGCGAAGGAGGCGATCGCCGAGGACCCCGAGATCGACAAGGAGCTGACCCTCGCGCTCCAGGCCGCGGCACGACACCTGAGGACACATCTCTCCCGGAAGAGCCGACGCGACTTCGCCAGCGACAAATTCGAGATCATCCAGCGGATCCTTCCGAAGCTGGCCGAGCGGGCGAGCCGTCTGGTCGGGAAGCCGGTCCCCGATCTCACCCCCGTCATCACCCGCATCATGGACGTCGTGAACGTCGAGACCAAGGTCGTCCCCGACTCGAAGGGAGTGCGCGTGCCTGTCGAGATCACGAACTACACGCCCCGGCCGCGGATCCTCGAGCTGTTCGCCGAGATCCCCCCCGAGCTCCTGGCGCAGGCCACGTTCGACCCCGCGCCGGACGGGACGGACGCCGCCCTGGGGCGCGCGTGGTGGACGCTCCCCAAACTGCTCCCGAACGGGAAGACGACCCTGGCCGCATCGTTCCCCCCGAAGACCGAGGTGGACGGCAACGATTTCGACTGGTACGTCGCCGGCATCGACGAGGCGCACATCCTCGGGGCCGACCCGCTCCCCGGTGACTGGGACGTCCGGCTCCCCCGCACGATCGTCGAGGCCGCCGAGGTCGCGGCCCAGGAGGGCGCGGCCGCCGGCACCACGGAAGAGGAGGTGGATTACGATGCCGCCGAAGCGAGCGCGGGCGTCCGCGACGAAGACTGAGGCCGACGCGCCGAAGATCCGGGCGGACGCCCTGACCCCGACGTTCGATCTCGCCAAACAGATCTACGAGCAGCTGGACCGCGGCGAGATCCCCCGCATGCGCCTGCCGCTGCGGACGAAACAGAATCTCTCGTTCCAGGCGCGGGACGGGGTCTGGAAGCTCGGCAAGGCGATGGGAACGCGCAGCGCGCGGAAGCTCGACGGGGCGCTGATGCTGCTCCGGACGTTCTACGTGGTTGACTTCATCAACGAGATGGCCGCCGACAAGAAGACGTCCACGCTCCGGGAGCTCTACTACATCAGCGAAGGGTGGGACGACGCGAAGTTCCACAGCGAGGACGAGTCCAACCTGCTGATCGAGGACCTCGAGGTGATGTGCGAGCGCCTGCGGGAGGACTTCCGCCTCCACCCCGAGGAGAACGGCGCGTCGGTGATCGGGGACCTCACGATCAAGGAGAAGAACCGCAAGGGCCTGGTCAAGACGATCAACTGCCGCGACGACGTCGGTGACGGCGGCTATGCGCTCCCGTTCAACGTCGAGAAGGAGAAGATCCAGTTCGTCGGGACGAACGCGAAGTTCGTGATCGCGATCGAATGCGGCGGCATGGTCGACCGGCTCGCGGAGAACGGGTTCGACGAGAAGCACAAGGCGATCCTCCTACACCTCAAGGGGCAGCCCGCGCGCTCCACCCGACGGTTCCTCCGAAGGATCTCGGACGAGCTGAAGCTCCCTGTCGTGGTGTTCACCGACGGGGACCCCTGGTCGTTCCGGATCTTCGCCAGCGTTGCCTTTGGCGCGATCAAGACGGCGCACCTGTCGAGCTACCTCGCCACGCCGGCCGCGGAGTTCCTCGGGGTCACCGCCTCCGACATCGAGAACTACGACCTGCCGTCTGACAAGCTCTCGGAGCAGGACGTGCGGGCGCTCGAGGCGGAGCTGACCGACCCGAGGTTCGCGACGCCCGAGTGGCGGGCCGAGATCGAGCTGATGCTCAAGAACGGGAAGAAGGCCGAGCAGCAGTCGCTCGCAAAGTACGGCCTCAACTACGTCACAGACCGCTACCTTCCCGAAAAGCTCACCCAGATGGGCGTCCTCTGAGGCCGCTTCCCCTCGTTCACGCGAACCGGAAGGTTTATTCTCCGCCACTCGTCCCGCGGTCTCGATGAAGCCAACGCCGGCCCAGCGCTACCTCACCGAGTTCGTCGGGACCATGGGGCTGCTCCTCGCTGTCGCGGGGGCCGCGGTCTTCAGCATCGCTCAGACGACCGACCTTTTGAGCCGGGTGACCTTGATCAGCCTGTCCGTCGGCCTCGGGCTCATCGGGCTCATCTACGCGTTCGGTGACATCTCGGGCGCGCACTTCAACCCCGCCGTCACGATCGCATCCTGGGTCGCAGGTCGGTTCTCGGCCCGAGACGTGGTCCCTTACATCCTGGCCCAGGTCGCCGGCGGCGTGCTGGGCGTCGGTATCGTCGCGGGGATCGCGTACGGGAACTCGGGCGCCTTCCCGGCCGTTCAGAAGTCCGCGCTCGCCTCCCAATGCTACCACACGAGCTCGATCGCCTGCGCCGGGTACGGAATCCCCTCCGTCTTCCTGATCGAGGTGGCGTTCACGTTCATGCTCGTCGTCGCGATTCTGTTCGCGACCCGACCCGAGAGGTCGACCTCCGCCTTTGCACCGGTAGGGATCGGGCTCACCCTCCTCATGACCAACCTGGTCGCGATCCCCGTGGACGGGGCGTCCATCAACCCCGCGCGCAGCTTCGCGCCGGCCGTTCTGTCCTCGACGTGGTCGAGCGGGAACTGGGCGATCGGCCAGGACTGGATCTTCTGGGTCGCCCCGATCATCGGCGGGATCCTGGCGGCGCTCCTAGACCGGGCGCTGCGGCCCCATCCGGAGTGATCGGCGGCCGCTCGTCAGAGCAGCCCGAGGGCCGAGTAAGCCAACGGGGTGAGGAGCTTCGCGGATAGGTCGGTAGGCGCATAGACGAAGGTCCCCGACCCTGCGGTCGCCCGCTTCCACCCGATTCCCTGCTCCTCGAACTCGGTCCTCTCGGCCCCGACCTCGACCACGGCCTCCGCCTTGTGAACGGGGACCGTCACGCCGTCCCGGGCGAGGGCCAGGACATCACCGACCTCGTCGACGAGGACCCAGGCCATCGGGACGACCACGGCGAGTCGGACCAGGCGGGGGCGGAACTGGCTCTCGCTCTCCGTCTCGGTCCTCGAGAAGACCGCGAACTCCGTCCCGTCGAGCTCCGCGCGCCGCTCGTACTGGAACGACCTCTGACGGAACTCGAGGACGTTTACCTCGAGGTCGGCGTCCGTAAGCACGCCGTTTGCGAGGTAGAGCCGGTAGAAGAACCCGCCGAGGCTCTGACGGCTCGGCGGGGCAGACTTATTAAGTGACAAAACTACGCGCGCGCGTTCGGACGATGCCAGAATGAAACGATCCTCCCGGGTGTGGAAGAAGCGCGGCCACATGCGCTGGAAGTGGCGCAAGAAGCGGATGCGCAGACGCATGCGGGCCCAGAAGATGCGCAAGCAGTGATTCACCCCGTGCGAGCCCCCTGTCGGGGCCGAGGCGGGTCGAGAGTCACCAGGTGAGCCGGTCGAGCTTCCGGCGCTCCCGGGTGGCCTTCTTCCAGGCCCGGTAATGCTCCCGACAGAGCGGCGCGCGCCTGCCCTTCTCGGGCAGGTCGGGGAACCCTTTCCTCGCTTCCGCGAGCGACAGATGCCGCACCGAGGGGGACCCGCACTGCGCGACCAGGCACGGTTCCGGCTCTTCAACGGGCTCCCGCGGCCGGACCGCGGGCGTCATCGGCGAGCCCGCGCCGCGGCGATCTCGGCTACCATCTGGGGAACCTCGTACGGGAACCGGGCGACCCGGGCCCCGGCGCGCTCGAGCGCGGCCTGCTTCGTCTCGGCCGTGCCGCGTCCGCGTGCGATGATGGCGCCGGCATGGCCCATCCGCTTGTCCGGAGGAGCGCTCCGTCCCGCGATGTAGGCGACCACGGGTTTCGTGAAGTGGGCGTGGATGTACTCGGCCGCGTCCTCCTCGGCCGTGCCGCCGATCTCCCCGACCAGGACCATCAGGTCGGTGTCGGGGTCGGCCTCGAACAGCGGGAGGGCGTCCACGAAGGAGGTCCCAACGACCGGGTCCCCGCCCAGGCCGATGCAGGTCGACTGGCCGAGACCGTGCTCCTTGATCCCGTTCACGATCTCGTAGGTGAGGGTCCCACTCCTCGAGATCACGCCGACCCGACCGGGCCGGAAGACGACGTTCGGGATGATCCCGACCTTCGCCTTGCTCGGGGATGCGATCCCCGGACAGTTCGGTCCCACGATGCGGGCGCCGGCCGCGCGCGCGTACCGGTACATGACGAGCATGTCGTGGAACGGGATGTGTTCGGTGACGATGACGCAAAGCCGGATCCCCGCGTCCACCGCCTCGAGGAGCGCATCCATCGCGAACGGAGCGGGAACGAGGATGCACGAGGCGTTCGCACCCGTCTTCTCGACGGCGTCCCGAACGGCGTCGAAGACCGGTACGCACTCGATCACGGTGCCCGCCTTCCACGGCGTGACCCCCGCGACGACCTGGGTCACGAACTCCTTAATATGGTGAGTGTGGACCAACCACTG
>Ga0116217_10001948_pt1 | contig 19426 bp, 13 predicted proteins | sample Sb_taG_6_FD_89697 | JGI IMG/M metagenome (GOLD analysis project Ga0116217, IMG submission 89697) | Peat soil microbial communities from Weissenstadt, Germany - Sb_50d_4_PS metaG | ecosystem: Environmental > Terrestrial > Soil > Wetlands > Peat | place: Germany: Weissenstadt | collected 2010-09-21 | reverse complement strand
AGCGCATGAATGACTCGCCACAGACATCATCGGGTGGATTCGGCCACGACGACAGCGGACGCCCCGTACGCAACCGCCGCAAGGGACGAACATCCACCCGCAGCCGCACATCTGAGATCCGTCGGCCAGACGAAGTGTGGCACGAGTTCCACCGATTGGCTACAGAACAAGCCGATCGTTACCCCTGGGCAAGGGGCGCTGAGGTCCTGCTCGAACTCGGATACCCCTTCGGGGACGCCGCCAAACTCGGTGAGGATGGCGTCATTGAACACTCCTTGATCATGACGAGGGGTGACTCGATTCCTGCAATTCGAATCCGGCGCTCGTGCGACGGTTCCCGTGACAGCTACGGAGTCGATCCAGAAGATCTCCCTGCTCTTCATCGCTACCTGGCCGCAGGGATCAAGGGTAAAGAAGACCTTGCAGCCAAACTGGATGAGATCTCCCGGGAAATCCAGCGCAACCTCGGCCACCCTGGCGATTCCTACTGGGCAGTCACCCAGGGCGCATGGGGGCAGCGCAAACGCGAGTTAGCGCAGGCAAGCATGTTCGACCCCACCCATGAGCTGCCTCCAGGGATGAAAGCGGCCCGGGCCGCACACGACGCCCAGGTGCCGCCGACGGAATTCTTGCGCATGATCACTCCACTGACAATCGAGCTTGCTGAAAAAGGTGATCGGGTCCTCTGGCAGACAGATGGACCGAAGGCTGTGGTCTCCGATGTCCTCGCCCGCTTCGGCTACGACGACGAATCGGTCAGATCAGGTGGAGGAGTCAGCTCATTGCCGCAGGAGCTTCGGGACGCGCTGTCGAGATCCCTACTTGAACTGTGTCCGGACGTTCCCCGCTTCGTCGAGACCGTGGATCCCTTCGAGGACGACAAAGGCAGCGAGTCATGAGCGAACCCATACGACTCGCTCACCCCGACACACGTCTCTATTCCGGCTTGCCGGGAAGTGGAACGACGACCTGTGCCATTGAGGCACTCGCTGAGTGCCTCACCAGTGGAGACAGCAGGGCGATCGTTTTGGTGCCAACCCGCCGGGCGCGGGGAGAAATCATTCGCCGCTGCCTTGAGATCGACAAGGAGATCCTCGGCAAGGCTGTCATTGTCTGCACTGCCACAATCGAGTCGCTTCTCACGGAGGATCCCACAAAGAAGTCGATTCGTCTAGATGATCCTCAGACGGTCTGGCGCCGGCTCGTCGAGAGCGCCATGGGCGATCTCAAGACCTTCGCAGAAGAACTGAACCAGGACATTGTTCACCTGCTCCCCGAAGTTCGTCTCCCCGAAAAACAATGCTCCGGTCAAACCGCCGGTGCGGCTGACGAAGCCCGGGCAACGCCCCTGGAGAAGACGTCCCACGCCTTGGCCGAATTCGACGCAGTCTTCGTCGAGGACATCGAGTCCCTACCGACCCCGCTCCTCCAGCTCGTGGAGTTGATCGCCAGGAGTGGCGCGTGCGTGGTGGCCAGCTACCATCCCGACCAGGTCATCCCCCGCCCGAAGAGCGACTTTCCAGCTGCACCTCTCGAATCCGTTCCCACCCTTGCTTCCCGCATCGTCGAGTTGCCAACCACGTCGATCCCCCAGGCGTCCGCCGCTCTCATCCGATCCTTTGTTGGCGCCGAGATCGCATATGACACAGACGGGTCAGGGCGCCTTGCATTCGCAGAGCCACTGAGTCTTACCGACGATTCGGTGATCTTTTATCGCTTCGAATCCGAGAGCGATGCTCGCTTCATGCTGACCGAAACCCTCGCTACGACCCATCCCGTTCCACGGGCGCCCGGTGCTGGCCAATACGAAGAGACAGAGCCTCCGCTTCTTCCGGCGTTCTGCGAGTCAGGCGATCTGGTCGGAATCTTCACGGTCGGCTTCATCGACTCCGACCGGAACGCTCTGCTCAAAGCAGCACGACAGAGCGGCACGGACATGGTCTCCTACAAGATCACAAACCTGCGCGACGACCCTCGTCACGAACTCTATCTGCGATTCCTCAATGGTGGTCATCTTCCAGGACGCTCTCGGAAGCGTGAGACGGCCGCCGAGAGCATTCTGGAAGTCACTTCTCTTTTCTTCGAAAATCTCCTCCGTCCACTACCTGTGGAAGCGGTCGAAGGCGGTCTCCACGAATTTCGCAAGAGGCTGTGCGAGGAGCCCCTCCTATCAACCACCGATCACCCGGTCCCCCCGGCAGTAATAGCTCGAGCTAGCGAACTTGCCTTGGGGGTTCCTGCGGTAAGCACCCGCCTGGTCGAGTTGCTCGGATCATGGGAAGGATTCGAACGTCACCAATCTCTGACAGAGATACGCGTCCGTTGGCTGGGTCGAAAGGTCGAAAAGCAGCTTCCCGGACACCGGAAGGGAGGGCAGCGCGTCAGGGCCGGCCTCGTAGCCCAGAGGCTCCTCACCGGTGATTGCCCGTCTGACGCCCGGAAGGCTGCGTGGGACCTCTGGAAAGGCGGGACCGACCGACCGACCATTCCGCTCGAGTTGCCCGCCAACGAAATCGCTGTCTTCCCGGGCGCTTCCTCACATGGCGTGCGCTGTGACGTGGCGATCGTCTGGGGCGCTGGCGACGACCTGCTCTTCGGGTATAGCGGCGTCACTGTTGAATCGACCGAGCGCGCAAAAGGGAAGCTGGCCCTCATGGTAGGCAGAGCGGACAAGCGAGTCGTCCTCGTCACCTGGGGCCCATCTCAGCTCGAAACCCTTCTTGCCGGCTCGGTCCAGCGTTGGAGCACGCCCGGACTTGATGCGTAAGACACCGAAAGGTCCTTGCGAGCTCTCCCGTAGATCGGCCGAGTGGTCGAGCGGTCGGCACAGCGAAGCAGGGCCGTTCCGAAGCTGCCCGGCGGGCCTATGAGTGTGTGGAAACCAGACGCTCACCAATTGAGGCTGCTTGGTCACCGCTTGGGCCCGGCAGTCGTTCGGGCCGCCGCCGGGTCGGGCAAGACCACGACCGCCGTCCGGTTGGTAGTCGAGCTGATCGCAGATGGTTGGAGGCCGGAAAGCGTCTTGGTCGTTACGTTCTCGCGCTCGGCAGTCCGGACCTTTCGGCGCAAACTTACCGAGCTCGTCGGCGACGATCTCGCCCGGAGAGTGCGAGTATGCACCACCCACTCCTATGCGCTTTCTCTGTTGGCGAAACTGGAGCGCTCGAGTATTGACGAGGATCGCTTATCGGCCATTTGGTACAAGATCTTGGGAACCACGGATTCGGAGATTCCTGATGCGATTCGCAGAGCAGCGGCCTCTTCTGGAGTGCTTCTTTCGGACTCCGAGCAGCAGATTGCCGATCGCTTCCGAGAGCTCAAGATCGAAAACAACTTGATCGATTTCGAAGATGTCATCGATCTCGGAATCGCAATGCTGCTCGCAGACGACAAGCTTCGCAGCTCTTTCTCTGCGGTGATCGTCGATGAGGCTCAGGATCTAAATGTCTGCCAACATCGGCTTCTCAGCCTCCTCAAACCGGATCTCATTGCCTACATTGGAGACAGCCGCCAGGCCGTCTACAGCTTCCAGGGCGCCGACCCCAGTCACCTCGACGAGATCGCCATGCAGGAGCATTGCTCTGTATACGACCTCCTCATCTCCTATCGCTGCCCCCGCCTTCCTACTGCGGTTGCCAACGCACTGATGGCACGCAGTCCGACCTATGGACGCCTCGCGGCCATGGAGCCGAACAGAGCAGATGCCGGGGAAGTAGTCGAGGTTGTTGCTCCGTCGACGACGAGCGCTGCCAAGTGGGTTGCAGCCGAAATCAATCAGTTGATCGGCGCCGGCATACCGGCCGAGAAGATCGCCGTATTGGCCCGAGTCAACAGTGACCTTTCCCCCGTCGCACGAGCCCTGAAGAAGGAGAAGATTCGCTACACATTGAACGGGGAAGGACTGTGGGGCAGCTCAGAGATAGACGGACTCCTCGATATGGCTCGGTTGGCCCGCGACCCCTCCAACGTCACCGCAGCTGCACGTCTGTGCTACTGGCCATGGGGTGCTCTCGCCCGCAAGCGCCTGATTGCTGCACTCGACTCGATCGAGTCGAGTGGTGGTCCAACTGTGGGATACAAGTCCTTGGCGGACCTTCCAGGGGTCAGGCGTCGTTACGACGAACTCATCGCCCCGGCGATCGAGGCGGGTCCCGATGTCTCGCCGTCCGCACTCTACGACCGATTCACCGACCTCGAGCTCTCCGCCTTCGTCATCGAGAAGAACGAGCAACGAGTTCGCACCGCCATTGACGAGTTCCTCGACCGCATCAAGGACTGCGGCACACTAGAAGCGCTCTTGGAGAGGGCCAGGTACGGCAAAGAGGAGGCCCGGGAACATTCCGACGACCTGCCAGGTGTCCGACTCAAGACCACCCACGCTGCCAAGGGGGAAGAGTACCAAGCCGTCTTCGGTTTGTACGCCGAAGAGGGCACGTTCCCGTATGTGAGGTCGGTCAGCCCTGAGGAGCTGGAGGAGGAGCGGCGACTGTTCTACGTCCTCATCACCCGCACCTCCGACGCGCTCTACTTCCTTCGCCGGCAAGCAAAGGAGGACGAAGAACTCGCTCGTACCCGCTTCTTAAATGACATCGAATCAGGAGGGATCTGCCTGCCAAAAATCTGGATTCCGGCATCGTAATTGCCATAAGAAGCCCTACGCGCTACTCAGTCAGAGAGATCCCGAACGCCTCCCGGACCACCAAATCCTGCTCCACGTGTATCAAACCTCAGACACCCTCTATGCGCCGCACGACCGCCTCACCCACATCACCCGCCAACGCCGAGAGAGCACGCGCATAGCCGATCGTACTTTGCACGCTCCTATGTGAAACCGCATGGGATACGGCCACCAGAGGTAGCCCTGCCAACAGCCCTTGGCTAACAAAGGAATGTCGAGCCAGGTGCGGATGCACGCCTTGGATACCTTCCTTCTCACCCAGGCGCCGCACCCACCGCCATGCGACCTGGCGGGTCAGCCTCCCGCCCGCCTTGCCACAGAGCAGAGGCCCGGGACCCTGTCGTGCAACAGCGTCTACAACGAGACGCTCCACAATCTGGGGCACACCGACGAGATCGACTCTCCCCCCTTTTCGACGCACCCGTAAGGCGAGCCTCCCCCCAAATTGCACCAGATCGGCATCGGAGACACCAACGGCCTCCGACACTCTCAGTCCGCAGAACAAGAGCAACGACACGAGCAATTCAGCTTCGGGCCCTTCCTCCCGGGCCGCACCGACGAGACGGGCGAGATCTCCGGCCTCAAGCCCAAGGCGAGGCGCGCTCTCACCATTAGGCCTGTGCATGCCTGCAACCGGGCTGCGGCTCATGTGTCCCTCGGCGACGCAATAGATATAGAGGCCCGACATCGCTGACAGCTTGCGTCGGATCGAGGATGGCGCCACCCCCGCCTTCTCCAACTCTCGCACGTAGCGACCGACCTCGCCCCGTGTGGCGACCAAGAGATCGGAGCCGATGCCGGCAAGGTAGCCCGCCACGTGGGCGAGGTCCCGCCGATAGATGGCAGCGGTTGGTCGAGAGAGCCCTGCGAGGAACTCTTCGACGAGGTCATCGGGATCAGGAGATGGAGCTGGGGAGGATAGGAGAGTAATAGTCATATTCCCCTGCCACACCACCCGCTGCGCTCAGAGGAGAAGGTGATACGCAACTCCAATTGCGTAACGGGGACGGAAACCGGTTCTGTCACAGAAAGCGCTGAGTCACGGTGGCGTCTTGCCCGCCGTGATCGGACTGGAGTCCATAGGATCGTTTCATGCTCCGGCTCCTCGTCGATACGTCTGTGTGGCTTGATCTCGCCAAACACAGGGATGGACAGAGGTGGATCGTCCCCATACGGGTGTTGACGTTCCAAAGAAAGCTGGAACTACTCGTCCCGCAAGTTGTAATTGATGAGTTTGAGCGCAATCGGCCACGGGCTGAAGCCGCCGTCACGTCGAGCGTCCGCGATCGATTCCGCCAATTGAGAATTGACCTACACGAATACGGTGGGGACGATCGAATGCAATGGCTTGAGGAGATGTCGCATCGGGTTCCTATGGTCAGCAGCGGCACACTTCAGAACTTTTCCGAGATTGGTGAACTACTGCGCAATGGCACTCAGATAGAGCCAACACGAGTCGAAATCGACGCCGCAATTAATCGAGGGCTTGAGAAGAAGGCGCCCTTCCACTCAAACAAGAACAGTACAGCCGATGCCTTGATCATCGAACTCTACGGTGGCGCACTTCGAGACGCCGAGCACGAAAATGACGCACACTGCTTTGTTACTTCCAACTATCTGGACTTCTCGATGCCCAATGGTGATCGGCGTGAACCGCACCCCGACCTCGCGTCGTTCTTCATTGATCAGCGATCGGAATACTTCTATGGAGTTGAAGGCCTGGACACCGCCCTGGTGAACAACCTTGGCGCTGAGTTCACCGACGAGGCCGACGAGACGGAGTTGATCCAAGAGGAGCCGCGCACGTTGGCCGAAATCCTCGAAGCCGAGAGGGAGTTCTTCGACAAAATTTGGTATGTGCGGAAGTTGATTCTCAAGGAGAAGATTGAAGCTGGTGAGCATGATCGGTTGCCCGTCGCCATGGATGAGCACATTGACGAAGCGATGCGGGCAATCGAGGAGCAATACGGCTCTGACAACGTCGGACCCTGGGATGACTGGGGATGGGGGTTCGTCCACGGAAAGCTTTCAGCCGTGCGCTGGGTCCTTGGAAGTGAGTGGGACTTTCTTGACACGTGACTCCGTCGGAGCTCTTGGCTGGATCTCCGGTTTGGCGGTGATGATGACGGCTGAAGGGGATGGTGACCAGGCCAGGTCACCCGTGACGAGTTGTCCCCTCCTCCCACCACTTCGCCACCGAGAAGTCGACCGACTGTGCCTTGGCATCGCTTGCAGCAGCGACGAGGAAGGGCACCAGATCTGACGCCATCCCGAGGGGTGAAATGGCGATGAGAACACCGACGCAGCCGGCCCCGTTGACTATTCGAGCATGGGCCCAGGCCAGGCAGAGCTCGACTCCGGCGAAGGCCTGAGCGAGCGCCCCGAGGCGGCCGGCCCCGATGGGAAGAGTCAGGACGTGTTGAATCTTGCCGGCGCTTTCCTGGAAGACGAGAAGGTGCTCGCTCCCAAGCCTTATTTCGGAAATCGTCCCCACGTCCACCCGAAGCGACGCTGTGCCGGGCTCTGTATTCCTCGGCAGCATCCTGAGAATGCCGACCGCGGAAAGCACGAGCTTGCCGGACCCGAACCCTTGATCCTCATGGGCACACGCTGGCCCGTTACCTCCACCGCCAACTACTGACATCGCAACCACTCCCTCTTCCATCTCGTACCCGAGACTGAACCGACTGGAGTCGATCCGGTCGACGTGAGCGGGTCTGATAGGAGAGAAGTGGTGCCGCTGGGCCCACTGTGGTTGGCGGGTGTCGCAACATATTGGTTGTTATCTTGCTGACATGAGGTAACCTCTCTTGCGCTGTCAGGGATCCTTGCTTACAATGATACGTGTGGCCACGATCACCGATGAGGAGCTCGCCGAGGCGTTGGTGGTCATTCACCAGGTTGCCAATTACCTGAGACGTGTAGACGATCCGGTACCTGCCTTTGCGTTGACTGGCGTGGCCGACGCTCTCAGCCGAACTATCAACCTCCCCCAGGTCGATGACTGAGGTTGCAACGGTCCTCCCGGCGACAGCCGAAGATGCTGTGGCTCACCTTCGAGCCGCAGCTCAGGCCCTTGCCTCTGCAGAAAAGGCAAGGGTCGACGCGTTAGCAGCCGTCCGGGAAGCAGTCATGGCTGCCCGAGTGATGAAGGTCCATTGGGACACCATCGGAACGGAACTAGGAGTGAGCCGACAAGCCGCAGCCGAGAGGTTTGGGGGAGACGTTCGTTCACATCTCGTCTCGGCTTGGCACAGAATCGACCTTCTTCTGTCCGAGATCGCCTTGGAACGCAGGTTCAAGGGATCTGCTCCGCAGCTCCTTCAACTTCTGGAGGATGAAGGAGAAATCCCGCGCGACATAGTCGTTGATGCCCTGAAGCTTTATGAGGCGAGAAACACGGCTGTGCACTCCGTATCCCCCGTCATCGGATCGAGCGAGGCCGATCGACTTACCGATGTCGCAATTCCCCTCAACGGGATGCTTTGGATGCTGCAGCATTCTCAGGATCCAGATGACTCAGATCTCCTGGCGGGTGGTTAGTGGCCGCATTCGGATTGGCCGATTGGGAGACACTCAGCACAAGAAGAGAGTGGCCGGTTCTTCTGGTTGGAAATGGTCTGAGCCGGGCCGTCTCAGATCGCTTCGCATACGACTCGCTTTACAAAGACGCGCCTCTAAGCGACGACGATAGGGATCTCTTCAATGCCATGAGGACTCGCAATTTTGAGGAAGTCCTCAATCACCTCCGCACGGCGGAACTGGTATGCACGCAACTCGGCCATAAATCACGGGATGTCCGCAGACGATACCGGAGTATTCAGGAAGCTCTGATCGCCGCCGTTCATGAACACCATGTCGAATGGCTCGAAGTGAACGAAGGAAGGCGCCTTCTGAAGATTCGGAAAGCGTTAGGGAAATTTCAGTCGATATTTACCACGAGCTACGACCTGCTGATCTATTGGGCAATCATGAGCTCTGGTTCGCCGCCGGGAAATGGATTTGGAGACATGTTCTGGAACTCGAACCACAAGTTTGATCCTCTTGATACCGAGCCTATTGGAACCAAGACATTGATCTATTGGCTCCACGGCGGCCTCCATTTTTATCGAAACCAGTACCGTGAGACAGTGAAGAACACGAGCGGCGATCGAAATCTGCTGAACACCTTTGCTTCGTCTTCTCGGATTCCACTGTTCGTGAGTGAAGGTACTTCTCGACAAAAGCGATATGCCATACGAAGGTCGGACTACTTGGAATTTGTGTATGACACCTTCGCAAATACTCCCGATGATCTTGTTGTCTTCGGACAGGCGTTGTCCCCATCCGATTCGCACTTAGTGACGGCAATCAATCAGTGGCCCGGGCGCCATGTCGCCTTCGGAGTTTTCGCAACCGACAGAGCGGATGCAGACCTGAAGAAAGCTCAAGTCAAAGATCTATTGCGTGGCACCAAACTTCACTTCTTTGATAGCACCTCGCACCCACTTGGCGATCCAAGGCTAGTCATTGATGTTTAAGCGCACGAGACTGCGGCGTCCGAGTGAATCATGACTTTCGAATCGCTCGTATCTACGAGGCCACGAATGGGTTAGGAAAGGGTGTGTTCAACCGTTACAATGGCCTCGGCGTCATAGCAGCAGTCGGTCATAAATTCAGAAGCCTTATCTAAATCCCGCTGAGCGGGTTCTGAGCGCAAATCCCAGCCGAATCCTGGCGAAAGCGCTATTTCTGCGAGCGAGCATCCAGCACATCTACATGTAATACGCGTACCGTGTAGCGAAGGGCTGGTCTGACAACACGTGTTTGAGAATTCCTCCTACCCGCCTTGCGGTCCGAAGCGTCAACGGTTCCCGCTCGTCGAGCTGAGCGTTGTTCCAGTTCATTTTCGACAGACCAAGAACTTCGGTCGCTGCCTTGGTGAGGTCTACGTCTCCCGCTGACCGAAGCTGAATGGGGGATGGAACGTACATTCCCGGATAGGTCCTAAAGAAGGGAATCGAGCCGCGGGTATAGACGAGCATCGCGTCCTTCTGAAGTTCGAGGACCGTGCCCCGAAGAGGCGGTAACTGCCCTGACCGAAAGAGGCGAAGCCCAGTTCCGCTTTGGACCCACAGAAGCTCGAGGTGACTGATCTCCTTCTGGTTAGCTCCGGCCGTGAATCCATCTCGCTCGGCGTCGCTGAAGGCTGAGGACTTGTGGACAACGAGGCGGGCCGGCATGTGCTTGTGAACGAGCTTGAACTCGGTCAGGGCGTCGATGACGAGCGTCTCGGCGTCTTGCGAGCTCAGGTGCGGTTGGCGGTCGTCCTTGGAAATGGAGGCCTGTCCGCCGCGCACGACGACCCCATCGCCGCGTTGGTTGAAGATCTGGGCAACAGCTGTATGGAGAGCACTCTGGTCAGACCTCCGGTAGAAGCTGACGCCGACGAAGCAGCTTGCTAGTTCGGTGCTCACTCGGGGTAGGCGCCATGGAGTGCCACCCGCCTTGTAGTACAGGGCAGTAAAGAGGTTCCATGCCCTCGAAGCTTCGTCTTGGAGAGGTCGATCCCGTTTCGACTTGGTCGGGTGCTTGCCCGTCCAAGTTTCTTCTCGGATGACCTGGATCGGGCAGGAGAGCCCGAGCGATCTCGCCTTGAGGATGTCGTGGAAGGTCGAGCCGGCGTCGTGTTGCCCGGTAGAGTCCCGTTCTTCCTCTTGCTCGTCATTGGTCAATTCATCGCTCGGAGGATCAGTGGAATCCAGTTCGTCAGGTCGCACGACAAAGATCACCTGACATTGTGCCGTCTCCGAAAGCGACCGCGCCTCGCTGGCATAGGCAGCGGCCGTTCGCTCCACCGCTTCATGGGAAGCGGTCCCGACAAGTCGTCGAATCTCTGAGTCAGGTATCTCCCGAACGAGGGAATCAGCATGGGTCAGCTCCGCCAAAAAGGCGGTCTCACGGTTAAATCCAGGAAAGTCGATGAACAGGTTCTCCTGTCCCGGTTTGGGTACCTTCCGGTCGATGTTCGAACTACACCTGTCAAGCCACTTTCGAAGACCGTCGGCGCCGGCTTTGGTACCCACCACTCCCACGGTGATCTGGCGAGGCGCTGGCTCCATATCGGCGTCAGCAGGTCCGAACTGGGCTATGCCGAACCTGGGGTCGATGTGACGGTTGGCCGCCCGGAATTCGAGAGCGGGCTCGTCGAGGACCCTAGCTTTCATGACGCCACCGACCCTTCGTCGAGCGCCAGTGGCACATCTGCCATCTCCGTCTCCTTCGGAATGATCCAGGCTCGTTCGTCGATCGATGCGTCAACCGTGACCGTTGCCAGTTGACCGAATTCGATCCGCCGGTCGCCGGAGCCAAAAAGGTTGTCTGATTGTCCTTGCGTGAGGAACACCGCCCAGTGTTCCACGAGACCCTTCACGGCAGCGTTTCGCTCCAGACGCTTAATTTTGGCGAGCTGCTCTGAGGAGAAGATCGATTCTCGGTCTCCGTCACGGGTGAAGTGGTACGTGGGATTGATCTCCAGAAACCACTCGTCTTCGCATTTGCGGAAATTCAGGTAGGCCGCGTAATGACGACAGTACCGAACTTTGTTCTCGGCGTCTCGGTAGACCTCGAAGACCGTCCGTCCGCTACCCTTTCCCACCTTGACCTTGCGGGGATTGAGATCACTGCTAGCAATGTGAAAGACGTAATGCTTGTCGCGTTGGTACCGAAGTTCCTTATAGTGCATCGCCCGGAGCGTGAAGTTGAGCAAGGAGACGAAACTGCGGCGTACGTCATGATCGTCTGACTTCTCCCATTCCGCACTTGGGAACGACCGTGGTATTCCCTTGCAGAGAGCTGCGAGAGCACCGGTTAGCGGCGCGAACGAATACAGTTGGTTGCGCCAGAGTGTAAAGCCACTCTCGAACTGTCCCTTCCCCGTCATCGCAGCCCATGCCTCTTGGCGATCAATGATCTCTGTTTCTGCACAGTGGATGGTCGGCGCAAATCGCTTCACAGTGAGGAGGTTCGTTGTCAGTGTCTCCGATGACCGAACGAGCGGGAGAGGATCGTGAAGAGGCGTGGCGGCGGCAGCGATCTGGTGTTGAGAGCCGGGGCCGAGAATGTCATCGACCTTGTTGAAAGTGACCACCCGCGAGCGGCGTCGGCGTGGCTCGGCGAACCAGGTGTCGAGGCGCTTCCACCATGCTCGCTCTTGATTTAAGCGGACGACGACTAGGAGCACAGGTTCGCTGGCCCCCATCCAGTACTCGAGGTCCTTGGCGCTACATGTAAAGGTGAACTCCTCGTCAGTCTCGCCTGGCATCCTCGCAGCCGAGGTCGTCTTCACCTGAACCGAGATTGTCTTGCCTGTCGGGTGGCTGTCACGATCGACCACTTCAATCTGCCCGTCGATTCCGAAATCTGACGTGTTAGGGCGCCAGATATGCCCTATCTCGGACACCAACTTGCCGACGAGGTACTCGCCGGTAGCGCCAATTTGTTGGGATCTCGTTCTCTTGGCCATGAACCACCTCGCCTCTCCCACGTCTTGCTCGATCGGGTGTGGTCGGGCACGGGTCGCGGTCAATTTCGTCAACCACGGTTATCACGAGGGTGTGACAAGACAGCCGATAGTCCCCTGACCTGGACCTTGTTGGCGTTAGAAGTCGGGCTATTCGGTCACGAGATGTTCTCTCGTCTAGGGCGATTGTCAGCAGCCTGGGCCGCGCTAATACGCCCCGGCAATCCTGAAGGAGACGAGGTCGCCAGTCCCTTGGTGATCCCCCTATAGGAGAGGAAGAAGCATGAAGGCCACCCCTAACACCGCCCGGCATCTAACACCCAGACGAATCGCAATGCTCTGCCTAACAGCGTGTGCGCTCGCCCTGGGCGGGAGCGAGCCCCTCCCAAGATACGGCGGTGCCTCCGTCGGCGTCACTACGACTAGCCACCAAACCCTCGCAGAGAAGTGTCAAAAGGAACAAGTGTTGAATGGCCGTCCTCCATCCACTCGTTCCATCACGATTTTCCCATTGGATTGTGGACCGAATCTGCTATATCTCGGGGTCTGTCCACAACGTCGAGCAACGACAACCCAGAATCAAGGACTTTGCGTCGCCCAAGAGCGATCAGTTGCCCGTTCTTCGAAAGCGCAGCCGACCCCGATCGCGAGACCGTTCACAGTGTCACCCGGACCGCTTCGAGAGACGTCCTCATCTCTGTCGCCGTTTGGAAACGAGCGTCGCGGTCAGAGTCGCAAGCTTTAAGGAGAAACTCGGCGAGCCCAGCGTTCAAGTCTTTCCGAAACTGGCGAGGATCACGGACAGCAACATCTGGCAGCGGTCGGGCTTGCGAGTACGGATGTTGTCCATCGCATAGCAATTCGTACAGGGTTACGCCAACTGCAAACAGATCAGTGGAGACGTCCCACTGGGTCAGGTCAGCGGTAGGTGGCTGGTACGGCGGTGTGCCAGAGGCGGTATGAACCGGGTCACCGACTCGAGATGCGATATTGAAGTCCAGTAACTTTGCACCTGACCTCGTGATCATAATGTTTTGCGGTTTGACGTCTCGATGGACCAGAGCGTTCTCACTCATCGACATCAGCTCGTCATACTCGTTGGCCGAGAGCTCTCCTTCGCTCTTCTTTCGGTCCAGCTCGTTTAGCCTTTCGGAATCTGGGTGAATGGCCGCTAAGGCACTAAGAATGTCTAGAGCGACATCGACCGCCTCGCGGTCACGCATATGCTTCTTGCCTGTCACATACTCATCCAGCGGTTCGCCTTCGATATATTCCATGATTAGGTACCACTCGCCCTGATCAGTACGGTCAGCCCAGATAACCTTGACGACGTTGGGATGATGGACCTTTCGGAGCGCGTTAATCTCGCGGCGCACAGCGTCATAGCCTGCAGCGTTTTCGAATAGCTTTAGCGCCCGATCTTCCTCCTCAACGGCATCGCGCACGCGGTACACCTTTGAGAAGCCGCCGCTGCCTAGGACGGCCTCGACTTTGAATCGGTCGCCAATGGTGTCACCAATGCAATAGTCGCGAGCAGGCTTGCGTGACGAAACGTCCTTTGGATCCGGAGCAGGGAGAGCATGGCCTTCTGCCGATTGGCTATCTATTGGTGCCGAGCCGTGGTCCCCTTCACTTTCCTTACGAAGGCGGTGCCTTACCGACTCTTCACAGTAAACAATCGTGTCTGGTCCGTCGTCGATCCGGTAGGACAGGTCGACTTTGCCGAACTCGGCAACACCGATAGACGCTTGCGCCTCCTTAACTCGGCGCCTCATCTCTAATGCCAGCGAGGCGGCCCAAGAGAGCGCCTGGTCCGGCACATCCATCTCGGGGTCGGGATAGATCAAGCGAAGCAATCCATCAACGGTGTTGTTCGCCGCCTTCCGGTCGCGCCCGCTGAGCTGGGTACCCCATTCGAGCCGGCCTTGAAGGACTTCGAGCCGAGAAGTCCGGCGTAGCTGAGTCCACACCTCGGCGAGAAAGTCGCTGACGAATCCAAAATGCGCGGTGAAGTAGGAGGGGTCAAGTTTCGGGACATCCCACCCTGGGAGGTAGGCGTGGATTCGGTCCATGAAAGCGGTGTCCTCGCGCATCTCTTTCGGTAACGGCGAGAGAAGGTGCCCTGATCGAAGCTGCTCCCACACATCGACATCGAAGTTACCAACCATTACGATGCCGCCTTCGGCTCGAATCGACTCACGCCCGCGCGAGAACTCACCCGACTCCATGTAACCCTTGAGGATGTTCACGCCTTCCTTCTGGTCAAAGGAGACTCCGGACACTTCGTCGAAGCAGATCACGTCGTACTGAGCAACCAGTCCTCGGCGCCCAGTGTTCATATTCACGAACATGTTGGCGATTGTCGCCTTGCCGCCGGACACGAGATGCGCATAGGGCGACACCTGTTGAAAAAGATGCGATTTGCCTGTACCGCGTGGTCCGAGTTCGACTGCATTGTAGTTGCGGACCACGAACGGAAGCATTCGAACGAGGAGCACGTCCTGCTCCCGATGGGTAAACCGGCTTGGCTCGAATCCGACGCTTCGAAGTAGTAGATCTCGCCATTGATCGACGGTGAAATGTTCGCGACCCTTGACGAAAGTTGCAAGGGCGTCGCGTGTGGACATCTGAATCGGTCGAATCGCCTCCACACGAAACGGCTGCCCGCCTTGCTCGCCAGCAAGGGACGCAATGTATTCCAAGGTAACTTCGGCGTAAAAGCCACCAGTTAGCATTCGCTCATGTTGATTAACGAGATCCGATGAGATGTGAATGTCGTCGAGCTGGAGGCTCGGCAATTCCGCTTTGTACGCGTCACTACGTGCATCGAGACGGGCCTTCAGTAGGTCGATGATCTTTATAGTGCCCTTGTCACGGGCACGATGCTTAAACAACTCTTGGTCCCCCGCCCGAACCGTGCGCTCTTGCATCGATCGTTGGACCATCTCAAGCCCGGCCGCAATCTCCTCATTGTCAGTGGTAGCACAGTAGCGACCTAGCAGGAACTCACCTACGTAGGTCGGGACAGGGTACTGACCCCGGAACTGCTGGGCTAGGTCCTTACGGACTAAGTAGCCTTCGAAGACACCGGCAGCAAGCCTGTCGAGTTCGTCTAGCTGTGTCATCGGTTTTGCCCCACAGTGGTTTCGCGTTGAAGTAAGAGAAGGCCGTCTCTTCCGACGACAACGATCTGCGCCTGTTGACCTTCACGATCCTCGTCCTCCACAAGCAGCAACACTTTGCCAGCGCCGCCCGTAATACGAGCGAGCTCAGCGATGCTCGTTGACGGGTCACCGGCGTTAGAACGCAAGTCGACAGTCGCTCCATCAGGGAGCCCGTTGAACTCAACCACCAGAGTCAGATGCCGCCACTTCGTCCTAGTGATCTCGGCACTACTCACGACCGACTTATCGGCGCGAGTCACTGCGAGGCGCGGGATGACTGATTCTTGGGGACTCACTCCACCGTGTTCGTAAGTCTGATTGGCCTCAAAGCATGAGATCCCCGGAGCGATTGCAATACGCACGGTCGGGTCCCAGTGCCACGCCACGGTTGGGACGTCAACGACAGCGCCGTCTTTGATCCGGGCACAACGGCCCTTCTTCGTTTCGGTAACCGAGATAGGAAGGCTCTCGTTCTTGGGCATTCCGCCCGGAACGATGAGCCACCCATGATCAGTAATGATCGTGGCCTTCTTCCACCCAAAGTCGATCAACTCTCGGATACGGCGAGCGATCCTGCCAACCTGATCGTCTATCTCATGTGCAAGACGCAGACCGACGTCGTGTCCCTTGTGGTCGATCTCCCCCGTCTCAGTCCATGCGACACCATGGGGATCGCCGAGATCGTTTGGTCCGAGTACTTGAACTGATGCTTCGCCCATCAGCGAACGCAATACTTGAACGCTTGCGCTCGGACCATCAGGCGCACGTCTGGCGTCGAGTCCTTGGCCAGGCCCGAGGAGTGACTGGTCAATCGGTACGAGAGTCGGCTTCGAGGTAGAGGTCACGGTAGGCAGGGCAGCAAGCCCGTGGGCTACTTCGGTCACCAGATTGGAATCGCGCAGTCGTTCAATCAAGAGATGAGCGACATCAAGGCGAAGGCCGTCAACGAAGATAAGCACCTCGCCATTTTTTGGTTTTGGAGTCGCCGTAGCAACGTAGTTACCGGCATTGGCCGACGAGCCAATCGCCTCCTGCAACGCCTTCGCTCCCGCGTCGAGCCAGGGATCGTAGAAGGAACTGAGCGCAGCCGCGACGGCTGATAGGTCGGCTTGACGGTCAACTTCGCCAATTGCCGCAAGAGCTGACCGGTCAGCGTACCAACCTTCCGACGCGTACCAGTCTGCGATCTCCTCAACGGAGCCCTTCAATGGAGTAGACGAAGTTACCCGCGCGACTTCTGCCAGATGCTCCAAAGCCAATACCAGAGGTGTCCACCCCAGATCCGCCCACACAGATCCTCGGCGATCCTTGTGTTCGTCCTCGACCTTTAATACACATGCACGACCCTCCGCCGACGGACTCTTGTCGAGCTTCAGTAACGTTTCTCGCAGCGAGTCTTCGGCGTCCGCTGCTACTCCGGGCCAAGCACCTGGGTTGCTAAGAATGAGCTGATTGGGTTGCGCTTGCCGAAGCCGATCAGGAATACCGGGATAGTCACCGGGTGCCTCCCGAAAGCGCTGCCAGACTTTGGCCCACTCCCCAGACGCCTCGCCCAACAGTCGAGCGCCTTCAAGCTCACCCTTCGACGCTGGATCGAAGCCGAAGTCCTTCTTACATTCATGGACAAATGCCGCCCACGCCACATCGCTGATGCCTTTTCTCATAGATGCCGGGTCATCCAACCAGTTCAGCAGCGCTCGAATCAGATCTGGGTTCAGGAGACCGTTAAGAAAACCGGCATCCAGGTGCTTGGCCTGAAGTCGGCTCATCGGTTGTTCAAGCAGTTCAACAATACTGGCCACCAGAGCGTCGCTCGTTGCCTCGTCACCGGCAACATTCAACGCGAGACCGCGCGCCTCGTTGGTGAACAACGACCTGATCGTCCAGTCCTTCCCGTTCGGATGACAAAACCATTGACTCCTGAACTGAATCCCGATAAGCGGAGCCACCAATCTGTCGATATTTCCGGATGGTCGGAGGTCCTCTCGGGAGTAGCCAGGGAGATACACGATTGGAATGCCCCCTGGAGCACTCGCAAGATCCACAGATCGCGCTACCACACATCGAATCCAGACCGCAGGTCCCTGTTGAGTCCCTTCGTCGTATTCACCAAGCCGCACCACTCTCCGGTGTGCCTGCAAGGCAGTCACCGCGCAGTCCCACTGCCGTTCTCGGTCAGGCCATAGGAGAGCCTGGGGAGGTTCCAGCGCGTTTCCATCATGCGCGAGCGCATCGTCAAGCGTGCGAACAAGCTGGGCAAGCACTGTCTCGCTCACGCCACACCCTGAGCCCTGGCCGACTGCTTCTCAGCGACTGAGTAATGGAGATCGTTCCTGCGCTCGGAACCATCGAGATCCTTTCCTCGATCTTTGTCCCAGTTGATACTGAACGGCAAGCGCAGGACACCGGCCTCTACAAAAGGGCGCACATTGAGACGCACTCCATCGTTCAGATCCGGTTCCCAACCAATGGGTTGCTCCGCCAGTGACTTCCATCGCACGCAGATGTCGTATGGTGGTTCGCCATCCAGAATCAGCTTGAGCCGGCGCTGAAGATCTTGAGCAGCAACGAGACGTTCCTCAGCGCCCGTTACGTTCTCGCGATTCCCTGCCGTCTGTCGCTCAATCCAGTCGCCGAGACATGTATAGATAAGGCGCTCAAGGGTGGCTCGATCCAGTCGGTGGTAGTTCAACAACGCCGAGAATCCATCTTTGCGACCGTCCGAAACGTGCCACACAAAGGGCCGGTTCTTGAACACCTGGCAGTGTGCTCTAAAGAAGTCTTCCCACAGCCAGGACTCCAAATCCTTCTTCTTGGACCCGGATGCTGCGATCATTTCATTACTACGAGCAGGTGACCATGTGACTCCATACGCCCGCGCTAGTAACTCCTGGAGCCGGTCTGCGGCTGGACGTTCTCCCAACACCGAAGGCAAACACACGATCCCATCGTCATCCGCCAACTCGTCAAGATCATCCGACTCTGGCTGCGCCGGCCACCTAAACCCAAGCAAACGGCCTACCGCAACCTGCAATGGTTCAATGGTCGATTCTGGACGACCATTAAACAACCACTGCGTTGGATCATCCGACGATGGCTCCGGCAAGCCATCCGGATACAATTTCTCCGCCAAGCGCTGCCAGTGCTGCGAGTCAAAAGGAACCTTTATTACGGTCCCTGGTGGGATTTTCAGCGAATCGTCAAGCTCGCGGACCTTGGACGAGAACTCACTGGATGATACAAACGTCCAAATTGCGGGGAGCAGCTCAGGGGTTCTTGGGGTGATTGCCGCGGTGTTCTGGGAAAAGTGCGTTCCTTGATAAAGGCATGCCCGGAGATCGCCGGTCAAGCTGACGAGAACTCCGGGGCGAGAGTAAGCCCGACCGCCAACGAGGATCGCCTTGCCGATCTTCTTCAGCTCGTGGAGAGCCCCCCTCCCGTTTTCCCAGAACACTGCATGGGTGCAACCTGCCCAGGGGGTCGTTTCACTCACTGTCGTCTGATATTTCTCCCAATTCAGATCGCCCGGTTTTGGCTCCCACCAATACCGGATGAACCGAGGCTGATCTTTTGTGTTCATTCCACAAGTGCTCCCAGCAATTTCCGCTAGACGTTGTACCGACTGTTCCTCAGTCGTAAAAAGGATTCGAGAATCAGGATTATCCAGCTGAGTTCTCTGCCTATGTTGGAATGCGGGTCCGCACCGGAGACATTGAGCCTTCTCTAATGCAGTCCCTGCGGTGGCCGCGTCGATGGCCAAATAGTTGTCCATCGACTCTTGAGTCCCAACCGAATCCACCCACAAGACAACTTGGACAATCTCACCAGTGATGGCTTCAAACGCACCTGATCCCAGTCGGACGACCGCGTGCCAGACTCTGTTTCGAATCCAATTGTTTCTCAAATCGCGAAAAGCTGCCGTATAAAGCAAGTGTTGCGGAAGTACAAGCGCCAGAGTGGTCGACGCATCATGCATCCTCTCCGCCATCGTGGTGGACAGGTCGCGGCTCGATGCGCGATACCGATCATTGGAGAACACGCGAAGTTCATCGGACTGTGAACCTCGGGTCAGGAATGGTGGGT
>Ga0116217_10001944_pt1 | contig 19463 bp, 16 predicted proteins | sample Sb_taG_6_FD_89697 | JGI IMG/M metagenome (GOLD analysis project Ga0116217, IMG submission 89697) | Peat soil microbial communities from Weissenstadt, Germany - Sb_50d_4_PS metaG | ecosystem: Environmental > Terrestrial > Soil > Wetlands > Peat | place: Germany: Weissenstadt | collected 2010-09-21 | reverse complement strand
CCGAAAACCTGCGTGAGAAAGCATCGTAACCGACTGCCCGTGCCACAACTCGTCTGCTATTCGTGGATGACCGGAATCGACGAAGTCGCCCAGGTTGTTTTCGCCCAAAAGCCGATCCCTCGCGGCTGAACGCCTCGCCGTACGAAGATCTGTGCCAGCAGATCCCGCGTCGCGATGGTTGGAGGTGTCAATTCTGTGGCACGATGTCGAATCTCGAGGTGCACCACAAGGAATTCCGCAGTCATTCGGAGGAAGACTCCAAGGAGAACTTGATCACCCATGGCCGGTAAGCGCTGAAATGTAGGGGAACGGGTTGAACCCGCGGTGCGATACTCGCCAGATCCGCATCGAGCGAGACGGCAGCGCTGATGCTGGGCAGAACAAATCGCGCGGTAGTCTGGGGATGATCTGCGCCGACTTCCTTGCGGGTGCGCACCTGGACAACGGCAACCCGGAGATCCTGCTCGCGGTACTGCAAGTCCCTGCCCGGCGAGCAGCAGCAGGCCTTCGTCGAAAACCCGCGTGAGAAGGCATCCTGAGAATGATTCGCCCAAAATCCACCCCCTTGGGCTGGATCTTGTGTCGTACTGAAAGTCTGCGCCAGCAGATCCGCCCCCGCCCAATCGTGACGGGTAACGATAGTAACCTGTGTGCCCCAAGCTTATCCGGCTACTATGATTCCGGATGTTGACTCTCAACCATCGGGCGGGATCTGATCCATCTTCGTCGGCTGGGCCTACGCCTGGGGTCATGACCATCCCAACCCAGAGAAGGCCGCGCGTGCTTACTCTTGTCCGGTACTTAGCCGTGGGCGCTTGCAATACGATCTTCGGCTACGGCTGCTTTGCTATGTTCACACTGCTCCTGACCCCCCTCCTGTCCTACGGATATGTTCTGGCCAGTCTTCTCGCCAATCTGGTCAGCATCACGTTCGCCTTCTTCGGATATAAGTGGTTTGTATTCAGGACTAAGGGCAACTACCTCAAAGAATGGATTCGCTGCGTAGGCGTCTATGGCAGCAGCATGATCTTGTCAGCCGCCGCCCTTCCTTTCGTTGTCGGCGTCATTCGCCACCAAACCAGCTATGACCGTAGCGCACCGTATATCGCCGGCGCCATCGTTCTCGTGTTTTCAGTCCTGTTCAGCTTTTTAGGCCATCGCCACATTTCCTTCGCGGACGGCAATCAGTCCCCGCAAAGCGCACGTTGATCAGTTAGGATCACTCGCCTCCAATGGAAGCTTCCCGTGACTTTCGTAATTCTGCCTTCCTCACTCGTGTGTGGGATAACTGATCTGCGGGTCTGTATAAGTCCCGCAGATCGAAGGGGCGAAGCGCTGCCGTACCGAGGGGCCCATGCATAGTGACGCTACTCTCAGTCCTCCGCCCCATCGCGGATGCGGCACTTGCGGAGCAATCACACTCAGCAATCCCAACCTCTCGTCGCTCCCAAACTCGCACTCCGAGGTCCGCTGCTCATGAAGCTTTCTGACTACATCGTCGAGCGGCTCGCGGATTGGGGCGTGCGCCACATTTTCCTGGTCACGGGCGGAGGCGCAATGCACCTCAACGACTCCATTGGCAAGGAGCCACGCATTCAGTACGTGTGCAACCACCACGAACAAGCTTCCGCGATGGCCGCCGAAGCTTACGCCCGCATTAGCGGCCAGCCCGGCGTGGTCAATGTCACCACCGGGCCTGGCGGCATCAACGCCCTCAACGGAGTCTTTGGGGCCTGGACCGATTCCATCCCGATGCTTGTCGTCTCCGGCCAGGTCAAGCGCGAAACCTGCATGCGCGCCCAGGGCATCACGGGCCTTCGCCAGCTGGGAGACCAGGAGGCCGACATCATCGCCATGGTCGCGAACATCACCAAGTACGCGGTGATGATCGACGATCCCCTCTCCATCCGATATCACCTCGAGCGCGCCTGGCACCTCGCACAAAGTGGACGCCCTGGTCCTTGCTGGCTAGACATTCCGGTCGATGTTCAGGCCGCACCTATCGATCCCTCCCATCTTCGCGCCTATGATCCCGCGCAGGATGAGACCGCAACAGTTGAAACCGCAAAGGACATGATCGCGGGCGATGCGTCCTGGCTCAAATCCCATTGCCGCGAAGTTCTCCGCCGAATCCGCAGCGCCAAGCGCCCCGTGATCCTCGCCGGCACCGGCGTCCGCGCCGCCCATGCAGTTGCCGAATTTGACGAACTCTTTCACCAGTTGGGCGTACCCGTAACCACCGCATGGACCCATGACCTCATCGCCTCCGATGACCCGCTCTTTTGCGGACGCCAGGGCACCATCGGCGACCGCGCCGGAAACTTCACGGTGCAAAATGCCGACGTTCTATTGATCCTCGGATCGCGTCTCAACATTCGCCAAACCAGCTATAACTGGCAATCGTTCGCGCCGCGCGCCTTCAAGATCCAGGTCGATATCGACGCCGCCGAGTTTCACAAACCCACGATCAAGCCGGACCTAGCCATCCACTGCGACCTCAAGCGATTTCTGCAAGAATTCCTACGTCACTGTGGCGCCGACAACTATCGCCCTGGGGTTCACGCTCCGTGGCTCGCCTGGTGCCGTGAACGTGTCCACCGCTACCCGGTCGTGCAAGATAGCCAACGCCAGTCCGGCCCGCCCTTGAATCCTTACTACTTCGTCGAACAACTCTCGGCCAAACTAGCCGACGACGATGTCATCGTCTGCGGCAATGCAACCTCCTGCATCGTGCCCTTCCAGACCATGCATCTGCGCAAACACCAGCGCCTTATCTCCAACTCCGGATCCGCCTCCATGGGCTACGACTTGCCCGCTGCCATCGGAGCGGCTTTCGCCCGTCCCGGGAAGCGTGTCATCTGTCTCGCTGGAGATGGCAGCATCCAAATGAACATCCAGGAGTTACAAACTGTCGTTCATCATCACTTACCGCTAAAGATCTTTGTCCTGAATAACTCGGGCTATCTCTCGATGCGCATGACGCAATCCGGATTTTTCGGACGTCTGACCGGAGAGAGCGCATCGAGCGGCGCTTCGCTCCCGGACATGGTCAAGGTGTCTTGCGCCTATGGCATTCCGTCGATTCGCATCGACCGACAGACGCAGCTGGCGCAAGTCGATCGCGCACTGGCGGCCGAGGGGCCAGCATTAATCGATGTCGTACTCGATCCGAATCAGGAGTTCGAGCCGCGATCACGGGCCAGGCAGTTACCCGATGGGCGGATCGTGTCGCCTAATCTAGAGGACATGTACCCATTCCTGGATGAGAGTGAACTAATGGACAATGTCATCAGGGAATAAGGACATTACCATACTAATAAGCCGTTCCACTTAACCGGGATGGCAGGACGAACAGGGTAGACAAATAATATCATGACTGGCAACGACATATTCGACGAGTTATTTGTGCTGGAGTTGGCCAATAACCACTTGGGCGACCTGCAGCGGGGTGGGAAGATCATCAGTAACTATGCGCAAGTCGTACGCTTCAACAACGTGCGCGCCGCTATCAAGCTGCAGTTGCGCGATGTCGACAGCTTCATTCACCAAGAGTTTCGCCACCGGGACGATATCCGCTACATCAAGAAAACCCTCGACACGCGCCTAAAGCCAGAGGACTACGCCAAATTGGTACAAGCCATTCGGGAAGCCAGCTGCATCCCGATGGCAACTCCGTTCGACGAGAGTTCAGTCGACTTTTGCTGTGAGGTCGGCATCCCCATCCTCAAAATCGCCAGTTCGGACTGCAACGACTGGGTTCTCATCGAGAAGATGGCGAAAACCAAAAAGCCCATGATCGTCTCCACTGGCGGCTCGTCGCTCAAGGACATCGACGACTTGGTCACCTTCTTCGATAATCGCCATATCCCACTGGCCATTAACCACTGCGTGTCGCTCTATCCCTCAGAGGATAGTGACCTCGAACTCAACCAGATCGACTTTCTCCGCAATCGCTATCCCAATCACGTTATCGGATTTTCCACGCACGAGTACCACGACTGGACTTCCTCCATGCTCATGGCCTACGCCAAAGGCGCGCGGACCTTCGAGCGCCACGTCGACATCCAAACTGAGGGTATGACAGTTTCTCCGTACTGCTCGGTGCCCGAGCAGGTTGATACCTGGTTCAAAGCCTTTCATCGCGCCAAGCGTATGTGCGGAGCTCCGGGCACGCAGAAACGTCTCGCGCCGCAAAAGGAAATCGCCTATCTCGACTCGCTCGTCCGCGGAGTCTATGCCAAACGCGATCTTCCTGTAGGCCACGTTCTCCAGGATGCCGACGTCTATCTAGCCATTCCGCTGCAGCAGGGACAGATCTCCTGCCGCGAACTGATGCGTGGCGAAGTGATCCGGAAATCCGTACCCAAAGATCAGCCTATCATGGTCGACGCGATTGACAGTCCTTATGCCAACATCCCGTCACTCACCGAACTGATCTATCACCGCGGTCTCCAACCTCAGGCTGCTGCTTACGCGGCAAAAGCGGGCAGTGGCAAATGAGCGCTCTTCACGAAATGAAAACCATCAGCGTAGTTACACCCTGCTTTAACGAAGAAGGCAATGTCCGCGAAGTCTACGAACGCGTGCGCACATTGATGTTGGGCCTCGGACGCTACCGCTACGAGCACATCTTCATCGACAACGCGTCCCGTGATACCACCTTCACCGTCCTTAGCGAAATCGCCGCCTCCGACTCTAACGTCAAGGTTATCCGCAACGCGCGTAACTTCGGACACGTCCGCTCCCCCATGCATGCGCTCCTGCAAACGTGCGGCGACGCCGTCATTATCCTCATGTCCGATCTGCAGGATCCCCCTGAAGTTCTCGCCCAACTGCTCGAACAGTGGGAAAAGGGAATACCCATCGTCATTGCCGTCAAACATCAAAGCCGCGAAGGCGCACCGATGTTCCTGGTTCGGAAGCTGTTCTATCGACTGGTCAATCGCCTCGCTGACGACATCGAGACCTACGAAAACTTCACCGGCTTTGGGCTGTATGATCGACAAATCATCGACCTTGTCCGCCAGTTTGGCGATCCTTACCCTTATTTCCGCGGCATGATCGCGGAAATTGGCCTTCCCCACGCTGAAGTTCTGTACGAGCAGCAGCGCCGCAAAAGTGGCAAGTCCAAAAACAATTTCTACACACTTTACGATCTTGCTATGCTCGGCATCACCAAGCTCTCCAAGGTCCCGCTGCGTCTGGTCACGTTCTCCGGTTTTGCCGGATCTCTGCTTTCCTTGCTCGGGGGCGTGGCTTACTTTGCGTACAAACTCCTGTCTTGGCACGAGTTCACGCTGGGCATCGCGCCCATCGCCATCGGAATGTTCTTCCTGGGATCGCTGCAGCTTCTTTTCATGGGCATCATCGGCGAGTACATTGGGAACATCCACACGCAGGTACACAACCGTCCGCTAGTGGTCGAGCGCGAAAGATTGAATTTCCAGTGCGAGCCCGGCAAACCGCTCCCCCGCGCCACTCTTGCTTCGCGAGCGGCCGCAGGCCACTAGAAGGAACTGGTCTGGGCCGGCCTTCTTACGTTGGTTCGTGCGCGTTCCTTATACCGTTGAGGAATGTGCCAGCCCTCGCCGTAGGCAACATTGTGACGCCGCGTGAGTAGGATTCGTCGCAGGCCAACCGGAATACGTCCTTTGGCAGGCCGCGCTCCGGTTCGGGAGCGACGATTCCAATTTTGCGATCGTGCGCGTCAATTCGCCGGATCGTTGACCGTCCTCGTCGTCAGAGTCCTGAATTCTTCTCAAACAATGTTTCCTCGATCAGTTCGCAAAGAATGTGTCCGGTTAAGATGTGCGCTTCCTGGATACGGGGTGTTTGATCGCTGGGAATGCAGATGCAGTGATCGACGACGCTCGGCAACTTTCCGCCGGTTTTTCCGGTCAGACCTACTGTGACTAGTCCCCTCTCACGGGCCACGCTCACGGCTCGCAGAACGTTGGCAGAGTTTCCGCTGGTGGTGATGGCGAAGGCGACGTCATCGGGACTGCCTATCCCCTGGACTTGGCGCGCGAAAACGTCGTCAAAGGAATAATCGTTGCCGATGGCGGTGAGGACGGAAGAATTGGTGGTCAGCGCCCAGCCCGAGAGGCTTGCCCGTTCTCGCAAGAACCGCCCGCTCAGTTCCGCGGCTAGGTGCTGGGCGTCCGCGGCGCTGCCACCGTTTCCGAAGAACAGGATCTTATTTCCGGAGCGGAGGCACTTCGTCATGGCGTCCGCGACCTTGACCACTGCACTCAAGTACGCTGTAGACTCGAGCAGACTCTGCATTACCGACGCGCAGTCGCGAATTTTGGCGACCGCCACAGACTGCGCAGTATCCGCGTTCATAGGCCATCTCCAGCCCAGTATTGGCGTTCACGAAGCCGCACTGAGTTGGGCCTCATTGTCCTGCAGTGCTTTACCCGGGCCATATTCGAAATTGATCCTCTCCTGCTCGACCACAAGGGGGCGCTTCTGCACAAGGGTATGAATCGTGCCAATATATTCCCCAATGATGCCCATAAACAACATTTGGACCGACATGAAGAAAAATACGCCGATGACCAATGGGGCGATGCCAACGGAGAACTGACTCCAAAAAATTAATTTGTACAAGAGGTATGCCAGCGACACCAGAACTGAAACGAGCGCGCCCACAAAACCGGAAAATGTCACCAGCCTCAAAGGCACCTTGGACAGGTTGGTGATGGCGAGCATTGCTAGATCGTAAAGCGTATAGAAATTGTTCTTGGTGATTCCGTGTTTGCGCGCTGGCTGATGATACGGAATATCGAAATGTCGGAACCCAGCGTCCGCGATCATGCCTCGGAAGTACGGGTACGGATCATCGAACTGCTTTATGACGTCCACCACCTTGCGGTCATACAGCCCAAAACCGGTAAAATTCTCGTATGTTTCCACTCCGGAAAGCCGCTTCACCAGCCTGTAGTACTGCTTGCGGATCCAGAACATTACACCGTTTTCCCCGCTCGTCACCTTGATGCAGATAACAACCGGGTAACCCTCCTCCCACTTACGGATCATGTCAACAATCATCTCGGGAGGATCCTGCAGGTCGGCCACAATACCTATGACGACATCCCCGGTAGTTTGGTTAAACGCGTGCATAGGGGATCGGACATGACCGAAGTTACGCGTATTCCGAATCACTTTCACATTTTTGTCCCGCGCTGCAAGGCGCTTAAGCTCCCCCAAAGTGTTGTCGATTGAGGCGTTGTCGATGAAAATATGTTCGTAGCTGTAATTGCCAGCACTGGCAATTGCCGCCCGCACACGTTCGTATAGTTCGCGCACGTTGCCTTCCTCGTTGTAGCAGGGGGTAATGATCGAAATTGTTCTATTCTCGCCCGCCCTTTGCACGTCAGCCATGGGACACTCGTTCTTTGTTTATGTCGTATAAGAGGATCAATTCATTCGACAGCCCTAGTCGGTCCCGGATCTCTTCGCTGATCTCCTCCTGAAAAGCATACGAGGAGATCAGAATCGGTTCTTGATAGCGCGCCAAGTGGTCCGGAGACAGTACAGGAATTCCAACCAGGTGCTGGCCTTGGTACTTCGGATTCGAGTCAACGAATGCGGAAATATCACTGTGGCGCAAAACGTTATTCGCCAGCAAACGCCGAGTGTGTGTTCCAACACCCCAAACGATAACCGCTCGACCTGCAACCGCTTTCCGGATTTTGTCTCGCAATTGCTTATCCATCGCTTCGCATTCGCTGACATACCGGACCAATCCCTCCTTGCCGGCGACGTCGTAGGCGAATTCAGTTCTGAATTCTGTCGAATGCTCAAACACACCGCACACTGATGGGCTCAAAACACCGCGGTGGAGCTCAAGATTGACCGAAGCACAGCTGATCGCGCGGAACCCACCCGCTTCCATCAGATATTGCAGAGACAGGGGCGAAAAGAAATTGACGTGTTCCGTGCTAAATTCCTGAAAGGGGGCATCCTGCTGGGCGATCAGATTACTAGCATCGGGAACACCGACGAAGACTCGACCATTATCTATGGTTACGTCGCGGATGCATTGCACAGCGCGTTGCACGTCTCGAATGTGTTCGAGCACTCCCAAGGTCACTACAAAGTTATAGCCTGTATCGGGCTTCCGAAAGTCAAAAACCGTCCCCGTCTCCACCGCAACGTCGTAGAGCATCCTTGCAGCCTGGGCGCAAGCGGGTGAGGGATCAACACCCGTTATGTCATCATAGCCAGCTTCCTTCAGGTATGAAAGCAAACGGCCGTTGGCGCATCCAATTTCCAGGATACGGGAGCCTCGATCCGGGACGATTGACTGAAGGCGATCGGCCAACGTCTTCAAGCGGTGTCTGTCGTCTTCCGATTCTTTGCCACCCCTATATTCATACGAATATTTGGACAGTTCCCAGTAATACCGATCGAATTCCGATTGCGGTGGTATGCCCGCAAATGCCGTGCCGCAAACAGTGCACACAACTACATCGTATCCGTTGACTGGCCCGCCTCTCTCGAGAGCTTGGAAAGATTGTTGGAACACCGTTTCCGCAGATCTTCTCCCGCACACAGGACAAGGGCGGCTCACCTCATGAATGATGTTGCCCCCGACACGACAATCGCTTGTCATTAGACCATCTCTCGACGTGTGCGCCTGGTTTGGGGTCACTTGCTGACTCCGATTTTGTTTTTCTCGTCGAACCTTAACGATTCGACGTCGATCTCTTCGTTCCGTTCATACCAAGCATAGAGGTCGCTGATCGAGTCCTCTAAATTCCAAAACCGATATCCACCCATTTCCGTCAGCATGCGCGAGTTGTCCGCTGAGTACTCGGGCCCCATGCCTTCGGTTAGCACGGACACACCGGGATTGCGCCCTGAGACCTGGGCCGAGATCCGGGATATCACTCGGGCCAATTCGGTGAGCGCTACGGGCCGTCCGCTGCAAACGTTGTACGCCTTGTGGCGGGCGTCGTTCTCGATGAACCACATGGTGAGCTTGACCAGGTCTTTGACGTACAGGTAATCAAACACGATATCCTGCCGCAGCACAATCGGCAATCCTTTCAGCGCCCGGCAGCAGGCGTTGGAAATGAAGCGCACGGTGTAGTCCTCGTAGGCGCCGAAAACGGCAAACAGGCGCAGCTCCACCAGCCCCTGGGAGCTCTCGATGTACTTAGCGCAAATGTACTTCGAAAACCCGTAGGGGTCGGTGGGAACGCGAGTGTCGAAATATTTTTCTTTTACCCTCGCCGGTAGCCCGGTCTTCTCATACTCGGCGCCGGAGCCGAAATGAATCATCTTTCCGAACCGTCCCTCATTGCGCACCAGGTTAAAGAACATGCGGCAATTCCGGTCTAGCATGTTTGCGGGAGCGCCCAATCCGCGATTCGACCGCGTGGTAGCCGCATGTACGATCGCATCGACACGGTGCGCGCTGAGGTATTCGCGCACCGCCCGCTCATTCAGCAGATCCAGTTCGGCCGAGGAGGGCGCCAGCAATTCATACGTGCCGGCAAGTTGCTCCGCGAGATTTCGTCCAATGAACCCCGACCCGCCAGTGATGAGTATGCGCATTATGCAGGCGTCCGAAAGGAAAACTTCTTGTGCCCGAAAAAGCTAAAAAACACTACCACGACCATCAGCAGAGCGCCAGCAATGTAGGGCGCCTCGGCAAAAAAGCGAGTGTTACGGCGGATCATGAACACGAGCACAGGGAGCGCGATCAGGCCGAGAACAATGCCACTGCTGTAAACCGCGACGCAGCGCATCCATTCGCGCAGGTAGTTGCCCCTGGTTTTAAATACGAACCATTTGTAGCCCAGGTAGGCCACGGTGATGTTCAGTAGGCTGGAGAGCAAGGAAGCGAATATGTAACTATGAGGCACAACGGGATTCAGAACCGCCGTGAACAGCGCGAACGTTCCGTAACCGAACAGAGTATTCCAGGCACCAACCAAGAGGTAGCGGCCGAACTGCCCCGGAGGGATGTGACGCGTCAGTTCCGTGCTCCATTTATTCGCCGAACCTGAGAGGCTCATTTCTTTACATCTTTACACAGGTAAAATGCCCCACGAATATTGCGGGCATGGGTGGGTAGTTCCCCTCGGCCAATTCACCGGAATTGCATAGCATACCACGCTGACGAATTCCTCAAAGAAACTTTGATCTTGGTCTCTGGCTCGTGTCCGTGAACGATCCTGTAACTACCTTTTGAGCGCCGTGAGGCATCTGTCAACTGAGTGCAGGTAATACTTTCGCCCGCTTTCGTCCCTAAGCGGATCGTTCAGGAACAAGTTTCGCGCGGTGTTACATTCCTCCAGCGCTGAATCGACTCGGGTATACGCCATCAACATGCACAGGTCACGGTGCGCCATTGCGCTTGCTGGCGCCAGTTCGACCGCTCTCTTGGCGTGCTCCAGCGCGGCGGAGAGCTGTCCGGCGACAGCCGCCTGCGTCGCCAGATTCCTTTCACCCGTGGCGGCATCCAAGCTGGTGTCGAAATCGCCCTCGTAAACCAGCAAGGCGCTGCCGCCGATGTGGTCTTTGGGCGTAGCGTTCTTAAACGCTGCCGCAAGCTCTTGCTCCTGTAGTCGCACGTCTGTAAGTAGAGTGCTGCTGACGATAACGGTACCGTGCACGCGAGGCGGTATCTCGTGAGGTAAGTAGAGACCGAAGGTTTGGCAGGGCACGTTGTAGAATCCTGGGTCCCACTGCCATCCCGTGATGAACCAGCAATTTCTGATTGAATGCTGTTCAAGGTAAGCTTTTGCTTCCGGATACGCCTGTCCCCAGTCGAGCCAAGACTCGTACTTATACGCCCGCGCCGGCCCGCCCCACAAGTCGTTGGCATAGGAGAGATAGTTGGGATAGGCATGCAGAGACGATGCCGCGTGCAGCACCAGGAGGCAGGGCAGCGCATAGCTCACCCAGCGCACACGCCTCGCTGACTCCACGCATCCGTCCGCAACCGCGATCAAGAGAAACGGGAACATGGGCAAGAGATAGCGGACGGCGATGTTGATAGTGGCATAGATGCACATCGCCAGATAAACAGCCGCTGGAACCAGAAGGAACAGACGCTCACGACGGTGCTGCCGAAACGTGATCGCTATGCCGAATGCAGCAGCCAAAATCATCGCCAGCATTGCCGGGGTGCTGCGAATCATAAAATTGAGCGGAGTAGAAAACCATGGTGCCTGCAAATAGATTTTGCCGGCAACAAAAGCCCCGGAACCGTGATCCGGTATTGCCAATGCCGCGACGAAGCCCTCCAGATATGGCCGCGGCAACAAGAGGTGCACGACACGCTTGAAGGTAGAGGTCGAAGGAGGCCGTGGTTCCTGGAGTTGCTGCCCTGGAGAGTGCGCGGCGAAAAGAATCCCATAGCAAGTCCAAACAATACCAACCGCGAGGCCACAGATCAGCGCAATGGCCAGCAGGTTACGAAACATTAGATGCGATCTTGGCCGGTTGCCTCCTGGTTGAGTGAGGGCATCCGTAACTGCCAGAGCGCCGAGGATGGGTACTACGGCCATTCCTGAATTCTTAGACAACAGCGTCAGGCCTGTAGCAAGAGCGGTCAACAGCAAGAACGGGGCCGTGCGATGCCCGACCCACAGGTAAAATCCTAATACCGCGAACAGCAGCATGCACGTAACCGGCACATCGGTGAGGACCAATGCGCCGAAGGCTAGCACGTTCGGCTCGAAGATCAGCAGCAGGGTTGCCACGATGGCCGTGGCAAGGCCGAACATCCGCCGTGCCGTGATCCAGGTCAGCAGACAAAGCCCCACGGCAAAAACGGAAACGGCCGTGCGCGCACGAGCCAATGCCACAGGCCAGTTCTGGCTATAAAACCAATTGGCGCACGCAAGCGCTTGCTGGAGCGCACCCCCCTTGTACGGTGCGCAGTCCACCGCAAAGTTCATGGAAAGCAGCGGAGCCGCCGCGATGGCCTTGGCCAGGGGCGGATGCTCGGGACTGACCGTGAAATCGCCACACTTCAAGGAGCGATAGCCGGAGTGAAGGTGCGTGGCTTCATCGGCGGTTTGGGAAAGCTGGCGGACACTGAGAAGCAACTGCCCCAACATGAGGGCGCAAAGGGCTGCCGGAATCAGCCACTCCAACCACGGGTATTTCTCAAGCACATGGGCCGTGTGAGTTCTACGCTCCATTTGTCAGTAAAGGCAAATGCCTAGGCCCCTTTCCTCAGCTGCATCCGATTCAAGGGAACGGCATAGCATACCAACTCTTTTCCATCGACCTCATGCGGGCGCAAGAACAAACGGTAGTCTTCCACCAGCGTGTTTATGAAGAGAGGGATGCGCCACAGATCGTCTTGCTTATGGTAAACGCAGATAGAAAGAATCGGGCGGTATGTCTGGATCGAGCGGCGTGCGCCCTCGAGCGCGTCGAGCTCAGCTCCTTCGATATCCATCTTGATGAAGGTGGGCCCGGCTTCACACAACAGGTCATCCTCCATTTTGATGAATGTGGGTCCGGCTTCAGACACCAACCCATCAATCGGAATGCACTCCACCTCGACGTTGCCGTCGGCTGCGAGCCGGGCGCCATCGGTGCCGCTTGCCTGAAAGCGCAGTCTGCCGCGTTTGGCCCCCACGGCGGCGTTAAGCGCGCTAATCCTGGAGGCCACGGGCGCCGCGAGCGTGCCAATCCACTTCGTGAGACGGTCGAAATTCCCCGGGTCCGCCTCAATCGCGACAATTCTGGAGAAGGCTGGATTTCTGCGGATCACCTGTTCGGCCGTGTCTCCAATGTAGGCGCCGCAATCCACAAAGACTTCGTGGTCGTCGATCTGGTACAGGCTGTCAAGGAAATACTGTTGTTCGTTGACCGGCGGTCTCAAGGCGTCCTGGTCGCCGAGCGCACGCCATCTCACGTGGTTCAGATATTCCCGGCGCGAGGAGTCGTCGGCCCACAGGGACGCGGCTTTTCGCACTGCGGCTGCTTGTTCGTAGACCTTGTGGGGCAGATCCTGGCAGTAATCGGGTAACAATTTGTCGGCGAACTTCCAGCGCAATGATGCGGTGGACTCGACGTGGGTACATCCCAAACGTTCAAGTTGCGCTCGGCTGTCCGGGTAAAAATGTCCTAGCGACCATATGGCGACAAGGAACAAGGCCGACGCTCCATACTGTGTCGCTGCATCTCTCGGCGACAAGACCGGAACCCCGTCAACATACGATCCCCACTTGGACTGGCCGTTGTCGGCAAATGCCAGCGGCTCCACGCCGATGCTGCGAACGCATTGCAGAGCTTTCCGCCCCAGGTTCCCCGCGCCGAATAGCACTAAACGTTTCCCACAGCCCGCCAGCAACTTGTCAAAAGCCGACTTCTCGCGATCCCGCACGCTGCTCAGAGGCTCGCTGAGTATGCGATCTAGTTCGAACAGGTGTTGCTCTCTCATTCGATTATCGGCTCCACGATCATGCTCCGAGCGAACTTCGTATTCTTAATCCTTGACACAATAGCTTACAATAGAATTTAGGTTGCAGCCCAGCGAGGCCGCCCCAAGTTTCCCATAAGTTCTTTGAAATCTGGATTTTTGCGCGACCGAGAAGCCCAACCCTCCGATTCGGAAGGCTTCGGCTAAAGAGGTCAAAGGTAACTCATTTGTTTTGAATATTTTGCACTTAAATCCTTTAGAACCAAAGATCTGGCGGGGAATTCCCCCTAAACCAATGATTCTAATAAGTCCAATAAATAAAAAAAAATCGAGATCGCCAGGCAAGCCAAAAGATAACCGAAGCTAACTCGTTTGTTTTGAATACTTTGAATATAACTCATTTAAATCCAATACTTTAGCAAATTTATGGGGGGGGGGAGGGGGTACCCACCACCAACTAGTTCGCCCAGCCAGGTCTGTCGCCGGTCATTAGCTCACCGGCTCCACGATCATGTTCTGCCTGAACTCGTCGCGATCCAGGAAGGGCCACAGATCCTCCAAAGGCTTGGAAACAAAGGACCCATCGGCCCGCTGAATCGAGGTTACGCGCGGAGCCCTGATCTCATCGGGAATTACGTGGACGTCGCAAAGCACAGGTCCACGGCTGCGGAGAACTCGACGAACGGCGGCGCGCAAGTCCGATTGATCTTCGATGACCGCTGTCTTCAACCCATAGGCACGAGCGACCTTACGATAATCGGGGATCGACACCCCAGTTTCCGGACTGCATCCTATGTTCGGCCCGCCAAAGTAGTTGGTTTGACTGGCCCGAATCGACGCGTATCCCTGGTTGTTGAGAACAAAAAGCTTGATCGGCAGTTGGTTGTGCGCGATGGTGGCCAACTCCTGGATGTTGAGCTGAAGCCCGCCGTCGCCGTCAACGCAGATGGTTTTTTTCTTGCCGCTACCGAGACACACGCCAATACTGGCGGGAATGCCGTATCCCATCGCCCCCAGTCCTGCCGTATGAAACACCCGGCGTCCTTTTCGCGCCCGGTAAGCCAGCAGAAAAACTTCAATAGCGCTCCCTGAGCTTCCGGAGACGACGCGGTCGTTAGGTCCGACTTCCTGTCCGATGATTTCCGCTAGATGATACACACTGACAAGTCCCGGAGCGCGATGCTCGGGCAAAACGATGGGATAACGGGCCTTCCAATCCTGGCAGCGCTGGATCCATTGGCTGCGATCTTTATTCTTGTCCAGGACAGAACCGCTCTGCTGCAGCATGTGGTCAATAAAGGTCCGAGCGTCGGCGCAGACCGGATTGTCGATAGCCCCTTCCAGCTTTCGCAACTCCGCCGGATCGATATCGACGACAGTCTTGTAGGCTCCACGCGCGAACTGATGAGGATCCCAACCCATGAGCGGCGGGTCAAGACGAGCCCCGATCACGAGAACGAAATCGGCATTCTGCAGGGCGAAGTTCGCGCCACGAGAAGCAACCGTGCCGGGCCGACCAGCGAATAGCGGATCGTCGTCGTCCAACAGATCCATGGCCATCCAACTCAGGCCGACGGGGACATTCAGAAGACGTACAAGTTTCTCGAATGCCGCAGCCGCGCCGGAAACTCGAACACCGTTCCCCGCAAAGATGAATGGCCGCTCGGCCCGGTTCAGCCGATCGATTACATCACGTACCTGGGTCACTAAGTCGTCTTGATCGCGCTTTGAAGACGCGGCAGGATCAAAGCCGCGCATGGAATCCGGCTCGACGGGCGCAGCTTGTACATCAATCGGAATATCGATCCAAACCGGACCGGGTCTTCTGGTGCGAGCCAGGTGTGCCGCCTTTTCGAGATGGTAGCGGATGCTTTGAGGATCCTCGATGGTCATTGCGTACTTCGTAATCGGCTTAACCAGAGAGACAATATCGACCTCTTGACTGCCACGCTGGCGCACTCCGAGAGGAGTGCCATCGGGGCGGTACATGCGATCGGCGCGTTTCACCTGCCCCGAGATGACGAGCATGGGAGTCGAATCAAGCCATGCGCCGACCACGCCGGTGATCGCATTGGTGCCGCCCGGGCCGGTCGTGACCAGGGCGACGCCCAAATTGTTGGTAGCCTTCGAATAGTTTTCCGCGGCGATCGCGCTTGCCTGTTCGTGGTGGTTGCAGACGAAGGTCAACTCGCTGCACCGCGCGAGAGCATCGTTCAAGTGCATGGCCCCGCCGCCTGTAACCAGGAAAACGTGCTTCACGCCCTGCTCGGCAACAAAGCGCATGACATAGTCAGCGAGTCTCATGCTCTCCTAGTGAACCGACTTTGCCGCCATTCTTGCGGATGCGAGCAACATGTCCACGACCTCGCGAACGGCACCGTTACCGCCGGTGAGCTTGGTGACCACCTGGCAATGTTCTCGGATCGAAGGGCGCGCATCTGCGGGACAGGCGCTAAGACCAACGATGCTGAGCGCGGGTAAATCGTTCACGTCGTCCCCAATGAAGCAAATCTCCTGCAGGCGCAACCCGTGCCGTTCTGAGAACGTGCGCAGCGCGCCGGCTTTGTCCTTGCAATCCTTGTGAACGTCGCTGATGCCGAGCTTACTGGCAAGCCGGTCGACGAGTGGGCTGTTCTCGCCCGACATCAGAGCAATTACCAATCCCGATTTTCGCGCCAGCGACAGGCCCATGATGTCGGCAAAGTGAAAGCGCTTCCATTCTTCGCCGTTTGGTCCCCACCACACGCCGCCGTCGGTGAGCACGCCATCGACGTCCATGGCGATGGCCTTGATCTTCGCCACGATTTCCGGCGAAAGCTCCGGCACTTAAGCTGCTCCCACTCGCCGCAGCTTCTTGATGATCGGTTGCTCGCGCTCCAGCACTCGCTTGATGCCGTCACCCTTCGATTTTTCAATCAAGCGGATGTCTCGAACCAAGCGCGTGATTCCATTTGGTTCGAGCGACGCGGCGTGGTCCGAACCCCACATGGAACGATCAAGCGTGATGTGCCGCTCGATGATGCAGGCGCCGAGCACCGCGGCGGCGATGCTCGAGGGCAACCCAGTTTCGTGACCGGAGTAACCAACCGGCACGCCATAACGATCGCGCAGCACATCAATGACCCGCAGATTCAATTCTTCGTAGTAGGCAGGATACGTACTGCAAGCATGCAAAAGGACGAGATCCTGCTTGCCCAGAACTTCCACTGCATGGTCGACCTCTTGGATCGTACTCATTCCGGTCGACAACACGATCGGCTTGCCAACGGCGCGAGTATGGCGCAACAGGCTGTCATCGGTGAGGGATGCGGAAGCGATTTTAAAGCAGGGAACTTTAAACTGGGCTATGAAATCGACGGATGCCTCATCCCAGCAAGAGGCGAACCAGTCAATCTTGACCTCACGGCAATAGCGGTCAATCTCCTGGTACTCTTCGAGCTCGAATTCGAGGCCGCGCTTCAGATCGCCGTTGGTCGTTCCAAAAGGGCTTTCCCGAGGCTTCGCCAGTTCCTCCTTCGAATAGACGACATCGATGGTTCGCTTCTGAAACTTGACGGCGTCACAATCGGCGCCCAAGGCCACGTTGATAAGTTTCTTCGCGAGATCGATATCTCCATTATGGTTGATTCCGATTTCAGCGACCACGTAGCAAGGTCTGCCAGGTCCGATCACTTTGGACCCCAGTCGAACCCCTGGAAGCTGACCGGAGGAATGGTTATTATTTTCGTGCGGCATCGGAAAGTACCCCCTTTAACGCGATTTCGTTTATCGTTTCCAGAACGTAATCCAACATCGCCGGCGTGAGTCCGGGATATACGCCAATCCAGAAGGCCTGATTCATCACGCGGTCACTGGTTCGGAGATCACCCACTATACGATAGTTGAGACCGGCATAGGCGGGTTGACGGACCAGGTTGCCGCCGAACAGCTGGCGGGTGCCGATCTTTTTCTCATACAGGAAGTCAATGAGCGCGTTGCGCGAGAATGGAGCTGTCTCCCTTACCAGGAGCGGAAACCCAAACCAACTCGGGTCGGAATTCGGAGTTGCTTCGGGCAGGACGAAGTGCTCCTGCGCGTCTTTGAGTCCTGACTTCAAATACGCAAAATTTCGCTTTCTCGCCTCAATGAATGCCGGCAGCTTCTTCAGCTGCGCGACTCCCACGGCAGCTTGCATGTCAGTGGCTTTGAGATTATAGCCCACATGCGAATAGATGTATTTGTGATCGTAGCCGTGCGGCAATTCACCCAACTGCCAGTCGAAGCGCTTGCCGCAGGTGTTCTCTTTACCCGGGGCACACCAGCAATCCCGGCCCCAGTCACGAAAGGATTCGACGAGCGTGCGCAGCAGGGGCTTTTCCGTCAAGACGCATCCGCCTTCGCCCATGGTGATGTGGTGTGCGGGATAAAAACTGACGGTGGCGAGATCGCCGAAGGTTCCGACTTTCTCGCCGCGATGGGTCGAGCCGAGCGCGTCACAGCAGTCTTCGATCAGCCACAGGCCGTGCTTCTTCGCGAACGCGGTCACGGCATCGAGATCGAACGGATTCCCCAGCGTGTGCGCAAAGATGATGGCACGCGTGCGCTCGGATAGCGCCGCTTCGAGATAACCGACATCCACGTTGAACGTGGGAATTTGAACATCGACGAAGACAGGAACCAGTCCGTTCTGCAGGATCGGATTGACCGTGGTAGGGAATCCCGCGGCCAGGGTGATGACCTCGTCTCCGGGCCGCAGACGGCGATCGCCCAATTTCTGCGAAGTCAGGGCTGCGACCGCCAGCAGGTTGGCCGACGAGCCCGAGTTCACCAGCACGGCCTCACGCACACCGACGAATTTGGCGAACTCACGTTCGAACTGCTCGGCGAAACGCCCGGTGGTCAGCCAGAAATCGAGCGAGGACTCGACCAGCAGTTCGAGTTCTTGTTCGTCGAAGACACGGCCGGAAATCGGCACAGGGGACGATCCCGGCACGAAGTCGCGGGCAGGGAAGGCCTCATGGTAGTATTCGGCCACCAAGGCGCGGATGCGTTCGCGCAACTCGTTAGCTCGCACCTCATCTGCTCGCAACTCGTCGGCTCGTGGCACTACTGCAGCGCCTCCCGGTACCATGCGATAGTCTTTTCCAATCCTTCATCCAGAGTGAACATGGGCTTCCAGTCCAATTCAGTGCGCGCCCGCTCGGCGCTCAGGTACTGATGGCGGATCTCGTTCGATGCCTGGTTCTGAATCTCGGGTTGCAACTTCGATGCCATTTTCTCGAGGATCGCATTCACCAGTTCGAGCACGCTGATCTGCGCTTCATTCGAAAAATTATAGGCTGCGCCGCAAAACTTCGAATTCTGCAGGAGCCGCTCGGCCAGCAGCATGTAGGCCGCGGCGCCATCTTCCACGTAGAAATAGTCGCGCACGAATTTACCGTCGGAGCGAATAATGGGCCGGTCGCCACGAACCACGGAGCGGATGGTGCCGGGCACCACGCGGTCCCAGTTCAAGTCTCCGCCGCCGTAAAAATTGCCGCAGCGCGTGATCGCCACGGGGACGCCAAATGTGTACGCGTAGGACTGCGCAATCAGGTCCGCGCACGACTTGCTTACATCGTAGGGATGCTTCCCCAGCAACGGCATATCTTCTTTATAAGGAAGCACCGCCTGATCGCCGTAGGCCTTGTCCGAAGAAGCGAGGACGACCGACTTCACCTTTGGCGAACGCCGGCACGCGTCCAGGAGATCCCATGTTCCGCGGATGTTGCTCTCGAAAGTTGAAAGTGGATTGCGGTTGGCGATTTGCACCTGCGTCTGGGCGGCGAGATGAAAGACGATTTCGATCTCGTACTCGCCCAGCGCGCGCTCCAGCAGATAAGAACTGCTCAGATCGCCGCGCACTACGTTGACGCGGTCGGCCAGCCCCTGGTGCACAAATTCGCTGGCGGGAACCCAGTCGCGTACCAGCGCCGTCACGGACGCGCCCTGCTCCAGCAGGCGTTTCGTCAGCCATCCGCCCACCAGTCCCGTGGCGCCAGTGATAAAGACGGGGCGGTCACGCCAGAAGCCGTTCTTCATTATT
>Ga0116217_10001943_pt1 | contig 19472 bp, 13 predicted proteins | sample Sb_taG_6_FD_89697 | JGI IMG/M metagenome (GOLD analysis project Ga0116217, IMG submission 89697) | Peat soil microbial communities from Weissenstadt, Germany - Sb_50d_4_PS metaG | ecosystem: Environmental > Terrestrial > Soil > Wetlands > Peat | place: Germany: Weissenstadt | collected 2010-09-21 | reverse complement strand
TAAAGTAGCCCAGGGCGTAAGGAGCTGTGAAAAAATCGACGTTTGTCATCCTGAGCGAAGCGAAGGATCTCTGCAGTTGTTCGTAAGTCGTTGAGCCATAGAAAACTGCGGGGATCCTTCGCTGCGCTCAGGATGACAGACGGCTAATTGTTTCACATCTTCTAAGCCCTGGGTTGGATGGCCCTCACCCCGCCTTCGGCACCCCTCTCCCGCCAGGCGGGAGAGGGGACGGGGGAGGGTGGGCTCTCTCGACCCACGGCTTGCGCCGTGGGCTACACGCTGCCGCCCGCTCCGCGGGCTGACATCTTAAACGAACTGCTGACTCGGCACACTAGGTTCGGTACGAAGCATTGATGGTGATGTAGCCCTGGGTCAGGTCGCAGGTCCAAATGCGGGCCGAGGCGCTGCCCTGGTGAAGGTCAAGCCGGAGGACCACTTCCTTCCCATCAAGTTCCCGGCGCGCGGCGGCTTCGTCGAAGCCGGCATCCACCCCGTCCCGGCAGAGCAGCAAGTCATTGACGCGGATGTCCACTTTGTCGGGGTCAAAGACCGCGCCGGAATAACCCGCTGCGCAGAGGATGCGGCCCCAATTGGCATCACTTCCCGCCACGGCTGTCTTGACCAAAGGTGAATTGGCGACGGCGCGCGCCACACGCTCGGCATCAGAGTGCTTTCTTGCTCCCTGCACGTCAACGACGATAAGTTTCTTGGCGCCTTCGCCGTCGCGAGCGATCATCTTGGCTAAACTCTGGCAAAGTTGTGTCAGCCCCTCCAGGAACCACGCCCAGCTTGCATTGCCGGGACGCACGCCGGAGCCGGCCAGGCCGCTCGCCCAAGCCAGCAGGGTGTCGTTCGTAGACGTATCGCCGTCCACGGTGACGCAGTTAAAGGAAGCGTCCGCGGCGGCGCGCAGCAGGTTATGGAGGGTGCGCGGGCCGATCAGCGCGTCCGTGGTCAAGAAGGAAAGCATGGTGGCCAGGTGCGGATGAATCATGCCTGAGCCCTTGGCGATTCCCGCCAGATGCACGAATTTCCCCCCCACCTCCGAGCGCAGGACGCATGACTTGGGGAACGTGTCGGTGGTCATAATCGCCCGCGCAACCGCCGAGGCGTTCTCGATGGAAAGCTTTCCGACCAAACCAGGGAGCGGGCTGGTGAGCTGGCCCAAATCGAGAGGCACGCCAATAACGCCCGTGGAAGCAACCAGAACCTGCGCGGGCGGGAGGTTCAACAGCCTGGCGACCGCTCGCGCGCTCTCTCTTGCGGTGTGAAGGCCCTGCCGGCCAGTGCAAGCATTGGCATTTCCCGCGTTGACGAGGAGGGCGCGGCAGCGTCCGCGGCTTTCGACGAGGTTCTGGCGCGAAACGAGCACGGGCGCGGCGGCCACCAAGTTGGTGGTGAACACGCCGGCGGCCGTGGCCGCCGGGGCGTCACAAACCAGCAGTGCCAAGTCGAGTTCGCCGTGCGTCTTCTTGATTCCCGCTGCCGCCGCCGCCCCTCGAAAGCCCCGCGGGGAAGCGAGATTGCCTTCTGCGACTTCCCACTTTTCCATTCTTGCTCCTGTCACTTGAGCTTGACGAGCGGGGCCGGCTGAAGCTCCAGCACACCGGGCTGCGGCGGCGGCTCGGGCCCGGCGATCTTTATGCTGCGGAGGGTCTGGTCGCACGCGTCCGTGTAGAGGGCTTCGTCTTCACCGCCGGTGGTGCAATCGGCTTCGATGATCCGGTCTTTGCACATAATTCTCGCCGTCACGTGCATGTAACGGCCCTTGAGCTCGCGAATCATCATCGCGTCACGATTATTGATCTTCGTATGCTCCAGATGATAGTAGCCAAGATCTTCGGTGACGCCCCTCGATTCCCATTTCGCCAGATCTTCCGCAGAGAACTCCCAGGTCTGGTCGGGGTTGGGCTGGGAAGTAATCGTCAGCGAGGGTCCGACACTCCAGAACTTCGGGCGCCCGATCTTTACTCCACCCGGAAAATTATCCACGTTGCCGTAGATTCCGTCTGCAATTTGAATATCAATACCGAGCGTGTCATTGTGATAGGGACGCGGCTGCAGGGTTTCCTCACTAACCCGCTGACGGTGTCCGGGATACCATTTCACCAGCAGGTATTCGCCCCCTACCAAACCGGCCCCGAGAACTACGATGGCAATGGCAAGGATCAATTGAAAGGGTATGCGCTTCTTCATGAGTGCCATCTTACTCTGTGTCCGAAAACGGCGCAACGGTGTAGCCGGGGCTGTACGCCACGGCGGAATTCGTGAATCGGGGGCTACCTCGACGCGGGCATTAGAGTTCTAATTCCATAAACTCCGTGCCGGGATACGGATTACGATAATAGGGCTCGATACGCTTGAAGCCCAGCGATTTGTAGAGAGCCTTGGCCTCCTGCATCGCGGCCAGGGTATCCAGTCGCATCCGCTGGTAGCCCAGAATGCGAGCTTCCTGGATGACGGCCCGGGCGAGCCGCCGCCCTGCGCCTTGGCCGCGGAATTCCGGCCGCAGGTAAAGCCGCTTCATCTCGCAGCTCTCCTCGTCGAGTCCTCGCAGGGCTACGCACCCGGCAGGTTGGTTGCCGTCGCACCCCAGCAGCAGCCTGCCTCGGGGCGGCGCGTAGTCTCCCGGCAGCTCTGCCAGTTCCTTTTCAAAACCCTGAAAGCACAGGCTGACGTTCAGGGAAGCCTCGTACTCGCGGAGCAGCCGCCTGACCTCTTCGATCTGCTGCGGCGTTTCAACCTGGACCAGGGTCATCATACGCAGTTGAACGAAAGAGTTCACCTCAGAGGGTACAGCGCGGCAGAGCCGCAATTCAAAATTCAAGATTCGAAATTCAAGAGCATGTAACAAGAAGGAGTACCGGCAAAAATCTTGGCGCGCCGCGAACAAATTCGAGAATAGTACTACAAAGATCAAGCGCGGCCTGTCGGCCGCATCGAAAATTCCAGATTCAAAATTTCAGACCAGAAATCCTTGCGCGCCGCCAAGAATCTCCGGAATGGCAGTACAACGCGGCGGAGCCGCAATGCGAAATTCAAGATTCCAGACTCAAGAAGAAATCTTCGCAAAAAAATAACGTCTCATGAACTCGTGCTACAGAGGAAACACTCTGGCCTTTCCCCGCGGTCTCGGTGTCCTCTGTGGTGAGTCTTTTGTAGCGGAAATCGTTAAGCTTACCTGACCTGAATAACCGGATGCGTTTTTTCCACGACCTCGCCGATTGCCTGCGCGGGGATGGCTAAGGCCCGCAAGGCTTCCAGAAGTCTGGATGCGTCCTGCGCGGCGACCGATAACAACAAGCCCCCCGACGTCTGCGGATCGAACAGGAGGTTCCGGACCTCCTCCGCCACGCCGCTCGCGAATTCGACGCAGTCCCCGATGAAATCCCTGTTTCTTTTCAGGCCGCCGGGCAGAAAACCGTCCCGCGAATACTTCTCAGCCTCCGGCAGGAATTCAATCTGGGAGGAATCGATCGCCAGACTCACCTTGCTTCCCAACGCCATCTCGCGGGCATGACCCAGCAGGCCGAAGCCGGTGATGTCGGTGGCCGAGTGCACCTCCAATTTGAGGGCTGCCTCACTCGCGGCGCGATTCAGCGTGCACATGGATTCGACGGCGGCGTCCACGGCGGGTTTGCTGGCTTGCCCTTTCTTCAGCGCGGTGCCGATGATCCCCGTGCCCAGGCGTTTGGTCAGGATCAGCAGGTCTCCCACCCGCGCGGCGCGGTTGGTGAGGATGCGCTGCGGGTGAATGAGTCCGGTGACCGCATATCCAAACTTGATCTCCTCGTCGCCGATCGAGTGGCCGCCGATTACCACGCATCCGGCCTCCTGCATCTTCGCGTGCCCGCCCACCAGGATCTTTTCCAGGATCTCGAGACCCTCTTCCTTATTGGGAAACCCCACAATCGAGAGCGCGGACAGAGGCCGCCCGCCCATGGCGTAAACATCGCTGAGTGCATTGGCGGCCGCAATCTGGCCAAAAGTGTAAGGATCGTCTACGATCGGAGTGAAGAAATCAACCGTCTGGACCAGCGCCAGGTCGGGCGCCAGTTGATACACTCCCGCGTCGTCGTTGGTCTCAAAGCCCACCAGGACATTTGCGTCGGATTGTTTCGGCAGCTTGGCCAGCACGCGGTCCAAAATACTTGGACTCAACTTGGCCGCTCAACCCGCCGCTTTCACCATGCTCGTCAAACGAACTGGAGGCATCCGCAACTCTCCGTCAACGCGGCGCGCAAATCGTGCCTCACCGCGGCTGTGTAATCAATTACCAAGGAAGTATAGCAGACACCGGCGGAATGCGTGTTTCGAGCGGCGCCGACCTTCAGGCCGGCAGGTTCGCCGGCTGACCTCAAGGTCAGCGCTGCGGCTCGCCTGGAATCTCGCGTGCGGGCAGGTTATTATTCAAACCATGCTATCGGGGCGTACCATCAAAGAACGCGCGCTCGAGCTGGGCTTTGACGTGGCCGGAATCGCGCCTCTGGAGGTTCGGAGAGACCTCGAGTTTTCCAGGCAGTGGGTGGAGAAGGGATTCAACGGCGAGATGCGTTATCTTGAGAACCCCAAGCGCTTCGATCCGCTCCTGGTCCTGCCGTCCGCCAAATCGGTGATCTGCGTCGGACTGGTCTACAACGCGCCGCTTCCGTATTCAACGGAGGTGGAGGAAAAGAGGAGTCAGGAGTCAGAAAGCAGAAGGCAGAAAGCAGAAGGCAGAAGGCAGGAGGAATACGAAAAAAGCTGCCCACAGCCTGGCGGGACCACGGCCCCTATGCGCGATTCCGAGCCTGAGACGGGGACCCGCAACGGCCATCGGACCACGGACAACGAACCATTCTCCAGTTTCGATTTTCCATTTTCCAGTTTCCATCTTCCCCTTCCGCGCCTCGCGCATGGATTTCCCGTTACGCCTGGGGACGCGATTACCACGAGATTATGAGGGCCAAGCTCGAGCAGCTTCGCGCGGCTATACAAGAGTCGGCACCTGAGGTCGAAACTCGGGTCTTTGTGGACACAGGCCCGATCGTGGAACGCGCCTTCGCGCGCTTTGCGGGAATCGGCTGGATGGGAAAGAACACGTGTATCATCAATCAAGAGAAGGGGTCCTGGTTATTTCTTGGGGTCATCCTGTGCAGCCTCGAGTTGGCGACGGACCTGCCTGCTCCCGACCGCTGCGGGTCCTGCACGGCGTGCCTCGAGGCGTGCCCCACGGGGGCCTTGGTGGAGCCCTACGCGATGGACGCGTCGCGCTGCATCTCTTATTTGACAATCGAACACCGAGGAACCATTCCGAAGGAGTTCCGCTCAAAGGTCGGCAGCAATGTCTTCGGGTGCGATATTTGCCAGGACGTGTGTCCGTGGAACGGCAATCGTCAGTCGTCAGTTCTCAGTCCTCAGCAAACCCTGTCCCAGGGTGGTCGGCCATTGGATAAATGCGAAGTTGCGCGTCCCGCATTGACGACAATTCAGCCCTTCCATCCCATGGTTGTGGAGCCGACCCGCTTCAGATTTTCAGATGGAGCTGTCGCTGATCAAGTTGCGACGGACCTCGGACCACGGACCACGGACCCCGCCGGCTTCTCTCTGTTCAATCCGCACTTGGAAGCGTTGGCTTCGATGATCGAAGAAGACTTCCGCAGCGTATTTGCCCATTCACCCATCAAACGGGCGAAGTATCGAGGCTGGCTCCGCAACCTCGCGGTGGCTATGGGTAATTCCGGCGATGTAAGGTTGGTGCCCTGGCTGGAGCGGATTGCCCGGCATCCCGACCCGATCGTCCGTGAACACGCCGCCTGGGCCCTGGAGCGCCTGCGGGGCGAGTAACTTGAAACACATTCACCACAGAGGGCACGGAGATCACAGAGAAAAAAGCCCCGCACTTCTCCGTGAACTCCGTGCCCTCCGTGGTGAAGCTTTTCCTGCCCCGCACTCTATCTCTCCCGGTTGTGGCGGCAGGGGCGTTATCCTATTGCGGAAGCGAGGTCACCATGCGCCAGCGAGGCTTGCTTCTGTATGCAGTAACCATCGCGCTGTGTGGCTTGGCCTTGGCCCAGGCGCCTAAAGTCGTCAACATCCCCGTCGGGCACACTTCCGCGAATTCCGGCAAGGAAATGTACGAAGCTTATTGCGCCACGTGCCACGGCAAAGATGGAAGAGGCCAGGGACCCGCTGCGGCAGCGCTTAAGATCCCTCCCACGGACCTTACGGTGCTAGCGCGGCAGCACGCCGGAAAGTTCCCCTCCATTAAGGATTATAGGGCCCTCGCGGGGGTGGCCGGAATCGCCGCTGATGGGTCGAAGGAAATGCCCATCGGGGGTCCCATCTTCATGTCCATGAGCCACCAGCATGAGTCCGAGGTGCATCTCCGGGTAGCGAATCTCTCGGAGTACCTCAAGTCGATGCAGCGGAAGTGAGGACCCTAACCCAAACCCTCTTCGCGCCCGCCTCCCCGAGGTGGGCGCGCTTGCCGGCCAAGCCCAGGACCAGGGTCTCGTCATAGTTGCGGGTCAGCACTTCTGCCTTGGAGCCGGGGCGAATTCCAAGCCCGTCGAGATATTCGAGCAGAGAGCGATCTCTTTCGTACATGGCGACCACCTGCACGCGCACGCCGGCAGGCACTTCGGCCAGCAGCCTCAGCCCCGCCTTGCGGCGCTGAGCAGCGCCCATCCCGGCCTCGTCCCCGTGCGGGCAAGGCCCATCCTCGCCCAACTCTTGGATCAGTTTCTTCTCCAAGTCATCCGAAACAGCGTGCTCCAGCCGCTCCGCTTCGTCGTGGACTTTGTACCACTCCATCCCCAACATCTCGGTCAGCATGCGCTCAATCAGACGGTGACGCCGGCGAAGCCGGTCGGAGATCTGGCGGCCCGCGCCGGTCAGCGAAATGCGCCCGCCGCTACCTACCTTGATGAGGTTGTCGCGTTGGAGGCGCCGCAAAGCCAGAGCTACCGCCGGGGGAGTTATCTTCAACCAGCGCGCAATGGTGGCGGCGATCACCGGCTCTTCTTCGTTCTGCGCTTCGGCGATGGCCTTTAAATAATCTTCTTTCGATATGGTGAGCTTGAGATGACTCATAAGCGGCGCCTTCAGGGCCTTTTCCCTCTCCACCAGGCGGCGTACAACCTCTTGTCCACAGTATTCGCTCAGCAGACAACACCTATATTAAGCCAAGCGCCGCGATCGAGCGTAACAAATTCTAGTTGACACGCGTCGAATCTTTTAGTTAACTATAGTTTACTATGATTAGAAAGCCGTAGTAAATTAGGGCTGGCGCGAAACTCCCAAACGAGACTGTCACACCTGGAGGTACGCAAGGCATGGGCCGCAAGGTGATTCTGGTTCTTTTGCTGGCAAGCACTGAGTTAATCTCCGCCAGTTATGGGATGGCGCAGGGAGAGACGACTAGCGCCATCCTGGGCCAAGTGACCGACGCGAGCGGTGCGGCGATTCCCGGCGCGACAGTGAGCATTACGAACCGCGAGACCAGCATGCGGCGATCCCTCTCGACCGATGAGGAGGGTCGCTTCAACTTCCCGCAACTCACGCCGGGCACTTACTCGGTCAGAGTCGAAGCTGCGGGTTTCGACCCCCGGCAAAACACCAACGTGTTTTCAGGTCTGGGGCAGAAGCAGACGGTCAATTTCACACTGGCCGTGGCGCAATCGAAACAGGCGATTGAGGTCAGCGCGGCGCCGCCGATCCTCAACCCTGAGAATGCCAACACCAGCACGAATCTCAACGCACCGGCGCTCGAAGATCTTCCCAACCCTGGCGGCGACCTTACCTACCCCTTGCAATTCGCCCCCGGCGCGCTTATCAACACGGCGGGCAGCAGCAACGATTTTGTGGGCGGAACCAACGGCTATGGTAACGTGGAGTTCAACGGACTGCCGGCGCTTTCGAACGGCTACATTGTCGATGGGCTCGAGACCAACGATCCGTTCACCGGTCTCAACAGCGGTCTCTCGACCAACCTGGTGCTGGGCCTGAACTCGATTTCCGAAGTGACCGTCAACACCCTCTCCTATTCCGTGGATCAGGGGCGATATGGTGCCTCCCAAGTGAATTATGTCACCAAGTCCGGCAGCAACCGCTTTCACGGAAATCTCTACGAGCTTTGGAATGGCTCAGCCCTTAACGCCGCCGACTTTTTCACGAACGCGACCCCAGGCAATCACAAGCCGAGATCAACGGTGAATCATTTCGGGGGCAGCTTTGGGGGGCCCATTCGTCAGGATAAGTTATTCTTCTTCAGTGATTTCGAATGGATGCGGATTGCGCTTCCCATCGTCACCCCAGTCACCGTGCCGACCCCCGGGTTCGAGAGCTACGTTCTCCAGCAAATTCCTTCAGGAGGCACGGACGCCGTGACCGGCGCCACTTACCCCGCCGCGCCGCAGATGGTGCCGTTCTATAAGAGAATGTTCTCGCTTTACGGAAGCACGAGTGGGACGCCACTTGCAGTCCTTGGCTGTCCGTTCAATTCTGACGGTAGCCAGGCTGCTGGCAACCCACCCAATGGAACCGGCTGCGCCAACCGGCAGAGCGTTTCCCATTCGAGCGATGATCGCGAGCAGACCCAAACGGTTCGGATCGATTACAACATCAACACGGCAAACACGGCTTGGTTCCGCTTTCAGGCCGACACCGGCCTGCAGGCTGCCTGGACCGATCCGATTAATCCCTTATTCAACTCGCTCTCTCCGCAACCGCTTTACTCGTTCATGGCGGGGTATTCGCACGTGTTTTCTCAGAACCTTGTCAACTACTTCAATCCGGGATTCTCGTGGTATTCGAGCATCTTCGCCCCAACCGATTTCGAGAAAACGCTGGCAGCATTTCCCATCGTCCTTCAGGGGAGTGGAGCGAACGCACCCTTCACCACCCTCGGAGGGCTCGACAACACCTGGGTGCAGGGACGGCGAGCCTCGCGGTTCTTCATCAATGACAACCTCGCCTGGAGCCGCGGCGGCCACGAATTCCGCTTCGGAACGAACACCAGAGTTTTCCTTCTGAACGACTACGATTTCGCTGAAGGCACCGTACCAACCGTGACCTACACAACCTTGCCTCAGTTCATCTACGGTATTGCCTCGACCGCCACGGAGACTTTTCCACGTGCTGCGAACGAACCTTTCAACTCTCTGAATCTTGACCTCTACGCGCAGGATACGTGGAAACTCACGCGAAAGCTGACCTGGACGGCCGGCGTTCGCGACACCTTGAATTCCAACCCCTCGAATCCGCACCATGAAATTGCCAGGCTCGCCGGCTCTTTCGATTCAATTCCCCACGATTTGAACCAACCGCTAAACGGCGCGATCCAAACCGGTCTCAGGAACGTTTTTGCCTCCACCCCGCTCGCCATCCTGCAACCGAGGACTGCACTCGCCTGGCAGTTCACGCCGAACTCCGTCCTGCGGACGGGTTTCGGCCTATTCAGCGACCTCTTGCCGGGCGATATTGCTGACCTCGTGGGCGTCAATCCGCCCTACGTTCGGACCTTCCAAGGCGGGCTGCTCGGCACTGTCGGCGGAACCGCCCTGGCGCCCAGCGTGCCGGGTAGTGCGGTCGATGCGACAGTGGCCGCGAACCAGGTGTTTAACCTGGGCTATGCACAAGGATGGCTTTCCTGCGCGTCTCCACAAGCCAACCCCACCGCATGTCTGCCGCCTGTAGCGATCACGGCGGTACCGGACGGCGAACTCCGCGCCCCGTATTTCATGCAATGGAGTTTCGGGCTCGAACATCAGTTCGGGAGCACGGCCAGCGTGCAAGCGCAATACGTGGGCACGCGAGCCTTGAACCAGTCGTACCTGACGCAAGTGAACGGTTACCAAACCGTATGTCAGGGATGCTTTTCTCCTTTTCCGTATCGCCAGCCTCGAGATGCGAGATTCGGGGCAGTCACGCAACTCTCGACCGGTGCGAAGAGCCACTACAATGGACTTCAGCTCACCGCCATCAAACGTACCAGCCACGGCCTCGAAGGCCAAGTCAACTACACCCTTAGCCGATGTATGGACGAGGTCTCGAACGGCGGATTCCTGCAATTTTCCGCAGGGGGGATCCTTTCCCCCTTGCCGGGAGAACTGGCGCGCAATTACGGCCCTTGCGATTACGACATCCGGAACAATCTGACCGCGGAGTATGTTTATCAGTTGCCCCTCAAAGTCCAGAATCAGCGGCTGGGCTACGCCCTCAACGGTTGGCAGATCTCCGGCACGGTCTTCTGGCACAGCGGGGCTCCGTTCTCGGTGCTCAGCACGCCCTACGGCGCCGATGGCAACGGCATCGTGCAGGGCGCAGGCCCGCAATTTGCGAGCCTCGTGCCGGGCATGCCGCTCTATAAGCACACGGCGATTGCCGGAGTCACTCAACCCGGCACCCCTCAGTGGCTTAACCCCGATGCCTTCGCCTCCACGGTGGACCCGAGCACAGGGGCCTGCTCCGGAGGGGACAGCCCGCAAAACTGCCAGTTCGGCGACCTCGGTCGCAACGCCTTGCGCGGTCCAGACTTCACATGGAGTGATTTCTACCTTACGAAGTGGTTTCAGGTGAAGGAACATATAAAGCTGCGCCTGGAAGCTCAGTTTTTCAATGTTTTCAATCATCCGAATTTCGCACTCCCCAGCATGGTGCTGGCCGGCGTACCAGGGAAGGCTTCCACTCAAACAGGGTTCGGGGCGCTCACTTCTACCACCTCTCCGCCCACCGGGCTGCTGGGCGTGGGTTTAGGTGGCGACAGCTCACCACGCATGGTCGCTTTCCATGTCAGGCTCGAATTCTAATCTAGCGGTGAGGCAGACTCGTTCGCTAAGGCAGCCCCGCCAGGAGACTATGATGCCGCAACGATTGATGGACTACGCTGCAGTTTTTCTGATCGCACTTCCCTTGGCGGTTTTCGGGGGCGCCAACCCAGGTCAACAAGAGACACGCCCAGAGGCGCCGGAAGGACGTATTAACAAAAGACCTGCGCAGTACACGCCACCATCTTCGGGTAAAGCTATGTACCTCGCCTACTGTTCCTCCTGTCATGGCAAGGATGGCAACGGAGACGGACCGGCAGCGTCCGCCATGAAGATCGCACCTTCAGATTTGACCGAACTCGCGGCGAAGAACGGAGGCATCTTCCCTGAGAATCACGTAGCCCAGACCATTAAGGGGGACTCCAATACTCCCAGTCACGGCTCAAAGGACATGCCGGTTTGGGGTCCAATTTTCGGGGCAATGGGAACAAAGAGTGACGGAGTGCCGCAACTGCGTCTTCGGAATCTAACGAAGTACATCGAGTCTCTGCAGCAGAAGTGAAGGCGAGACCCACTCGTCACTAGTTCTGAACTGGACGGCAGGCTGACCGCTAACTTGTTGTTGGGCCGGGCTTGCGCGACCCTCGGAGGTTGCAGCCGTTTGGTCACGATGAATCATCTAAAGCCACGTGCGGGGAACAAATCCAAATAGTTAAGCAGGTTTGGGCAAGCCGGTGTATCATCGTCGTGTCCAGCGGTGGAGGGCAACCATGAAATCGCGATTTGCGGGCCGGATTCTCCTGGTGTGTATCGCAAGCCTGTTTTTCCTGCCGATGACCTTAGCCGCCCAACAAGCCGTCTCGCACGTGCGGGTGGTGAGGTTGAGCTACGTCAGCGGCACGGTAGGCGTGAGGCGGGCAGGCGCGACCGCATGGACTAAAGCGCTTGTGAATACTCCCGTTCAAGAGGGCTTCGAGGTTTCGACCTCGGCGGATAGTTTTGCTGAGGTGGAATTCGAAAACGGTTCCACGGCCCGCTTGGGTGAACTCTCCCACCTGGCTTTCGACCAACTGGCTCTGGACGCCGCGGGCGACAAGCTGAATCGCATGACATTCGAGCAGGGCTACGCCACCTTTCATTTCCTGCCTGAAAAGCACGACACCTACAGCGTGAAAATTGCTGACGCGACTCTGACTCCCAGTGGCAAGAGCGTATTCCGGACGGATTTTGACAAAGGCCACGTTCGCGTGGAGGTATTCAACGGCTCGGTCGAGGTCGTGGCCCGCTCCGGGTCCGAGAAACTCGGCAAGGACAACACACTGGAATACGATACCAGTGTGACAGAGGTGGCGTTCAACTCGCGGCGCGGGGCGGTCAAAGACGACTGGGATAGGTGGACCGAGGCGCGAGATTCGCAGGCGACGCTGACGTTGAACGATCAGGCGGTGGCTGCCCACGGACCGGTCTATGGGTGGAGCGACCTTGATGCTTACGGCGAATGGGCGATGATACCAGGCTTCGGCTATGGCTGGTCGCCCTATGCCTCCATGGGCTGGGCGCCGTACACGACGGGGATGTGGAATTGGTACCCTGGATTGGGTTACACCTGGATCGCCGCCGAACCATGGGGTTGGCTGCCTTACCACTATGGGCTGTGGAACTATTCCGCTGAATTCGGCTATTTTTGGATGCCGGGTGACTTTGGCTTCTGGTCACCTGCCTTGGTTTCCTGGTATACGGGACCTGGATGGCTCGGATGGGCTCCGTTGGGTTTGAATCCCCGGGCGGGATTGTTGAGGCCGGTGACGACCGTCACCAATTCCGCATTTCAAGCCGGCCAACTCATTACTCCTGAGACTGTGAGCCACGCGGAGTTCAAAGACGGGACCGCCACAGAGCGCCCGCCTCTTCAGCCAGGCGCCGGCGCCGCGTTGAGCGGAATTCCCCTGTCAGGCGGGCTCGCGACACTAGCCGGCGCGCATCCTGCGGGCGCGCACACGCCGGCGCCTTCTTCAATTCTCATGGGAGTGGAAGGCGACAAGGAGAGCGCGCTGCTACGCGGTCGCCCCTTGCGCGAACCTTTGCGTTACCGCTTGGGCACGACGTTGGGTGGCCGGTATACCGTGGGGGGAACCGTGGGTGAGTTCCAGGGCGACGCTTTCCAAAGTTCGGGCAGCAGGGAGATGATGAGTGGAATGCCTGGCTCGGCGACCTCCCGCGGAGCCGGGGTGGGCGTCCTCCCTCACGGCCCTTCAGCGCAGGCCGCGCGCGCTGAGGGCGGCGAGATGATGCAAGGCGGCAACGGGGTTCCCAGCGCCAGCACGCCCGCTCCGAACGCCACGACCAGCAGTGCGCACAGCGCCAGTTCGGGCTCGAGTACAGGGGGGCATCATTAGGATCGGGAGATCGGGAGATCGGGTGATCGGGAGATCGGGTGAACGAGAACCTTGATGCAACTTGAGATCACGCGGTCTTCGTTTCATCGGCAACGCGCAACCACTCCCAACCCCTCCTTACCAAGGAGGGAAACCATTTTCATGCCAAGTGGTGAGCCGAAGGATCATGGCATCTTCGCTCGGAATGACAGCCTTTGCAGTATTGCTTGCGAAAACCCTCACAAATACTTCAACAACTCATCCAGAGTTTTCTGCACGCCCTCGTACGGGTCGCCAGAACCCTCGTATTCGATCGAGTAGACGCCCGTGAAGGCGGCCTTCTTGGAAATCTCGATGCACTTCGGGAAGTCGTATTTGGTCTCGCTCCCAGCGGCGTCAAACTCCAATCCTTTAGCGTGGCAGACCACGTGCGCGTAAGGGAAGAGAAGCGGCAGGCCTTTCTCGCGCGTAGCCTCATCCGGAAAGTTGCCGAAATCGGGGAGCGCCGCGACCACGTCCGGGCCCGCCTGCTCAAAGAGCTTCACCAACTCCTCGGGGTGTTCCGAGCCCACACCGCCGTGGTTCTCGATGATCACGTGCACGCCCTTAGGTCTGCCATACGCGGCCAGGCTCTTATACGACTCGATGGTCGGCGAAAGGTTCTCCGGGTTGAACTTGCCGGGATCGCACCGGACGGACTTTGAGCCGATTGTCTGCGCCACATCGATCCAGATTTTTGAGGCGTTCACCGCCGCATCCCGCACCGACTGGTCCGGGTCCGAGAGGCCCCCGCCCGTCCATAGCTCATCAATGTCCACCGGCATGTTCACGACGCGCGAGTGCGCCCGCACCAGGCGGCCCTTGACTTCCTGAAGGTAGGTCTTTTCCGTGGAAGCGAAGTGGGGAGCGCAAAACTCGAGATTATGAACCTGGTACCGGTCGGCAATCATCTCCGGGAAATCGAGCAAGGCGAGCATATTCCCGGGGAGGGTGAACTCTTTCTCCCGGGTGGACTGAAAGTAGTTATGAAGACTCCAGGTGGAAATGGAAATGCGGCTCCGTTTGTCATATCTGTTAACGCTGGCAGGGCGGTGTTTCGTTTGCCCCAAGAGTTCTTCGCCGAAGGCGCAGACCCCGGTCGCAACAGCGAGCCGAGTGAAAAAATCCCGACGAATCATCACTTCCTCCTTCCGCCCATCGCTAGCGCGAGGCCGAGACGGAGATGCTAACACTGTTTCTCCGCGCACAGGTAGACTATTCCAATTCCTCTCGCAGATTGAGTTGTTGTGGGTGAAAAGCTGACGGGCGCTAAGGAACGACAAACACCGCCACGCTCCCGAGGAGAAAGCCGGGGGAAGCCGAATTGAAGGCGGACTTTCCCTTCGCACCAATGACCGCATGGGGTTATTCTCGCGTGAGTGCAGCTCCGCGACCTGCGCGCGTTCATCGCTCCTCACCAACATAGGGGAGCCGCCAGAGCGAGAGGTTTGAGGTTTCGGCAGGCCGGACGGCAAGACCGAGAGCCAGGGGCATCATGACATACTGTCGTATCTTCTGGTATCCCTATTATTTTCTAATCAATGTCTAAATATCGCATTGACATTCTCTCCTGAGTTCCGTATATTTTGTCGGATTTAAAGAGTGTTGCCGGCCGAAGGATAGGGGCGGCCGGTAACACGTATTGCATGCGCCTCTTCGTCCCTCGAGCCGGCGCCAGTTGCGGGTAGATGAGTTCGAACTCGCAGAGGGATTGGCGTTAACACTGGTGGTGTGCTCTCCACTGGAGAATGGCTGCGATGGGACCCGTTTCTATTCAACTCCTCCTAAGCTCTCAGTACCCGTACTCAGCAATTCTTCTCGCGCTCTTATTGCTTCTGATCTACTTTCGAAATCAACGCATCGAGCGCGCGAACAAGAATGCTGAATTGCAGTGGTTTTCCGGACTGCATCTTTTTAGCAAGTCCCTTGCTGAAAGTCCCGGACTGCAACGGATGGCCGACTTGACCGGCCAAAGAATCCACGACATTTTTGGTAGCGGGGGCTGCTACATTGTAGTGCAGACCAGCGGCTCAGAAGCAACCAGCCACGTCTCCGCGCAAGGACTCAGCGCGGAGTCGGTCGAGCTGTTATCGGGCGATCCCTTGCGCTCTTATCTCATCTCCTGCGGGGCACGTTGGGGGAACTTGCTGATTTTCCACGACCTCGCTCGTCCCGCCGTGGATTTTGCCTGGCAACGCGACGCGCTGTTCCACGAACTGCGAGCGCTCTGGGTGCGGGAAGGGTTGAGAACTCTGGTGGTGGCGGGATTACAGGTGCGCGAGAGTTCCTATGGCGCGTTGCTGATGGGATGCCGCAAGCCGAAGAGCTTCCGCCCGAATGAGCTCCGCTTGCTGCTGGCGATTGGCAACCAACTCGGCGTGGCCGTGGAGAATTGGTCTTTGCACCGAGCGGCAGAACGGCACAACCAGGAACTGAGGTTGCTGCACCGGGTCAGTGAATTGTTGCGCACGAAGTTTGATCTGGAATCACAGGTGGAGATCCTGCGCCAGGAGTTGCAAGGCGTGCTCGGCACAACCAACTTTTCGCTGGCATTACAGGACTTGCCGGGAGGAACGCCGAAGACGATTGTCGCCTTCCAACCGCCTGATGCCAAGATTCTCTCGGGAGCATCCGAACCGGATGGGCTGGCGGAGTTCGTCTGTCAGGGCCGCCGCCCGCTGCTCTTGACCCAGGACCTTCTTGCCAAGGCGCGCCGCCTGGGCATTCTATCCGTGGATGGACGGCTGCGCACTTGGTGCGGAGTGCCCCTTCATTTCTCCGACGGTGCCCTGGGTGTGCTGGCGGTCGCAGACTTCGAGCGAGAGAACGCCATCAACCAGGAACAGTTTGAGCTGATGCAGGTGCTCGCGGACGAGGCCACCGGCGCATTCGAAGGCGCCCGGCTTTTCCAGAACGTGCAGCGACGCGCGAGCCATCTGGCTCTTCTGAATGAACTCACCCGGAAAGCAGCCTCGGACCTCAATACGAAGGAACTTCTTTCCAACATTTGCCGTGAAATCCGCAGCGCTTTTGATCGCGACTTTGCGCGAATTGAAGTCGCCGACACTCAGAAAAGGGAACTGGTTGTGGAAGCTGAGGCGGGATACGGCGGGGAACTGCTGGGCCGCCGGGTCCAATTCGGCGAAGGGCTGTCGGGTGCGGCCGCCATCAGCAGTGAGCCGATCCTGGCAAATTCCGTCCTGCGGGACCTTCGGTACGTGGCGCTGCGGCCGGGCGTGCGATCGGCCTTGAGCCTTCCCTTGCGGTATCGGGACGATCTGCTGGGTGTCTTGAGTCTCGAGAGTTTGCGCGAACACAGTTTTTCCCAGCAGGACGTGCTGACCTTACAGTCGCTGGCGAACCAGCTTGCCATTAATCTCCATAACGCTCGCGCCTACCAGATTGCGCTGGACCAGGCCATCACGGATGGCCTGACAGGTCTCAAGACTCATCGCTTCTTCCGAGAGGCGCTGGACGGGGAATGGCGCCGGTCAGCCCGAAGTGGCCGGCCGTTTTCCGTCATCATGATGGACCTGGACGGCTTTAAGCAGGTGAATGACAGCGGAGGGCACTTGGAGGGCGACCGGGTGCTGGCGGCGGTGGCCGCTCTACTCGACTCCCGATCGAGGCAATCCAATGTGGTGGCAAGGTACGGCGGTGATGAGTTCGCCATCTTGATGCCCGAGACGACGACGGAACAGGCTGAAATCCTCGCCGAGAGGCTCCGTTCCGCCCTGCAAGCTAATCACTTCCTGCACTCTCACCAGGTGACGGCAAGCATGGGGGTTGCGTCCTTTCCGAACCACGGTCCAACTCCTGAGGATGTTCTGAGTGTTGCGGACTCGGGGATGTACCTGGCCAAACATTGCGAGGGAAACTGCGTGCGGGTGGCTTCCTTAAGAATTGCACCCGGGAACGCGGAACGTGATCAGGAATTATTGGACGCGTGTCTGGGAGTGACGGTGAAGCGGATGTTCTCCAACGGGAACGAGGCGATCAACAACCTTTATCGGCACAGGTTCGAGCAGATGAAGCCGCTCTGGGATACGATCACGGCGCTCGCTTTTGCGGTCGAGGCCAAGGACCCTTACACTAAGCACCATTCTGCCGAGGTATCAGCGTGGGCAGCCAAGATCGCGATTCAAGTCGGGTTATCTCATGCGGAAGTCGAAGACATTAAGCTGGCCGGCATCGTCCATGATATCGGCAAAATCCACGTTCCGGAGGATGTCCTTTCCAAGCCCTCGTTCCTGACCTCAACTGAGTTCGACCTCGTGAAGAGCCATGCGGCCTGGGGGGCGAAGATTCTGGAACCCTTGAAAGAAACTGGCATCGAGCGCATCGTGCGCTACCACCACGAAGCTGTGGACGGGAACGGTTATCCGGACGGTTTGAAGGGAGATCAGATTCCGATTGGCGCCCGCATCATCACCGTCGCCGACGCTTTCCAAGCCATGGTTCGCGACCGTCGCTATCGCAGAAGGCGCAGTACGGACGAGGCAGTGGCTGAATTGCGCCGCTGCCGAGGCACCCAGTTCGATCCTGTGGCCGTGGATGCACTGATTCGGTTAGTCGAGTCCGATGGAGGGCTACCGATACCCGATCCCTTGGAAACTGAGCGCAGCTTCAAGTAGAGTGTGTCCCGCCTCTCCAGTTCAAATGGGGATGCGAGTTATCGTTTGGGAGTCGTGCCGGCAAGAGTCTGGCTCAGTCTCGAGCGGAAGGCGCCGAGCGTATCCTCAATTATTCTTCGCTGCTTCTCCAACAGGTTTTCAAGGGCAGGCGTGGAAGGTTCTGCGGACGGTTGGGCAGGCCGGGGAGGCGCCTGCGTGGACTCTTCGCGGACCGCCGCCTTGACCTGACCGCTCTCTGCCGATCGGGCCTCGGCATGATCCAGGAAATTCTGGAGCATGCTCTTGAAGGCTTCAGCCTTGCTACGCTGCCGCCTCTGGGCAGCCGCACTCACGACATCAAGTCGCTTCTCAAAAGCCTCCAGGAGCCGGCGCGAATGCGCTTCCAGTTCTGTCCTGGTCTGCTGCTCCCACTCTTTCACCACAAAAACGGCCATCTCAACGCTCTTGGACAGCCGCTCGGGGAGTTCCTGCAGGGCCTGGTCGGCGCCGTTTCTCACCTCGGCCGCCACCCGTGCTGCAGCCTCGCCGGCAGACGACTCAATTCTAGCGCGCAGGGATTCCAGCAGCCCCTCGAAGGTGGCTTGGATTCCGCTCTCCATCTCTCGCGTCTGCCGCTCCTGCGTCTCCAGCAACGAGGCGCGCAGTTGCTCCCGATAGTAGGCCGACTTCTCCGCCGCTTCGCCCTCCAGCAAACTCAAGGTCGATTGGCGCAGCACTGCCAACTGCTTCTCGGTTTCCTCCACGCAGCGCTCTTCAGTGGTCTGGATCTTTACGTGTAAGGACTCAAGCAGGCCTTGCAAGCTGGCTTGAATTTCCCTCCCCATTTCCGTTGTCTGTTGCGCATGCATCTCCAGCAGCGCCGCCTGCAGTTGCTCCCGGTAGGATGCCGACTTGTCCGAGGCTTCGCTCTCCAGCGCGGCCAAGGTCGATTCCCGTACCACGCCCAACTGCTTCTCGGTCTCCTCCACGCACTGTCTTTGGGCCTCTTGAATCTTTCCGCGCAGCCCATCGAGCAGGCCTTCCAAACTGGCCTGAATCGCCGCCTCCATCTCCTTCGTCTGCTGCGCTTGCATCTCGACGAGCGCCGCCCGCAGTTGCTCCTGGTACGACGCTGACGTCTCCTTGGCTTCGCTCTCCAGCACGGTCAAGGCCGATTCCCGCACCGCACTCAACTGCTTCTGCGTCTCCTCGACAGACTGCTCTTGCGTCTCGTTGATCCTGGCGCGCAGAGTTTCCAGCAGGCCTTCCAGGCTGGCCTGAATCCCCGTCTCCATCTCCTTCGTCTGCTGCGCTTGCATTTCGACGAGCGCCGCTCGCAGTTGCTCCCGGTAGGACGCCGACTTCTCCGCCGCTTCGCGCTCCAACGCCGTCAAGGCCGATTCCCGCACCGCACTCAACTGCTTCTGCGTCTCCTCGACAGACTGCTCTTGTGTCTCGTTGATCCTGGCGCGCAGAGTTTCCAGCAGGCCTTCCAAACTGGCCTGAATCGCCCCCTCCATCTCCTTCGTCTGCTGCGCTTGCATCTCGACGAGCGCCGCTCGCAGTTGCTCCCGGTAGGACGCGGACTTGTCCGTCGCTTCGCTCTCCAGCGCGGTCAAGGCCGATTCCCGCACCGCACTCAACTGCTTCTGCGTCTCCTCGACAGACTGCTCTTGTGTCTCGTGGATCCTGGCGCG
>Ga0116217_10001938_pt1 | contig 19503 bp, 25 predicted proteins | sample Sb_taG_6_FD_89697 | JGI IMG/M metagenome (GOLD analysis project Ga0116217, IMG submission 89697) | Peat soil microbial communities from Weissenstadt, Germany - Sb_50d_4_PS metaG | ecosystem: Environmental > Terrestrial > Soil > Wetlands > Peat | place: Germany: Weissenstadt | collected 2010-09-21 | reverse complement strand
GCAGATCCAAACGAGATCGCCATAAACTGATTGCCCAACAACCCCTCAGTTTCGATCGTGGCTACCGAGTCTTGCTTGACGATCTCGTGCGTCGATTTGCCGAGATCCATGATTACTGTGACCTTTTCGCCCGGCTTGTGAGGCAGCACGATGTTGCGTACGGTTCCAGTGTGGACCCCACCTACGCGCACGTCGCCGCCGGCATCCAGCCCCGCCACATTGTCGAATTGCGCCTTCAATTGGTAGGTGGAGCTGAAAAGATACTGCTTGCCCCCGATGATGAAGACACCGATCACCAGAATTGCCAGTGTCGCAACGATGAAAGCTCCCAGCCGTGCCGCTCTCGACATATGTCCCCCTACGAATGCCCTAGAAATTCCCTGACAAACTCGATGTCACTTTCCTGAAGTTCTTCAAAGTTGCCTTCGATCACGACCTTTCCCTCATTGAGCAAGGCCAGGCGGTCTGCAATCGTCTTCGCACTGTGCAGATCGTGGGTCACGACGATGGAAGCCATGTGATGTTCCTGCTGGAGCTTGAGGACCAAATCATCGATCTCAGCGGAACTGATGGGATCAAGACCGGCGGTGGGCTCGTCGAGCAGCAGGATGTCCGGCTCCAAAGCCAGCGCTCGTGCCAGCCCTACTCGTTTCTGCATGCCACCCGAGATATCCGAAGGCATCTTTTCCAGGTTGCCTTCCATCCCCACTTCCGCCAGCAAGCTCTTGACCCGGCCATTCCGCTCTGACTCCGACATCTCCTTCTTATGGCGCTGCAGCGGAAAAGCCACGTTCTGCTCGACCGTCAGCGAATCGTAAAGCGCGGCGTGTTGAAACAGAAAACCCATTTTCTTTCTGATTTCGCCCATCTGGTCGAGGGCCAGGCCCGCGATGTCTTGCCCGTGGATGCGAATCGATCCCGAGTCCGGCTTATCCAGGCCGATGATGAGCTTCAGCAATACGCTCTTGCCGGAACCACTGCGCCCCAGCACCGCCAAAGTCTCACCGCGGTTGACGGCCAGACTAATGCCATCCAAAACCGTTTGGCTTCCAAAGGACTTGTGCAAGTCCTCGAGGGCGAGTACGGGTGCGCTGCCGTCTTTTTCGGCTTCGCCTTGCCTCACCGCGATTTGTTCGATTGTGTCCATACTTGTTTCGCGAGCTGTTTAGCGAACGTTCATGGGAAAAATATGATGATGAACTTCACCAGCACTACATCGGCCAGGATCACGAACAGAGAGGACAGGACTACTGAACTGGTGGCCGCACGGCCCACGCCTTCGGCGCCTCCTCGTGTCCGCATTCCCTGAAAACACGCAATCAGCCCGATGATCAGACCGAACACAGCGGTCTTAAACGTGGGCGGCAAGAAATCGTTGAAATCAGCGCCGTTAAAGCCGGCATTGATGAACTGGTGTAAGGAGACCGGCTCAACCATGGCCTGCGTGACCCAGCCCATTACCAGGCCGCAAAAGTCAGCAGCGAGGGTCAGGAGGGGCAGCATAAGAATGCAAGCCAGAATGCGGGGCGCGGCAAGCAGGCGATAGGGGTTTACCGCAGATGCCTCGATGGCATCGATCTGCTCAGTCACTTTCATTGACGCGAGCTCCGCGCCAATGCCAGCACCTACCCGGCCACTCACTATCAGGCCGGTGATGATCGGACCTGTCTCATGGATGACCGAGAACACGATGGCGGCGGGAAGCAGCGATTTAGCCCCAAATCGAGTCAGGCTGTAACGGGCTTCCAAAGAGAGGACGACCCCGGTGGCAGCACCGGCCAATGCGACCAGCGGCAGGGACTTTGATCCGATCTCGTCGAGTTGTCGAAATAATTCGCGGAATTCAAACGGCGGCGTTACTGCAGCCCGTAGAACATGCCAAAAGAATATGCCCAGATCGCCGAACCACTCGAGAAACTGGTTGATCAGGCCCGGAGTGGAGGTCGGCGTCGGCGGGGACTTGAGTTGAATTCGGTGCCTCCGAACTTGCGGGTTGATGCCTGCGACCGCAATGGTTTCATGGTCAATCACGGATTTGAACCCTGATCGTTTGAAGCTGGGACTTTTGAATCCGGTTCCGGCGCACCGTGCCCGTTGTTTAAATGCATGCGAGTCAGCAAGGAGTGGGGGCCGCTATAAAAGAACTCCAGAGCGACGTTTCCACCTATGTACCCCAGCAGGCTGTAGTTGCCCATCCGGAATGCATCCGAGGCGTCGTAGCGGCCGGGGTACCAGGCATAGACCGCAGTCATGGTGCCGGCATACGGACCGACAAGAGCGGGGATGGAAAAGACGCGGTGGCCGTCTTCGCCGCGACGTGCTGTAAAAGTGGAAATCACGGCATGTTTCAGCCGAGGCAACACACCTTTGCACTCACAGCGGTAGTACAGCGAGTCTTCCTTAAAGGCTTCCGCTAGCGCATAGCGTGTTGTGGTGCTCACCGCCGCGATGCCGAAGTCGGACCCAAATCGCTTGCTGTAACCAGCAGCGCCTTGCTGCCACTCCGGCGGAGTGTTCTGCAGCTGATTAATGCCAGCGGCGAAGGCGGCGCCTACGATGGGATACGGGCCGAATGCATCGAAAACGTAGTTGTGGAGCTTCGTCGCCTGCGTCGGACGCATGTAGACCAGATCTGGTTGCGGGAGCGGGGCATTTGCTGCCCCGGCAGTGCTGGAGGAGTCTCCCGAATCGGCCACTGATTGTGCCTTTGCCAGCAGCGATAGGGCTGCGAGGCCGGCGATTACCAACAGAGAAAGCATAGGTCGGCGCATCTTCATGTCGAGATCCTCCTACGTCAATTCAAGAACCTGTTTATGCAAAGACACTTCACACGGTAAGCGGGCAAGATCCATGTGGCACTGGCACGCAATGTCAGGACCTTGCCAATCGTCAGTATCAAACTCTGGGATCCGGAAAACTGGTCAGAATTGATCGTCTTGCAAATGAGCGCTATGGCGTTTGCCAACGGCCCCAAGATGTTTGGAGGAGAAGAAATGCTTTGAATTCTCAAGATGACGAGGAATTTTGCCTCTAATGGCAACTGGGGCTGTCCGCAAACTCCCCGCCGACCAGCATCGCATTAAGGAAATTGCCGCACTCTGAGATTTTTGCCAGGAGCGGATCGTTCTGGGCTACGGACGGATTGACCGTTTGTTCGCCATTCAGGGAGAGGATGGTCGCTTGGGTATTGCTGTCCCACTGCCCCAGATTCGTGAGCTGATTCTTGAGCAGTTGCAGCGCTCTTTGATCAGATTCAGTTTTCGCCGCTAACGACGCTTGACTTAGGCTCCCTTCCGCCCGCGCCCGGTAATCTTGCAGCCAGGGGCCGAGCCAATTGCCCCCGGCAACTCCAGACCTAATCGCGGAGGCAATCGCGCCCTTCCACTCCCACATCTCCGCCAATTCGGAAATCCCTGCTCTGGCAAAGTCTTTCGACAACCCCGGAGTGCTGCGCTCTGCTTTGGTACCAGCATCAGCAGCGGCCGGAACCGTCAGTATGACGCGGCCGGGCTCGAAGCTCACCGCGGCGTTTATCATCCGCGCGAAAGTGTCGACATCCACATAGAAATGGCCGTCGATCTGCACGACTGCCCCATCTGCTGTGCGGCCATTCACCACCAGAGTTTTCTTTCCGGGCGCGTTCTGCGCAAGCGCAGTTCCGGCGACAATCAGAAGCAACGCAAGAGCGACTAGAGGGCGAACAGACATACGTTTGTCCATAATTTACAGCGACCAAATCATCGAAAAGCGAGTTGCGTGGAGTGGTAGTTCTGCCTCCGGACGAAATCTGGTTTCAGGAATTCGGTTCACAAAACTGGCAGACAGCTACAAAGAAGGAAGGGCTGTCGTGAGGGCTAAATGTCGACTTGACCTAACCCATGACAGCCCGGTTTTTCGCGTTGGTGCTTTATGACGTTTGATACTACACATCGACCATTGGCAAAATCTGTTCAATATTGCTCACTCTTGCCGACATCCACAAAAGACGTGGCCGATCTTCACTCCCCGGTGCATTGATTGACCCGATCCAACGAACGGTCACTTCTGACCATTCCTCCGAATTCCTCGCACCATAGAATCAGACCAGCAAGCAAAGACAGAAGGCTTCCCATGTCCGCAGAATTCGACCTTAGGCACGAAAGGCGATCGGCGGCGATGAGAAATCAGGATTCCATGAATCGTCCAGAAGTGCATTCTTCCGTCGTCACGGGAGGGCCCATTCTTTTGAGCTGGCGCCAGCAACAAATCGTCGATCTTCTGCTGCAAGGTTGTAGCAATGCAGAAATTGCTGAAGACCTCAAGATGAACTTGCGAACGGTGAAGGCACACCTCAACCGTCTTTTCGTGCGGTTTGGAATCACTGAAGGAATCAAGCGAGTGAAACTCGCAACGCTTTTGTATCGAAGCCAGCTAATTCTAGAGAACAATATCGCGAACAAACATGCTGCCAACGAGCGGGAACGGGAGATCGTTGCCTAATAGTGACCCTCTTCGCTAGCCTGAAATGAAGAGTTGCCGCTGGGATTCTGAGGCTGCCCAGCAACTCACAACTGTTAGTCAAATGCCCGGTCAAACCTGCTGTTTTCCGAAATCGATCTGCCAACGCAGGAGAATTGCTATCGGAAGCCGCAGGGTTCGTATCCTTGGATCGCTTCCGCTGATTGCGTGGACCGCTATGTAATTCCCTTCACTAAAGGGATCTGAAACTATCTCAAAGCGTTCGCCGTACATTTTTATATGCCTGGACGCCGTGAAGCCGAGGTCTTTTATCTTTGCACAACTCTCGGATCGTGAGTGGATACGCACGGAGTTACCGGTACCAGATGCTTGTGTGTGGGGTTGCTGAAGAACTTCGATTTTGGCGCCACTCACGCGGCCTCCTGAGTTGTCAGAGCGAAAAAGAAGAACGATCAGGCGAACTGTGAGCATGTGAGTAAGCGCCGGCCCCAGGCTCAAAGGGAAGCTGGCCGTACTTAGCCCTGCCTTCGATCACCGTTCTGTTCTTGTCGACGATGATCTTCCCGGCCTGACCGAGGTCAGAGAGTTTTATGTTTCTCAGCGGAATATCACGGCTCCCGGTGATGGCTTTGCCGCCCGTGAGGAAGGCGATATCCTGCAACACACGGTTGCGCTGGTCCTCCGACCCAGGCGCCCTGACCGCAGCAACTCGCAGCGGGCCGCGCAGCTTGTTCACCACGAGAGTAGCCAGCGCCCCGCTCTCAATATCCTCTGCGATTATGAGCAGTGGACTGCCGCTTTTTGTGATCTGAGCAAGGAGTGGGAGGAGGTCTTCCTGAGCGCTGATTTTCTCTTCGTGGATCAGGATGTAGACATTCTCGAAGACAACTTCCATGCGTTCGGGGTCAGTGACAAAGTAGGGCGAGAGGTACCCGCAGTCGAACTGAATGCCGCCAACCTGCGGGTTGCCGCTGACGCTGCGGGGAATGATACTCTCGTCGCCGATGGCGCCAGATTCTCGAACGGCCGAGATGCGTTCTTCTACTGTAGCCAGTTTTGCAGCCATAATTGCAGACCCTCCGTCAGCCCTGGCTCGCGGCACAACTCTTCCGCGACGCGATTGGACTATTCAGTTTTACTTACCTTCGCTTCATCATCCAGCCGATCAATGTTCCTGCAGTGAAACCCACCGCGAACGTGGTTGCAACCGTCAGTACAATGTGTCGCTGGAGGCGCTGAGTTGTGTCATTCAAGAGATCTTCGGCGGCATCACTGCCCTGTTTTGCGGCACGCCTCACTACTCCTATGCCGTCCTCTATCGCATCGGCAATCGCACTGGTTGCGCGAGAAGCCTGGTGAGCTGATTCGGCGATGTGTTCAGCCGTTCTTTCGACTACGGTTTGTGACATGGTATCCTCCTGTGCCCTTGCCGCCCGAAGTTAACGTCCTTTATTGCCCGATGGCCTTTTCAGCACGACCGATCCATTTTTGAACTTTGCCGGCTTTCTTTTCTGTGTTCCCTGAGACTTCCAGATTTGGGTCGTTCGTCACCTTTCCGACTTCCTCTTTGAGCTTCCCTTTCAGTTCGTGAAGCTTGCCCTCGGTCCGGTCTTGGGTGCTTGATTTCATGATTTTCTCCTCTCGTCTTGCAATAACCTCGATAGTGTCTGGTTGCCAGAGCGTAGTTTCCGTGCGCTTTACGCCACTTCTTTTCTTTCCACAGCCACTGGCACCTGTGCCAGTTCCTCAAATAAAGAGCGGTAGTGAATCATCGCCGTTCTTAGCTCTTCCGTAGTTGCCTGGTCTTTTCCAACCCGCAGCGCAATCTCATGCGCAGAGCGGTAGTTTTCCACCACGTGGGGATGGTCGACAGAAATGTCCGCGGCACGCTGATCGAAATCGGATACGGGATAGCCACGAGCCTTCATTACAGAGGACACGAGATCATCGGCTTCTGTGACTGCCCCTTTCGGGGAATCGACAAAGCGAGATTGTACAGACTCCCACCGTTTCAAAAAACGCTCGTGCTCCATCGAGTCAAGGTCGCGGATGTTGAGCTTTTCAACTCGCTTCTCGCGATCCACTAATTTCGCTTCTGCTTTTCGTTCTGACCCATGCGTCAGCACCGCCCGCTCATACTCGGGCCCAAACTTTTGCCGCAGGTCCGCAGTGGTACTTCTGCGTTTTCGCACGTACAACCAGGCAGCTACTGCGATGATCACAATCACGGCGCCGGCGAGCACACTCAGCTTCGGATCCAGCAAATTTAGGTTCATTGAAACCTCCACACAACCAAGTTTGTTCACAGATTCTCGTTCTCGTCAGAATCTTGTGAATCGCTAGTATCAAACGCTGGGTTTCGGAAAACTGGTCAGAATTGCTCGTCTTGTAAGACAGTGCTATGGCATCTGGCCGAAGGTGCGCGGTATTGCAGCGGAGGGGCTGCAATAGTTCAGTGCCGAGGCTCCTCAAGTGCCATAATTCAATCGAGGTGGTTACCACCGTCCCCTCTTTCAGGTTCCCTGAACTAAGTCAGTCCATCTGAAGTTTCCTCTCCTTAGGCTTTCAAGAAAGCCGCGCACCTCCATGCATCCAAATGCGATCCTGCACGAGGTTCAGCAACTCTACAACGTGAGTGACCATCTTGACTTACTGTCGGAACAACATCCCCTCGTCTCAGAAGCAATCCTCACCATCTCAGGAAGCGTTCGTAACACCGCGACGTTGTTGGAGGTGCTGGTTGCAACGAAAATAGCGCCGCTCGCCGGGTTAGACCCTGCAAATGCCTGATTTGCTCATTGCTGTCTGCTGGAATGGAAGAGTAGGTCCGCCAGATCGAATTGGTTGAACACCTCTAAGATTGCCCAGCCTTCTCCTGTCAACGGAGGGTTACCAACCAGCCTCCAACCAGATCCCAACCACCCTCCAACCAGCGTCCCACGATATAGTACGTACTCTATATACATATTCGGCTCCCTGGGTCTTGCCGCGGAGGACCGTGTGAAGCGCGGGCGAGAGATCACAACAGAACGGTGCACACCATGCTACTGATCCCCCCTGGGCCGGTGTCCAGATCGGCTTCGTTCACGGACCATCGGGAAGAAATTGCGTAGAAAAGCCAGTGTTTATGCACTTTCCCTGCTTTCCCCGCTCTTTCCCAGGAAAGAGCGGGGAAAGACCGGGGAATGTAATTACAGTAATTAATTACTGTGCTTGCTTCCCTCGGATGACATTTCCAATATCTCTCAGGTGCACTTCAAGGCAAACGATGACGAATTGTGTTTTTTGCCAGGAATATATTGCTTAAAAATCCCAGAAACTGCGGCCTGCTGCGAATTCCAAAATGCTCCGTGGTCCATAAGTAGAGATTGGCAGCGCCCTTTATTCCCGTCAGCCCGAAGCTATTTCCGTTAGCTGGGCAAAATCGCAAAACGAGCCAGCAGAAGCGGGATTGTTTCCGCACGGAATGAAATCTAAGATTGCAGTTATGGCAAGCCGCGCAGGGTTGCCTCAGCAGCCGCTGCCAAAAACTGCAGGAGGAATTTCGGCACAGTTCCATTCCTTGGGTTGGCCCCTTGCCTAGTTCTTATACCCATTCCGCCGCTCCCTTTCCTGGAAAGACCGGAGAATCTAATTACACACTTACTGTAATTGCGGGGACTGGACCGCGCCGCTTCGGCAAACCCAAGTCGAAAGCTTCAAAACGTCCAGTTCCCTTGCATCCGCTGTTGGCGGCGCACCGGAGAATTGGCGCAACCAGAGCCCTTACGCTGCAGATGGGGACTTTGTATTTCCTTCTCTCAAGCTGAAAGGCAAGAAACCTCCTTGCGCCAACATGCTAGTGTCCGACCACTTGCGCAAGGCAGCCCGAGAAGTCGGAGTCAATCCTCCCGCGAGGGTGTTCGGCTTCCATACTTTTCGGCGGACCTTGGCGTCCGTGCTGATCGGCAATAACTACGACCCGAAGCTCGTGCAGGAACTGCTGCGGCAAGCCAATGTCAAAACCACCCTGGATTTCTATGCAAGTGCCGTCACGCCAGCCAAGCTGGAGGCGCAGGGATGGTTTCTGAACAAGCTGCTGGAGTGAGAAAAGTCGGAGTTGGTGCAATGAAGGAGCTGTCGACTGTGGGTGGACTGTGGGTGAGTTTCGGAGGTGAAAATTCCGCTAAGTCGTTGGAAATGTGGTGGCCAGGGACGGAGTTGAACCGCCGACGCCAGCCTTTTCAGACCTAGTTCAACCTAAACTCACAACCACTTACAGGTTTGCGGGAGACTGCCAAGTACCTGCAAATACGTGCACGCCGGAGTAATCCTGGGCTGGGATCATGGGCTGAGTTTCAGTCCTCTTAGCTCATTTCCTTCCGACCAAAAGACTCATTCAAGACTTAGAAACAGTCGCGCCGATTCTGTGCACAGGATACTTTCCGCACACTTAACTCTCTGCCACGAGGATTCTTATCGAGCGAGCTCCGTCTTGTGTGGAAACGAAACGGTTTCCACGCAAGCGAGAAGATTTTCGTTGCCGACCTTCAACAGCAACTCGCCGTCTCGCCTGTGCCAATGCTTGAACGCGGATGACAGGCCCTACGGCAGCACCTGAAACTGCACGTTGCTGGTCAATGTTCCGCTGGGCGTGGCCACGGTGACATAGCCGGTCGTTGCCCCGGCGGGAACCGTGGCCCGTATGTAGGTGTCGGAAATAACGGTGAAATTTGCTTGGATTCCGTTAATCGCAACGCTGGTGGTGCCAGTGAAACCTTGGCCGAGAATTGGTCCGGTCTGCCCGACTTTACCTGCGACGCGAACGAAGGTCACGAATGGGCCGAGGCCCATATCTAAGCTGAATACGGTGCCGCAGCCCTCTGATGGACAGGAAGGGTTTGCATCATCACCCGTCGCACCGTACAAAAGCCCAGTTGTGGCCTGAACCAACCTTCCCCCCGGCGAGGCACCATCTGTGCCGTCAAAGCTGTGCAGTGTGGTGAGGGTTCCTGCCGGAGTAATCTGGAATACCGTCCCGCAGCCGGCTGAGCAGTTGTTACTCGCACCGCCGCCAGCTGTGGTGCCATAGAAGTTGCCATCGGTAGCCTGAATCAGACCTGCCAATGGGAAGGCACCACTTGTTGTGCCAGCGAAACTGTACAGTGTGGTCAGTACGCCTGTCGGGCCGATTTTGAAAACCGTGCCCCCTCCCGTAGTGCCGCCGTTGTATGTCGTCCCATAAAGGTTCCTGTCAGAGCTCTGTACCATTGCTCCTGTAGGCGAGGAGCCGTCAGCGCCGTCGAAGCTGTGCACGCTACTGAAACTCCCCCCCGGCGTAATTCTGAAGATCGTGCCGCAGCCGCTCTCTTGAAGGCAATTCGCCCCGCCAATGACCGTTGTGCCGTAGAAGCTTCCGTCAGTAGTTTGAATTAGCCCCCCTTGCGGCAACGCCCCGTCAGTGCAGTTGGGCGCGACGCAAAAGCTATAGAGAGTAGTCAGCAAGCCCTGCGCCGTGATCTTGAAGACCGTCCCGAGGCCGCTCGCTCCGCCTCCATAAGTTGTCCCATAGAAATTTCCATCGACACCCCGCGTGAGCCCGGCGTATGGGTCGATACCATCACTACTGTCAAATGCATGAAGCGTTGTTAGCACGTCAGCCTTTATTAGCTTGAAGATCGTGCCGTAGCCGTCTCCGCCCTGAAGGGTCGTTCCATAGAAACTACCGTCAAGGGATACAGTAAGACTTCCCCACGGTTGCACACCCTCCGTTGCTTCGAAGTTGTGCAGCTTTGTAAGGCTGCCCGCTGGTGTGAACCTGAAGATCGTTCCACAACCATAAGGAGCACCGCACGTCAAATCCCCGCCATAGACAGTTGTTCCGTAGAGGCTTCCATCGTAGCCCTGAACCAGAGACATCAGAAAGGGATTGGCACCGTTTTTCCCGTCGAAATTCACCAGTGTTTTAAACGTCTGCGCGGGCGCGGCAATCGCCGTTGTGGCACACAATACGAAGATTGCAGACACTATTTTCCAGCAGCCAAGCTTCATCACGTCGCACCCTTTGCCCGTTCTGGATTCTACTCCCGCGTGTTTGTGGCTGTACATGCGGACGAACGGCCCTAGCAAGAAAGTGATTGCGGAACAGCCGCGCTCGCCGGTTTCAATTCGTAGCGGTTCGCAGACGACCTTGAATTTTCCGAACGTGCGCAAAAACAGAAACGCCAGCGCAGCGAGCACGAAAACTTCCGGCGTGGCTACGGTCGCGGGCCGTGTGGCAAGGGAACCGTGTCTAAAAGTGGAACCTCGACTCTTTACTGCGGACTGATTTCAAACACCACGCCGCCCCAATATTGTACCGCCGGTGACCGTAGTGCCGAACAGGTTGCCATTCGCGTCGAACGTGAGATTGGCTTCCGGACCAGAGCCATCAGTTCCGACGAACGTGTGTAGGACCTTGTAGCTCCAACCGGTTCCACTGCGCTCCAGTTCGTAGACTACGCCCTGTCCTCCTGTGCCTGCCAGGGACGTCGTTCCGTAGAGATTTCCGGCTTTGTCCAGAATCACGCCTCCGATCGGAGTATTCCCGAGGGCGGGGTCGGGGGTGAAGTTGTAAAGGATCGTCTCCGTCCACTTGCTGTCAGCGCCGCGACTGACTTCGTAGATGGTCCCGCAGCCGGTGTCATAGCAAACGTTGGATCCGCCCTGTTCCATCGAACCGTAAAGGTGCCCGCGACCGTCATAGGCGAGGGCGCCAAGACTGGGGACCCTACCATCCGATTGCGCGCTCCCAAGATCGTAGAGATCAATCTCGCTCCAGCCGGACCCGACCGGGACTAGGGCGTAGACGTTTCCCCAGCCGTACGCTCCACCGAAGTCACTGACGGCGAACAACTGACCCCCGTGCGCGATGCCGAGTCCGGGGAGGCCCCCTTCGGCGCAGCCGCCCTTACTGCAGATGACATTTTCGGTCCAGGTGCCTGAGCCCGGAGTTAACTTGAACACGCCCCCTCCGCCGCCGACGCCATACAAGTTGCCTGCGGCGTCTTGTACGACGCCAGCGTAGGGATTGTGGGTGTTGTTGCAGCAGTCGTTGAAGTCATAGATCACGGACTCAGTCCATCCGCTCGGGCCCTGCGTGAGCTGGTACACGGTCCCGTATCCCTGAGGGCCGCCATGTGTCCCGCCATTTGCAGTTGTGCCATAGAGCGCTCCTCCCTGCCCGACGATGACGCCGCCGAAGGCGTTGTGTCCGTCTCCCGGGCTGTTAAAGTTGTGCAGTATTGACTCCGTCCAACCCCCGGAGCCGTCCGGAGCGAACTCGAAAACCGTGCCGACCGTTGTCGAGTACATGTTGCCGTGTTGATCGAACACCACGCCTGCGTAGGGAGCAGGGAAGCCGTCACCCGGTCCGCCGAAGCTGTGCACAACCTGAAAGTTGACTTGGGCATGTAGCATGCTGCCTCCAAGAAGCAGAAGCAGCACGAATGTGCTTCGCCGTGAAGAATGCGTTGCCCCACCGTTTCCCGCCATAGATAACCCCGTCTAGTCCGCTACAGGCTTTTGGGTGGCATCCGGCGCGGAGCCGACGGCTGCCCCTGATCTCATTGTTCGTCGATACCATCGTTGTCCGGATCCGAGGCGCTCGTGTTTGGGAAACACTGCGGCTGACCCGGGTTGTGGAAACAAGTCTCCGGATACTTAGCACCGTTGATGGCAGTGATGAATGCGCAGTGGCCGTAAAGAAGTCCGCCAATGGGAAGGTGCAGGTCGTACATTCGTTGGGCCCGTCTGGCGCTAAATAATCGGCAAACGGATTGAGTACCTGACCCTCCGTGCTGCCGATGTAGGCGAGGTTGAACACCTTCTCGATGAAACCCAAGATGCTGCCGAAATCGTGGCAGGCCTTCCCTGGGCAAGACAGGCCGGCGGTACCGGAAATGTATCCCGTAAAGCCGTCCCTGCCGCCGGTCGTCTGCTTCGTGTAGGTCTAGACGACCAGTAGGGGCACGCGGAACCCGTAAACATATGTTTTACTGCCCGCAATGCCCGGGTAACCTATGCCGGGCCCGTTTGAAGCTGACGGCGAAAAGTCGTACAAAATTGCCACCGACTGAAGTCTTGCCACGACGTTTTTAGTCCTGACGGCCTTTGATTTTTGCTGGGTACCGACGGCTGACAGTGTGCCCTTCAATTGACCGTGAACACCTGCTTGCTGACGGCGTTGCCGTTCGGCGTCACCACGGTCACTCTGCCCGTCTCCGCGCCCGACGGCACGATGGCCTGAATCAGCCCCGGAGTGGCGACGTTGAAAGTGGTAGCTGCCACGCCTCCGAACTCTACTTTCGTCGCTCCAGCGAAGCCGCCGCCTGCGATTCCAACCTGCGTGCCCACCGGGCCACTCGTTGGATCGAGATTGGTGATCTTTGGCAGGATGTGCACGTTCTGCTCGCTTTGAAGCTGCTCCCCCGTAGCCAGAGTCACGGTGATGGGAGCGTCGATCGCGGCGCTTGGAACCTCCGCCGTAAGATACGTCGCCGAACCGGGCTGGAATTGCGCCGCCACCGACCCGAAGCTCACGCCGATCACTCCCGTCAGGTTGTTCCCAAGAATGATCACCGGCTGGTCGAGGATGACCCACCAGTTGCAGCACAAAGTGACGTTGGGCGTCGGGTTCGGCGGAGTCAAACTGTAAACAACTCCGACCCCATTCGCTCCGCCGCTGTTGGTGACTCCGTAAAGCAGCCCGTCGGTGTTTGCGAAGAGATCTGAAGTTGCGTCGTTACCCCAGATTGTCCCCACGTTCCCGGTAAAATCAAAAAACTTAAAAAAGGTGCCCGCCTGAATCTCAAAGAGCGTGCCAAAGCCATTGGCTCCGCCGGCGGAGGTGGCTCCATAAAAAGTCCCATTCATCGTGGTCAGGCCGGGAGCGGGATTGGCGCCGTCGACATTGATTCCGCCGCTGAGAGCATCGAAGCCGACCACGGTCGACAGGGTGAACGGAGCCTTCGGCACTAATTTAAAAACCGAACCGGAGTTGGATACCGGACCTCCGTATAGCGTGGTTCCATATAGATTGCCGTCTTTTCCCTGGACCAGCATACCAACGGCGGAGGCGCCGTCGGTTCCCGTGAACTGGTGAATGACCGTGGGCTTTCCCAACGTATTCATGCGGAAAATCGTGCCTAACTCGGATGCTCCGCCGTGATAGGTCGTGCCGTACATGAACCCGTCCGATGCCAGAAACATGGGACCTCCCTGGCCGTCGGCTAAGCTGCCGGGAGGACTCAGCAGAGAAAAAGCCTTTGTCGAGAGCGTGAAACGGTAAATGGTCCCGTCTTCGGTCGTGCCGTAGAGATTGAAATCCTTGCCTTCAATCGGAGGAACCTCAGGATATCCGCCATCGCCCTTGACGAAGTTATGCACGACGGTCACCACACTGGTTTTGGGGTTGAAGCTAAACAGGGTGCCTGCGTTGCCGCTTCCCCCCTCAAACGCTGTGCCGTAGAAATTCCCGTCCGTGGCCAAAGTCAACCCCGCGGACGGGCCCGAACCGGTGGGCGTTCCATCGAAATTCCACAGAACCGTGTATCCGGTGCCAGCCGGAAGGATTTTAAAGATCGTGCCAAGGTTATTCGTTCCTCCGGCGGTGGTTGTGCCGTAAAGATATCCGTCTTTCCCCAGCCGCAATGGGCCGTAATTATCGGGCGAGCAACCTGTGGCGCAGCTGAAGTCGTGCAGGTCCTGATAGGACTGGGCGTGGATGGGCGCGGTTCCAACAATAGTAAGAGCGAAGGCGAGCGCCACTGCCATCAAAGCTAACCTTCCCGAAGAACCGAAGCCGCCGTGCAGATGCCCCGGACCGCTGTTCCTGATTGTGTAAGACATGATTTCTCCTTGAGGAGTAAGTTAAGACCTAGCGTCCCGCCCGCGCACGACACTGATTCTACGCGCTTCCTCTCGCGCATGTTCCCATAGAACAGATTCTCTGTAAATTCATCCGCGATCTGTTCATCCCATGGCAGTTGCAGACGAGAACCACGGAGTGGCGTGTTCGAGCGCGAGAAATCCCGCGTACCAGTGCAACGCCCGACCAAATTGCACGCTAAGTCCGTGAGCGATCCGCACCATGATTACTATGGCGTGCGGGCCAAACATTCCACCGGCATGGCGAAAGAACGTGCTTGAAAAACGGCGCAAGCGGGAGGGGGTCAGTTTTGCCGTCGCCATACACCAACCCCTCGCCGGTTTGACGGGAGAAGGGAAGGGGCACCCTTAGAGCGCCCCCCTGCTGGAGCGGGAGTCGAACTGGAAGTTGACTGAGAGCGCGCCCCCCTGGAGTGGAAGCAAAAGTGGGAGTGGGTGTGGGACTGGTAGCGTGAGCTAAATGAGTGTAATGGGATGTTACAACAGTGATCGGCGCTACAATGCCCACCATGTGGCGAATAGCCGGATACGCGGCCGCTCTGGTCGGACTGACGCTAATGATAGCGGCCGCTGCACAAAACGATACCCCAGCCTTCGCAAAGTTCAAGAATGAGATGATGCCCAAGGTCGGCCAGAAGATCACGGTCGTGGGACCCTGCACGACGGGAAACAAGGCTTTTGGCTCGCGTTCAACAATTGGGGTGCCTATATCTACGCGGCCAACAAATCAGGCATTGCAAAAGAAAACGGTCTCTATGCTCACTTTCGCAGGGGCCAGACTGTAAAAGTTACTGGCACCCTGAGGCACTTTGCAGAGCCACCTGCAACGAAGAAAGAGGAGCAACACGCGCAGTCCGTGCAGCGGCCGCCCGAGCACTTCTTCTTCGATGCCGCCGAGGTAGAAATGTCCGTTGATACCCGAGGCCACTAAAGAATCCGAAAAGGGAACGCCGATGATATGGCCGTGACGGGCACCTGACGATTAACGGCAATTTGGAAGTTAACTGTTGTGATCAAGGCCAAAGCGCTCAAAATCCCCGGACGGGGTCGGTGAGTGTAACCGCGAGTGGGTGTTGAAAAACTCGATCTCTCAAACTTGGTCGAAAAAACTTTGCGCCAGGAAGCCCTACAAACGACTTTCTTGGTTTTCCTGGACATTTTCTATCCCCAAAATTTTCGCTGTTTTGCGAAAAATGGAGTTTTTCAACACCCACGCGATGTTTCACCAACTACAGTCGCGGCCCACCGGCTGGAAAGAGAAATTTCGACAGCGCGTTCGGGTTGCGTAACAAAAATAGAGACTTTCTCCCACCTTGACACTGCCCGCAGCGGCACTACAATTCCGCCGTACAAGTGCTGCTTCTGGCGTCGGGCTGGACTACGGGAATCGCCTACGTGGGGAAGAAGCAGCTCTTCCACGGTTATTCCCTTCGGATGTCTTAGCAGTCGGGGTCCCGGTCAATTCAAACCTAGGAGATGCCCATGAAAAGGTACTGGAGGTTCGCTATGAGAAGTAAGCAGAGCATCCTGGTCATCCTTGTCGTCGCAGTGAGCGCATATGTCGCGCTCGCTGCGTCCTTTCCGAGCTACGTCTTTACCCAGGCGGGCGTCTACCCGGGTGCCTATCAGACTTTTCCTGACGGGGCCAACCTAACTCAGATCGTCGGCTACTACGATCAACCCGGGGGCGGCCAATTTGGCTACATCGAGACGGGCGGGACGTTCATCACAGCTCAGCCGATCGGCAGTATCGACTCATACCTGTTCTCGATCAATGCAAATGGTATAGCAGTCGGAAGTTTTTGTCCGCCCGGCTCCCAAGGGTTCTGCACCGGGCTGTTTGCGGCCCACGGATACGCCTATGACGTCGCTACCGGGGCCGCGACCCTGATCGACTACCCAGGCGCAAAAACAACAGCGGCCTTCGGCATTAACGATTCCGGGGTGATCGTCGGTGGATTCTGCGTGCTAGGGCCAGCCGGCTGCGCGCCCAAACACGCCTTTAGGGATGACAACGGCGTGTTCACTCAGTTGGACTTTCCCGGCGGCGAGAAGACGACCGCCTTTGGCATTAACAATGCGGGAACCATCGAGGGGACTTACACGATAGGCTCGATTACGCACGGTTTTATCTACCAGAACGGCACCTACACGGATCTGAGTTATCCCGGTGCGTACGAGACCTTTGCCACGGGAATCAACAACGCCGGAGTCGTTGTGGGCAACTACGAACCCACGTACCCCCTCGTCTTTGGTTTCATGTATTACAACGGGCAATGGGCGCAGATCAGCGTCGGCCCGTCTGGCTATACCGGAATCTCCGGGATCAACGACCGCAACGACATCGTCGGCACCTGGACCACCATTGACGCCATCCACCCCATCGTGGGCGTACCGAAGAAGTCGATGCCAGCGCTTGTGCAGTAAGGCAGGCCACAAAGGAGAGAACTACTATGGAATGGACCACACCGACGTTTGAAGAGATCAGCCTGAACTGCGAAATCAACTCCTACGCCAGCGCAAAGATATAAGGCCGCGACGCAGCGTTCAACCGACGACCTCACCGCCGGCTTTGCGGGAACCAGCCGTATTGTCCGGCTCCCGGGCCTGTCGCGCCGCATGCCGACGTCTCTGCCGCTTCAAGTGTTGTTATCAGGCGATAGCGCTCAAAACCAGTCCTGGTTGCATTCCCCACCAATACTTGCGTCCTTTGCATGGTCTGCCGTACTTCCCTAGCTACGGCATTGGGAGGCCGCCGCCAATGAAGAAGAACAGAATCAAACCGAATTATCGTCGCCGAGTCCTTCGTCTGCCCGATCTGGATCATTGTAAGACGGCGGTGCTCAATAGCCTCGGATCGCCAGCTTCGCGTCGAGTATATGAGTATGCGATCGACCAATTCATCGCCTGGTATTGCTCCGAGCCTAGGCTCGCCTTCAATCGTATCGTCGTCGTGCGCTACCGCATGTACCTCGAATCAAGACGTCTGGCTGCGAACACCATTAACCAGCAACTCGCAGCCGTGCGTCGTCTCGCTCACGAAGCTGCCGACTCTGGCTTGCTCAGTCCTGAACTGGCTGCGGGGATCAGCCGGGTGAAAGGGGTCAAGCAACTCGGGTTTCGTTCCGGCAACTGGTTGAGCCTAGAGCAGAGTTCCGAAGTACTCAAGCATGCGTCTGGCGATAGCATGCGTGCCAAGCGCGACTACGCCATGCTGGCCATGCTCTTCGGTTGCGGCTTCCGTAGATCGGAACTGGTCGGTTTGCAGTTGGATGAAATCCAGATTCGGCAGGGACACTGGGCAGTGGTCGACCTCGTCGGGAAGGGTGGGCACATCCGCACCGTTCCAATTCCGATCTGGGTCAAAGCGGCGCTCGATCAGTGGACGCGAGCAGCGGGTGTCACGGAGGGGAAAATCTTTCGAGCAGTCGCCAGGATGGGAAAGGTGTGGGGCAGCGGCATCTCGCAGAACGTGGTCTGGTACGTGGTCAAGACCTGCTGCGAGAAAGCCGGCCTAGAGCACATCGCACCGCACGACCTGCGGCGGACCTGCGCGAAGCTGTGCCACGATCGTGGTGGAGAGCTTGAGCAGATTCAGTTCCTACTCGGCCATGCATCGGTTCAGACCACAGAACGCTATCTCGGTTGCAAACAGAACCTCGGGCATCCGGTGAACGATCTTTTCGACCTCAGAATGAACGCGCAACAGCAGGCGAAAGGTGAGGAATCTGTCCCGGCGAGCGGGGCCAGCGACAGTGTAGAAAAACCATTCGGGCAAGGCATAGAATGCCGCCACGGAGGATCGGATCATGAACCCGCCGGCGACACCAGGCACCTATCCTTATCCCGACGAACCGACTTGGTCGAGGTCGGAAAAGACTATCGCCCGCACAGTCTTCGACGCTGCTCTGAAGCGGGAACTTCAGGCAGTTATGCAGGAAGCAAAGCAGAAGGCGAATCAGATCAAGGAACCGGCGGACGTGTGGGAGTTGGAACGTTACTTGACCCAGCGTCGTAAGGACATCGACCACAAATATGATTTTCGTTCTTCAAGACTGACACAGGTGCTGGGGAGGCTCTTGTCCGAACGTCGAATCAGTGAGCAGGAACTGCGCGGCGTACGAGAGGACAAGATGAAAGCGATCCGCTCTTGCGCCAAACTTTCGTCGGGGGACGCAACGTAACGGGATTTTGAGCGCTAACGCCTGTTTTCGCCATCTGAGAAATCACACTTTCGCCATGAGGCCATTTCGATTGCGTTCCTGCCACGCTTGAGGCAGACTGTCTGGTGAGGTTTCTCCCGAACCGCGCGGCAACCCAAGCCTGTCAGGTCTTCCCCGGAGGCCCATTATGCAAGTCAGGCGCAACCCGCTGCTACTGATTCTTCTTTCGATAATTACCACCGCTGCCAGTGCCCAGATCACGCAACTCGCGGAACTGATGGCGTCCGATGCAACGGCAAACGGCTACTTCGGATCGTCGGTCGCGATGGCGCGAGGTGGAGGCACTGTGGCTGTATCCGGATGGAGCAGCCAGTCGCAAGCGGTGTATGTGTTTGTCGGTTCTGGCGGCAACTGGACGCAGGTAGCCGAACTTGCGGACGGCGTGACATCGCGCGGCCTCGGCTATGCCCCGGTGGCCATCAGCGCAGACGGCAGCGTCATCGTGGTGGGAGCGTCTGCTGCTGGTTCAAGCAATCAAGGGGCAGCTTATGTGTTCGTCGAGCCGCCATACATTTACTGGCGCGCCGGACGGTGCGTATCCGAATCCGCTCATTCGCGATGAACGCGGCGATGCGTTTTATGGCACAACAGGCGACGGCGGTCTCGCCACTTGTGGTCTCGGCAGCTGCGGCACGGTGTTCAAGATCGACAGCGCCGGCAACCAGACTGTGCTCTTCGATTTCCCGGGTGGAAGCGCTGGATCCAACCCGCGCGCAGCTCTCGTCAAAGATGCGCAAGGCAATCTCTATGGTACGGCACAGGGCAATGGTTCCATTGGAGCGGCGTCTGTGGTGTTCAAGCTCGACCCCAAGGGCCAGGAGACCGTCCTCCTCACCGCTGGGCCAAATGCCACTGCCTTCGATTCGCCTCTTACCCTGGATGCGCAGGGCAACCTCTACGGCATGTCGCCATACGG
>Ga0116217_10001935_pt1 | contig 19512 bp, 14 predicted proteins | sample Sb_taG_6_FD_89697 | JGI IMG/M metagenome (GOLD analysis project Ga0116217, IMG submission 89697) | Peat soil microbial communities from Weissenstadt, Germany - Sb_50d_4_PS metaG | ecosystem: Environmental > Terrestrial > Soil > Wetlands > Peat | place: Germany: Weissenstadt | collected 2010-09-21 | reverse complement strand
GTCGCAATGCCGCGCACCGGATCCGGGGAATGGACCGTCGTCGTGCTTAGCAACGTCCCCAACAACGAGTGGCGATCCGGTTGCGCCACCATGCCGACTACAAACTTCTCGCCCGCGCTCAAGAGCAGCGCAATGTCCCCGCCGTCGTTGACATAGGCGCGAGAAAGTTCGCCGGCCGCCACCATCGCGGCCAGAATCTCTTCGGCCACGGCTCCGGCCACGGCTGCCATGGGCGTGATGAAATACTGCGCCGCATAAGGCAGGACGGCCGCGACCATGCGGCGCGCAACCGCGCCGCGCGGCCACTCTGCTTCCGAAGACCACGACTGGCGCAACAATGGAAGTTCGCCGCACAACTCATCGAGCACGGTTACAAAGCGCGCCGCGGCAGCCCGATAGGCCGCTTCGACTTCGCCCGGCGCACCGAACGCCTCGACGATCAAATCGATCGGCCCATCGTGAAGATGCAGCTGCCGTGCGTCGGCGAGCATCCGTATCTGTGCGCGTGGATTCATCGCTGCTTCGTTTTGGATGTTTTCGTTGTCTTCGATGTTTTCGGTGGCTTCACGCCGGATTCGAGCGGCCACGGATTATCGGACCGCGACGCCAGTCGCCGACGGCTTTGATCCTGTGCAACAACCGAACTCAGCGGACGCACGTGCTCCATATAACCGCCCAACGCAGCATAATCCGCCAGCCGCAAAGTAAATTCAATGGGAGCGACCAGCGCCGGCGTGGGCACATATCCAAACGCATTCTGTGGCATGCGAGTCACGTCGGCCATGAAAGTGATTCCGCCGCCCGGCCACACATAAACCGGAGCGCCTCCGCAGGTCACTCGCGTCAGTGCATCGCGTACCGAATGCGTCAGCTTCACGGGATTCTCGGTTACGCCGGCTCGCAGCGATCCCCCGGCTCCGCCCATGAACAGCACCGTACACAGCGCAGGCTCGCAGTTTTCCTTGATGCGCGCGACCGACTCTCGCAAGTTCGCAGGCAATTCCTTTTCTTTTGGCTTGAGATCGTCGCCCAACTCAAAATACGCGAAATGCTCGCCGGTCGTACTCACCATCAGCAGGCGAAGACCGGGCCAGGCCTGCTTCGCGTTGAACTTCCCGAGAATCGAGAGCGGATCGTCAATATCGGTTCCGCCCCATGATGTTCCGGGCTCGGCAACCTGAAAATATCTTCCCGGCGTCGAGCGCCTGCCCTTCAACTTGATTCCGGTCTCGACGACGCCGAGAAGCTTCCCGGCCTGATGCTCCGACAACACTCCAGTGATGTGATCGTCGACGACCACAACTTCGTCGACTTTGCCGAACCACTGTTTGGCGAACATGCCAATCGTCGCCGAGCCGCAGCCCACGCGCATGCGCTCTTCCTGCGCACCGTCGACGATGGGCGGCTTGCCGGCCTGTACCAAGACGTTGGCGCCGTCGTCAATCCTAAGTTCAACCGCCTGGCCGTTGCACAAATTCAGCAGCGTGTCGCAAGTGGCCGTGCCCTCGTGCCGGCTGCCTCCGGTCAAGTGGCGCACGCCGCCGAGCGATAGCATTTGCGAGCCGTATTCACTGGTGGTCACGTGGCCAACGGCTTCTCCTTGCGCTCGAACCGTGCTGCACTCCGCGCCCAGATGGCGGTCGGTGTCTATCTTCACCTTGACGCCGCAGTAGCTGAAAATTCCCTCGGTCACCACTGTGACCATGTCGATGCCTTCCACTTGTGACGAGATGATGAAGGGCGCGGGCTTGTAATCGGGATACGTCGTTCCTGCACCGATCGCGGTGACAAAAGTCTCGCTGTGGCTAGCTTCGCTGTGGCTGAGTAGCGTTCCGTCCCAATCGCGCCCGCGCTCCAGAAATGGCACGACCGACTCTCCGCGCTCCAGCGCGCGATCAAGCACCACATGCGGATCGAGACGCACCAGTTTGCCTGCGTGATTGCCGTAGCGGTCACACGATCCCGTGCGTCCCGGCTTGATGTAGCACAGCACGGGACAAGCATCGCAGCGGATGGCGTCGTCAGCCACGCGCGCCTCCTCCGAATTTCGCGGAAAGGCCCTTGGCGAGAATCGCCGCACGTACGCGATCGGGCGTAGCGGGAGTTTTGTGGATGCGCACGCCGATCGCGTCATGAATCGCGTTCAGAATGGCCGGAGCGGTAGGAATCACGGCCTGCTCGCCGATGCCCTTCGCGCCGAACGGCCCGATGGACGACGGGTCTTCAATCAAAATCGATTCGATCGGGGGAACATCGCCAGCAGACGGAATTAGATAGTCGTGCAGATTTTCGCCTTTGCCGGGAAAAAATTCCTCCATTAAAGCCATGCCCAGGCCCTGCGCAACACCGCCCTCAATCTGCCCTTCGATCAGTGTGGGATTGATGGCGCGGCCCACGTCGTGCGCGGCCGTCACTTTCAGGACGCGCCCTGTGCCCAGGTCGACATCGACTTCAATCTCCGCCAGGTGCGCGCCGAAGCCGAACACCGCGTACGGAGTTCCCTGCCCATTTTCATCCAGCGGGCTGGTCGGCGGATCAAACGTCGCCTCGGCAGTAATCACGTAACCATGCGAGTCGAGCGGCAAAGCTCTCAGAGTCAGGTTTGTGCGTTTTCCATTTTCTATAACGGTCACCGCGCCGTCGCAGAACTCGATGGTCGCGCAATCGCACGCTCCGGCCAACGCTAAGATTTCCCTGCGCAATTTCACGCCCGCCATGTGGGCCGCTTTGCCGGTCACGAAAGTCTGCCGCGACGCGGAAGTCTTGCCACAGTCGGGAGTGATGTCAGTGTCTCCTGAAACCAGATCGAACTGCGCCACGGGTGCGACAAGAGCGTCTGCGCAAATCTGAGTGACGATGGTATTCGATCCCTGCCCTATGTCGACTGCGCCCTGATGCAGTGCGATGCGGCCATCGGGCTTCAATCCCACGCGCACCGTCGACGGATTCGGCAGCGACGTATTGCCGCAGCCATACCACATGCCGGCTACGCCTACTCCGCGGCGCAACGCCCCGACCTCACTCGCGTTGAAAGTCGCCGCATCCGCTCGCGCCGCCTGCCATTTTGGCCGCAACGCCTCGAAGCAGGCGCGAATGCCAACACCCTCCCCGAGCACTTGTCCGGTCACCGTCGGCGTATTGTTTTCCAGCGCGTTCAGAATGCGAAACTCCAACCGGTCCATTCCAACGCGATCGGCGAGGTCGTCATAAAGCTGTTCTTGCGCAATCGCCGCCTGGGGCACGCCGAATCCGCGAAACGCTCCCGCCGGAACAATGTTGGTATGCACGGCGCGAGTCACCGCCCGGTAGTTTGCGACGCTGTACGGACCCGAGGCGTGCACCGGCACGCGCCTGGCAACCGTTGGTCCCCAGGACGAATATGCGCCCGTATTGAAGTCCGCGGCAAAGTCGAGGGCAGTGAGCTTTCCGTCGCGAGTGGCGCCGGCGCGCAGCCGCATGCGTGCGGGATGCCGCTTCGTCGTCGTTATCATTGATTCCGTCCGTGAATACACCATGCGCACCGGACAACCCAACTTCCACGCAGCTAGCGCGACGAAGGGCTGCACCGAGAGATCAAGTTTCGACCCAAACCCTCCACCGACCGCGGTGGGAATAATGCGCACGCTCTCCGGCGGAATTCCCAGAATCTTCGCGATGTCTTCGCGGTCCATGTACGGAGATTGCGTACAAGCCTGAACCTCGATGTGATCGCCGACGCGCCGCGCGAAACCGGCCTCCGGTTCGATGTAGGCGTGCTCGACGAATCCCGTCTCGTAGTCGCCCTCGACCACGAAGTCCGCCGCGGCCAGCGCTTTTTCAACGTCTCCACAAACCACGCGGCCACGTACCAGAATATTTCCTTCTCGATGCTCGTGGAGCCGGGGCGCATCGGCTGGCAGCGCATCATCGATCGTTCTGAGAGCAGGCAATTCTTCCCATCGGACAGGAAACTCGTTCAGGTCGAGCGCTTCCAGCGCATCCGTCTCGCCCACGACGGCGGCAATGCCTTCCCCGCGGAATCGCGCTTCGTGATGGGCAAATACGGGCTGATCCGCAAATCTGGGAATCACTCCATAGCAATCGACGCCGGGGACATCCTTCGCCGTGAGAACGAGTATCACCCCTGGATGAGCCGCGACGAATTGATCGAGATCGCCCAACTGAAAGCGCGCACGGTGGTGCGGGCAGCGAATCACGCGCACGCCCAGCGCACGCGCGGGAATTTCATCTGCCCCGAAAATCTCCGTGCCTTCAACTTTTTGTTTGCCATCGAGCCGAACCAGACGCGCGCCCACAGCTGCCCCTGCGGCGGGCTGCGCTGGCGTTGCGGCGCCGGCCCCGGCCTCGGCCTCGAGAATCGCGCTGATAATCTTTCGATATCCCGTGCAGCGGCAGAGCACGCCGCCAATCGCGTCTAGCACTTCGCTCTCGCTCGGCGACGGGTTCTTCTCGAGCAGAGCGGTCGCGGCCACCAGCATTCCGGGAGTGCACGCACCGCATTGCGCCGCACCATGCAAAAGAAATGATTGTTGCAGCCGGCTGTGCAGCGGTGAACGCCCGGCCAGGCCTTCCACGGTAGTGATGTCACATCCGGCAACCTGCCCGGCGGCAACCAGGCAAGCGCAAACCGGGTCACCGTTGAGCAACACCGTGCAGGCGCCGCAGTCGCCCGCGTCGCATCCCACCTTCGTCCCGGTCAGTCCAAGTTGGTCGCGCAACACGCGGGAGAGTCGCCGGGCTCCCGACGCGGTCACTTCGACCGCGCGTCCGTTCACGAGGAAGGAAATCAACTCCGTTCCAGCCGCCGGGAGTTTCTCGGTTGCGGCCATCAGCGGCTCCCCACGCAGGCTTCCAGCGCGCGCTGCACCAGAGTCAGCGACGCATCGCGCCGGTAGTCGGCCGTGGCGCGGACGTCATCAATCGGAGAAAGCGACCTGAGGTGCTCGGCCCTGACGCTGGCGCCGATTCCCGGCTTTGCCGGCAAGCCCGCCAGATCCTTTTCCAAATCACGCAGCCGCTGCGCTGTCGCCGAACAGGATCCCACTGCGACGTGAACTTCAGCCATGCGTCCGGCGTCGTCGGCCTCGAGCACAGCCGCCACCATCGAAATGGAAATTACCAGATAACGGCGCGATCCGAGTTTCAGAAACGCCGACGCCGCGTGTTCCATTCGACGCGGAACCAGCACGGCCGACAAAATCTCATCTGCGTGGCGCAAGGTCTTGCGATTGCCCACGAGGAACTGCGCCAGCGGGATGCGGCGGCTTCCCGCCGCCGAAACCAGTTCCATCTCCGCATCGAGCGCGAGCAACGGCGGAACACCGTCTGCGGCCGGGGAAGCGTTGCACAAGTTGCCAGCCACAGTGCCGCGGTTCTGAATCTGTAGCGATCCGACTTCTCGCGCCGCCGCTTTCAGCGCGTCGAAACTGCGGGGCAACGGAGCACGAATAACCTCGCTCCAGGTGGTGAGCCCACCGATGCGGACATGCTCGCTCTCAGTCGAGATGCCGCGGATCTCGCTCAGCGCGCTAATGTCGACGACCCGGCCCGGAGGCATCCGCTCGCCCAGTGCCGGATAAAAATCGGTGCCACCAGCCAAAATCTGCCCGCCCGGAGAAAACAGGAGAGAGACTGCCTCGTCTAGTGTTTTTGGCTTGAGATACAAGAACCCTGGCCCCCGAAACGATGCGCCCCACAACGCTTGCGCCCACAGCATGCTTTCAGAGTTTACAGCAGACTTCAGACTGGCTCTCGGAGAATTCTGAGAATCTGTGTTCTAATCTCCGCGTCGTAATTCTCGCACGCAGCATCGCCCGAGGAGATCCATGCTCAACACTTTCGTAAGACAGTTCGCGATCACCGTAACTGTGGCGGTTCTGGTAGGTACAGGGTGGGCGCAGTCGTCGACCTCGACCGCCCCTCCATCCGACCTCGACGCCTATGTCGCCTCTTCGATGAAAACTTTCGACGTCCCGGGCATGGCCGTGGCCATTGTGAAAGATGGCAAAATTATCGTCGCCAAAGGCTACGGGGTGCGCAAACTGGGCGATCCTACTCCGGTCGACGAATTCACCCTGTTCGGCATCGGCTCGAACACCAAGGCATTCACCACCGCGGCTCTGGCCACTCTGGTCGATGAGGGCAAGCTCTCCTGGGACGATCCGGTCTACCAGCGCCTGCCCGGCTTCGTCATGTACGACCCTTATGTTTCGCACGAGATGACGATTCGCGATCTGCTCACTCATCGCAGCGGCATGGGACTCGGCGAAGGCGATCTGCTTTTCTGGCCGCACTCCACCTACACGCGCGAAGAAGTGATTTACAAGTTGCGTTTCATGAAGCCTGCTTCCAGCTTCCGCAGCCGCTACGCATACGACAACCTGCTCTACATGACGGCGGGACAGATTGTCCCTGCGGTGACCGGAATTTCGTGGGACGATTACGTTCGCGAGCGCATTTTCATGCCGCTGGGAATGAATCACTCGAACGTCAGCAACCATGCCTTCAAGTCCGGGGACGACTACGCCTTCCCGCATTCCTACGTCGACGGTAAGCTTCAAGTTATACCCTTCGGAGACCTGGACAACGCCGGCCCGGCCGCCGCGATCAACTCCTCAGCCGCTGACATGGCGAAGTGGGTGCAGTTGCAACTCAACCGCGGAAAGTTTGTCGACCGCGAGGGCCGCCTGTTCGCCGAGCAGCGTTCGAAAGAAATGTGGTCGGCCCAGACGATCCTTCCGGTCGGCGATCCTCCACCGCCTCTGCACGAACTGAAAGCGAATTTCGCCGATTACGCCCTCGGCTGGGGAATGCGCGACTATCACGGCCGCAAGCTGGTCGGCCACACCGGCGGCGTTGGCGGCTTCGTTTCCCGAGTCATGCTCGTGCCCGAAGAAAATCTGGGCGTCGTCGTCCTCACCAACGCCGAAGAAGACGGCGCGTTCGATTCCATCCTCTACCACGTGCTCGATCACTACTTCCATTTGCCGCCGACAGACTGGATTACCGCATACAAGACTGTGGAAGACAAGCAGCAAAAAGACGCGGCAGAGGCCATGAAGAAAGCAGAAGCCGCGCGTGCGGCTGACTCCAAACCTTCCCTTCCTCTCGAAAAGTATGCCGGCGTCTACGACGACGCATGGTACGGGCCGATTACTATCCGCATGGATAATGGTGGTCTAGTCATTACCTTTGACCATACGCCCACCATGATCGGCGACCTGCAACACTGGCAACACGACACGTTCAAGGCCCACTGGCGCGTGCGGACGATTGAAGACGCGTTTGTGACCTTCGCCCTCAACCCGGACGGCACGATCGACAGCGCCAGATTGGCTGCGGTTTCTCCGCTGGCCGACTTCAGTTTCGACTATCAGGACTTGTTGCTGAAACCGCATCGTGACGATCGTAAATAACCCGTCCTTCGAAACCACGGAAGCTGCGGTCCAAGCCCATGGCGCAGGCCTGCGGCGTGAGCTCGGGCTGCTCGACCTGGTTCTCGCCCAGATTCTGCTGGTGATTGTCCCCGACTTTTTCGGCACGGCGGTTAAGGCTGGTCCCGCCCATGTAGTGCTGTGGCTTGCGGCTATGCTGCTGTTCTTTATCCCGCTGGCGCTGATCGTCGCGCACCTCAATCGACTGATGCCACTTGAGGGCGGCCTCTACGAATGGGCGCGGCTGGCCTTCGGCGATCACATCGGTTTTCTCGTCGCATGGAATCTTTGGCTCTTCATCATGCTGTACGTTGCGGTCATCGGGCTGGTGACGACGACCTTCCTTGCCTATGCGGTGCCTTCGCTAGCATGGATGGCCGACAGCAGATGGGCCGTGCTGGCGGCGTCAGCGGTGTTGATCGCCTTGCAGATGCTGCTGGCTAGTATCGGCTTTGGCGTTGGCAAGTGGTTTAATAACGTCGGAAGTGTTGCCGTGCTGATTACGGTCGCCGTGCTCGTTGGACTTCCGCTGGTGAATGCTTGGCACGGAGGCCCCGCGTTTCATCCGCTGCGCCTGGTAGCGCCGCCGCTTACGGTTTTCACTCTCAGCGTCTTCAGCAAGATGACGTTTGGAGCGCTCAGCGGATTTGAATACGTCGCCATTTTTGCCGGAGAATCGCGCAATCCGGCGCGCAATATTGGACGCTCCATCCTGATCACAGCGCCAGTCATCGCGCTGATCTACATCTTCACGACAAGCGCGATCCTGGCTTACGTTTCTCCCGATGCGGTCGACGTGATCGGCCCCATTCCGCAGGCGCTGCGGCGCGGCTTTGGAAACTTCGGCGCGGTGATGGCTCCGGTGGCCATCTTCCTTCTGCTGGCCAATTATCTCTCGACCTTCAGCCTTTATTTCAGCGGCAGCGCACGCTTGCCCATGGCCGCGGGCTGGGACGATCTGCTGCCGGCATGGTTCTCCCGCCTGCACTCCCACTACAAAACGCCGGTGAATTCGATTCTTTTTCTGGGAGGCGCAACTCTAGCCGCCAGCGTCGCAGCCCTGATCGGGGTCGGCGAGCAGGAGGCGTACGAACTTCTGCTGACCTGGGGCTTCACGTTTTACGGCATCGCATATCTGGCGCTGTTTGCGATCCCGTTGCTCGCGCCGAAATCCAGCGGAATCCGTCCCCGCCTTGGATTGCGCGTGGCGGCCGCTTCGGGACTTTTCGTGACCTTGCTCTTCGTCGCGTTGTCGATTTTTCCCATCATCGACGTTTCCAGTTCGTGGCGCTATTCGCTGAAAATCGCGGTAGTCGTGCTTGGCGCCAATCTACTCGGCTGGTTCATCTATCGCGCCGGCCAGCGGAACAGCGCCAGAGGCTTACCGTAGAAATACCCGCGCCGCATCCTCCACCCGCACCGTCGACTTCCGCCGCGCGCCCGTTTCCACGTTGTACGCCGCAAGCACATGATCTTCGATAATCAAAATTTCCTTTTCGCTGATCCAACCGACCAGCACGGCATGCGGCACAAACGCAATCCGCCGCGGCGCATCTTCGCCGCTTTTCACTTCCATGCTCTTCACTTCCACCGCCGGCAGTTCCGTCAGCGACTTTCGAATGCGCTGCGATTCCTCGGGATTCGCCTGCCCTTGTTCGGCGAGCTGAATGGGCTTATTGGATTCCGCGGTCGAAACGATGGTCATTGCAACGCTTCTCAGTTCCGGTGACAAGCGCGCATTCGACGTATAGAAACTCACATCGTAGTCGGGATTCTTGAAGGTTACCTGCTCGTCAAACACGGTGAGTTTCTTGCCGTCACTCACCACCAGCGTTTGATCGTTGCTCTGATTCGACCACCCGCAGCAGCCGGTATCGGGAATCGCCTCGACAATAGTTTTTCCATCCGATGCTGCGTCCAGCACGCGTTGCAAGGGCTCGGCCAGCGGATCCGCGATCCACTTTCCTCCTTCCTCCCGATAACGAACGGTGGCTTTGTAGATGGAGGACGTCTGTCCGGCAACGAACTGGGTCATGAGGAAGAAATTCTCCACGCCGGCGTCGGGCACCCAAACCACGGAGTAGGGACAACTCTCTTCACACGTTCCGGTCGGACAGCGGCAGTCGGGAAACTTCAAGTTGGCGAAATCTTCGCGCGCCGCGCCGCTCAGATCGGTGCGCCAGGCTTGCCAGGTCGTGACCGTCGAAAGATCGACTTCCTCGCGCTGCAAGCGGCGCGCTTCATTGGCGAACCAGAACAAATGTCCGCCGTCCGCCGAAAGGTAGGCCACGGGAGCCAACTCGGTGACCGCCTGATTCGAACCCGTAGTATTGACCTCGCGTTTCACGCCCTGCTCAATCGTAGTGGCGTTGTGCCCATCCCAAATCCACAGCTTGTGCGCGGACGTGGCATCTTCATCCGAGAGCGGCAGCGCTACCGCAGGAGCGAACAGAATTTGGCCGCGACGGTTGACCGAAACGGTTGCTGGCGACTGCACCGCCGCGACCGGAACCTTCACCGTCTGCTTCACCGCAAAAGTTGCCGGATCGTATTCGACCATTTCTCCGGGCGCGCGCAGCACCCACAACCGCTTTCCCTGCCCCAACAGTGGCAGCGTCATCAGGATTAAACCCAGGAGTAGACCAGTGACCATGAGCAATGTCTTCCGCATCAAGCTACTCAGACCTCCGCTCAACCTTGTATCTGCTCCAGTCTTTCACGAGCGGGCAGAAAATGGCGGCAACCTTTGCAGCTTTTTCGTATTCCCGAACAGAATGAACCCGACGTCCGGATTGCCTGCCGGAAGTGATAGGCTGATCCATTCTCAGTGCCGCGCGAGAAACGACTCGGGAGAAAAGGTGAAAGCGGTGGGCTTCCCTTATAATGACCCGGGTCTAAAACAGTTTTTTGACAGCGCAAAGAATCCGTCGGAGCCAGTTCATCGCACTGGAGTTCCAGGAAAAGCTCGCGACGCATCTGAAACCGTTGACTGTGCCCGTTGACTATGCCCGTTGACGCCAAACCTCCAAAGCCCGGGATCGAAGCGGCGAGCCTGACCGACGTCGGCCTCCAGCGCTCTAATAACGAGGATTCCTTTCTCTATTGGGAGCCGAACTCCGATGAGGACTTTCGCCGCAAGGGCCGCCTGGCTGTGGTGGCCGACGGCATGGGCGGATACGAAGGGGGGCAGGAAGCCAGCCGCCTCGCCGTCGAGACCGTGCGCAGCGTCTACGACAACTCGTTTGGCGCAGATCCGCAAGAAACGCTGATCGAGGCCTTCGCCTCCGCTCACCAGAATATTCAGCGTTTTGCCACGGAGCATCCGCAGTTCTACGGCATGGGAACAACCTGTACCGCGGCGTCGATCGTCGATCGTCAACTCCATTTCGCCCATGTTGGGGACAGCCGCCTCTACCTGATTCGCGGCGAGACCATCACCCGCCTGACCCGCGATCATTCTTATGTTGGCCGGCTGGTCGAAAGCGGCATTGTGCGCGCCGAGGATACCGAGTCGCACCCGCAGCGCCACATTCTTACAGCCGCCCTCGGATCAGGGCGCGAAGTTACGCCCCACGTTCCCGAGCAGCCCGTTTCTCTAGAGCAAGGGGACAGCCTTCTGCTGTGTTCCGACGGGCTTTGGGGCTTGGTCGGGGACCCGGAACTCGGCCAGGTCGTGCGTGCGAATGCCCCCGCAGAAGCTTGTCAGAAGTTGGTGACCATGGCCCTCGATCGCGGTGGTCCGGACAACATTACTGTGCTGGTGCTCCGCGTTTCTGCCTGACGCGCTTCTACAGGTTGGAAAAGGCCTTTCAATTGCCCCGAGTAAGGCTTGCCACATTCCATCAAAACGACCGTCTCTTCAGGCGGCACGATGAAATCAGCTGAAATCAGGAGAAGAAACGATTTAATGAACGCTCGACGGGCTGTCAGACTGCTCTTATTCTGCATTTTTTTGCTCACATTTTCGGTGGCCTCGGGTCAGACGCCGACCTTCCAGATGCTGATCGACCCCACTGGCTCCGGCACCTGGGTAAACTACGCCCTCTCCCATGATGGCAAGGTGATGGCAGCGAACTACGGTGGCTTCGTTTACCGTTGGACTCCCAACACTCCAGAGTTTCCCTCTGGAGGATTCAGCTACCTGGGGCCGGGGTATTTCTTAGACTCCGAGATCGGAATTTCGGGCGACGGAACCACCATCGTCACCGCCCGCGTGGGATCCGACGGCAATGTGACCCCGACGATGTGGAAACAATCCATTGGCTGGACCGACCTCGGCCATCCCGCCAATGGATGTGTGTTGGACGGTGGATGGGGCGGCGCCTACAGCGTGAATAGCGATGGCGCGGTGGTCGTGGGGCTGGCATGGTACTGCCCGGGAGCCGAAGGTTTCGTATGGAATCGCACGAACGGAATGACCAGCCTCTCGCATCCTTCTGGTCCCGCCGGCAGGAGCAGCCGGGCGTCGGCCATCTCCGCCGATGGCCGCACGATCGTAGGCTTCTCCGAGGACCCGCCAACGGGCGTTCGGCGCCCGGTACGCTGGTTCGGCGGGAAAACATATTTGTTCGCAGGCGCTCACACTCCCGGCGAAGCTGCTGGCGTGAGCTCAGACGGTTCGCAGATTGTAGGACAGGTGTGGGACAACACAAACTTCAGCTCCTATGCCTTCCACTACACCGCCGGCCACGTCCTATCTCTGGGGACCATTTCTGGGATCTCGTCCGATCAGAGCTACGCCAATGCCGTTGCCGATAACGGGACGACGGTGGGCTGGAGTGGCGATCCCTTCGGCGTGGGTATCCAGGCGTTCATTTGGAGCCCTAAACTTGGGATGCGATCGCTCTCACAGTACTTGCATCAGCGCGGCGTCCTCCTTCCCTTCGGTATTACTCTGACTTCCGCACTCGATATCTCGGCTGATGGCTCAACCATTGTTGGAGTGTGGCAGGACGCGAACTACCACCAGGGTGGCTGGATGGTTCGGCTCAGGAAGTAGCCAGCAGCGCCGTCAGAAATCATTCCGTACCAGTATCGGTTCAGGATCCTGAGTCCTACGAATTCAAACATTCAAGGATGAAGCAAAGACCCCAAGGAGAAAGTAACCCAAATGAAGACCGCTCTGAATAAGTTTGGCACTCTAGCCATAATCGCTGCGTTTTCGCTGAGCGTGGCAAACCTCGCGTCGGCACAGGCGCTACACCGCGGCGGCCAGGTCAGCAACCCCGCATCCAACACGGAACGGAAGGGCGATATAGGCCTTCGCGCGCACACCAACATCAAGATCTTCACGCCGACGGGCGGTCTCCCCAAGGAGTCCGCTGCGGTAACGTCTGGTCCCCCGTTCCCCGGTTATCTGTTCGAGACTCCGGCGTCGCTCGCCTGCATCTACAATCTGGTGCCTCAGTCGCCTGGCTGCAATCCCAACACAGTCACTGCGGTCCCCACCGGGGGCTCGGTCTCGATCGCCATCGTCGATGCCTACGACGACCCGGGAGTCGCGAAGGACCTGGCTAAGTTCTCCAAACAGTTCGGTCTGCCGCCCGCGAACTTTCAGGTAGTATTTGCCAGCGGCACGCGGCCCTACAACGATCCCGGCTGGGAAATCGAGGAGTCGCTCGATGTGCAGTGGGCGCACGCCATGGCTCCGAGCGCAAAGCTTTACGTAGTGGAAGCGGCTTCCAACAGTTTCTACGATCTGCTGACGGCAGAGGCTGTAGCCGCATCGATTGTGGCGAACGACGGCGGCGGCGTGGTTTCCAACAGCTGGGGCGGCAGCGAGTTTGTCGACGAAACTGCCTATGACTCCTTCTTCTCTTACCCCGGCGTAGTCTACCTGGCATCCGCGGGCGACGGACCCGGCGTTCTCTATCCCAGCGCGTCTCCCTATGTGGTTGGGGTTGGCGGGACGACTCTCAGCCGCAACCCCAACACTGGCGCCTACATTTTCGAAAGTGCATGGAATTCCACCGGAGGGGGCGTTTCTCAGTACGAAGCTATTCCGTCGTTCCAGAAGGGCGTGGCGAAGGTGATCGGCAGTCAGCGTGGCGTTCCGGACGTTGCCGCTGTGGCCGATCCCAACTCTGGACTCTGGGTCTGGGACAGCGGCAACGGCGGGTGGTACATCGTCGGCGGCACCAGCGCTTCCTCCCCGATCTGGGCCGGCATTGTCAGCGCCGCTGGAAACAACGCGGGGTCCACTGCGGCCGAACTCGCGAATATCTACAAGAATCGCGGCAACAAGCTGGACTTCAGCGACATTAAGTCAGGCGTCTGCGGTCCGTGGAATGGCAATCTAACCCAGCCGGGCTACGACCTGTGCACTGGCGTCGGCAGCCCCGTAGGTTATGGCGCCAAGTAACACCGCAACTGGTTTCGATTTCTTCGATCGGCCCCGCCACAAAGGCGGGGCCGTTTTCTATTGTGCTAGAACGCTCCGTCTGCGCTAGCCCGATCATCGCACAGCAATTTCGTTCAGCCGCCACCGAGTTTCTTATCGAAAGAACGGCACTTTCCCTGCTCTAGACTGCAATGTACTGCACATCGATCGCCGAGCGTTGAAGTAGCGCAGCCGCCTAACTGATTGATTTCACGGATCGAAATTCACAATTCGCATTCGGGCTCGATGGAATTTCGCTTGCATTGTCATTTAGGTCGATAAAGTCTATTATTCCGATGGAGTTCATGGGAAGCTTATGAAGATCTCGCAAAAAGGACTCTACGCCCTGCAGGCCATGATGATGCTGGCCCGCCACTATCGCCAGGGAGCGATCAAGATCCGCGACGTCGCCTATGAAGAGGCGCTGCCGGAGAAATTTCTGGAATTGATCCTGCTCGAACTCAAGAATGCCCGCATGGTGGAAAGCGTGCGCGGGGCCAAGGGCGGCTACCAGTTGCGCCGCGATCCCGCCGAAATTCATCTGAGCGAGATCATTCGCCTGATTGACGGTCCGCTGGCGCCCTTCGGCGATGCCGAGCAGTTGCGCGAACTGATTGATCGCGACCTGCCGCATCGCGCCCTCTACCAGGTATTTCTGGACGTTCGCGATGCGGCTGCGCGCATCCTCGACCATACCAGTCTGGCTGACTTGATTGCCCACGACACCCCGCGAGGCGGCAAGACCGCCAAACATCAGAAGAACCAGAAGAAGGATGGCGCGAGCATCCTGCCCATGGTGGTTGGGGGCCACAAGGGTGAGTAGACGGATCTTCATCGGGTTGTTATGGCTCGCGACGGCGGTTGCAGGACGAGCTCAGGGCACGGCCAACACGATTCGTGTGGGCGCATTCCCCAACATTACTCACGCGCAGGCGATGGTCGGCAAGGCCAATGGCTGGTTCGACAAAGCCATGGGACCCAACGTCAAGGTTCAGTGGACCAGCTTCAACGCGGGTCCTTCGGCTATCGAGGCCCTGTTTGCGGGCGCGATTGATATGACGTACGTCGGCCCCAACCCGGCGATCAACGGCTATGTCCGCTCCAACGGCGAAGCTCTTCGCGTCGTCTCTGGCGCCGCCAGCGGGGGCGCGTCTCTGATTGTGCGCAACGATTCTGGCATCAACCGGCCGGAGGATTTCCACGGCAAGCGCGTCGCCTCTCCGCAATTCGGCAACACGCAAGACGTAGCTCTGCGCAACTGGCTCAAGAATCACGGCATGAAAACTAACGACCGGGGCGGCGACGTGCAGATCGTCCCCATGGCCAATCCCGACCAGTTGACCCTCTTCCTCAAGAAAGACCTCGATGCCGCGTGGGCTCCCGAACCTTGGGCGACACGCCTGATTCATGAAGGCAACGGCCGCCTGTTCGTCGACGAGCGGACGCTCTGGCCCAACGGACAATTTGTGATCGGCCTGCTGGTCGTGAATACCAAGTTCCTGAAGGCTCATCCCGACCTGGTCAAGAATTGGATCCGCGCCAACGTCGAGTTGACCGACTGGATCAACGGCCACCAACTCGAAGCCAAGAAACTTCTGAACCAGCAGATCCAGGCCGAGACGGGCAAGGCGCTGGCCCCCGCGATTCTTGAAGAAGCCTTCTCGCGCATGCAAGTGACCTACGACCCGCTGCACAGCGCATTGACTACTGCCGCACAGCAGGCCTTCGACGACGGTTTTCTTGGCCGCCAGATGCCCGACCTCTCCGGTCTCTACGATCTGTCACTCCTCAACCAGGTCCTCGTGGAAAAGGGACGAAAGGCTATGCAATGAGCACGAACGTTCAGAAATTCCCCAGCCAGTTCCCGATTCCCGCCGGCCCCGCTCGCGACCCTCGCTTCCCGGCTCAGTCCGGCAGTGCCGCCGGGAAAGCGGGTCCCATCCCGGTCGATCGTCCCGCGCCCGGCGGAGCTTCGCAGATTTCCAAAGTTGGCCTCAACGAAATCTGTCTCAGTTACCGCACCCAGAGCGGAGAGCGGCTCTTGGCTCTCGACCACATCAATCTTCAGGTAAGAACCGGAGAGTTCGTCTGCATTGTCGGTCCGTCTGGTTGCGGCAAGTCCACATTGCTGCATTTGATCGCCGGCCTGCATCCGCAAACCTCCGGCCAGATTCTGATCGACGGCAAGCCCGTGCAAGGACCCGGCACCGACCGCATCATGATCTTTCAGGAGCACGCCCTGTTCCCCTGGCTCAACGTCGGCCAGAATGTCGAATTCGGCATGAAGATGAAAGGAATCGCCAAAGCCGAACGCGAAGAGAAGACTCGCTACTACTTGAAGCTGGTTCACCTGGCAAAGTTCGAGAAGAGCTACATCCACCAGCTTTCCGGCGGCATGCGCCAGCGCGTTGCCATCGCCCGCGCCCTGGCCACCGAGCCCGACGTCCTGCTTATGGACGAGCCCTTCGCCGCGCTCGACGCTCAAACCCGCGACCTGCTGCACGATGAGTTGGAGCGCATCTGGAGCCAGACCGGACGTACCATTATTTTCGTCACTCACAATGTCCGTGAGGCCATACGCCTGGGCGATCGCGTCGTTCTTCTCACTTTCCGCCCGGGTCGCGTGAAGAGCGAATTCCCCGTGGACCTGCCTCGCCCGCGCCATCTCGAAGATCCGGCCGTCGCCCGCGCCGCCGGCAAGATTCTACGCGAACTTCGGGACGAGATTAACCGTTCCCTCGAGGCCGAATACAACGAGGGCGTGAAGCCGCGCGTGAGAACTGGAGTCGAGGCATGAAACGCGCCGCCCGCTACATCATTTTCTATGCCGCGCTCTTTGGCCTGTGGACGCTGCTCGCTGAATTAAAGATCTGGCCGCCGTATCTGTATCCAACGCCCTGGGGAGTAGGTGAGGAGCTCTATAACGGCTTCCATGACCACACCTACTGGATCGCGATCCGCGTCAGCATGCAACGGGTCCTGATCGGCTACAGCATTTCCGTGGTGCTCGGCATGATTCTCGGACTCGGCGTGGCCAGCAGCAAATTCCTGGAAGAAACCATGGGCGGCTTGCTGGTGAGCCTGCAAAGTCTGCCCAGCATCTGCTGGTGGCCGCTGGCCCTGCTCTGGTTCGGTCTCAGCCAGAATGCCATCCTCTTCGTAGTGATCATGGGTTCACTTCTGTCGGTGACGCTGGCTATGGAAGACGGCCGCAAGCAGATGCCCAAAATCTTTGGCCAGGCCGGACGCAACCTCGGGGCCAAGGGATTCAAGCTGTTCTGGTGCGTGCTGCTGCCGGCCAGTCTGCCGTTCATCGTTTCTGGCCTCAAGCAGGGCTGGGCCTTTGCCTGGCGCTCGCTCATCACCGCCGAGATGCTGTACATGAGTCTAGGCCTTGGCCAGGTGCTGATGATGGGTCGAGATTTCAGCAACATGAGCGCGGTCATTGCCGTCATGATCTTGATCATCGCCATCGGCTACATCGTCGATGGCATCGTGTTCAAGGGGATGGAACGTTATCTGCAAAATAAGTGGGGGCTGACGCCCGCCACTTAGGAACCGCCGGAGAACTGCCCCCGAATCTCCAGAAATTAACAGCCCTGTAATGAAAAAGCTGTCGAGCTTCGCTAGTATCTCTAGTATGTCTATTGTATTAATGCAATAAGTCGGGCTTCCACCGCGAGCTGGTACAGCGAACAAGGACAAAAGCCAGCTCTGAAACAAGAGAGACCACGCCGCGAAACCCGAGGCGGCCCGGATTGTCCCCGGGAAAGAGCCGTGCCAACACAAACTTAAAAGGAGAGGACTGTACTTCCATGAAACCGAACAAGCACCTGTTTTTTACGACCCTAACGCTGGCGGCATTAACCGCTGGTGCTTGGGCACAAACCCAGACGGCCTCCAACGTCGCGCCCGCAAACCCATCCCCGGCGGCCGCTGCAGCCCCAGCAACGCCGCCGCCGGTTACCGCCGCCGATGTTCAGGCTCTGAAAGATGCGCTGGCCGCGCAGCAACAGCAGATTCAGCAACTCACCGAGCAACTGCAGCGTCAACAGGCTGTGCAGGAAGCGCAGCAAGCTTCGATCGACGCGGCCGCGAAGGCTCCCGCGAATCCGCCCAAGCAGGTCGCGTCACTGGGCATCGAACGCGGTAGCGCTATAACTTCTGCGCAGGTCACTCCGGCACAGCAAGACGGCGCTCCCGGCCAGACGTCGAACCCCGACGACGCGCCGCAAACCTTCGACAAGCAGATGGAAAGTACCACGACCATCCACTTCCGGGGCATCAACATCACTCCCGGGGGATACGCCGAAGGCGCTTTCATTCACCGTTCGCGCGCACTGGCCGCAGACGTAGCGACGCCCTATAACTCTGTGACCATGCCCGGTGCATCCCAGAGCCAGATCCCGGAATTCTTCGGCACCGGCCGCCAGTCTAAGATCAGTGCCTTCGTCGACGGCCGCGTCGGCAGTGTCGATCTTTCCAGCTACGTCTCGGCGGACTTCCTTTCCGCAGGCGTTACGTCTAACTCCAACCAGACCAATAGCTACACGCTCCGGCTTCGCCAGTTCTGGGGCCAGGCAAAGTTTAAGAGCGGGTTGACTGCGTCGGCCGGCCAGATGTGGAGCCTGGTCACCGAAAACGGCAAGGGCATTTCCCTGGACGATGATCTCGGCAAAACCAACGACGCTCGCCCCAAGGTCATCGATCCGTCATACAGTGTAGGTTTTGTGTTCGCGCGCCAGTTTGGGCTTCGCCTGACCCAGAAGCTCGGTGATAAAGTAGCCGTCGCATTCGCCCTTGAGAATCCGCAGGCTACTCTCACCACGCACGGCAACGCGTCCAACTTCCTGGTCGGCGAAGCCGGAGCCAGCAACAGCTACAACACCACCGCCAACTATTCTTTCAACCCGTCTCCGGACATCGTCGCCAAGATTGCGTTTGATCCCGGTTTCGGACACTACGAGATCTTCGGTATCGCTGATCGCTTTACCGGTCGCGTATTTCCCTGCGCGGAGAACTATACGATTACAACCACCACTCCGCCGACGGTTGTGGTTTCCCCGGCCTGCCCGGCTGCTACCGACGCCGGCACTGCGGCGGCAGCATTCAACTCTTCCAAAGAGGGCGGCGGCATAGGCGCGAGCGCGCGCTTCGACATCGCCAAGCGCGTCGTGATCGGCGTCAAAGGTTTCGGAGGCAGCGGAGTCGGGCGCTACGGGCCGGGCGGCCTTCCCGACCTTTCTGTTAACGGCGATGGCTCGCTGCATCTCGTCAAGAATCTTATGGGCTTGACCACGCTCGAGATTCACCTAACCAAGAAGCTCGATTTCGTCGGGTACGGCGGTGTTGAGTACGCCAGCCGTACGGCCAGCTTCGATCCGTTGGGCAAGGCCGGCGCGGGCGCCGTGGTCGGTTATGGCGCTCCTGCATTCAACAACTCTGGTTGCTTCACCGAGAGTGTACCCGGCTCGGGTGGATTCGCTCCGGGCACTCTCGCCAACTGCACCGCCGATACACGCGCGCTCATCGAGGGAACCTCCGGGTTCTGGTACAAGTTTCACAGCGGCCCGAAAGGCAGTTTCCGATTCGGAGCGGACTACGCCTATCTCACACGCAATGCCTGGTCCGGTGTAGGCGGACAACCGCACGGAGTCGATAACATGATCTTCACGTCGTTCCGCTACTACTTGCCGTAAG
>Ga0116217_10001931_pt1 | contig 19516 bp, 14 predicted proteins | sample Sb_taG_6_FD_89697 | JGI IMG/M metagenome (GOLD analysis project Ga0116217, IMG submission 89697) | Peat soil microbial communities from Weissenstadt, Germany - Sb_50d_4_PS metaG | ecosystem: Environmental > Terrestrial > Soil > Wetlands > Peat | place: Germany: Weissenstadt | collected 2010-09-21 | reverse complement strand
CGCTTCTAAGATTGAAATTGCCGCTTAGTCCCGTTCCCGGTGCTCTGCCCGGGACTTTCCGGTTTTAGGTTTAGGTGCAGGCGCAGATTCAGCTTCGTCTGATGCTAAGCAGGCTTTGAGGGTTGGCTGCTCATTGGGGGGCCCCAAACCGTCTAGGGGGAATTTTGAGTAGAGTTCTGAATTGTGGACCTCCAAAGCAGCCACAATGAGCGCTGCATTTTTCGGCGCGTTCCAGCCCAGGCACCTACAAATCACGCGCGGCGGACGGCGCTTGCCGTCAAGGACGAGCCATTCACCGCTTTCTTCACCCCTCACCTCAAAGTATCGTCGCTGTTCCATGCTGCTAGTAACGCCCGACGCGGGCTATTGGTCCGCTCGGGCGCATTTTTTCATAATGCGCAACGACCGATCTTCACCAGTTGGCGAATTTTCGATGGCGATTTTGTCGGCTAGGTTCAAGTGAACACCCATACGCCGGTAGCAGGGATCAAATAAAGAAGAAAAATAAAAAACTCCTGCCTGAACGTGCGTAGACCACCCTCCAAACTCTAATCCGACGAACCGAAAGCTCCCCGAAGCCGGGACTTCAGGGAGTCAACTGTCGGTGGTTGCGGGGACCCGCAACCGCCTTGATTTGCAGCTTCGCCTCCTGACGACTGTTGCCATAGCGTGAACCCCCGCTAATGCGCACAGATGGAGCTCGGAATGTCCGTGCGGCCGCTCGCTACCAGATCAATTTCGTAACGAACTTATAGAAATCCTGAAACTGTCAAGCACGAAACGCGAACACTTAGGAACACCGCGCCTCACCTCGGGGAGTCCCCCCTAACCTTCACCCTGCCGCAGATTTTTGCAGCGAGAGATATTCCGGGAGGCAGCGCCTCCGCTTGGCAGGCCGAGCCGAGCAGGACCCTGCAAATTGCAGATGGTGGGGGAATTTAGGCCGTCGCAGGCGGCGTGAGGTGCCGCTTGGTGGGTTGATCGGGCGATGCCAAGCGGCGCGACAACGCGGGGGAGCAAAAGCTCACGGTTGAACGCTTAGCTGTGATCGCTCGCCGCACCACGCACCCGGATGAGCGCAGGGTTTGCCGCTTTGATCTGCATCAAAACGACATAGGCCAGTAACTTACGCCAGTTATCTGATCGGGAACGAGTTTAATGCATCTCTTCTGGAAAGGTTCCGACGGCCCCACTGCCGACCCCTGATACTGCAGACCTCTCAGCAACCAGTGACATTTCGCCCGAATGTTGTCAAAGACACCCATGCATGTTGTGAAAGACACACTTGGCTAAAAACAGTCGTGTCCGACCATCGTTCCCACCTAGCCACCTACTCAATAGGCTATGGATCTTCGGGCTGGGGGCGTTCGGGTTATGTATGGTCTACCCGCAAAGCCGTTGTGCTTAATCGTCGCGGCATTGTCGCTGCTCATCCGCCGCACTCGCGCAAGTCCAGATCAATCAGAATTTTGTCCCGCAAGGGCCGTCACCAATCGTCACCGATCAGAATTTTCTGCTACCAGCCGTCCCCCCTTATGCGACGGCATCCGGCGCCGTGCAGGCGATCCTGCTCGACCCGGAACTCGGTCCCAATACGATGTTCATCGGCTCAACTAGCGGGGGCATCTGGGAGACGACCAACGGCGGCACGACCTGGACGCCGCTCGACCACATCCAATGCTTTTCGGTGTCCTCGCAGTGCCAGTCCTCGCTGTCTATTGCCAGCCTGGCGCTCGACCCTACCGATCGAACGGGTCATTTTCGTCGCTTGAGCCAGTGACGAAAACTGTCGGCATCCGTAGGCCGCTCGTGATGCTGGAATGCCTGCGACTGTATTCGGTTCCAGCGCACCGGCTGAGCGTTACGGCAACGCCCAGGACAAGCGCGGCGCGCAGCGGGCCAGCGTTGGCTACGCCATTGATCTGATTGGCTAAGCGCAGCCGACTTAAAATTCACCCAACTTGCGCTTCGGCGCCATGGTGATGATGCTGACCTAAGCGGTCGTGCCTAAGCTCTTGGCGATATCAGCGAGAGTCGCCTTCTCGGCGTCACTGACGCGCTGGCCGCCAAAACCAAGGAAAGCGCCCTCTACCGATGCCGCCGCTACTTTCTGGCTAATAGTGCATAGCCAGGCTTTGAAGGCGGCCGCGTCGCCGGGCGCCTTGGCATCGAGGATGGTCGACACCTTCTTCAGGCCAGTGAGCGAGCGCTCAACGCATTCAGCCGGGTGGGCGCCGGCAAAGCGCTCCCGAAGCGCTTGTTGAATGTCGGACCTTCCCTGCGACGTTTCAAACTCGGCGACGGCAGCCAGGATCAATTCGTTGGAGTTGGCGTCAAACTTCGCCGCCTTCAGCGCCGAACTGCTCGCAAACCCCTCTTTAAGCGTGCCCCACAAGCCGCTTGGGTCAGCCGCCGAAACGGCGATCCCCGACAGCATCACGCTTTCCACGACCTGAATCCATTCCTCCGGCGTGAAATTCTGCTTGTTCCCCATAGCGACCTCCCATTTTTACCAACGGCGGAGTGCAAGGACCCGTCTCAACGCCTGATGAAGGCGCGCGTTTGCGCAGATCGGACTAGCAGCGCGGGGCCTAGCCAAGAGATGTAAGGACAAAGCAGTCTGCACGGTGGCGCATCAAGGCAGAGGAGGCGATGAATGCCTGTCCGACCGTCTCTTACGCGTTATCGACGCAAAGAGAACGGCAAGCAAAGAAGCAAACGCCCAAACTCTCGCCTTGATATGCGACAAGTACGATGACTTCTGAGCCTCTTCACTCATTGTTTTGCGGCTCCGGTTCGCTGCCTCAACATCGTCTCAAACGGCGGAGGAAGGCGCAGTCTAGACCGGTTCGCGTGCCAAAGGAATACAGCCGAGGCCAATCGTCCAGCGGTGGGCGGGGCCCAGCGGAACGCGCCCGCCACCGTATCAAAATAAGATAATCCTTCTATTGTCAGGCTAAATGCGGAAACGGAAATATCGCTTCACCCCTTTGGGCGTGCTCACATCTCTAGCTCATTGATCATCCAATCGGCGCGACGCAACCGTCCACTCAGCTCGCGACCCAAGTTCGCGAGCAGCTTTATGGCGATCGCGGGAGCCTCCCTGGAGAGCGCCGCAAATTGCGCTTGGCTCAATGCGTAGGAGACGAAATCGTCGTCGGCGATGATCGATGCGGACCGCGGACCCGCATCGAGGATAGCGAGCTCGCCAAACACGGTCCCGGGCGCGAAGGTCACGAGCCGGATATCGCGGCCAGTGGGCTGATGGATGTAGGCGCTGGCCGTTCCTCTGGTGACAATAAACAGATCGGTGCCGCTATCGCCCTGGCGGAAAATCACCCCGCCCTTTGGATGCGCGACACGGGTGAGGCGCGCCTTCAACGCAGCTATTTCGTCAGGATCGAAGTTATACAGGATGCCACTTTGGTCGAGAGGCATTTCCTCCGCGGGCAGAGGCTCATCCAGCACATCGCGCAGCAGGTTATCTTCTGCCCATTCGATCGCCCGATCCACGTCTTCGAAGATCTGGTTGGTGGGGATCTTTTCCAAAACGCCGAAATCTTTCAGTCGCGATATGCTTTCGCTGCGGTTGGCGAGCACCAGACCCAAGTGACAGCCTTTGCGAACAAGGTCGGTTTGTATGTCCAGCAAGATACGAGCCCCGGTACTGTCGATCTCGCTTATGCGGCGCAGATCGAGAATCAGTGAGCGAGTTTCCTGTCGAGTTGCAGAGGCAATCTCGTCTATGAGGCGTTCGCCGGTGCCGAAAAACAGTGCGCCTTGCAGCTCCACAACCAGGATGCAGTGTCCATTCTGTTCCAATGCGCTTGTTTCTCTGGCATCGCGCGATCTTCGCGAGCTTATGACATGACAACGATAGGTACGGCGAACGATGGAGCGGCTCATGCGCACGACGAACAGCATCACGGCGATAGCGGTGCCGAGAAAAACGGCGAGGACGATGTTCACGGTGATAGACAGCACTGCGACCAGCACGACCACCAGCAGGTCGAGCATGAGAGATCGCTGCTGTCCCCCTGTACTTGTCTTGATGCGTTGAATGAGTTTGGTCGTCCATGGGTCGAAATGCTGGATGGCGACCACCATGATCACTGCGGATAGCACGACCCGCGGCAAGTGCGCCAAGACCGGGAAAAGCACGGTGAAGGCAAGCAGGATTGTGGCCGCGTTTACGAGGACCGAAAGCGCAGTCCGGCCGCCGAATGCCCGATTGGCGAGGCTCGGGCCGATGTTGATCCCGCTGGTAATGCCGCCAAACCAGGCGGCCGTGAAATTGCCCAGGCCCAGCCGGACCAAAAGCCGGTCAGCATCCACCCTGGCGTCACCGGGTTGGCTCACCAGCTTTGCGCAAAGCAGCGCATCGATAGAGGCGATGATGGCGAGAGCCAATCCGCCTCCTACCACGGTCGGCCAAAGTGCAAGAAGCGTCGTGGTGTGTGCCAGATCGCCAAAATTTTTCCAAGGCGTGGCGCTGAGCATATTGTCGGTGACATTGCCGATGATCGGCCCGAGATGATCGCCCAATCCAAGAGCACGGAGAACATAGTAGACGGCCGTTCCTATAGCGAGGCCGAGGACGAGCGGCGGAATTCTGGAACTGATTCTGCGGGCGTTCCACATCGCCGCAAAGGTGAGCGCGGCAACGAAAACGCTGAGTGGCTTGATCGCATCGGGATGAGACAGCACGAAGGTGAATGGCTTCGCCTCATCGAAGCCGCTCACGTTGGCCAACTGCACGAGAAATAGGAGCGCGGCCGCCGTGTTCTGGAAGCCGGCGAAGACCGGGTGAGGCGCAAACCTGATCACGGTGCCGACTTTGACGAGGCCGAAGAGTGCTTGGAAGATTCCCCCGAGGAGAACCGTAGAGAAGAAGACCAGCAGGATGGAGGCGATGCCAGCGGTGTTCAGCACAGCCATTTCGGAGTGGACCAGGCCGTAGAGAAGCGCCCCGAGGAAAAACGTGCTGTTGATCCGCGGCGCGTAAACCGTCGGCGTTCGATCGCCGAGAAGGACGCTGACAATGGCTACGGAAAATGCAGTGCAAAGGCCGGCCAGTGCGCCGTAGGCAAAATATTTGTCGCCCAGGGATACAAAGGCGAACATTCCGTATCCCATCGCTAAAGGAATTGCGACGGCGGCGGAGACCAACCCGCCGATGACATCATTGCGGACGTTTAAGCCCCAGGGATGCGGCATTGATCGTCCCATCGGCACGGTGTCGCGCCGACCGGTTCAAGACTTGAGGCGCAATAGAATGCCTTCGAGAATGCGGATCGCATCCTCTTTGTCGCGCTTTTGCAGGTTGAGGTGGAATTTGAACCCCTCCAGCTCCTCGCGGATCACGGTTCCTTCCTCGGCGAGGTCGTCGTAGAGCCCCTGCACCTTGTAGCAGCGGATCGGCTCGGCGAAGCCCTTCACCTTGATCGGGGTCTGCTCCTCGGCGGCCACTTCATCCTTGACCAGCGAATAAGTCTCGTGACCCAAGAGAATGCCGTCGATGTCGGAATGGGACTGCAGCCGCGCCGTCAGGTTCACCGCGTTGCCGATGATGGTGTAGTCCATGCGGTCATTGCTGCCGAAATTGCCAACGGTGACGTAACCGGTATTGATGCCGATCCTGAGCCTGAACGGCTTCTCGGCGCCAAGCTCCTGCCATTCCGAGCGCAGTTCCCGCATCCGCCCCAGCATGGCGATGGCCATGCGCACGCAGGCGCGGGCATCCTCCTTCAGCCCTCTCGATTCGGGGTCGCCGAAGAACGCCATGATCGCGTCGCCGATATATTTGTCGATGGTGGCGCCATATTTGAGCGCGATAGTCGACATCTCGGTCAGATAGCGGTTGATCAGGTTGGTGAGGTCCTCCGACTCGAGCTTGTCGGTGGTCTCGGTGAAATTGACCACGTCGGAGAAGAAGATGGTTAGCTTCTTGCGGGAGGACGCGATTTCGACGCCTTGCGCGCCGGTGAAGATCGAGTTGTAGATTTGCGGCGAGAGATATTTCGACAGCTTGGTGGAAAGAGACTCAAGCTCCCGGTTCTTCTGGGCGATGACCTCGGCGGCGGCGTTCAATTGCCGCTCGTTGTGATCGCTAAGGCGCATCAGCCTGCGCGCGGTGCGGAACAGCTTCTGGTAGCTCTTGAGCAGCTGCTCGAAGCTTTTCTGCTCGTCTGGACTGTCAAAGACTCCATCGGCAAGCAAGCGCTCAGCTGCCGCGATCACTCCCTCTTCAGCGACAAAGAGATCATCGCTAGACATCACTTAGCCATCTTCTCGAGATGGAATTTGGCGTTGGCCAAATCCTCGCCAAATTCCTCGCCGAGCTCCTGCATGGTGTCGTCTTCCCGATCGTAATACCAGAAAACCTCGACCGAGGCCCCATTTGCCGCCGCGGCATCGAGCTTATCCATCAACATCATGATGGCCTTGGCGCTGCTCGAATTGAGGTAGATGAGCTCGATGTCGAAGCGGCAACTGCCCTTGCCGAGCTTAGCCAGATAGGTATCGAGCGCCTCAAAGACCGGTTTGTAAAACTCCGTCACGTCCTCGGGGTATGACTCTCCCGTGAGCTTCAAGTGATTTTCCGCGAAGTCGAACGTGACCGCTGGTGTGCGGGCGGTGGCGGGGATTTCGAATTTCCACATCATTCGTCAGTCCTCACACGCTCGCCTTGAGGGTGAAGAATGCGTAGCAGTCGTCGACATCGGTAAAGTCGAACTCGATCGGTTTCGACGCGCGGCGCGCGATTTCCATGATGCCGAGGCCGGCACCCTTGCTGCCCTCCTCCGGCGCGGCTCGCAGCTGCTCCTTACGCAAGGCCCGAAGCTCCTCCTTGTTCATATCCCGGATCTTGATCAAGCGCCCGCGCAGCCGCTCCACGTCCTTGTGCGCCACGAGGTTACCCGCCTGGACGACGTATTCGTTGCCTTCCTGACCGATGGTGACGATCCCGTACCGGATTTCCAGCAACGGGCTGTCGGCTGCCGACGATTGGGCGGCGAGCTCGGCGGAATAGCGGATGATATTCTGCATCTGCTCGACGAACACAGCGAAAACGCTACGCAGTGTCTTGGTATCGGCGTCGTCGATGGTCAGCTTCTGCTTGATGGCCTCGCCGACCCCGCTCAGCACCGTTTCCGTCATGTAGCCGCTAAATGCAAAAATAATGCCTTGCCTTTGCAGCGTGGCGCGGAGGTCGAAGAGGTCGCGTCCGTCCATGTCGTTGCGTCCCTTAACGTCCGAGCGGCACAAAGCCCAGGATGGTGAGGTCGTCGCGCCTGATCTGCTGGCCCTGATACCTGGCCAGCTCCTTGCGTACCGCCGCGGCCTGTATCTGCATCGGATGTCCTTGATACTTCTTTAGCAGCTGCTGGAAACGGCTCTTGCCGAAGGACCGGCCGCGTGGGCCGCCGATCTGATCGATTAGGCCGTCGGTGGTCATGTAGAAGGAGTCCCCGGCGCGATAGGGCAAGGTGATGTCGGTAAAGCTCGTCTCCTTCGGATAGCGGCGATAGCCCACGCCTTTGCGGTCGCCCTTGATCTCGGTGACGCCCCTCTCATTCGACCGCCACAGCGAGAAGCGCGCGCCGGCAAAGGTCATCTTCTTACGATCGGGATTGATGAAGCAGACTCCGGCTTCGAGCCCGTCATCGGTCTCTCCGGTCTTCTGATCCTGGCCGAGCAGGCTTTGCACGCCGCGATGCAGTCCGGCGAGAACCTCGCTCGGATTCTCGCTTGGCGCCAATTGTAGCATGCGGTCGAGCATGCCCCAGGCGACGAGCGTCATGAACGCCCCGGGAACGCCGTGTCCGGTGCAATCGCCGACGATGACGGCGTGTCCGTCGCGGATCGGCTGGAACCAGAAGAAGTCGCCGCCGACGATGTCGCGCGGCTCCCAGATCAGGAAATGATCGTGGCTCACGGCGGCGAGCTCGCGCAGCTGTGGCAGGATCGCGGCTTGGATACGCCGCGCATAGCGCAAGCTTTGCAAGATGAGCTGGTTGGCGGCGGCGGCGCGCTGTTCGCTGTCTTTGAGCTCGGTCAGATCGCTATAGACGGCGACCCTGCCGGCATTCTCAGTGCGCCGCTCACTGACCTGAATCCAGCTTCCATTGGCGCGATGCTCCAACACCGGCTCGCCAGGATTGCGGTGCTGCGCCAGGCGCTCCTCGATCCATGCCTCTGGGCGGCTTCTCGCATCTTGAATGAGTCCGCTCTCCACCACGGTGCGCAGGATCTCCTCGTAGGTCATGCCTGGCTTTGGCGGACCCTCGCCGTGATCGAACAGCTCCTTGTATTTGTAGTTGCCGAGGACGAGACGGTCTTGCGCGTCGTACAGGGAAAATCCTTCCGAGATCGATTCGATGGCGTCGGTCAGGCGCTGCTCGCTTGCTTGCAGGGCGGCTTGCTCGGCCGTCTTGCGCGCGGTGACCTCGCTCCAGGAGCCAACCACTTCCATCGGCTGGCCGTGATGATCGCGGATCAGATGCTGCTCATCGCTCACCCAGCAATAAGTGCCGTCCTTCTTGCGGAAGCGATATTCGGCGATGTGGCTGCCGTGCTCGAACAGCTTGACTTGCTCAGCCTCCACCGCGGCAAGGTCCTCCGGATGGACGCGGGCGCGCCAAAAGTCGGCATTCTTCAGGTACTCGTCGGGGCAATAGCCGAGAACGCGCTTGAGGTTCTCGCTGATGAAGGTCGGGGCAAAGTCCCCGGTCGCGGCGAAGCTGTAGACCACGGCCGGGGCGCTTTCGAGCAGAAGCGCGATACGCGCTTTCAGGGCATCCTCGGCCTGCTCAGCCGCCTTGCGCTGGGTGACGTCGCTCCACGAGCCAACGATCTCGAGCGGCTCTCCCTTCTCATCGCGGATCAGATGCTGCTCGTCGCTGAGCCAGCGGTAGGTTCCGTCGATATTGCAGAAGCGATATTCGGCCGAATGGCGATCCTGCTCGAACACTTTGACCTGATCGGCTTCCACTTGCGGAAGATCGTCAGGATGGACGCGCGCGCGCCAGAAGTCGGCGTTCTTGAGATATTTGTCGGGGCAGTAGCCGAGCAGACGCTTGATGTTCTCGCTGACGAAGGTCGGCGCATAGTCGCCGCTCGCCTTGAAGCTGTAGATAACCGCCGGCGCGGTTTCGAGCAGCAGGGCGAGCCGAGCCTGCAAGGCATCCTCGGCTTCCTCCGCCTTCTTGCGCGCGGTAATGTCGCTCCAGGAGCCGACGATCTCAAGCGGCTCGCCCTTGTCGTTGCGGATCACATGCTGCTCGTCGCTGACCCAGCGGTAGGCGCCGTCCTTATGGCGGAAGCGGTATTCGGTGGTGTGCTGGCCGTTTTCGAAGAGTTTGGTTTGCTCGGCTTCGATAGTGGCGAGATCGTTGGGGTGCACCCGCTCCCGCCAGAAGTCCGCGTTCCTCAAATATTCATCGGGGCTGTAGCCGAGAAGTCGCTCGATATTGCCGCTGACGAAGATCGGCGCGAAGTCGTCCTTCGCCTTGAAGCTGTAGATCACCGCCGGTGAAGCGTCGAGCAGCCGGGTCAGCCGTTCCTGCATCGATGCCTGGAGATCGACAAGACGCCGGCGGGCCCCCTCCTCGCGCTCGCCGGTCGCCTGGTTCAGCACCGTTTCAATGACATCGGCCACCGCAGCGGTATCGACCTTGCCTTTGGAGGCCCGCAACAGTTCTGCGAGCGCGGCCGCGGCCGCATCGGCACATTCTCTCAGAGTGGTCATGAGCCCAACCATCTCACTTCAGATCGCCAGCGGGTCCATTTATCAAAGAAGAGGGTTCGAGGAAACGCAGGTCCTCACTGGCACTCCTGGCCCCTCTTCACATCGATTATGACACTTAGCGGGGAATTGTGGAGGGAGCGGCGCCCGAAAGCCACCGCGCGAGCTCTCTACTCCGCTGCGATCTTCCTCATTTCAAGGATCGGTAGAGTGCCATCGGCTTAGCAGCCTTTAGGTTGGCAAGCGCTTCCTCGAGTGTTCTCGCGGTCCTCCAGGTTATCGATGCTTTTGTTAGCCTCTTGAGTACCGAAATCATGGCGATCGTGGGCGACACGGTCACCGATGGCGACAAGGCGATGGGGCAATGGCCAGCGCCTGATGATTTGCCAATAGTCGCGCCAGATCGCCTCCATCCCACTTGCCCTCCACCGCATTCTGGATCATGGGCAAGATGCTTACATTTGGCTTCGCTTCTCGCATGAAGCTTAGTGCCCGGTCATCCATCTCAACCTTAAGCTCGGAGTTGTGGCTTGGGGTTTCTTATGCGGGCCAATTCGCCAATGACCTGCAGGATAACGCCGTCAAGGGCCTGTCCTTTCCGAAAATTCCATCCGGCGTGGATTCGCATCATAAGGCAGAATCATCGCATCCTTATTAGTGATGTTTGTGATTCTGCACACGCTCGGAGGGTTCGTCACCGACCTATTCAAATCGCGGTGCCGGCTTGAGGCTGAGAATTTGCTTCTCCGCCATCAGTTGACCATCGCTTTGCGGGCATCACCTCGGCTCCGACTGCTTGGCAGTGATCGCGCGCTGCTCCTATGGATGACGCGGCTTTGGCCGAGCCTTCTTGATGCGGTGCGGGTGGTTCAGCCGGAGACCGTCCTGCGTTGGCACCGCGCTGGTTTCAAAATGCTTTGGCGTTGGAAATCGTGCCATAAGGCAGGGCGGCCTAAGATTGATCATGGCCTGCGAACTCTGATCCGGCGGATGAGTAGGGAAAATCCGCTGTGGGGCGCATCCCGGATTCATGGCGAGCTCTTGATGCTTGGCTTTGAGGTGGCCCAGTCGACGGTCTCCAAATACATGGTGCGGAGTGGGATGCCGCCATCGCAAAACTGGAAGACATTTCTTCGAAATCACGCGCAGGCGATCGCCGCTATTGATCTATGTGTAGTTCCAACGCTGACCTTTGATCTCTTGTTTGCGTTCCTGGTTCTGGGGCACGGCCGGCGACAGCTACTGTGGTTCGAGGTAACGCGGCATCCGACAGCCGAGTGGCTGGCTCGGCAAATCAACGAGGCGTTTCCCTGGACCTCGGCGCCAGCCTACCTGGTGCGCGACAACGACCGCGCCTACGGACACGTCTTCACGTCCCGGGTGAGGGCGATGGGTATCCGCGACCGCCCGATCTCTCCGGGATCGCCATGGCAAAATGGGATTGCGGAGCGTCTCATCGGCACATTGCGTCGCGAGTGCCTGGATCAAGTGGTGATCTTCAGCGAGATGCACCTCCGGCGAATTCTTTCCGCTTATGCGGCGTATTACAATCAAGCGCGCACGCACATGGCATTACAGAAAGATCCACCCTTGCATCGAGCAGTCCAACGCTCTGGCGCCATCTTCGCCATTCCGACCCTGGCTGGACTGCACCACCAATACGTCCGGATATGATTTTCGGAAAGGACAGGTACAAAACCTTAATAAAAACAATGAATCTGATCCCAGGGGTTAGCCACTGCAAGCCCCTGAAAAACAATGATTTCGCCTTAACTCTCACTTAACCTGGTCCAAGAATCCGGAGGCTACCATCAGTGCGTCGGCATAAACTGCCTCATACTGGTCAATTATGGTGTCGGCACGATACTTCTTGGCCGTTCTTATGGCGGCCTTGCCAAGAGTGCGATGCCGGACGGAGTCAGTCAGGATCGCTCGCATCGCCTCGATGGCCATCCCCGGATCCTCCGGCGAAAACAGCAAGCCATCGATCCCGTCCGTAATCAGCTCGGGCAACCCACCGACGCGCGGCGCGAGCACTGGAATGCCGCTGGCCATTGCCTCAAGGGCGACGAGGCAAAAACTCTCCATTTGGCTGCTCACTATCAAGAGGTCCGACTGTTCCAGAATTGCCGGTACGTCGAGTGTAAGTCCGAAATAGCGCACATCATCGCTGAACGGTGTCGAGGCCAGGCGTTGCCGCACGGCTCCCATCATTGGGCCATCGCCGACCATCCATAGCTCGGCAGGCATGTGTTTTCTCAGGCCAACGAAGATATCCGCCGCCAGGAGCGGATTCTTGATAGGCCGGAAGTTGGAGACGTGGACTACACGACGCACCTTATCCCGCGTCATGTGCCCAGGAGCCGCCCTGGGCAGCAACCGGAATGCGGACACGTCGATGAAATTTCTGACGACTCGCGGCGGCTGGTCCAGACCGAAAGCCAGAACGGCCAGTTCGGCATGGTGGGACGATACTGCGGTCAACTGATTCGTCTTGCAGACCGCTTCGAGGAGACCGGGCGGCGGCCCCGTTTCCAACGCGCAGGTGACATCCGTCCCGTGCAAAGTACCGACGACCGGTAGGATATTTGAACCGATGCTGTCCGCGACGGACAGCGCGAGTCGAGCAAACGGGATACCGTAATGGTAATGCAAGATCTGCAGTCCGCGACTGACGCAGGCGTTTCGCACCATTGCGAGGTATGCCTCATGCTGGAACTCGCTCCAATGGGTGTAGAGAGAGGCTGGATGGCGATTGACCGGCTCATCAAGAACAGAATGTTGACTGACGCCCATCAACTCGATCTCGGTAACCATTCTCGGTCGGTTCAGAGTGAAGAGGTGTACCTCGTGCCCGCGCCGGGCCAAACGACCGGCGAGCTGCGCACCGATACGCGCACTGCCGCCCCAGGAATCATGGCACATGATGCCGATTCGCAGGGTCGCGGTGCTAGTATCACTGGCTGACATCGATATTGGTGTCGTTAAGGCATTTTCCGTTTAGGTTGACTACAACCTGAATTTGCAGATATGCGGCACCTTCAGCGCGAGAAAGCTCATGAAGACAAACGGCGATGGTTCTGTAAAGGCGCTCGATGGAGTAGACGGCCCTTGAGCTTATAGGCGGAGATCTTGCGCAGGACGGCTTTGAGCTTGGCGAACACTTGCTCGATGGGATTGAACTCCGGACTGTATGCCGGAAGATAGGCGAGCATTGCGCCGCGTCGTTCGATGGCTTCTTGAACCCCGGGCGACTTTGTGAACTGACACGTTGTCCATGAACACAATGTCTGCTCGTCTCAGCTTCGGAGCGAGAACTTGTTCGACTAGGCTCCGAACGTCTCTCCATTCATGGCGCCGTCGAGGACGAATGGTGCAGTCACACGGTCGTGACGCAACGCCGCGATGAACGTCGTGGTCTTCTAGCTGCCGTGCAGCACCTTCTGGACCAACCGCTTGTCCCGTGGGGCACGGCCGTACAGGCGGGTAATATTGCTGGCAACGCTGGTTTCATCGATGAGGGCCTCACGCTCGGCGGCGACGTCCGGCCGATCCTGCTCGGCGGCGTGCAGGCTTTTTTTTTAAAGGTCAGCTTCAGATGCCGCAGAAATCGAAAAATCGACGACTGGCCGACCGTTACCTTTTCCTTGGCCAACTGAGCCTGCAGTTCCGCCAGGGTGATATCCAGCTGCGCCGCCACCAACTGCCGGACCCGCGCCTCATGCGCCGCCAGCGCGTACCCCTTGTATCCGCCGAATTTCGCCGCACTGATACTGCCCGTTTCGCAATAAAGCCGCAAAAAGCGCCCCACCGTACTCAGGCGCAAGCCATATCGTTCGGCGGCTTCCTCCCGGGTCGCCCCTTCCGCAATCGCCTCCACAACACGCATACGCAAGTCCTCCGAGTACGGCTTCGGCATGCATGCTGGCCCCCTCCCAGTGGCCAGCTTGAATCAGATTCGCGCAACCAAGGGAATCCCCCGATTCAACCTTTTCGGAGAACGCTTTAATCGCACGCACTGCCGCCCTAGGGAACGTCTGCAGAAGCAGCGATTGTGGCTTGATATTGCGTCATTGGCGCCTCGCTTGGCTGGCAGATATAGGGAACAAGATAAGGCGTGTTCGCAGGCACGGCGATGGGCGGGGCTTCAGAAATTTTCCCGAGCCGCCGCGGCCAGAATCAGCTTATCCGGCGTCAGGTCGGAAATGGCACCTCGGAGCTGGGTGTTCTCAAGCTCTAATTCCTCGAGCCGCTTGACCCGCTCAGTCCTCAGCCCGCCGTGCTCGACACGCCGGCGAAAATGCGTCTTCTCCGTGACCACGAACGTCTTCACCACCTCGGCGAACGATTTGCCGTATCCCGTCAGAACCTCGACCTGACGAAGCTCAGTCACGATCTCTTCCGGCCTGCGCCGCTTTATGGCTTCGCCTGAGTCAGCCGCTTAACCAGGATTTCAAGTAGCGATATGGCCATCAGCGAATTTGCTTTGAGCAAATCCTTGAACTGATCACCACGAATGATCAGAAGCTCTACATCGCCTCTCGCCACCAGGGTAGCCGTGCGCGGCACGTTGCCGATGACCGCCATTTCGCCCGCGCAACCGCCTCGTCCTAGGGAAGCCACAATCTTCTTCAGTCCACCGTCAGTCTTGATAACGTCCACGACGCCATTGTACACAAGGTACAACTCCGTGCCGACATCATCTTCTTGGCAAATGACTGTGCCATCCGCGTACCAGGACTCTGTCATAAGCCGCGCCGCTGCAATCAACTGCTCTTCTTCGCAGGCCGCAAACAAATCAAGTTGCTTGAGGAACTCGGCGCGCTCATGCAAGCGCGCGCTGGGCAGCGCCAGCAGGTTGGCAAACAGGCGGAACGCTCCCGCCACACCGGCTGGCAACTGACGAAAGAAGGAATAAGCGACATAGATGAAATGGCCGCGCCCATATTGGCAAGTCAACAACCCCCCGCCTTTCGCTTCCTCTCCGGAATCCGCGCACTTCGCTAATGATCGGTAGCGCTTGTCCCAATCGCCGAAGAAGTACATGCCACGGTCGTGCACCCAGCCATCGAAATCGGACTCCGCGATCTTGTTGGGAAAGCGGAATACGGGATGGTTCGGGTCGCTAATGGTGACCTTGGCGGTCTCATCGGTGACACGATCGTGTGGCTGGTTGTAACGAAATGGGAATGGAGCGAACTCGCCATTTTGGTAACCATAGCCTTGGTACTGCACGATCAAGGTTCCGCTGGAGTGTACGTAATTAAGAAGGCGCTTAGCATTATTTCTGAGCTCCTCGCGAAGTAGATAGGCGTTCGGCCCCACGACGATGACGTCGTGCACCTGCAAGTTACTATGGGCCAGGTCACCATCCGAGAGTTCCGAGAAGCTGACGCCGAAGCGACGCAAAGTTTCTCGAATTTCATCCTTCACCCCGCTGACGTATGCACAGCTTTGAGCGCTGGCCCAGGCGGTACGGATGACCGAAACCTTGATTTCAGCGGGCGCAATGATGTTAGCCTCTTTGCTGCAGTTTGAAGCCGTTGGTGGACCCGGCAGGCCAAGCGCACCCATACGCACCGGTGTTACCGTGTATGAGAAATCTTGATCGTCTATCCGACAATTACAGCGTAGGATGTAAAGTCCCTCGAGAATATCAGCTGGCAATTCGACCTCGAACCGACCGTTAACGCTGTCTCCCAGTTTCGATAGCGCGATCGCGATGCATTCCGGCTGAACGATCCAGCCCGCAGGGCCGTCGAGCCGAAGGTTTCCAACGATTGGCTTCTCAGTGTTGTTGATTGCCGCAACGTGCACTTCAATTGTCTGTTTTTTTTGAGAAACAGGCCGAAATTCCTGAATCAATTGGGGCTGTAGCGCGATCGGTGGCACCACGGCTACGGGAAACTCGCGGTAGCCGCCGGGGAACGCTTGGCGCACGACCACCGGGCGTCGCAAGGTCAATGCCGTGCCGTCGACGGTGACCCGGCAGTTGGCCCGCAATTCAGGTTCGCTGAATGGCCGTCCCGCTGTCGCGTCGTCGGGCCAGGTGTAGACGAAACCGTTACGAGCTGACCGCAACCAGTAGGGACAAGTGAACGCGTCCGTGGGTTTAGCCGTGACTTGGCAGTCCAGCATAAGCTCTGTTAATGCAGCGGCCGCTCTCGATTTTTCCACGTGCCAGCCTGTCGGCACGTCGAGATCAAAGTTGAGCTCATCGATTGCGGCACCGCGGTGATTCCACAGTCGAACCTGAACAGAAATACGCGAATCCGGAGTTATCCGGCTCTTGTTGCTTAGGCCTTCGAGTTCCAGCCCAAGGCATTGGGCGGCGACATCCTCGAAGTCTCGACAGCGTTCATCGAGGGACAGTAGAACCGCCTGACGATACATTGACTCGGTGTCCGATCCGCGCTCGGAACGAATAGCCTCGCGCAGTAGGGTCAGCCCTTGCATCAAACTGAAGCCTGCGGCTCGAGGATCGGCTGCTCCTAGTGCGCCGAGCGCCTCATCAACCGCTCTAACGACCATTCTCAACTGGTCCTTGAGTGCCGCGCCGCTTCCGGGCAGGCGTTCGGCGAGGCCAGCAAGGGTCGGGTCGAAGCCGTCGAAGAACTCGCATTCGCGTTTTGGAACCGGAACATGACTTTTGTGCAGCGTGAAGTAGTAATAGAAATCGCCGGAAGCCGGAGCCATCCCGTGCGCCTGAGTCTTATGGTTGTTGTACGCAAGCCACGCCATCTTCTGATAGGTCATCCCTGAAATCGGGTCGTACTCGCCGGTATTGATTCGCAAGGCGCCATTACGCTCCAACTCGGGGTTCAGTCGACCGAACAGGTTCAGTGCAGCCCCCGCGCTGTAATCGCCACCCGTATTGTCGGTGGACAGATAGAACTTCGCGGGTTGCCACGGAGGAAGCCCTAGCGACGTCAATTCGGGGAACCTATCTGGCTTGGCGTCCGCATCGAAGGCGTCATATAGCGCCTCACCCACGGCTTGATGATGGCCGTGAAGGTCGCTGAGCGCACCCAGCCAGCGGCCAACCACAATCATCGGCTTGGCCTGGCGAATGGCGCGCACCATTTCGCGCACCATTGTCTCGCGTCCCCATTTCGAGAACGCATCGATTGAGCGCTTGCAATAGCCGAAATCGAAAAACGGTCCAAAAAGCGCTTCGCCGCCGTCGTTGCTTCTAGCGGCCAGGGTTTCCCACGTCCGATAGATTCCGAGCGCCTCGCCGGTATAGGGCCCCACCCGGTCCTGCCCGCCTTCACCTCGCGTGGCTGACCAGTAAAACACGCGAACACAATATTTGTGTGAAAGATAAGATAGCAAACCGATGTCCTCGTCATCGGGGTGCGCTCCGCAATGAAGAACGGACGCCGCCATTCTCAAGCCCTTCACCCGGTAGGCCAGCCGATCCGTACTCAACGTATAGTCTTGCATCTCTCCTCCGAGTTGCTGTCCGCCAACGGCTCGCCCTACCTCGCCGCCGAGACCCGCAAGCTCGCCCGCAGCATCGGCTTTCTGCCCTGCACTACGCCGCTCGAGAGCCCGCAATCAAACGGCATGGCCGAAGCCTTCGTCAAAACCATCACATGGACCCGTCGGTAGCCATAGGCCGGCGTGCCGGCGATGATTCGTTTGATCTCGGCCAGCAAGTCCGTTTCCGGCTGCGGCCGCCGGCCGCGACGCGAGCACGATGCCTCCACCGCCACCGCGGCCAGGTTGGAGCGCGCCACCCCGAGCGTGTCGGCGACCGTCTTCATGGCGTATCTCCCCGACCGGATGAGGGTGCGCGCGACAGCCTTTTTTTGGCTGCGCCAGATCCAGCGCCTCGCGCAGGATCTCGTTCTCCACGGTCTTCTTGCCGAGCAGCCGCTGCAGCTCACGCACCTGCTGCTGCAAGGCCCGGTACTCGGAGGCCGCCACCACCTCGTCGCCGGCGCCGACCGCCGAGAGCGCGCCCTCGGCATAAAGCCGCCGCCAAGTGAACAGCTGGTTCGGCCGCGGTCCCGTGCTGCCGCGCCACCAGTGACACCGACATCCCCGGCGCGTAAGTCTCCTGGACCATCCGCGCATTCTCCTCCGCCGACCAGCGGCGCCGCCGCTGCACCGACGTGATCACCTCAAGCCGATCGATCTTCCCAGTCATGGACACAGGCATACTCCTGGTTCTTAGCCAAAGGGTACACCCTGTCCGGTGGTTTAGGGGGCCGCTTCAGGCCACCGCCTGATGTGCCGAGCGCTTCGGCCGGAAGCCGAAGCTGTGCTCGGAGAACGTCGGGTCCCATTGAGCTTGCAGCACCTGCATCACCGCCTGCTGGATGAAGCGGTCGAGTACGGTCGGAATCTCCAGCGGCCTTGTGCCGCCTGATGCCTTCGGTATCTCCACCCGCCGGCTCAAGACCTAAGTATTATCTACTCATCCTTCTTGCAAATAATTTCTTTGTAACGCTAATGGCTCGTAAAGGGGATCTGATAACAACCCGCTTACCATCAATCAGCGTCATTTCCCCGCAACTTGACAAAGTATGAACGCCGTCCGAATAAGGTGCGATCGGGCTAATCTCCCGAACCGCTTCCTCGACAAATTCTTCCGGGGTCAGCTTATTGACGCGGTTTAGCACGACCCGCGCGCCATAGGTCCTCGAACAGTCTTGGGTTGGACGATACAGGTGGCCTTCATGAGCAAAGGGTGTTCCGGCTGAGCGGGAAGAGCGCACATCGGTCTTAACAGGGTTGCCATCATGAGGCCGCCAGGGACCGAGTAAGTCGTCAGCATACCATATGAACAGGTTGTGGAGAGATCCTTGGTGGCGGTTAGCACACAGCAGCCACCAGCGTCCTTCGTGCCGGAACAATGTTGGGTCGACACCATCGAACTCGTCTACCAAGGTGGCAAGCTTTTGCCAGACCCTTGGTGGAGCGATGGCGCGATACAGGGAGATCCCATGCGATTGCCAGGACTCCGGGACACAGTACAGGACGTCATCATGGCGAAATATGTAGGGATAGGATAGGTGGGTCGGTAAGGTTATCGCGGACCCACTATCGTGTATTCGCAATGATCCCTGCTCTTTCATCAGCGAGAGCCACGAGATCGAGCCCTTGGCTCTGTCATAGTCGTACTCCTCGACCAGAACGCTGGTGGATGGCGTCGCGTTGTTCTCTCCGGTTGACGCGCAATGAAACGGATCGGCATAGTACCCGCCGCTGGGCGGCGACAGCAACCAATGGACGCGGGGGAAGAATTTCGGGTCGAGAAATTTCGTGATGGGAGCATCGACGACGCCAATGTTCCAATGATCCCGAAGACACAGTAGGCGCGCGAAACGACGGAACTGATTTCTCCAGAGCTTACCCATGAATCGGAGCATCTCCAAGTTACTGGGTGGGTAAAACATCGGTGCGTCTGTAGAGCTCGGTTCGGCCGCAAATGCAGAAACACGGCCCGCACGAATCTCGTGGCAGACTTGCGCCGGCCAAGCGGCGGATTCACCGTAGAGTTGCGAGATGTTCGCGACATAGGAGTGCCGGGCGGTCCTGAAATAGCCGCGGCGTAACACGATGCCCCCGTCAAGTCGGTCGGTCAGTCGCTGCAGTATGGCGCCGGTTACGGGGTCGTCGTGATAGATCTCCCAGAAGCCGGCTGGCGATCCGCGGTATTTTTTTTCGTCGTCATGATGGAATGACCAAACGCCATAGCGGGGGACTTCCAGGATTTCACCGCGAATGATGTTAAATCCAAAACGTAATATGAAATCG
>Ga0116217_10001922_pt1 | contig 19548 bp, 22 predicted proteins | sample Sb_taG_6_FD_89697 | JGI IMG/M metagenome (GOLD analysis project Ga0116217, IMG submission 89697) | Peat soil microbial communities from Weissenstadt, Germany - Sb_50d_4_PS metaG | ecosystem: Environmental > Terrestrial > Soil > Wetlands > Peat | place: Germany: Weissenstadt | collected 2010-09-21 | reverse complement strand
GTCGGTCGCGGCGCGCCAGCCGATCGGGCGGCTCGGCACCGAGCAGGAGATCGCCGACGTGATCGTGTTCCTGTGCTCGGAGCCGGCTTCGAACGTCGCCGGCGCGGCCTGGTCGGTCGACGGCGGCGCCGTGCCGATCATCATCTGAGAGACTGCCCCGCCGTGCCCGTGAACACCGACGCGATCGGCAAGACGTACCCGGTGACCATGTACGCGGTCGGCCGCGAGAAGGTCCGCGAGTACGCGCACGCGGTGGGCGAGACCAACCTGCTGTACCTCGACGTCGAAGCCGCCCGGGCCGCCGGGTACGCCGACGTCGTCGCCCCGCCGATGTTCGCGGTCGTCTACGCCGGGCGCTCGATCACGCCCGCGCTGTTCGACCCCGAGGTCGGGATCGACTTCGCGAGGATGCTGCACGGCGGTCAGGAGTTCCGCTGGGGCCCGGTCGTCGTCGCCGGCGACGAGATCGCCACGACCACGTCCGTCAAGGACATCAGCGAGCGGGGCGGAATGAACTTCTTCGTGTTCGAAACCGATTCGCGCAACCAGCGAGGCGAGACCGTGTGCACCGGCGCCTGGACGAACATCGTGAGGGACGACTCGTGAGCGTCGAGCGGGGCGGCCCGGTCCGCCTCGAGGCGGGCGACCCGGTCCACCTCGAGGTCACGCCCGACCGGTTCGTGACCGTCCGCTACGCCGGCGCTTCGGGCGACTTCAACCCGATCCACATCGACGAGGAGTTCGCGAGGTCGGTGGGGCTCCCCGGCCGGATCCTGCACGGGCTGTGGACGATGGCGCAGGTCGCCCGCGCGCACACCGACGCGGCCGGCGGCCCCGAGCGGCTCAAGCGGCTGTCGGTGCAGTTCCGGGGCATGGGACGGATGGAGGAGCCGATCGTCGTCAGCGGCACGGTGCGCGAGGTGGCGGACGGGACTGCGGTCGTCGACTCACAGGCCGAGCAGTCGGGTCACCGGATCATCCGCAACGCGGTCGCGGAAATCTCAGTCGACTGACCGAAGATCTCGGGGGCCCGAACGGCGGGGAGCGGCCAGCGCCCGACCTACAATCAGGGGTCGATGCTCACTTCACGCCAGGAGCTCGTGCTGCGAAAGGTCGTCGAGGAATACCTCGAGGGCGGGGCGCCCGTGGGCTCGAAGGCGCTTTCGGTGGACGTCCAGTGGGGCGCGTCGACGATCCGCAACGAGCTGGCGAGCCTCGAGGAGCTGGGCCTGCTCGCGCACCCGCACACTTCAGCGGGACGCGTTCCCACCGAAGCCGGCTACCGCTACTTCGTCGACCGGCTGCTGCCGGCACAGGCCGCGGCGCCGCGGCTGTCGCTGTCGCTCGTGCGCCGCGAGCTTGACGAAGCGATGCGGATCACGACCGAGACGCTGTCGCAGGTCACGAACCTGCTCGCGATCGTCACCGCGCCGCCGATCGAGACCTCGACGATCCGCCACGTCGAGGTCCTGCTCCTGCAGCCGCAGGTGCTGATGGTGGTCGTGATCACCTCAACCGGGGGTGTCACCAAGCGCCTGTTCACGTTCGCCCGGCCCGTGGATCCGGGCCTGGCCGACTGGGCGGCGAGCTATCTGAACGAGCGGCTCGTCGGCCTCGGGCTCGGGGCTCGGATCCTGCAGAAGCGGCTCCACGACCCGTCGCTGTCGCGCTCCGAGTCGGACTTCCTCGATGCGCTGTCGCCGGTGTTCACCGATCTCGAGGTGGGCGCTCACGACGCCGTGTACGTCGAGGGCACCTCGCGGCTGCTGCGCGACGACCGGTTCGGCGAGGTGTCTGAGCTGAACGCGCTGATGGACATGCTCGAGCGCCGGGTGACGCTGCTGGGCGTGCTGGCCTCGGCGCTGAACGAGCGCGACGTGCTTGTCCGCATCGGCGCCGAGAGCGGCGTCCCCGGGCTCCGCTCGCTCGCGCTGGTCGCCGCCGGCTACGGTCTGCCGCAGCGCCGGCTCGGGACCGTGTCGGTGATCGGCCCGCTGCGAATGGACTACGGCCACGCGATCAACACGGTCAGGGAGGCGGCCTCGCAGCTGTCGACCTTCGTCGCGGAGATCTACGACGAGCGATGAGCAGCACACGGGACTACTACGAGGTGCTCGGCGTCACGCGCGACGCCGACGACGCGACGATCAAGAAGGCGTTCCGGCGGCTGGCGCGCGAGCTCCACCCCGACGTCAACCGGCACGACCCCGACGCCGAGGAGAAGTTCAAGGAGGCCGCCGAGGCGTACGAGGTCCTGTCGGACTCCGAGCGCCGGGCCACGTACGACCGCTACGGCCGCGAGGGCCTGCGCAGCGGCGGATACGCGCCGAACTTCGATGCGTTCAGCTCGGTGTCGGACATCTTCGAGGCGTTCTTCGGCGGCGGCGGCGCGTTCGGCGACCTGTTCGGCATGAGCGGTGGCCGCGCCACCGGCCCCGTCCAGGGCGGGGACGTCGCGGTCTCGGCCGAGATCGAGTTCGTCGAGGCGGCCCGCGGCGCCAAGGTCGAGGTCAGCTACGAGGCTGTCGCCCTGTGTGACCACTGCCACGGCAACGGTGCCGAGCCGGGCACGCCGATCGAGACCTGCCCGCGGTGCCAGGGCACCGGCCAGCTGCAGGCCGTGTCGCGCACGCCGTTCGGCCAGATGGTGCGCACCACCGCGTGCGACGTCTGCCACGGCGACGGGAAGGTTGCCCGCGATCCGTGCAAGGTCTGCAGGGGCAGGGGCCGCAAGGTCGAGCGGCCGAAGGTCAAGGTCGACGTCCCCGCCGGCATCGCGGATGGGCAGCGGATCCGGATCGCCGGTCGCGGCCACGCCGGCGAGCGCGGCGGCCCGCCCGGCGACCTGTACGTGCTGATCCGCGTCCGCGACGATCCGCGGTTCGTGCGCGACGGCGACGATCTCGTGACCGCGGTCGACGTCGCCGCTCCCCAGGCGGCCCTGGGCACGACTGTGCAGGTCGAAACCATCGACCGCGGGACGGTCGACGTCGAGATCCCGCCGGAACGCAGCCGCACGAGACGCTGATCGTTCGTGGCGCCGGCATGCCGTCGCTGCGCGGGCGCCACAACGGCAACCTGCGAGTGCTCGTGAATGTCGTCGTCCCGCGCCACCTGAGCAAGGAGCAGCGCGAGCTGGCGCAGCAGCTGGCCGACTCGATGACCGATCACAACCTCCGCAGCGACGAGGGCCTGTTCGGCAAGCTCAAGCGCGCGTTCGGCGGGTAGCCCGGCCGTCGGGACCTGCATGACGCGTCAATCGAGCGGATTCGGCCTGGCCGTGGCGTATCAGGCATGTGGGGCATGCGAGACGCGGCACGGCCCGGCGCAGACGCGCGTTGTGTCGCGTCATGCATGCCCGCGACGGTTCCCCGCCCGCGGAATCGACCATCTGTCAGGCGGCTAGGCGGGGGCCGGTGCTCCGGCTTGCGGTTCGCGTCAGGCGCGAGGAGTCCGAGATTGTCCTCGCCGAGCTGCTCGAGCTCGCGCCGAGCGGGGTCGAGGAAGTGTCGATCGGTTCCGGGGTCGTCGAATATGCGGTGTACGGCGCGCCGGGCGAGTTGCCGGCGCTGCCCGACCTGACGGCGGCCGCCGGCGACGCGCTGGTCGAGGTCCGGACCGAGGAGGTCGCCGACGACTGGGACCGGCGGTGGCGCGAGTTTCACAAGCCGCTCGTGCTCAATGGCCGGCTTGCGGTGCGGCCGCCGTGGGAGGACGCGATCGGCGCTCCGGTTGAGATCGTGATCGATCCGGGGCAGGCGTTCGGGACCGGCGCGCATGCGACCACCCGGCTGTGCCTCGAGCTGATGCTGGAGGTCGGGTCTGGGGGCGCTCCGGGCGGGTTCCTCGACCTCGGGTGCGGGTCGGGCGTGCTCGCGATCGCGGCCGCGCGGCTCGGTTGGGATCCAGTGGTGGCGCTCGACTACGACCCGGCGAGCGTCGAGGCGGCGGTCGACAACGCGCACATGAACGGTGTGCGGATCGAGGTGGGGCGGCACGACCTGCGTGTCGATCCCGTGGCGACCGGGCGCACGGTGGCGGCGAACCTGCTGCGGCCGCTGTTGCTGGCATGGGCGTCACGACTGGCGGCGGTGCCGGCGGACGCGGTGCCGGAGATCGTGATCGCCAGCGGGCTGCTGATCGGCGAGGCGGACGAGGTGAGCGACGCGTTCGCGGCGCTCGCGCTGATCGAGGCTGCGCGCCGCGAGTCGGGCGAGTGGGCGGCGCTGCTGCTCTCCCGGTCGTCCTGAGTCGGGAATTGGCCGCCTGAGAAGGGTTTGCATCCGGGGGACGCCTCCCGCCGGCAAGCTCCCCTGCATCCCCCGGCAACGCCCGCTCGCCGCGGCTGCATAAGGCGCCAAAGCCCTTCGTCGTCGGAGGATCTGCGCCACATAAGCAGGCTGGCCATGCTTATGTGGGCGGGCTGGCGACGGCGGGGTGGGGTTTGCTGCGTTTTACGGGGTGCGCGTCGGCCATGGACGCACAAAGCCGCCCGTTCGACCACATCCCCCGCCGACGGCGCCACCGTGGACAACCTGCCGGCGCCAGATCTTGTCCACCGGGCCGATGCCGCCGCGTCCCTCCTGCCGCATGCTTGACCTCGACTCTTGATCCAGGGACAGATGCTGAAAAGGAGGTGAACCCAGTTGCCCAACCCGCTCGCGATCGGCGTGACGCTCGGTGGCCTGCTCCTAGACGTGGTGGTCCCGCGACCAAAGCCTCGCGCCGGATCTGCGCATGAGTCCTTTCTCCTCGCTCCGCGCGCCGGCTCGAGGACACCGTGGCATGAAGCTGCGCACGAGGAGCACGAAAATCCGCCGGCCGCGGGCGTGCGACTCAACTGAATGTGAGGCGTCCACGGTGGCCGCGCTAACGTGCGGCCACCGTGGCGTCGTTCGCCGTCAAGTTCCTCGGCTGCAAGGTCTCGCAAGCTGACGCGATGATCGCCCGTCGGGCGCTGCTCGCCGCGGGGCACACCGAGGTGCGCGAGGATGAGGCGGATATGCACGTGATCAACACGTGCTGCATCACCAGCGAAGCCGAGGCCAAGTCGCGCCAGTCCGTGCGGCGCTCGCTCAAAACGGCGGGCGAGGTGCTCGTATCGGGTTGCGCGGTCAACCTCAACTCAGGGCAGTTCGCCGAGATCGACGACCGCGTCAGGCCGTTCGTCGGCCCGGCCGAGGCGGTCGCCGACGACATGGCGCAGGCGCTCGGTCTAAGGCGGCAACCGCCGAAAAATCCCGGCGGCTGCGCCGACCTCGAGCACGACGTGCTGGCGCGCAAGCCGCAGGGCCGCCGGGCGGCGGAACGCGACGCCCGGACCCGTGGCTTCGTCAAGATCCAGGACGGCTGCGACTGCCACTGCGCCTACTGCATCATCCCGACGGTCCGGGGCGGCGCGCGCTCCCGGCCTGCGTCGGCGGTGCTCGAGGAGGCTCGCCGGCGGGTCGACCAGGGACAGCCGGAGATGGTGATGACCGGCATCAGCGTCGGCGACTACCGTGACCCGGAACGGGGGCTCGAGCTCGGCGAGCTTATGGTCGAAGTGGCGCGGGTTCGCGGCGTGGAGCGCGTGCGGCTTTCGAGCGTCGAGGTGATCCACGTCAAGGACTCGCTGCTCGAGGCGCTCGCGACCGAGGCCAAGGTGTGTCCGCACCTCCACGTCCCGATGCAGTCCGGCGACGACGAGGTGCTTGCGGCGATGGGCCGTCACTACACCGCCGGCGAGTACCTGGAGAGCATCGCGGCGCTGCGCGCGGCCGTGCCGCACGTGAACCTCACGACCGATGTGATCGTCGGCTTCCCGACCGAGACCGAGGACGCCTTCCAGCGGACCCTGAACGCCGTCGACGCCGCCGGCATCACCAGGGTCCACACGTTCTCGTATTCCCCGCGGCCGGGCACGGTCGCCGAGCGGCTGGGCGATCGTGTGCCGCCCGAGGAGAAGAAGCGTCGCTCGCGCGAGCTGCGCGGCCGCTCGGAGGTCCGCTCGCGCCACCACCGGAACGCCAAGCTCGGCGGCCGCGAGCGGGTGCTGATCGACAAGGTCGCCGACGCCCAGTGCTCGGGCTACACCGCCGATTACACCCGCTGCTATCTCCCCGGCGGCGCCGCCGGGCGGGGTGAGATCATCGAGGTCGCATGCTTGCAGCTCCGGGCAGACGGGATACGTTGCCAGTTGCGGGATACCTCGGGGCTATCCTGAAGGTGTGAGCTTCATCGATCAGGTCCGCTCAGACATGACCAGCGCAATGAAGGCCGGCGACAAGGAAAGCGTCGGCGCGTTGCGGATGGTGCTGTCCGAGCTGCAGAAGAACGCCAAGGACGGTGGGACCGACGAGCTGGCGGTGTTGCGGCGCGAGCGCAAGCGCCGCCTCGAGGCCGCCGAGCAGTTCCGTGACGCCGGCCGGAAAGAGCTCGCCCAGGGCGAGGAGGCGGAGGCCAGGATCATCGAGGGCTACATGCCCGCCGAGCTCGACGACGCCGAGCTCGACGCGATCGTGAGGGCGGCGATCGCCGAGACCGGCGCCACCGACCCCAAGGACATGGGGCAGGTGATGAAGGCAGTAATGGCGAAGGCCGAGGGGCGTGCCGACGGCAAGCGCGCGTCCGCCCGGGTCCGCGAGGTGCTGAGTGCGTAGCAGAGGCGTGGGTGCGTAAGCAGGTCGAGCTCGACAACGCAGTCGCCGCAGAGCTGGCCGGCAGCAAGGACGCCGTCCTGCGGGCACTCGAAGGACATCTGAAGTGTGATGTGTTCATGCGCGGCAACGTGCTCACGCTCGACGGCGAGCCCGACGCGGTCGATGACGCGGCCGCCGTCGTCCGCGAGCTGTCGGATCTGATCGCGCAGGGCCACGAGATCGCACCCGGGACGATCGAGGCCGTGACCCGCGCGCTCGACGCGCACGAATCTCCCGGCGCGATCCTCGAGGACGTGGTCTGGCGCCACCGCGCCACGAAGGTCTCCCCGAAGACGGTCAACCAGAAGCATTACGTCGACTCGATCCGCAACAACACGATCACGTTCGGGATCGGCCCGGCGGGAACCGGCAAGACATTCCTGGCGGTGGCGCTCGCGGCGGCCGCGCTCAGCCGCCGGGAGGTCAACCGGATCATCCTGACCCGGCCCGCGGTCGAGGCCGGCGAGCGGCTCGGCTTCCTTCCCGGCGACCTGATGGCCAAGGTCGACCCGTATCTGCGGCCGCTGTTCGATGCGCTCCACGACATGCTCGAGCCCGACCGCGTCGCCCAGCATCTCGAGCGCGGCGTGATCGAGGTGGCGCCGCTTGCGTTCATGCGCGGACGCTCGCTCAACGACAGCTTCATCATCCTCGACGAGGCCCAGAACACAAGTCCCGAGCAGATGAAGATGTTCCTGACTCGCCTGGGCTTCAACTCGAAGATGGTCGTGACCGGCGACATCACGCAGATCGACCTGCCGCGGGACCAGGGCTCGGGCCTCGTGATGGTGGTGGACATCCTCAAGGACGTCGAGGGCATCGAGTTCGTCCGCTTCGGCGAGGAGGACGTGGTCCGCCACAAGCTCGTGCGCCAGATCGTCGCCGCCTACAACGAGCACGCCCAGCGCGCCGCGCCGGAGTTGCGCCCGCGCGCGGCCACTCCAAGAGCCTGAGCGCGTGGGCCGCCCGTGCTCGAGATAGAGGTCATCGGAATCGAGGGGATCGCGGTCGACGTTCCGGCCGCGGACGAGCTCCGCTTCCCGACGGCGAGCGAGCTGAAGGGGTTGTGCGCGCTCGCGATCTCCTCCTCCGGCATCGAGGACGGCCACATCGCGATCGAGTTCGTCGATTCCGAACGGATCCGCGAGCTCAACCGCGAGCACCGCCAAATCGACGAGCCGACCGACGTCCTGTCGTTCGGCGTCGACGAGGACGGCGCGACCGCCGGCCCGCGCGAGCTCGGCGACATCGTGATCTGCCCGGAGCACACGGTCGATCTGCGCGAGGCGGTCGTCCACGGCGCGCTTCACCTGACCGGCATGGATCACGAAACCGACGACGGCGAGATGCTCGCGCTCCAGGCCGAGCTCCTGCGCTGGGCGCGTTGACCGCGCCGACGCGCTCTGGCTTCATCGCGCTGGCCGGCCGTCCCAACGTGGGCAAGTCGACGCTCGCCAACGCGGTCGTCGGCGCCAAGGTGGCGATCGTCTCCGACAAGCCGCAAACGACGCGTCGCGCGATCAGAGGCGTCGCCAACGGTCCCGGCTGGCAGCTCGTGCTGGTCGACCTGCCCGGCGTTCAGCGGCCGCGGGATGCGCTCACCGAGCGGATGCAGCGCCGGGTCGAGCACGAGCTCGAAGACGCGGACGCCTGCCTGCTCGTGATCAACGCCGAGGAGGGCGTCGGCCCCGGGGATCGGTTCATCGCGGGACTGTTGCAGGCGGCCCGGGTCCCGGTCGTGATCGCGGTCAACAAGGTCGATCGCACGAATCGCTCAGGTACGGCGTCCGCGCTGCAAGCCGCCGCCGATCTCGACGTCGCCGGCGAGGTGTTCCCGGTGTCGGCCGCCACCGGGGCTGGCGTCGGGCCGCTCGTCGACTGCCTGGTCTCGCTGCTGCCGGAAGGGCCGTTCTATTTCGAGCCCGAGCAGCGCTCGGACCAGTCGGAGTCCGCGCGGCTTGCGGAGCTCGTGCGCGAGCAGGTGCTGGCGCGCACGCGCGATGAGGTGCCCCACTCGGTCGAGGTCGCGATCGAGTCAATCGAGCCCGGGGTCACGCCGCGCGGCGAGCTCATCAGGATCGAGGCGGTGATCCTCGCCGAGACCGAGTCCCAGAAGCGGATCCTGATCGGCGCCGGCGGCCAGATGGTGAAGTCGATCGGGATCGCCTCGCGAGGCGCGATCGAGCGGGAGCTCGGGGCCCGCGTGCATCTCGACCTGAAGGTCCGAGTGCGCCGGCATTGGCGGGCCGACGAGCGGATGCTCGACCGCCTGGGCATCGAGTAGATCGTCTACTGCCAGATAATCTGCGCGGCGGACTATCCTTGCGATCATGGCCTCAGATGCCGTGATAGAGCCAGTCCGGCTTGCGTCCGATCTCTGCTGGCTGCTCTCGCGAGCGAGCCACGGGCTGATGACGGAGTTCACCGCCGCGCTCGAGGACCTGGGGATTTCGCCGCGGGACCATGCGGTGCTGACCACGGCGATGACCGGTGAGTTCACCCAGACCGAGATCGCCCGGGCGGTGGGGCTCGACAAGACCACGATGGTCGTGACGGTCGACGAGCTCGAAGCCGCCGGCCTCGCCGAGCGGCGTCCGTCGAGTACCGACCGGCGGGCGCGCGTGATCGTCGTGACCGACGAGGGTGAACGGATGGTCCGAGAGGCGGACAAGGTGCTCGTCCGGGTCCGCGACGACGTCCTGAGCGTCCTGGAGCCGGAGGAGCGCCAGGTCTTTCTGACGGCCCTTGGCACGCTCGCGTGCGGCCGTCTGGCCGAGCCCGTGGCGTGTGCGCATCCGGTGCGCCGCCGCGCTTGACACGCGTCCCTTTCGGCTAAGGCCCCGGCGGCCCGGGGTAAGGCCTGAGGCCCTTACATCCGGCGCGAACTGCCGATGTGCGGACCGGCCTCGCAGCCCATACTCGAACGGTCCGAAGCAGATCGTCTACTAATAGATGATCTGCTACGGTTCTATCTTGAAGGGTCCGAATTCGAGGAGCTAGGAGCAATGAAGCCGATGCACGAGACGTCCCACCCGCCTTTGGACACCGCCGCCGACCGCAACCGCTGGATCGCGCTAGTGGTGCTGTGCGCGGGGTTCCTGATGATCATCCTGGACCAGACGATCGTGAACGTGGCGCTGCCGTCGATCCAGACCGACCTCCACTTCTCACAGTCCGCGCTCGCGTGGGTCGTGAACGCGTACCTGATCGCGTTCGGAGGGCTGCTTCTGCTCGTCGGCCGGCTCGGCGATCTGATTGGGCGTCGCCGGATCTTCCTCGCCGGCCTGACCGTGTTCACGTCGGCGTCCCTGGTCTGCGGCCTCGCCGACAGCCAGGGTTTGCTGATCGGCGCGCGGTTCATCCAGGGCGTGGGCGGGGCGATGACCTCGGCCGTGATCCTGGGCATGATCGTGACGATGTTCCCCAGGCCGTCCGAGCAGGCCAAGGCGATCGGGGTCTACAGCTTCGTGGCCGCCGCCGGCGGTGCGATCGGTTTGCTCGCTGGCGGCGTGCTGACGCAGGCGATCAACTGGCACTGGATTTTCTTCGTCAATCTCCCGATCGGGTTCGCGACCGGGATCCTGGCCACACGACTCCTCCCGAACGACGTGGGCATCGGCCTGCACAGGGGCGCGGATGCACCGGGCGCGGTGCTGCTCGTGGGGTCCCTGATGCTCGCCGTCTACACGATCGTCGAGGCCGGCAACTATGGCTGGGGGAGCGCGCACACGCTCGGCTTCGGCGGGGTCGCGCTGGCGCTGCTGGCGGGGTTCGTCGTCCGCCAGGCGACTGCCACCAATCCGCTGATTCCGCTGCGCGTGTTCCGGTCGCGGACGGTCACGGTCGCGAACCTGATGCAGGTGCTGATGGTCGCGGGCATGTTCGGGGTGTTCTTCCTGGGCGCGCTGTACCTCCAGCGCGTGCTGCGCTACGACGCGATCGAGGTCGGGCTGGCGTTCCTGCCGGTGGCGCTCGGAATCGCGGCGCTGTCGCTGCGGCTGGCGGCCCAGCTGATGATGCGGTTCGGCGCCAAGCCAACGCTGATCGCCGGCCTGGCGCTGGTGGCCGCGGGGTTGCTCGTGTTCCGGGGTGCGCCGGCGAACGCCGCCTACGTCACCGACCTGCTGCCGGCGATGCTGCTGCTCGGCGTGGGGGCGGGGCTTGTGTTCCCGGCGCTGATGACGCTCGCGATGTCGGGAGCGACCCGCGAGGACTCGGGTCTGGCCTCGGGCCTCGTGAACACGACGCAGCAGGTCGGTGGCGCGCTTGGGTTGGCTGTGCTCGCGACGCTGTCAACCACCCGAACGAGCTCGCTGCTCGGTCACGGAGCGTCGAACGCCACCGCGCTGACCGATGGCTATCACCTGGCGTTCACGATCGCCTCGGGGCTTGTGCTGGCGGCGATCGCGATCGGGGTGGTGTTCCTGCGGCCGACCCGGGCACTCGAGGCGATGTCGGAGCCCGCCACTGTGGTCGAGGCCGAGATCGAGCCCGAGTACCTGGAGCAGGCCGCCTAGTAACCAGTTCCCGCCCACCGTGCCGCCTCCGCGGCGCGCACGGTGGGCGGGCCGGGGCGAGCACCTACAATCCGCCACCCCGGTGCAGGACTCAGATATCGCATTCGACGAGCGCGGCCTCGTGCCGTGCGTTGTGCAGGACTGGGACACGGGGGAGGTGCTCACGCTCGCGTACATGAACGCCGAGTCGCTGCGGCTCACGCGGGAGACCGGCGAGGTCCACTTCTTCAGTCGGTCGCGGCAGGAGCTGTGGCACAAGGGCGCCACATCGGGCAACACGATGAGCGTGAAGTCGATCCGCTACGACTGCGACGCGGATGCGCTGCTGGCGCTGGTCGAGCCGGCGGGGCCGGCGTGCCACACCGGCGAGCGATCCTGCTTTCACCGGGGCGACCTGAACCCGGGGGCGCCGTACGAGACGCTTCCGATCCTCGAGCGCACGATCGCCGAGCGGGCGGCGGCTCGCCCCGACGGCTCGTACACCGCGAACCTGCTGGACGATCCGGAGCTGGCGGGCGCGAAGGTCCAGGAGGAGGCCGAAGAGGTGGTCAGAGCGGCTCGCGAGGAGTCCGACGAGCGCGTGGCCGAGGAGGCTGCCGACGTCCTCTACCACGTAGCGGTCCTGCTCCGCGGACGCGGGCTGACGCTTGCGGATGCCGAGCGGGTGCTCGATGGCCGTCGCAAGCCCTGAGGCGATCCCCGCCGGCGTCACGCCGACGCTCGCGGAGGCGCGGGCCCTTGCGGGGAACTACAACCTGATCCCGATTCGCGAGACGTTCATCGACGACTGCGAGACGCCGGTGTCCGCGTTCCTGAAGCTGCGAGACCGCGAGCCGTCGTTCCTGCTCGAGTCGGCCGACCAGGGGCGCGTTGGGCGCTACTCGTTCATCGGCTTCCGCCCGCGCAAGGTGCTGCGCTGGTCGCTCGGCGACGAGGGCGACCCGTACGCGCTCGCGGCCGCCGAGCTCGGCCGTCTGCGCGTCGCTCCGCTGCGCGACCTCCCGCCGTTCGCCGGCGGCGCCGTCGGACTGTTCGCGTACGATCTGGTCCGCACGGTCGAGCCGCTCGGCGCGCCGAACCCCGATCCGCTCGGGCTGCCCGATCTGGCGCTGATACTGACCGACGCGCTGGTCGCGTTCGACCACCTCAAGCACACGATCACGGTGATCGCGAACGTCTACGGGGATGACGATCTCGACGCCTCGTACGCGCGGGCGGTCCAGACGATCGCGGAGGTACGGTGGCGGCTCGCGGGGCCGGTTCCGCGACCTCCGCGGCCTCCGGCCCGCGACCGGACGGTGGCGCCGCTGGACGCGAACATGACCCGCGAGCAGTTCGAGGCGAACGTGGCCCGGATCATCGAGTACATCTACGCGGGCGACGCCTTCCAGGTGGTCCCGTCACAGCGCTGGTCCGGTCCGGTGCCGGTCGAGGCGTTCTCGATCTACCGGGGGCTGCGCGCGGTCAACCCGAGCCCATACATGTACTTCCTGGACTTCGGCGACTTCGAGATCGCCGGCGCGAGCCCTGAGCCGTTGATCACCGTCGCCGGCCGGCGGGTGTCCACGCGCCCGATCGCCGGCACGCGCCCGCGCGGCGCCACCGCCGAGGAGGACCACCGGATCGCCGAGGAACTGCTGGCCGATCCCAAGGAGCGGGCGGAGCACGTGATGCTGGTCGACCTCGGCCGCAACGACCTCGGACGCGTGTGCGAGTACGGCTCGGTCGAGGTCGAGAGCTTCATGGCGGTCGAGAACTACAGCCACGTGATGCACATCGTCTCGAGCGTGGCCGGCCGGTTGCGCGACGGCGTCGACGCGCTCGAGGCGCTGCGCTCGGTGTTGCCGGCGGGCACCCTGTCGGGGGCTCCCAAGGTCCGGGCGATGCAGATCATCGACGAGCTCGAGCCGGTCAAGCGCGGCGGCTACGGAGGGGCGATCGGCTACGCGAGCTACACCGGCGATCTCGACACCTGCATCCACATCCGCACGGTCGTGGTCAAGGATGGGATCGCGCACGTGCAGGCCGGCGGCGGGACCGTCGCCGACGCCAAGCCCGAGTTCGAGTACCGCGAGTCCGAGGCCAAGGCCCGCGGGGTGCTGCAGGCGATCGCGCTCGCGGCGAGCCAGCCCGAGTGGCCGTAGTCGTCGTCCCATAGAAAGGAACTTGCCCGATGGAGTTCGAGCAGATAACGACTGAGCTCGCCGACCACGTGTTCACGATCACGCTGAACCGTCCCGAGCGCCTGAACGCATTCACCACGACGATGGGAGACGAGCTCCGCGCGGCGTTCGACGACGCCGACGCCGACGACGAGGTCCGCGCGGTGATCGTCACCGGCGCCGGCCGGGGATTCTGCGCCGGCGCCGACCTCGGGCGCGGCAGCGAGACGTTCACCAAGCGCGAGCACGAGGACCCAGACTCGATCCCGCGCGACGGCGGCGGTCGGCTCACGCTCCGGATCTTCGAGTGCACGAAGCCGGTGATCGCCGCGATCAACGGCCCGGCGGTGGGGATCGGGGCGACGATGACGCTGCCGATGGACGTCCGGCTGGCGTCGGAGAGCGCCCGCATCGGGTTCGTGTTCTCCCGCCGCGGGATCGTGCCGGAGGCATGCTCGAGCTGGTTCCTGCCGAGGGTCGTCGGCATCAGCCGGGCGATGGAATGGGTCGCCAGCGGCCGGGTGTTCGACGCGCAGGAGGCGCTCGAGGGCGGGTTGGTCCGCAGCGTCCATCCGGCCGGCGAGCTCCTAGACGCCGCGGGCGCGCTCGCGCGTGAGATCGCCGACAACGCCGCGCCGGTGTCGGTCGCGCTCGCACGGATGATGATGTGGCGGATGCTCGGGGCCGAGCACCCGATGGTCGCCCACCGCGCGGAGTCGCGCGGGATGTACTACCGCGGGAGATCGTCCGACTCCGCCGAGGGGATCACGTCGTTCCTCGAGAAGCGGCCGGCGCAGTTCCCCGACCGGGTAAGCGACGGCCTGCCGGAAATCATGCCGGGTTGGACCGCGCCCGAGTTCGGCTGAAGACGGGACCCTCGTTACCGTTCAGCGTCGATGCGAGTCCTGGTCCTCGACAACTACGACAGCTTCACCTACAACCTGGTCCAGTACCTGGGCGAGCTGGGCGCCGAGGTCGAGGTCGTCCGCAACGACCACGCATCGGTCGACGAGCTGCTCGTCCGCGGCTATGACCGCATGATCGTCTCGCCCGGGCCGTGCACCCCGAACGAGGCGGGCATCTCGCTCGAGGCGGTCCGGCGGTTCCCGGCGGCGACCGTCCCGACGCTCGGGGTGTGCCTCGGCCACCAGGCGCTCGTGCAGGCGTGGGGGGGAAAGGTAATCCAGCACGAGCCCGTCCACGGCAAGACGACCACGATCGAGCACGACGGCCGCACGATCTTCCGCGGTCTGCGCAAGCCGCTCGAGGTCGGGCGCTACCACTCGCTGGTCGTCGACCCCGCCCTGCCCGATTGCCTGGAGAGCAGCGCGAGCGGCGGCGACGTCGTGATGGCGGTCCGTCACCGCGAGCTACCCGCCGAGGGCGTGCAGTTCCACCCCGAATCGGTGCTGACCGAGCAGGGCCGCGAGCTGCTCGCGAACTTCCTGGCACGCGTGAGATGAGCGCCGGACCGGATCTCCTCACTCGGGCGATCGACACGCTCGCGGGCGGCCACGACCTCGGCCTCGAGGACGCCGCCGCGGTCCTATCGGAGATCATGGCCGGGAACGCGTCCGAGGTTCAGATCGCCGGGTTCCTGGTGGCGCTTCGGACCAAGGGCGAGACCGTGGAGTAGCTCGCGGGCCTGGCCCGCACGATGCGGGCGATGGCCGCGCACGTCAGCGTCTCGAGCGACGACCTGCTCGACACCGCTGGCACTGGCGGCGGCCGCCGCACGTTCAACGTCTCGACGACCGCCGCGCTGATCGCCGCCGGAGCGGGCTGCACGGTGGCCAAGCACGGCAACCGCTCGGCGACCGGGCTGTCGGGCTCGGCCGACGTGCTCGAGGCGCTCGGCGCGCGCATCGACCTCACTCCTGACGCGGTGGCGCGATGCATCGACGATGTCGGCTTCGGGTTCATGTTCGCGCCGGCCCACCACCAGGCGACGAGGTACGTGATCCCGGTCCGCCGCCAGCTCGCGGTCAGGACGATCTTCAACTTCCTCGGTCCGCTCACGAATCCGGCCGGCGCGTCGCGCCAGCTGATCGGGGTCTCAGACGCGGCGTACCTCGAGACAATGGCGGGTGCGCTGGCGCTGCTCGGCACCAAGCACGCGCTGCTCGTCGCGAGCGAGGACGGCCTCGACGAGCTCAGCATCTCGGCGCCGACGCTGGTCGTCGAGGTGATCGGTTCCGAGCTCCGGCGCTACACGCTCTCGCCCGAAGAAGTGGGCCTGGGTCGAGCGCCGGCCGAGGAGGTTCCTGGCGGGAACCCGGAGGAGAACGCGCAGACGGCCAGGTCGATCTTCGCCGGGGACCGCGGGGCGTCGCGCGACCTCGCGGCGCTGAACGCCGGTGCCGCGATCTACGCCGGCGGCCGCGCCGGCACGCTCGAAGAGGGCGTGCGGGCAGCCGAGCGGGCGATCGACGACGGTCTCGCGCTGGCGGCGCTCGAGCGGTTCGTCAGGCGGACGCGCGAGCTCGCGCCGTGAACCGCCTCGACCCGATCGTCGCGGCCGCGCGCGAGGAGGTCGCCCGCCGGCGGGAAGTCGTGACGCTCGCGGCCCTCGAGGAGGCCGGGGCGCGGCGGGCCGCGAACGATCCGGTTCGGGACTTCGCCGGGGCATTGGCTCGCCCGGGACTGTCGCTGATCGCCGAGCACAAGCGCCGGTCGCCTTCGGCGGGGCCGATCCGGGAGGATCTCTTGCTCGACGACGTGGTCGGGGCATACGAGCGCGGCGGCGCGGCCGCGCTCTCGATCCTCACCGAGGGGCCGAGCTTCGGCGGCTCGCTCGAGGATCTGCGCGCCGCCCGAACCGCGGCGAGCCTTCCGCTGCTGCGCAAGGACTTCGTCGTCGACACCTACCAGGTGCACGAGTCGTTCGCCGCCGGCGCCGACGCGATCCTGCTGATCGTCGCGGCTCTGCCGGCCGGGGAGCTCGCAGCGCTCCACTCCGAGGCGCTGTCGCTCGGCCTGAGCGCGCTGGTCGAGGTCCACGACGAGCGCGAGCTCGACGTCGCGCTTAATTTGGACCCCGCCCCCCCGCCGGTGATCGGGATCAACAACCGGGATCTGAAGACGCTCGAGGTCGATACCGCGCGCACGTTCGAGCTGCTGTCGCGCGTCGCCGGCCAGGCGCTCGTGGTGTCCGAATCGGGCTTCAGCCGCGCCGATCAGCTCGACGAGCTCGCGCGGGCCGGGGTCGACGGCGTGCTGATCGGCGAGGCGCTGATGCGCTCGCCCGACGTCGAGGCGGCGTGCCGCGAGCTCGCGGTGCGCTAAGGCGCCGCCGCCAGGCGCCGCCGACCATCCCACCAAGGCGCCGCCGTCAGGCGCCGCCGACCATCCCAACCAGCCCGACCGCCCTACGATTGTCGCTGTGACCAAGATCAAGTTCTGCGGGATCACGCGGCTCGACGACGCCGAGCTCGCGGTCGGCGCCGGCGCGTGGGCGATCGGGCTGATCTTCTGGCCGCGGTCGCCTCGGCGGTGCGACCTCGACGCTGCCGTGGAGATCGCCGCGGCGGTCAAGCGGCGCGCCGAGGTCGTCGGGGTGTTCGTGAACGCGACGCTCGACCATGTCGCGCAGACGGCTGACGGTGTCGGCCTGACGATGATCCAGCTGCACGGCGAGGAGGGCCCCGCCTACTGCTCCGAGGCGGCACGCCGCACCGGTTGCAAGGTGATCAAGGCGGCGCGCGTGCGCAGCGGCGCCGACGTCCAGGCGCTCGCCCCGTTCCACACCGACTATCACCTGCTCGACAGCTACACCGCCGGGGTTCCCGGCGGCACCGGCGAGACATTCTCGTGGGAGATCGCGCGCTCCCACCGAGGCCGGATCCCGATGATCCTGTCGGGAGGGCTTAACCCCGAGAACGTCGCCGACGCGATCGCGGCGGTGCGTCCGTACGCGGTCGACGTCGCCAGCGGCATCGAGCTGAGGCCGGGTCGCAAGGATCCGGAGAAGCTCGCGGCGTTCGCGGCGGCGGTCCGCGCCACCGTGCCGGTCGGCGCGTCATGAGCGCGGTCGAGCACCGGTTCGGCCCGTACGGCGGCCAGTACGTCCCCGAGACGCTGATGCCGGCGCTGGCCGAGCTCGAGGAGGCGTGGGTGTCCGCCCGCGACGATCCCGGCTTTCGCGCCGAGCTCGACACGCTGCTGCGGGACTTCGTCGGCCGCCCCTCGCCGTTGTACCCGGCCACGAGGCTGAGCGAAGCGGCCGGCCACCCGATCTGGCTCAAGCGGGAGGACCTCAACCACACCGGCGCGCACAAGATCAACAACGCGCTCGGGCAGGCGCTGCTGGCCAAGCGGATGGGCAAGCGGCGGATCATCGCCGAGACCGGCGCCGGCATGCACGGCGTCGCCGCCGCCACCGCGTGCGCCCTGCTCGACCTCGAGTGCATCGTGTATATGGGTACCGAGGACATGCGGCGCCAGCGCCCGAACGTCGAGCGGATGGGGCTGCTCGGCGCGGTGGTCGAGCCCGTCGAGGCGGGCGCGCGAACCTTGAAGGAGGCGGTCTCGGCGGCGATCCGCGATTGGGTCACGAACGTCGAGACCACGCACTACATCATCGGCTCGTGCGTCGGGCCGGCGCCGTACCCGGCGCTGGTCCGCGACCTCCAGCGCGTGATCGGCGACGAGGCCCGGGCCCAGGTGCTCGAGCGCACGGGGCGCCTGCCCCAGCGCGTGATCGCCTGCGTCGGCGGCGGCTCTAACTCGATCGGCGTGTTCATCCCGTTCGTGGCTGACCGCGACGTGGAGCTGGTCGGGGTGGAGGCCGCCGGCGAGGGGATCGAGACCGGACGCCACGGTGCCCCGCTAACGGTCGGCGGACTGCCCGGCGTCCTCCACGGCGCGTTCTCGGCGGTCATGCAGGACGAGGACGGTCAGATCCTCGAGGCTCACTCGATCTCGGCCGGGCTCGACTATCCAGGCACCGGTCCCGAGCACGCGTGGTTGCGGGACACGGGTCGCGCGCATTACCACGCGGTCACCGACCAGCAGGCGCTCGATGCGTTTGCGCTCACAGCGCGCCTGGAGGGGATCATCCCGGCGCTCGAGAGTGCCCACGCGGTCGCGTGGACGCTCGCCAACGGGCCGAGCGAGCTCGACCTGGTCTGCCTGTCGGGTCGCGGCGACAAGGACCTCGCCGAGGTGGTGAAACTGGCTGGCGCCAGTTCCATTGGGAGTTTCGCTGGCGCGAAACTCCCGGTGAAACCGGCTGGCGCCGGTTCCATTGGGAGTTTCGCTGGCGCGAAACTCCCGGGGGCCAACGAGTGACCGGGATCGAGCGGATCGCCGAGGCGTTCGAGTCGGCGCGCGCCAGCGGGCGGCGCGCGGCGCTGATGCCGTATCTGATGGGCGGGTTCCCCGACCTCGACACCTCGCGCCGGATCGGCCTCGCCTACGCGGACTCCGGAGCGGACCTGGTCGAGCTCGGCGTCCCGTTCTCGGACCCGCTCGCCGACGGGCCGGTGATCCACGCGGCGGGGACGGCGGCGCTCCGCGCCGGCATCAACGTCTACGACGTGCTCGACGTCGGGCGCGCGATCGCCGAGCGCGTCCCGGTCGTGGTCATGTGTTACGCGAACCTGATCTTCGCCCGCGGGCTCGACCGGTTCGCCGACGCGCTGCTCGACGCCGGAGTGAGCGGACTGATCGTCCCCGACCTGCCGGTCGAGGAGGCGCCGGACGCGCTCGCGGCCTGCGACGCGCGCGGCCTCGCGCTCGTGCCACTGGTCGCGCCGACGACGCCGGACGAGCGCCTCGCGCGGATCGGGGCTCAGGCTCGCGGCTTCCTCTACACGGTGTCGCTGACCGGAACCACCGGCGAGCGTTCGGGTCTGCAGGACGGGCTGTCGGCTGTGGTCGCCCGCGCAGCGGCCCGCACCCAGGTCCCGATCGCGGTCGGGTTCGGCATCTCGACCCCCGAGCAGGCCGCGGCCGCTGCGGCCGCCGGCGCCGACGGCGTGATCGTCGGCAGCCGCCTCGTCCGCGCCGCGGGCGAGGGTGGGGTGGGACGGGATCCGGTTCCTGCGGTCGGCGCGCTCGTGCGCGAGCTCTCAAAGGGCCTGGCGACTAAAGGGCCTGGCGACTCGCCTCTGAGTTAGCATCCGTGCCGAGATGGGCATCATCCTCACTGCCACCGCCGGTCTGTGCCTGTGGATCATTCTGTGGTCG
>Ga0116217_10001921_pt1 | contig 19553 bp, 13 predicted proteins | sample Sb_taG_6_FD_89697 | JGI IMG/M metagenome (GOLD analysis project Ga0116217, IMG submission 89697) | Peat soil microbial communities from Weissenstadt, Germany - Sb_50d_4_PS metaG | ecosystem: Environmental > Terrestrial > Soil > Wetlands > Peat | place: Germany: Weissenstadt | collected 2010-09-21 | reverse complement strand
AAGAGCGGTGGGGAGCGGCACGGCGCGTTCCTCCCAGTTTTTCGGGCCGAATCCCCAAAGCGGTTTGGCAGTCACGCGGACCAAACTATTGCGAAAATCCATGTCACGCCAAGTGACATGACGAACCTCCCGATCCCGAAAACCAGAGGCGAGCAGAAACTTGAGAAATACGCCTTCGTCTTGGTCGGCGTGTTCGAGCATGGTGCCGATCTCGTCCGCTTCGTAAATGGGACGGATGGTGTCGACGTAATCGGGCCAATCGTTCGACTCAATCAGTTTGGTCTTTCCGTGACGTTTGAAGAGTTGGAGAACGACAACTAGCTTGTCGTATACCGTGCGACTGCCCAGTCCCTTTTTGTAGCAGTCCGTCATGAAATTCAAGATGTCTTGGCGCTCCACCTGGTCGACGTACGCTTTGGCATAGGATTGGCGCAGCAGAGTATCTAAGGTGTAGCGATACGTCCGATAGGTCCGAAGACTGCGATGGTGCTTTACGAGATCAAGATACGAATCGATCGCCGCGGCGATGCTGACGCGACTCTCGTGGTCACGCGGGGGTTCCTCCTGGGGACGAATGAGGCCTGCTCTGATGGCCCCCAGTTCGATCGCTTTGCGGCGAGCTCCATCAATGACGTTTTCAAACCCGCCAACCGAGTGTCTCCGACGTTTCCCGCCTTGGTACCATTCGAGGAAGTACCTGCCCTCGGGGTGGTGCTCCTTGCGGCGGGCGATCCAGACTTGGTCGCGAATGACCCTGCCCTGCTTTTCAACGACCGCGGCAAATCGCCACTTCTTTTCGACTCGGACGTATTTAACGATATTGACTCGCTCTCCGTACTGCTTCGCTTCAACCATCTCCATTCTCCTGGAACGGCGATGGATTTTTGCTCGGCGCGCGGATTCGGTCAAACGGGCATGGCTCCCCAGATGGGGGCCGGGCACTGGACAGTAAGCTGGACAGTAAGCGCTCTAGAGGTATGAAAAGAAAGGCATTCGGTTAGAAGGCAGCGTTCTAACCAACTGAACTACGTCCCCACTTTGTTTTCACCGGGTTACTGGAAACCCTTGATTTTCCTGTCTTTTCCGACTGTCCATAGAGTCGCCTGCGTCCACCGCTTCCACCCCATATAACCGAATTCCGGGGTTTTATCGACAGGAAACCGTAAGGAAGTACATCCCGACGAGTCCTGACGCAAGCCCTACGATCCGGAGCATCTGTCCATGCCCCGCGATTGAATTGTAGCAGAGGCAATCCGAGTTGGTACAGGCTCCGACCAAGCCGAGCTCTCGCAGCGGAAGCCGCACTTTATCGAGGGGGATTCGTAGCGCGGTTTGTGCGGTCTGCTAGGCTCGAAGAGTACCAATTCCATCGCACCCGTGAGAAGCCACATTCACTTCTCTTCGGCCAGATATTCGTCCGGGAGCATCGTCGTGCAGTATCTCAAGTGTGTCCACTCCTCTTCTTCTCATTGTTGTCGGCGTGCTCCACGCCTGGCACGACGTCGGCCTCAAACGGGTTCCCCTCCTCAACCAACTCATCCACGCTCTCTGACTCCGCCCCGTTCTCCCGACACAAGAAGGACAGCTCACACTAATAGTCCGCCACAGGAAGTGATCCCTTTCGCCAAAGCCATCGCCGTGAAAGCGGGATGGCTAAACGGAACTTCAACAAACTACAGGAACACGGACGCACTGGATGGCGTTCTAGGAACAGCAAGAAACACCTTATTGTGTCCCCGATGTGTCCCCGCCTCAACCGCGCCCGGCAGACTTTCTAGGTCCCACTCTATTTCCGCCGAGCGGATTTCGTCTGACTCAGGGCAATGATAGAGCGCAGCCTTTTCAGAACTCATGTTTCCAGTGTTTCCAACAACTTCAGTGGTCGCTGTGGGACTGCTAAACACTGGAAAATGCGGGCAAGACGGAAGGATCGTGGGTGATTGCCGTGGGTGATTTTTGTATGAATTTTTCAAGGTGACCGAATCCGCGAATAACTTCCCGGAAGCGGACTTATGGCCCGGAATAGTTCCGAGTTGCCTGTGAGTCAGGCAGGACCGAGTGTTTAATGTCCGAGCCAGGACAGCGCCGCGTCGCGCACCACATCGCCGGAGCGCTTCACCTCTTCCAGATTCGACTCCCGCAGCCGGTTGAAATCAAAGTGGTCATAGCAGAAGTCGAAGCCTTGATTTAAACCAAAGCGCGAATCGAGGACCGCCGAGCCGATGACTGCACCCGTCGCGTATCCATGTTTCTTGAGCAGGGAAGCCAGGGTTGGCTGATCGGAGTTGAGTTTGTTGCCACTGAAGTCATGCATCCCGCGAAGGGTGTCGATCGTGATGATGACCGCATTCGGCCCTGGTTTGACGGTGCCGGCAAGCCGGAAACCAAGGAAAGAAGCAGGCAGAACAGCGAAGAACAAAATCGGCGAGAAACCATGGGATGCACTAATTATGCGACAGAAAACGCGGCCCGAATGCGGCTGAGCGGCGCGGGAACTGTGCTAGTCTGATGGCCCGATGAACCTTTCGTGCGCTCTGGGTGCCGGTTTCTTGTGTGCGTCGCTGGGCCTAACGGCTATGGCGTTTACGAAGGAAACGGCACCGCGGCCCGATATCTTTCTCATAACGATCGACACCCTGCGAGCCGACCACGTGCACTGCTACGGCTATGAGCAGGTCAAGACGCCCGCTCTGGACGCTCTGGCAAGAGATGGCATCCGCTTCGAGCAAGCGTTCACCGCGAGCCCGATCACAAATACTTCGCACGCCAGCATTCTCACGGGGCTGTTGCCGAGTTCACACGGAGTGACCGATTTTGGCGTGCCGCTGTCTCCTGCGAATCCAACGCTGGCGGAGTTGCTTCGCAAGCAGCGCTATCACACAGCCGCGTTTATTGGAGCAGTCATTCTCGACAGCAAGACGCTGGCTCCCGGATTCGATCAAGGGTTCGACTTCTACGACAACTTTCCCGAGCATCCAACCTCGAAATCGCGATGGGGACGCATTGAACGCCGGGGGATGGAAGTGGTGCGGCGCGCGGAGACGTGGTTAAGTCAGCATCCAACCGGCCCACATTTCCTATGGGTGCACCTGTACGATCCGCACGATCCCTACGAGCCTCCCGAGCCGTATTCACGGATATACAAAGATCATTTGTACGATGGAGAGATCGCCTATGCCGATTCCGCACTGGCAAACTTCATCGCGTACCTCAAGAAAACGGGCCGGTATCGCAACTCGATTATCGTTGTGGTCGGCGATCACGGAGAAGGTTTGGGCGAGCACCACGAGGATACTCACGGAATTTTCCTTTACGACTCAACGACTCACGTGCCGCTGATTCTCAAGCTGGCTCACGGACTCAACGCAGGAGTGGCAGTCGATGCACAGGTGACAACCCTTGATATTGCGCCAACGATACTCGATCTGGCGGGTGCCCCGGCGTTCGAGAAGACGGATGGCAGCTCGTTGAAGCCCTATTTCACTGGGGCGGAGAGAGCTGAGCACACAGCCTTCGGCGAGGCCGACTATCCTTTGCGCTTCGGTTGGGCTCCGCTGCGATCTGTGCGCAGCGAAGGATATAAATACATTGAGGCGCCCCGGCCTGAGTTTTATGACTTGCGGAGCGATGCAGGCGAGTTGATTAACCGGTATGAACCTTGGAACGATCGCGTGCAGAGGGCGCGCGCCATGCTGACGGAAGTGCGCGCCCGGGAGCTGTCGCCAGCGACTGTCAAGGGAGCGGTGGGACAGGAAACAATCGATGAGCTCAAGGCGCTGGGGTATGTTGGCCCTGCAGATGCGGGAAGCGAAACAACGGCTCCGGAGCCCTCGATGTTGCCTGACCCGAAGGACAAGATCGAAGAGCAAAATTTGCTACACGCGGCGATGATCGCAGCCGAAGACGACCGCAATGAAGAGGCTCGGAAGCTTTTCCAAAACGCGCTGGCGCTCGATCCCGGATGCTCGACCGCTCTGCGGGAATTGGGGGTGCTGGAATTACGGGCGGGGGAATACGACAAGGCCGCGGAGCACTTGAAGGGCGCGACGCAGGCCCGTCCGAACGACGCTACGGCGTTTTTCTATGAGGGACAAGCATTGGAGCATCTGCACGACTTCGCCGGAGCGCGCGATGTACTCGAGGCCAGCCTGAAGCTCGTGCCGGGCCAGTTGCTGGGCCGCCTGCTCCTGGGTCGGGTGTATCTTGGGCTGAACAAACCAAAGGACGCTGAAGATCAGTTCGAAGCCGCGCTGCTGCTGCAGTCGAACAGCGTAGAAGCTCAACAAGGACTCGCAGAGGGGGAAATTGAAGAGGGCAACTTCACCGTGGCTGTGCGTCAGCTCGAAGCCCTCTCCAGGACGGACGCGAAAAATCCGGACCTCTTCGAATGGCTGGCGAAAGGTTACGCACGATTAGGAGAAGCCGCGAAAGCACAGCGCGCTCGGACGCAAGCCCAGTTGCTGCGGCAGCGCAGTGCGCACGCATCCGACAAATAGGAAAGAAATCCACATGCGACTTTCTAGGTTTAGCGCTCTGCGACGGTTTTGCCGGCGTTCACAAAGATGTCGCTCAGCACGTGCCCCCGCATCTGTGGCGGCTGTTCAATCCCATACAGATGCAGGATTGTGGGAGCGATGTCGTACACCGAAGCCGCAAACCCCATAAGCCGCAGATTTTGCTTGATGCCGGGTCCCATGGCAAAGAAGGACCCGGGGACGTCATCGCCGTCTACGAAGTCGTGTTTGGCAATGACTGGCGTCGTCTTCTCGTGGTCCATGTGCGCATGCGGATCGGTTTCTTCGAATTCGCGAAGCGGTTTGATGCCGTGATCGGAAACAATGATCAGGTAGGTGTTCTCGTCGACATGCTTCAGGATTTCACCCAGGACCTTATCGAACGCGACGTACTGGTCAGGGAAAGCCTCGGTGCGCACCGCGTTAATTTTGGGGTTGTAGCCGGCGTTGTAAGGAGCAATGGGATAGAGCCAGTGCCCCGTGCGATCTTCGCATGACTGCCCCAGCCAGGTGAAGTCGGTTGGATGGTGGTCGAGGATATAGGCGAAGAGACGAGTCTGTTGGTCGCGGATCAATTGAACCTTGGCCAGCCAGGCATCGATTTCCGCCGACTCATGCCCTTGAAGATCGGCCGCGGAGGGCATCCGTTCGCAGTCGATATAAAAGTCCCCTACATTCTTCAGCAATTCAGCCTTCAGGGATGGAGGGTAGACTGCATCTCCACCCTCGACTTCGGAAAGTTTGGGTGCACAAAGGACGCCGTCCTCGCAGTTCTTGCCGCGAGTCAACATGCCGCTGATCATGTAGCCGTTCACCGGCATCACCGGAAAAGTGGCTGGGACATTGGTCATCCCGACAGTGACGTGATTCTTGGACAGAATCGACCAGATCGGTTCCTCTTTGAGCATGTTGGTATTGGCGGTAATTCCGCCCACAATGAAACCTGTAACCCCATGCTCCTCGGGCTCGGTGCTGGTGAACATGGTGCTGAAGACGCGAGGGCAGTTCGGTGCGGAGACAGTGCGGAGCTTACCGTAGGCTCCTTTCTTTATCACCGATGAGAGGTTGGGCATCTTGCCCTCGAGGAGCAAGGGCCGAGTGACGTCAAGTTCCATGCCGTTGACGCTGACTACGACCACGTGGGGCTTCGGCTTGGCAGAGTTTTGGCCCAAGGCGGATACAGGTGGAAAGAGTAAGACGCAAGACGCTAACACAAAGACAGCCAACCGACGCAATACCATGGGACCCCCCACATCAATTAGGGCCGACGACGAGAACTCTCGCCGAATCGACGGCATTATAGCGCATTCTGGAACCCTGCTCGCAGAGGCGCCGGCCGCCCTCGCGCCTAGGTAAAAGTAACTATACGAAATGGGGACACTTAGTCCTTGCGGCTTGCTCCAAGGCGTTTGGCTGCGGTCCGCTCCCGCGCCGCGTCCGCTTCAGGTCCCAGCTGAGCATGGGCATCGGCTAGAAACTTGTGCGGCTCACTCTTCTCTGGTTGACTCTTGGGCAGATTGCTTCAGGCGATCGGCTTTGGTCCGCTCCTGCGCCGCATCTTCTTTGCGCCCCAACTGATCGTAAACCTCGGCCAGAGCAATATGTGGCTCGGCTCTTTGGGGTCGCAGCGCAGCCGCCTTCTCCAGTTTCGGCAATGCCGCCTCAGGGTCGCCCGACTTCGCCAGATATCGCCCCAGAATCAGGTAGGTTCCGTATTGTTCAGGGATGATCTTCAGCACCTTTTCACATTCGCTGATCGTCTCTGGCCGGTTGGCGCGCGCGTAAACGATCTCTAGCAAGAGGTGTGCATCGATAAGATTCGGAACCCTGGCCGTCAACCTCTCAAGCACAGTCGCTGCCCCCTGCACATCTCCGAGTCGCATCAAGGTTTTGCCCAGGTCCAATTCGGCCATGGTGAACTTCGGGTCCAGCTGCACCGCCTTGCTCAGCATCGGGGAGGCTTTGTCGTATTGCTGCAAGTGCATATAGGCCCCGCCGAGCTTGAAATAGAGCATCGGCATGTCTGATTCTTGGGCAATCAGCTTCTGCAGGATCGGAACAGCCTCCTCGTACTGCTCATTATCAAGAAGAGCATTGGTGTCTCGGATCGTATTGGCCGTCGCAATCTTGTCCTTGGGGTCGGCACCATCGTCAGAAGGCTTGGCAATGTGGCTGCCCCCCCTTACGTATCCGAGCGACGCCAGCTTCTGCTGCAGTGCTGGATCGAGGGCCGCAACCCTTTCGTCGGAGAGCTTGGGCGCTTCCCGTTTGCTGGTTGTCTTGTCCAGGAATGCGTGCACCTGGCCCGCCAGCGTGTCGGCCACCGCTACCGAGGTCGATGCTAGATTGTGCTCCGCTTTTGGGTCCACTGTCTGGTCATACAGTTCCCGCTTCGGCGCCTGCACATACAAGTATTTTCCTGTCCGCAGCGACTGCAGCGCACTCCATCCGAAAGCGATGTGAGGATAATCCGACCCCGCATAGGCCGCCCGGTTGCGCCAGGAATTCGCAGCCGCCGCAGATTGCTCGGCTTCCCCTTTCGTCGTCGTTGTCATCAATCCCAGCAGCGATTCCCCTTGCACCTCGGCCGGTACGGCAATTCCTGCCGTCTGCAACATCGTTGGCATCACGTCCACCAGGCCCACGCGATCGTCGATTCGCCGACCGTAGATCTGTCGATCCTCGGTCTGCCCATCCTTGATTGATTGACCCTTGATTGTCTGACCCCCGATCGGCTTCTCCGCTGCGCGCGCGTGCGGCAGCTTAATCACCAGCGGCACGTTGATGGTCTCATCGTAAAGAAAGAATCCGTGCGTCTCCTCTCCGTGAGCTCCCAGCGACTCGCCGTGATCGGCCATTACCGCGATCATCGCTCCATCGTAGAGCCTGCGTGTTTTCAACTCCCGCAATAATTTCCCCACCGCCGAATCCATGTACGCAATCTCTCCGTCGTACGGCTCCGCCGCATACCGGCTTTTGTAGGGTTCGGGCGGATCATAAGGCTCGTGCGGGTCATAAAGATGTACCCACATGAAGAAGGGACCTTTGGGATTGTGGTTCAACCAGGTTGTCGCCCGGGACACCACTTCATCCCCCCGGCGCTCGATGGAGTTGTACCGGTCCCTTTCAGCCAAGAACTTCGCTGAACTGAATCCGGCGTTGTAGACGTCAAATCCGCGGTCAAAACCGGGAGCGCCACCGTGCGGGTCAAGAGCCAGGGAGGCGATAAATGCTGCGGTGTGATATCCATGCGATTGTAAAATCGCCGGCGCATAGGGTAGGTCCTCACCTAGCACATCCGGAAAATCGAGCACGTGATGGTACTGCGGATAGGTCCCCGTGAGAATCGTCGCATGGGAAGGCGAGGTTAGCGGAACCTGCGCGTAGGCCCGTGTGAACACCGCCGACTGCCGCGCCAACCCATCCAGGTTCGCAGTAAGTCCGCGCTTCGATCCCAGAAACCCCATCCGGTCCGCGCGCGTTGTGTCGAGCGTGATCAGCACAATATTGGGAAACGCCTTCTCCGGCCCGCGCGTTTTTCGCGCAGTGGAATGGCCGGCCGTCTTCCCCGCTGCCGGGGTCGCGGAAGCGCTGTTCCCAGTGGTCTGATTCCCGTTACTCTGAACCGGCGGGTTCTGGAGCGGCAGCGCGAACGCGGCCAGACTCACAACACACAACAGCCAACGAATCACAAACATCGAATCAGACTCCATTCCCGGGGGAGCATGACCGGAACCACTGCGGCTCAAGATCGCTCGGAACGAAGGCAACGACAATATTCCGACCGGCTCACTCCTGCGGCGCGGCATTTCCCGGGTCGGGTGCGCCGTTCGCCGGATGGATCGGATTCGCGGCCAGGCGCTCGGCCTCAGCCCGCTCGAGCTCCGCATCGGCCTGCTTCCCCAACTTAGTGTAAACATCGGCCAGATACAAATGCGGTGCTGGTATCTCGGGCCGCAGCGCAGCCGCCTCTTGAAGCTTCGGCACCGCCCCCTCCAAGTCTCCGGACTTCGCCAGAAATTGCCCGAGAGTCAGGTAGGTTCCGTAGCTACGTGGAAAGAACCTCAATACTTTTTCACATTCGCTGATCGTCTCTGGCACGCGGTTGCTCCGGGCATACGCAATCTGTAGCAGAAGGTGTGCCTCCGCCAGATTCGGCACCCTGGCTGTGACCTTCTCGAGCACAGTCGTTGCTTCCTCAATATCTCCAAGCCGCATCAAAGTTTTGGCAAACCCCATCTCGGCGTCGGTGAACTTCGGGTCCAACACCACCGCCTTGCGAAACACTGGCTCTGCTTTCTCGAATTCGTGCGTCTTCAAGTAGCAATCGCCCAGCTTGGAATACGGCATGGGCATCTCCGGGTTTTCGGCAATCAATTTCTGCAGAACTGGAATCGCCTCCGAGTAGTGCTCATCCGCCATCAGATCGTTGACGCGTCGAATTGCTCTGATCGTCCCAATCTTGTCCTTCGGATCGGGCTCCTGGTCCGACGATTTGAAAACATGGCTGCCCGACGTAACGTATCCAAGCGATGCGAGCTTCGCCTGCGCCGCTGGATCCAGGGCCGCAACCTTTTCATCCGACAGCTTGGGTGCTGCCCGCTTGCTGGTTGTCTTTTCCCGGATTGCCCGCACCTGGCCGCCCAGCGTATCGGCCACCGCCGCCGACGTCGCTGCCAGATTGTGCTCCGCTTCGGGGTCCACTGTCTGGTCATAGAGTTCCCGCCGCGGCGCCTGTATGTACAAATATTTTCCGGTCCGCAGCGATTGCAGTGCACTCCATCCAAATGCGGTGTGAGGATAATCCGTCTCCGCATAAGCTGGACGGTCGCGCCAGGAATCTGTAGCTTCTGCCTCTCCCGCCTTCATCAGTCCGACCAGTGATTTGCCCTGCACTTCCGCCGGCACCGCCGCTCCCGCAATCTGCAACAGCGTCGGCATCACATCCACCAGCTCTACCCGATTCTCAATCCGTTTCTCCGCTGCACCCGCCTGCGGCAGCTTGATCAACAGCGGCACCCTGATCGTCTCATCGTAAAGAAAGAACCCGTGGTTATTTTCCCCGTGAGCTCCCAGCGACTCGCCGTGATCGGCCATTACCGCGATCATCGCTCCATCGTAGAGCCCGCGCGTTTTCAACTCCCGCAGTAATTTCCCCACCACCGAATCCATGTACGCAATCTCTCCGTCGTACGGCTCCGCCGCATACCGGCTCTTGTAGGGTTCGGGCGGATCATAAGGCTCGTGCGGGTCATAAAGATGAACCCACATGAAGAACGGACCTTGTGGATGGGAGTTCAACCACGCCAGAGCATGCTCCACCACCTCACCGCCGCGGCGCTCAACCGTGCGGTAGCGATCTTCTTCTTTATCGAACGCTGCCGTGCTGAAACCCGCGTCGTAGGTGTCAAACCCCCGGTCAAAACCGGGAGCGCCCCCATTAGGGTCAAGAGCTATGGAGCCAATGAATGCCGCCGTGCGATATCCACGAGATCGTAGAATCGCCGGGGCATAGGGGAGATCCTCCGCCAGCACATCGGGAAAGTCGTACACCTGATGGAACTGCGGATAAGTTCCCGTAAGAATGGTCGCGTGCGAAGGAGAAGTCAGCGGAGCCTGCGCATAGGCGTGCGTAAACACCGCCGCTTGCCATGCCAGTTCGTCCAGGTTCGGCGTCAGCCCGCGCTTCGATCCCAGAAACCCCATCCGGTCCGCGCGCGTCGTGTCGAGCGTGATCAACAAAATGTTGGGTGCGGGCGTTCCAGCCGCCGCCGTACTCGCGCACCAACACACCAAACACAACCACCGTCGAATCACGCGCGCACCGAACACATTACTCCTCAGACCCAAAATCGAGACTCAGGCTCGCGGCCATCCCTGAACCGCTGGATCATTGTTGCGGACTGCTTGCTGGCGGCGTCGCCGCGGGCGGCTTGACTTTCGGAGTCATAGCCGGCTTCTTCGTCGGGCCTTCGGGAAGGCGCCCACAGTCTTCCGGATAAATGAAAAGCGTTGGATCCTGCGGGCCCAGGACTACATCCTTGAATCGAACCACCCTACTCCCTTTACTATTCAGATCTTCGACCTTAATCGGGAAGCCCTTCCACTCTTCCGGCTCCCAGAATCTCAGCTTCGTGGCTACCAGAAGGTCTTTTCCACTCACGGTGACGTCCTCCACCTGGCACACGCGTCCGTCCAGGGTCTCCTTCCCGACCACGACGCGCTCGCTGGTGTGGCCGGGTCTCGAAGCGATGAAGGGCCAGGAGCGAAAATACGCGTGCGCGTCCTTCACGCATCCCATTTTCGTCTGACCGTAGGTTGTGGCTTGTGTCAAATCGGTGATGTAATAGCCCTTTTCCATGGGGCCTTCCGATCTCAGCAGGTTTCCTGATCTGTAAACATAACCCTCCCGGTCATCGTGAGGTTGCATACTGCCCACCATCACCGCCGAAAATTCTGTGAACTCGTCTAACGGAAATCCCGATTTCGGAGCCGCAGCCTCGCCTGCCTGTCCCCGCGTCGACTCCTTTGGTGTTGCTTGCCCTGGTGCTGCCTGCTGATCCGCCGGCTGTTTGGTCGTAGTTTGCCCCACCGAATCCTGCCCTTGTGCGGCTTCTGTCCACAGCCCCGCCGCCATCAGGCAGCCGGCGAACAGCAGCATCGTCGTCCATCGAATCATTTCTTTCCCCGATTAAAATCGAGTCTCCGCATATAAGAAAAAGGCCACGCGGCGAACCAGCGTGGCCCACGAAAAACACCAGGATCGGATTGTTATTGCAGGGTCGTCCTGCGCCTTGCTTTGTCCTTTTTCAGTGAAGCGGCGCTCGCCTTGAACGTGGGCCCTGCGGCCTTCGAGCTTACGTCCGGAAGCTTGTCCGTCAGGAAGCCAAAGTTCCCAAGGAACTCGTATCCGCTGAAGCCAAGGAATGAGTCCCAATTCCATCTGCCAGCCTTGTTCTTGGAGTTTACGGACGTAGCCGTGATCGTTATCCACTCCTCGCCGGTGTAAGCGCCAGCGTAGGCGTCCATGATCGCGTCAGCATAAATGTAACGGCCGGGGCCGGTGATGCCCGGCTGCAATCCAGTGCTTTCTATGTCCGCAGCGGAAACCTTGATCGCGGTGCCTTCGAGAGTCGCAAACGGATTCGCGGAGGAAGCGCAAGCGCTCAGAACGTCCATGCCGCTCATATAGAAGTTGTTGGCTCCGCCGGTCTGCATGATTTCGTAGTTGCAATATTGTACTCCGCCGGTGTAGTTAAGGAATCCGAAAGAGTAGCTACCCTGCGCAAAGGCAGAGCTGCAGCAAAGGACAAGAAAAGTGATTACCGCCAAGCTTTTCAGTTTCAAAGGAATCCTCCTGGAGGTTTTGTTCACAATTGTGAACAAAACCCCGAGACAGTACACCTTCTACCGGGGAAAAGTAGTCGCGTTGCACTGACAACCCGAAAGCTTAGTCGATTCCGAAACGATGTCAAGCAAACATTTTGCAAAAGAGAAAAACATTGCGCTCTTGCCGCAACACATTGCGCGTAGACGTAAACGCCTTGCCGGTCACTCCCTTTTGCGGACCTGCGCTCTCCAGATCGTTTGCAGAAACGTCCTCCCAAAGAACAGGATCGGTGTACAATCACCTGCCAGCAGGTCAGAGAAGGTTCTGCACCAGTCATTTCCGCCGATGGCTTCACGCTTCCTCTGCTCCTGACTTCGCCAAGGAGATACCATTATGCATGTTTGCAGGATCGCGCTCGCTGCTAGCCTCGGCCTTGTTCTGCTCATGCTTTCAGCCCCGGCCCAAGCGCAATATCAGGTCACATATTTAGATTCGAATCAACTCGGTTTAAAAAATCGTGGGGGCAACGGAACCCAAAACGTACACGTCGACCCACTGCTGGCCAACCCCTGGGGACTGGCCCATAGCGCCACAGGGCCTTGGTACATTCCCGACAACGACACGGGATGGGTGACCGTCTACAATGCAACGGGAGGACAAATACCTCTCCGGATCTTGATTCCCACAGCCGGAAGCGAAAACGGCTCGGGGCAAGGTGGAAACGGTCCGGGCACACCGACGGGAATCGTTTCCAACGGATCATCGACGGATTTCCAGATTCAGGGCATGCCATCGACTTTCCTTTTTGACACGCTGGATGGCACCATCAGCGCATATGTGCCGGGCGTGAACGCCAACCAAGCGATCATCGTTGTCGACAACTCGGCTAACGGGGCGCTGTACCAGGGCTTGGCCATAACCAGTTATCCCTCGGGGAATTTCCTTTACGCACTCGACAACGCCAACAATGTAATCGATATGTACGACAGCGCCTTTAAACTGGTGAAGTCGTTCGGGGATTCGTCGATCCCGCCCGACTTCTCCATGTTTGGAGTTCAGGACATCAATGGCATGGTTTACGTGGCCTACGCTAAACCGAACTACGGCTCCGGCGGTTACGTCGACGTCTTTACGGAGAAGGGTGTCAAGGTGAAGACACTGATCCAAGGACTACCACTGAACCAAGCCTGGGGGATCGCCTTGGCACCCAGCAACTTTGGGCCGCTCAGCAATACTCTGCTGATTTCAAACAACTCGGAGTTCGGAACTATCAACGCGTTCGACCCTAATACCGGCAAGTTTGTAGGCACGATCAAGGATCAGAAAGGCAAGCAGGTCGTCCTCAACAACCTCTGGGGAATTGCTTTTGGCGGCGGGAACTCATCCAGTGGAGCAACCAACGAGCTGTTCGTCACCGTGGGCAACGGCAACGGGCTCAACGAATTGGCCGGCACCTTTTTATCAATCAAGCCGTAATTGACAACAACAGCAGCAAGAGGACGTAACTTGGGCCGCCTGAATGAGGCGGCCCTTCCACTCCGGGAACCCCGGGAGCGCGCCGCCTTCCAGAACCTGACGCAGGCTTTGCCCTTCCAGCAGTTCGGAAACAAGGTGCGGTCGCCCATCCTTGTGCGCTGATGTCGTACAGTGCCACGATGTTGGGATATTCAGTGCCGCGACCGATCGCGCTTCTTGCTCAAATCGCCTCAACCGCTCCGGATCGTGCGCGAACGGGAAATCGGCGGAGTAGAAGCCCCCTCGGACGTGCGGTGTAGGTCTACACCGCACTCTTCCGCCCGCCGAAATTGACGCTCAAGATACGCTGCATATGGGGCCGATGTCAAAGAAAAAAAGTGAATCTGTCGCTGCAACATGAAAAGTTCCTCTTTGTGCAAAGTAGAAGGTTCCGCTTCGATGGCGGCGGGGCGAGGAACGGGCCTGAAACGCGCGATAAGGTTTCTCTGCACCGCCACGTTGACGGTCACGCTGGGCGTCTCGCCGGCGAAGAAGAAGCTGGCGATAATCCACAGATTGCACGCGCAGGCTTGCCAAGCCAGGTAGTAAATGATAAAGGACGTTGGGGTTGAAAAACTCGGTTCGAAGACGCGTTTTCCCTCAGGGGAGTTTCTTCCGGTTCGTGTTTTTCTTGCGGTAGTCTGTTTCTTACGCGGTTGCCATCGCTGGTTGCTCTCTCTCTCATGTTGAGGAACCGCACCAGTCGTTTCAGGTTCTGTGCCACGGCAGCCAGGTAGAACTGCTCACGCACGAACTTGATTCTGCGGGACGGGACGTTCGCATAGAAGAATCATGGTCGAGGTTTCGGCCGAATCGGTGGTTGGTGGAACGAGTCCCACCGAGAAGTGGTTCAGCGTGAGATTTCCAGAGTCTTGGTCCTCAACCTCTCTGGCAAACCGAGCGACGCTGCCGCGCCGCCCAGGAGAATTATGCCCTTGACAGAGCCTTCGCTGTTATCGAGCGGCACCAGGCACGTTCACTTCTGTACCTAGTGCGCAACCGGTGTCTGGCAGCGCAGTCCAGACAGGTCCGAAGTCCGGAAGGGATTCAACCCCGACACCTGGAGTTCGTAGCGGTAAGATTTGACTTTGCCGTTGGGAAGCATGATCGCACGATTATTCGATTGCATGATCCACTCGAGGTTGGTAATCGTCTGTGAATGGGCGTCCGCGACGAACTTAAATACTGCCCACGGCCCGCTGAACGAACCCAGAATGTCCCCGCCCCTGGTCGTTACCTGAACGTCTTCAGGCGCGCCGGTCCAAGTGAAGGTCTTCTGTTGACCGTTGCCCGACAAAGTTTCGTTTCCAATCTTCAAGCTCGTATCCAGGTTACTGGGCATGGCCTTGAGGCTGTAGGAAAACTTAGGTGTTGCGGACCCTCCGGGATAGAGCGCATCGCTCAAAGCGGCGGCCCGGTTAAAGAAGGCAACAAACGCAGGAAGCAGCTTCACCTTGGCGTCTTGCACTTCAACGTAGCGTGAACCCTGTTTGGCCAGATATTTTGTCAGGTTCTCATCGTAGAAGGTCCAGAGAGCCCCGGTTTTCGGCGCAAGAGTCGAGTTCAGCTGGTCAACCGAGAGATCCTGGCTCGAGTTTGGATTGAACGGGTATTTGTCGTTGAGTTGCGCGAACTGCGCGCAGAGCGACTTGCCGGCGCCGTTGAGATCGGCTGCCTCACCCCCCGCTAGCAGAGCTTCTACATAGAGGATGGGCTGTCTGAGGAGTTTATCGACCAGGCTCTCGTCATGGTATTTCTGATCGATCGGAGCGCCAACCAGGATTTTCGTGACGACGTCCTTGGCTGCAGCGGCTGAGTCCAAGACTTGTTTCAAGAGAATGGGATCGCTGCCGTTCTTCGCAAGCTCACCAACGTCCAATTGTAGGTTGCTCAGTGCCAGAACGTAATCCTTGTTGTTTTGTAGGACATACTGGTCCGGCAGTTTGTCCGGTGGCCCCGGAGGTTCCACCGCCTGCACCGGCAAGAACGGGGCAGTCACAGCTTGGACGCCCACGTCTGTGTTGTGGGAAATAAACCAGAATAATTCCAGCAGCGGCGAGGTAGGACTCGCCAGCCTTCCCAGTTTGCTGTCAGCATCCTTGAGACCGCCATACGGGACGACCGAGGAAGTTTGCAGAACCGTGCGCCACTCGTTGATAAAGTCCTGGTCGTAACGATCGGTAAGCTTCTGCTGCAGGGTTGACTGATCCAGTTCCAATGCCGTGGTTTTCCCCAGTACCCACTCTTCGCCGCTCGCGTACGCCGATGGGTTAAGAATTGCATCCTTCATGAAAGCGAAACCGCCGCGGGTAAACGCGCCTCTGACTTTGTGGCCGCTGTAGACGACTCCAGCGGCGTCGTGAAACTGCTGGTTGAAATCTGCGGTAGGATTCTTGAGCGAAGCTTGCTCTACGAGAGTCGAATAAAGGCGATCCGTGCTGCCAAAGAGAGAAAGATAATTACGTGCGCGGGCGATTGCGGCGGAATCGTTGTTCGCGGAGAAAGGATTCGTAGCCGCGAGCTGGGTGCTGTAAAAATCGAATTGGATCCTAGCTAGGGCGAGGCGATCGGCATCGATTCTCCTGCCCAGGCTCCATTGGCTCGCCAGCACCGGCGACAAGAATTCTTTCGTGCTCTTGTCATAGTTGCTGGTGGTAATGAGATAAGCCTTCAGTTCGCTGTAGGTGTTCTCGTAGGTGTCACTCGGACTGGGTTTGTCGGGCACAATGCGGAGAGCATTCAACAACTTGTTTTGGGCGTCTGCGAACAAAAGACGACGAAAATTGTCGAAGTAGGCTATCCTGGCGCCGGGGTAGATCCGATCCCCGACGTAAAGCCCCCAGCGGAGACGGAGCGGGGCGCCGTCCGTTTGGTAGCTTTCGAGTGTGGCCAGCGCTTGACGGAGCCGTTCGAGTTTCTCCAGGTCGCCTAGACTGGGTAATTGGTTAGGGTCGAACGGCACACTGCCAAGCTCGCTGATTGTGGTCTGGACATCTTTTTCCAAAGAACGGTTGCCCGCGAAAGAGACAAGAAACCCAAGAGTGAAGATCAGGGCGACGAGCCCGGCTGCGACCGCGCGCAGCCACCACATAAGGTCTTTCTTTGGTCTGCGCCGTTCTCCCGTCAATGCCCAGGCCAGGTTACCTATTGCCTCCCTGTCCTTCAGACCAGCCCGGAGGTCAACCCAATGCACGTTGCGGAGGAAATTTGGCAGTCGCAATTTGTCGGAACTGGGAGCTTTCGGCAAAAGAACAGGGATGATTCGCTTGCTGGAGTCTTTGGCGTAGTTCTCGAGCGCCGCCACGGATTCCTGGTCTTGCCAAGGCCCGCTTGCCCCTTCTCCGACAAAAACGACCACCGCCTTGCTTGCCGCCATTCCGGCGGCCGTGCCAGCTGACCAATCTTCTCCTGGCGCAAGGTCACGGAAAGGAAAGAAGGTCTTCACTCGATAACGCCGAAGCTGAGCATCCAGTTGGGAAACATCCTTCTCATCCGAGGGTACATAACTGAGAAAAGCATCATACTTCTCGGCCAGCAGAGGGGCAGGCGAAACTAGCGCCGGGGGAGCTTCCGGCTTCTCGGCCCCGGAAACCTCCCAGGCAAAATTGGAATCTATCAAGCGATCAAAGAATCGTTGATACGCGGCAGCCAGCGAGATCGCGTCCTGTCGATCCTGGAGCACCGCAATGTTCTCGCCATAGGCGTAATAACTCACATGAGGCAGGAGGACGTCGTTAAAGTACGCCGTCAGGTCGCAACGGTCCGTCTCGTGAGCCGACCCGAACAGATTCTCGAATCGTGTTTGGTAGTCTTTCCGCCATTGTGTCTTGAGATCTAACTCGGCGTTCTCGACCCGGCTGGGTAGGGGAAACACAGCAAGTGGCCGGAAGTCGTCGGTTTTTCCCCTGTATTCGAGGGCCTCTTTCACCAGGTCACAGAGCCCGGAAAGGCTCTGGCGATTGGGAGTGAAGACGGCGACCAATTTTTCCGGCAGCAGGGTGGTGCAGATGCCGCTCACATCGGTCAGGCCGGTTCTGGAATCGACCAGCGTGTAAGCGAACTTCTCAGCCAGAAGTTCGCGGAAGGTTGCGATTACAACGCCGAAGCGGTTAAAAAAATCTATCCAGTTGAACGAGCCCACAAGTTTGGCGTAGCCAGGACCAAAGCGACCGGCCGGCATGAAGTCCACGCCCTGCACAACGTCCGGGATGCAGTGTTCCTGGAGTGACAGCTTTTCGTCCAGGACCCGCCATCCCTCGGGGGCAGATACCTTCTCATATAGGCCCGGCTGCTCTGTCAGGAGTATCCGGAGGGAATGAAAATAGTTGATCACTCCGGGCCGGGCCTGGTATTCAGGCAAATCTGACTTGGCGGAGAAAAAGCGGTGCAGCCCGGGAGCTTCCAGGTCCCAGTCGATCACCAATACCCTCTGCGATGTCCGAGCGAGGCGCTTTCCCAGCAAACACGCGACGTTTGCCACCGCCATGGAACGGCCGGTCCCACCCTTGTAGGAATAGAACGTGATGAGCTTGCCCAGCGGAGACGGCGGTGAAATCACTGAGGCGGGACGCGAGGCCATGTTAGCTCACGAGCGGAAAACCCTGCGCGGGAACAGCGTACTCTGCAAACGCGGATTCCCTCGGAAATTGAAACAGGTCACATTCTGCGCGGGACTTGCTGCGCCACAATTCCTCTGCGATCTGCTCAATCCGAGTTACAACCTCGTTGATTTTTCCTCGGAACTCTCTCTGATTGTAATAACGCCGCCCTTGTAGCATTACCCGGGAAACATCAATGTACTGAATTCTCGATACCACTTGCGGCAACGACTCGCTCAGGCGCACCATCAGAGGGATGATCGTCTTGAAATCCTTGCCCCGAAGACGGGTCGAACTCAACTGCTCCATGGCAGCCCATTCCAACCCACACCAAAGATGTTCGGGACGATAGTACATCGGCACGCAGATGGCAACCATCGACACGCTCCGGCAAAGGGCTCGTCGAATATTCATCTCCCAATCCGCGCCCCCGGCTATTTGAGTATCCATGAAAACTTTCGGATCATGAAACGAAGTGGCTAGGCCTTCCTCAATCGAGTCCCGGACGGCGCGCGCGCATTCGGCAATGTCAGGATTCTTGTTGATATGCGGCCAACTGATAAAACAATGATTCTCGTAAGTGCCCTGTTGGCTCAGCCAATTGTCCACTTCGTAAGTAATTGCCATCTCGTGTTCCTCGGAAAGGACTTATGACGGATTTCCTCTTCACTTAGAAAACCAGACGCTTCGAGGCTGAGGCAGTCCTCGCGGTCGTTCTGTCCCGAGCGCTGAGGCCCAATGTAGTAGTCGGCACCAGTTCCTGTCTCGGCTCCACTGCTGAAACCAACTGGCACAAGCTGCGCGTAGTGCTTCACGCAGACACGCGCAGCTTCTGTTCAGACACACTCCTATTTTCGGGGAAAGTCGGCGAGTAGAAGCCCCCTCAGACGAGAAACTTAGTCAAACCTTCATTCCTTCTGTGCGCCGAATTTGGTCTCTAAGATATGCCTAGGACCTTCAGGATGTCAACAATTAGCACATACTCAGTGGCGTCTTAAATAAGGATGCTACCCAGGTACTCTGAGCAACTCAACGTTTTGCCCGGTAATCCAAAGTGGGCATCTGCAAAACAGCAAACTAAGAATCGTACCGTCTTCCCGCGTGGGCAAGCGGTCGGTCACATCATTAGTCGTGGGTGATCGCCGTGGGTGATTTCCGTCTGGTTCTGCCAGTCAACTTTGGCTAAGTGTCGCTGAATGAAGTTGATGAGATACCCGTTAAAACTGGCAACATTAGGCTTTTCAGAACTCATCGTTCCAGTGTTTCCAACAACTTCAATGGTTGCCGTGGGACTGCCAAACACTGGAAAGTACGACAAAAACAAGAGGACCGTGGGTGATCGCCGTGGGTGATCCTGCGAAGCAAGAAAATTTCGATCTAGACCTGCGAGATCTCGCTCCTGCCACACCGTCCGTGACCGGAACGCTGGTCAACTAACACCCAAATCCCGAAGGCCAGATTCAAACCACCAATTCGGTCACAAGGGGATCGATGAGTGTAATCGCGAGTTGGTGTTGAAAAACTCGGTTCGAAGACGCGTTTTCCCTCAGGGGAGTTTCTTCCGGTTCGTGTTTTTCTTGCGGTAGTCTGTTTCTT
>Ga0116217_10001916_pt1 | contig 19583 bp, 13 predicted proteins | sample Sb_taG_6_FD_89697 | JGI IMG/M metagenome (GOLD analysis project Ga0116217, IMG submission 89697) | Peat soil microbial communities from Weissenstadt, Germany - Sb_50d_4_PS metaG | ecosystem: Environmental > Terrestrial > Soil > Wetlands > Peat | place: Germany: Weissenstadt | collected 2010-09-21 | reverse complement strand
GATCCTTCGCGGAGTTTACCCTGAGCGAAGCGAACGGGCTCAGGATGACACCGGCTTTCATCACCGCGGGTGGGGTACCGCGCATTAAAACCATACGGCTGGCGCAGAGCGCAGCTCTGCGTTCTTGTCCGGTACTGGTACTTTCGTGATCTTGACAGGTTTGACCCATATATATAGCCTATACGCTGGGGATTCGCCCCGGACAACCGCAAGTCCCGGGTAGGGGCGGTTCGCGAACCGCCCCTGCATCCGACCCGAAACTCTCTCCCAGGAGATCTTATGTCTATTCGCCAATCACCTCAGCTTACCCAGCCACTGCTCGACGCCGCCCGCTGCAATGCCCGGCGCTCTCACGGCCCGTGCACCGCGGCCGGTAAGCAGAATTCCAAAATGAACGCCCTCGAGCACGGCGAGCGCTCCGCCCCCGAAAATCACTACGAAGTGATGCGCGCCCTGGGCGAAGACCCGGCCCAGTTCGATGCCGTGAAGCAGGAACTGCGCGATTCCTTCGGCGCCGGCGACGCCTTCCTGGACAAGCAGGTCGACGACCTGGCCCGGCTCTACTGGCGCCGCGACCGCCTGGAGCGCTCGCAGACCGGCCTGATGCGCCGCGCCTTGCTGGCGCTGGAAGAGCAGCAGCACCGCCGCCGGAAGGAAATCGAGGGCGCCAGCTTCGAGGTCGGCCAGGCCATCAACATCTCGCTCGGGGAGCCCGCCGATCCCGCCGCGCGCCTGCGCCTGCTGCTTTCCTTTCTGGGTGTGATTCGCGTGCAGGTGCACGCCCGCTCCTTCCTGGCCTGGCAGGCCGCCGCACTCGAAGGCTTTCACCGGAAGAAGGGTGGCTGGCGGGCGGCGCGCCTCGGCCATCTGCTGTCGCTCTTCGCCGAGGCTGGCACAGTGGCGCCCCTTATGGAGGGCGACGCAGGGGCATCCCTTGTGGGTGCCCAGGCCGGCCGAGAGGGCGACGTAGGGGCACCCCTCGTGGGTGCCCAACCGGAAGATGAGGATGATGTGGGCGCATCCCTTGTGGATGCCGAGGCGGACGGAGAGGGCGGCCACAAGGCCGGCCCCTACGCCGCAACCGAGCCGGCGGATGAACTGCGGTACAACGAACTGGTCCTGCTTCTCGAAGACGAGATGGCGAGCGTCGAGGAAGAGTTCGAGTACGAGGAGAAATTGAATGAAGAGCGAGCGGTGATCGAGCGCGACGCCTGCCTGGCTCCCTCGGGCGAAGAGTGGCGGATGATGTTGCGGCGGGAAGAGTCGCTGGACCGCGCGATTGACCGGAAAATCAAGCTGCTGCTGAGCCTCCGCAAGGCAGCGCAAAAGCCGCAGGCCTTGGAAAACAGGTCTGCGCCAGCCGAGGACGTAGAGGCGCCCCCCAACGACGTAGGGGCGCCCCTTGTGGGCGCCCAAGCCGACGGAGAGGGCGGCGACGAGTGCCGCCCCGCGAATGAAGAGCCCTCTCCCGAGGGGAGAGGGTGTCAGGCTCCGGCGGTGTCATCAGCCGGAGCGTGACGGGTGAGGGGTTTTTCCCTCGCCGAGAGCCAAGTCGTCTGATAACCGCGCCGCGATTGCGGCGGGACGGAGAGGCGCGACAAAATTGTGGCCGCCATGAGAGGAATCAGGGGAAGAATGTCTGTGGGAAACGTAACTAGCCCATCGCCCGGCCCGCGCGCCTCGCGAACGCGCCCGCGCGGCCCATTATCCCCCCAGGGAGAGGGCTTTGTGACCGAAATTCTGTGCGGAGGGAACAAACCGGGACAGGCGGTGGCTCCACCGCCGTTGGGCGGGCCCAGCCAGCCCCTCGATCCTTCCTTTGTTTTCTATAACATTCCCGGATCGTTCGTGCAATTTCGGCCCGGCCAAAACCCATCGGCTGCATCGCGGAGCGGTGTTATCATATCCAGCGGCATGCGCTATCAGCCGTCAGTTCCCAGCTCTCAGCTATCAGCAAGAACTACAACACCTACGTGCTTGCTGAAAGCTGAGAGCTGAGAGCTGAGAGCTGAGAACTGAGAACTGACAGCCAAGCGGCCCGATCGCAGCCCACTCGAAGAGGGGAAACCCGATGATCGAACAGAGATTCACCGAGATTTACGGCACCGCTCCTGAGGTGGTGGTTCGCGCCCCGGGGCGCGTGAACCTGATCGGCGAGCACACCGATTACAACGACGGCTTCGTTCTGCCGGCGGCCATTGACCGCAGCATCGACTTTGCCGGCCGCAAGCGGGCCGATCGGACCGTCCGTGTGCATTCTCTCGACTTCGAGGGTTCGGTCGAATTCAGCCTCGACGACATTCAGAAGGACAGCGCGAATCGCTGGAGCAATTATGTGCGCGGGGTCTCAAAATTCCTCGAGGAGGATGGCCATCGGCTCTCCGGCGCCGACCTGGTTTTTGGCGGGAACGTGCCGCGCGAGGCCGGCCTCAGTTCCTCGGCGGCTGTCGAGGTGGGCACTGCCGCATTTTGGAAGAAGCTTCTCGGGCTCGAACTCGATCCGGTCTATCTCGTCAAACTTTCCCGCAAGGCGGAGAACCAGTTTGTGGGCGTGCCCTGCGGCATCATGGACCAGTTCATTTCCGGCCTGGGACGCGCCAACCACGCGCTCTTTCTCGATTGCCGCGATCTCCACTACCGCCATGTGCCCCTGCGCGACGACGTGAAGATCGTGGTCTGCAACTCCGGCGTGAAGCGCGCCCTGGCTCAGTCGGAATACGAAGTTCGTCTGAAGCAGTGCCGGGAGGCGGTGGCCCGGATTGCATCCACCGGCCCAGCCGTGACCTCGCTGCGGGATGTGACGCCCGCCGACCTCGAGTCGGCGCGCTCGGTCCTGAGCGACATTCTGTTTCGCCGCGCCCGGCACGTCGTGAGCGAAAACCATCGAGTCCTGGAGGCCATCCAGGTTCTCGAGTCCGGCAACCTCGAGCGCTTTGGCGAGCTCATGAACGCCTCGCACCTGAGCTTGCGCGACGATTATGAGGTCAGCTCGAGAGAGTTGGATGTTCTGGTCGAGATCGCCTGGAAACAGCCGGGCGTTCTGGGCGCTCGCATGACCGGCGCGGGCTTCGGCGGCTGCACCGTCAACCTGGTCCGCCAGGAAGCCGCGGGGGCTTTTGCAGAGGCTATTAGAAGGGGCTACCACGGCGCCTTGGGCCTGAACACCGAGATTTATATCTGCAAGGCTTCCGAGGGCGCGCTGAGCGCTTGAAGGTGGTGCGGGCGTCCCGCCCGCTGTCGCGGGGGCGTCTCGCCCCCGCCAGAACTCGCGGGCAGAGCCTGTCCTGAGCGGAGCGAAGGAATGCCCGCACCACCGCGGGCGAGACGCCCGCGCCACGGGAGAGCCTACAGCAGTCCCTTCCACTTGATCTGCAAATAGTGATTGACGATTTCCGGCGACAATCGGCCGGGGAGAAACTCCATCGCGATCGCTCCTTGTACGCGCATGCGGCGCAGCAGGAGTTCGCGGCGCTGAATGACCTGTTGGGCGGCCACGTACTGGTACAACTCGCCCGGCGATTGCGGCCGGCGCTCGACCAGCGCGTGCAGTTCAGGCTCGCCCACCACGGCGAACAACACCAGGTGCCGGGATAGCAGGCGGGACGCGGCCTCGATGACATCGGGCGTCGCCGCAGTCTCCGCCAGGTCCGTGAGCCAGACCACCAGGCTTCGCCGCCGGTGGCGCGCCAGCAGGGAATCCGCGGCCAGGGCGTGATCGGCCTCGACCGCCTCACCTGTGACCAGGGCCAACTGCTCCAGGACGTGGCGAAGATGCTCGGCGCCGCGCGCGCAGGGCAAATAGGATTGCAGCTTCCGGCCATAAGTCAGAAGCCCCGCGGTATCACCCGATTGGTGCGCCACGTGAGCCAAAGTCAGCGCCGCGTTGACGGCGTAATCCAGCTTCATGAGCGGCGGGCGAATGGGCAGATCGGCAGGTGGTGAGGTGGGCAGATGGGCAGGTGGGCAGATCGGCAGATCGGCAGATGGTGAGGTGGGCAGATGGGCAGGTGGGCAGATCGGCAGATCGGCAGATGGACGGACGGCCTGCGGCTCGTTGCTCCTGAATCCCGAATCCTGAATCCTGAATCCTGTCTCCTGACTCCTGGTTCTTGCCAGCATCAGCCGCCCGGCATCTACGACCAGGACGACGGATTGGCTTCTTTCCGTCTGATAGACCTTGCTGATCAGCTTGCCGCGGCGCGCCGTGGCGGTCCAGCAGATATCGAGACTCTCGTCGGACTCGCGAGACTCGCGTAGGCTCTCGAACTCGCGTCCCCTTCCGACCAGCCGCTTCAGTCTTTTCTCCTGTTCCATTTGGCGGCTGCGGATCAAGTACAGGGTGTAGCGTTGCGGCTCGCGGAGGTTCGGGTAAATGCGAAGCGCCTGGCGGACGTCGACCACCGCCCACCGCTCCGCGAATCTGAGCGGGGCGTGATAGCGCAGAAAGATCCGGCCCGTGACGATCTTGCCGCGCGTGCTGGGATGAACCGTGTAGGCGGCCACGGCGCTACCGCGCGCTGGAACAGTCAGAGTGAACTTGGGCAGCGCCGGGCACAACACGGCGGGAACATCATCTTCGATGCTGGCCTCCACCTCCCGCGCGCTGTGGTTGGCGACGCGCAGCTCAACTCGGGAGTCAATGTCTAAGGACAGCGGATCGAGCCATCGGCGGCTCACGACGATTTCCCTGGGCTTGGGCAGGCGCGCCAGATCGATGAGCCAGACCAGCAGCGCCACGCAGTCCCAGAGCAGCAGAGCGTACAAGGCACGCTGGTCCCGCCACGCTGGACCAATCCACACCAGGCCCAAGAGCAGGGCAAGGAAGAAACGCCACTGGAACGCGACAGGCCATCGGTGGCCGCTCGCCGCTGGGGCGATTACGGCGGGCGGAAGCAGATGGCCCGCAGTCGAGACGTCTTTTGGGGGCAATGCCGGTGGTTGCCCCTGGGCGGCCGCAACGACCGCCCCGGCAGAGTCGATCATTTGGGAACCTCAACCGCGGCCAGCACTTCGGCCACCACCTGATCGCTCGAGATGCCTTCCAGTTCGGCTTCGGGCTTCACCAGCAGCCTGTGGCGAAGCACCGGGGGCGCCGCGGCTTTGACGTCATCGGGGATCAAGTAATCCCGGCCCTCCATGGCGGCCAGGGCCTTCGCAGCGAACATCAGGGCTACGGTGGCGCGCGGGCTGCCGCCCAGGCTCAGGGCCGGCCAGTCGCGCGTTCTCTGGACAATCGCGGCCATGTAGCGGAAGATTCCCGGCTCGACCGCCAAGGCCGTCACCTCGCGGCGCGCGGCGGGCAGCCAATCGGGGTCGACGGGCGAGAGCCCCAACGCGTCGATGTGGTGCGGGTCAAATCCCTGCTGGTAACGCTCCAGGATCTCGACTTCCTTCTCCGCCGTGGGGTAAGGCACGCGAATCTTGAAGAGGAATCGGTCGAGTTGCGCCTCCGGTAGCGGGTAGGTACCCTCGAACTCGATGGGGTTCTGGGTGGCGAACACTGTGAAGAACGGCGAGAGCGGATAACCGGTCACGTCGATTGTCACCTGGCGCTCTTCCATCGCTTCGAGCAGTGCCGACTGGGTTCGGGGCGGTACGCGATTGACCTCGTCAACCAGCAGCAAGTCCGTGAAGACCGGGCCGCGGTGCAGGGAAAACGTGCTGGTCGAGAGATTAAAGACGTTCGCGCCCAACACGTCCGCGGGCATCAGATCAGGGGTGCATTGAACGCGTTGAAACCTCAGCCCGCAGATATGAGCCAGGGCTTTCACCGCTAGCGTCTTGGCAATTCCGGGAACTCCTTCCAGCAGCGCATGTCCGCCGCAGAGCAAGACAGCCAGCAATTGGTTGATGGTCTCGTCCTGGCCGACAATCACCTTGCCAAGTTCGGTCCGCGCGTGGGAAATGAACTTCTGAACTTCCGCTGGCATGGCGTCCTCCTCACCGTCCTGATCGTCTAGCGTCGCATGTCATTCTGAGCGAAGCGAAGAATCTCTGCAGTTTCTAGTCGGGCCAATGCGGTACCTCCTCGCTGAGGAAGTGACCCCTCACCCGGCCCGCTCCGGCTGATGAAAGCGCCGGCAGCGGGCCACCCTCTCCCCAAGGGAGAGGGCTGTGCAATCGCTGGTGATGTTCATCCGATCGCCCGTTCACCCGATCACCCGATTCATCATCCTTCTAGTCCAAGCCTGTGGGTGGCGTCATAAAGCTCGCCCACCCACACCAGTGCCTGCGGCTCCTTAACCTGCTGTCGTCTTACGGCGGACTCAATCTGCTCCAGCGTTTCGGCAAAGCCTGGGCTCGTCCAGCCCGGCCTTTCCCGCATCCTGAGAGCTAACTCCGCGGCTGGCGCTGTGGACGGTATTCCCAGGCGGCGGGCAAGCAGGAAATGAAATCGTGCGTAAGCGATTTCGAGCGCTCCGGCCGCCGCGCCCTTTCGCTGGTAGAGGGCGCCCATGGTCTCAATGAACTCCAGGGGTGAAAGGCGCGGCAGTCGCGGAAGGGGGCGCAGTGCTCCGCTGCGGCGCGCGTACGTTATCACCAAGAAGGCGGCGAGCACGAGAAGTTGCAAGAACGCCCAAGGCAACGGCGTGTTCGACAGGTAATGCCATAATCCCGGGCGCACGCCGTGGAAGTACTCGTCCCACAAAATGCGGGTTCCGGGTGCGGAGCCCACGCAATTCAGGAACAAGGCCAGGTTGGATGCCCGGGTGATGCCGAGGTTGGTGAGTGGTGAATCGGACCCCCACCAGATGACATCGCCGGAACCGTCGTGCAGCCTTGCGACGGTAGCGCCTTGGTCGCCGCCGTAATACCGTATCTGGCCCGCGCCCGAATGAGCCCAATAGGCCGGAGCTTCCATGGAGATCTCCGGGGCATACCGCGTAAGAGGCGAGGGTGTTTCGCCGGAAAACGTCTGCCATGTGTCCTGCAGCGGAGGCGGCACTACGTCCTTTGCCCCAATCATCGCGGCCCCCTCCACCCCGGTGATCAGCAAGCGGCCGCCCCCCGCGACGAACTGTTTCAGGCGTCTCAGGTCATCCTCCGATGATGGAATGACAGGCCCGGCGATGATCAGCACAATGTTCCTCGCAGAGTTCGGCAAATCCTCGGGAGGTCTTTCCCATCTTTCCACGCCATACCCCATCTCCACCAGCAGCGTGTAGGCAGCTTTGGCGCCATCCGGTGCGGCGGAGTAGCTGGAAGGATAACCTCGAGACGAACCTCGGTTGTTGGGAGAGAACAGCACTGCCAGGAACGTCAGGAACGCGAGCAGAAAAACGGCGAGAAGCAGGATCTTCTTATCGGCGGAGTCGAGCGGCACACTCATCGCAGCGACTCCAATTCCGCCAGGGCGGCTTCATAATCGCTGTCTGATGCCTGAGCGCGGCCATACCAGACTCGTTCGAAGCAGTCCGTAAGAGCCATCAAGTGCGGGCGGCGCGCAGAGTCTGCCGGCAAGAGGCGCACGTATTCCCGATGCGTGCGCGAGCGGTCAACTTGCCACGCGCCCGCCTCACCCAGCGCCAGCACCGCCGCGCCGTAGATCAGACGTATCGCCTCGCGAAATTCGCCTCGCGCCGCAGCGCTGCGAGCCTCCTGCGCCCAGTCGCGCGCAGGCGCCGCGCGGGTGTCGCCCGCTAGGGCAGGGGAGCGCTGGTAGGAAACTTGGGTGAGCGCGTGGGCGAGCCATCCCAAAAGAATCAGGCCAAGTAAAATGACGACTCCCCAGCGCAGGAAGTTGGTCACCTTGGGGTGAGTCCCGGCGCGATCGAGGACTCCGGCTACCCAATGCCAGAGCCGATCCAGGAGTTGGTCCCAAAACGTCTCCGAGTCAGCCTCTTCGTGCACGTAGCGAAACTCGCGCTGCTTCAGGATTTGATCCAACATGGAGCGCTCGGGGGTGTAATTGCGCTTTGAGGTCCGGTAGGTGGCCCGCGCGTCATCGAGCAGCCTTCCGACCCGGCCGGAGATTTCCTGCGCTGACCGCGCGGAAGTGGTGGGGTCGCGAACCATCCGATCGAGCGCTTCTCCTAAAGGGCGCGTCGAAACGCTGAAGCGCTGCTCCTGCACTACCACTGACCAGGAATCCGGCAACTGCTTGCGCAGCGCACCAGCCTGCTCGGGATGATCTTCCAGGCGGCTTGCCAACGCCGACCAGCGTTCCAGTTCGGCGATGTAGCCCTGCAAATCGTAGGACGACTTGTCGTCGCTACGGGAAGTTTCTGTCTTCGGAGTGGATTCCAACTGGCCTGCGTCCGACCACTGAATTTCAAATGGCAAATGGCAAACGGCAAATGGCAAATGTAAAACCATTTGAACTTTGCCATTTGCCATTTGCCATTTGAAATCGCCGGACTGCGCCCCGAAGCTGACCTGCGCAAGCAGGAGGAGCGCAAATAGTTGGAGGCGCGTTAAGCTCACGAAATAACCGGGGGAACGGGCATAGCTGAGGCCGGCGCTTTCATTTCTTCCCAGCCGCCCGGGCTCGATATGAACCGGTCCAGCATGCTGTTGATTTTGTATTGAAGATAGAAAATCCCGAAAAAGAATGTACCCATTCGAGAGAACAACTCCTCGTGCTGCATACGTATGCCTGCTGAGAACATTGCTTCCTGCCGGGGCGCCAAGTGGTCCAGCAGGATGCGACGGACCTTAAAGCATTGCACGACGAGGGTGAGTCCCGCAACCAGCGAGATGCCGCGGGCTAACGCGAGGAGGGCGTTATCTGAGGCAATCCACGAACCCCACCTGGACCTTCCCAGGATCGAAAGACAGAGGCTCGTGACTAGCCCCGCCAGAGCGGCGGCGATCGGCAAGACCCTCAGCTTTTCCCTTGAGCGCAAGCTGTTCAAGGCCCTGCGGCGGATGAGAAACCAGATCGGGGCGTAGAGCCCGGCGGTGAGCAGGGTCAAGAGACACATCCCAAAGATGCCGGCGTCTGCGAGCGGCGCGTATTCTTTGTCAACCGACTGAGCACCGGCGCTCTGCGGTTGGGCTTCATCGAGATTCGACATCATCAGTTGCAGATCAAAGCCCTCTTTGCGGACCCGCAGGTCGTAGTAGGCGAGGGCGAAACCAATCATGAACAACGGCGCCGTAGCGGTGGCACAGACTCCTCCCACCAGCATGCCGGGAATCGAAAGCCAGATGCTCGGATACCCGCCCTTGACGGTCACCAGCAGGACGGCGATGCTGAACGGTGATTGGCAAAGAAAGACCACCACAATGCGGATGAGCAAGGTCAGCACGCCCACCACCAGCAACCGCCAAAGGAAACCGCTGGTCAGTGCTACGCTTCGCTTGAGAGCTTGCCGCGCGCTGAGATTCTCAAGCACCAGGGCGGGAACTGCCACGCTGTACCGCACCAGGAAAATGATCAAGAGGACTCCGGTAATGACGAATCCCACCAGGAGCGTCATTCCCAGGAGGACGGCGGCCCATACGAGGGACCTCGGCAAGGAGCCCATGAGGGCCAGGCAGAATGCAAGTAAGCACCCGGCCAGGAGGAAAACACCGAAAGTGCGGATCAGGATGGTCAGAGTCACGTTGATGAGCCGCCCCAACCTGCGCCGCACGGCGCGATAGGACTCGAGAATCGTGGTCGCCCGCCCCAAGTGAATCTCTGAAAGCGCATGAGTTGTGGCGCCCAGGGCGAGCGCATAGACGACGTAATACGCAAGCAAAATGGCCAAAGTGCTCAGGCCGGCCCTCGCCATAAAAGCGGCCATTTGGGCGGACGGCACCACACGAGTGCCGGGCACGAAGCGTGGCGGTCGCAGGAAAATCTGCATCAAGAGATTCAGACCCACCAAGACGGCTTCCGGCGCCACCATGATCCCGGCAAACAGCCAGAAATGCTTGCGCAGGTAGCTGAAGGTTTGGTCCAGCAACTCCCCGAGGCTTAAAGGAGCCAGATTAACGGTGGGCATGAGGTCCTCGTTGGAGGAGACAGTCTATGGCAGTGTGGCATATTCCGCCCTCGCCTGTTTGAGGATGGGTATATCCGGGTCGGCATTTCGCCACAAGGTGAAAAACTCTTGATAAGCCGAGCGAGCCTTGGCGAGGGCAGCGGGCAGGGGGGTGAGGTTGGCTTTGCCCGCGGCCGTGCCGGATTGCGTGCCCAACTTCCTTTCGCCCCTGAAATCAATGCCGGCCTGGAGGGCATAAGCCCGGCCAAGGCCCAGACGCGCCAGGGCGCCAATTGGGAACGTCCCGACCAACCCGGGGTGATCGATGATCTTCTGAAACTCCACGGCAGCATCAGCCCCACGGCCCATGGCCAGATAGGCCTCGCCACGCGCCTCCACCGGACACATCGTGACATTCAGCACCCAATAGAGGGTGGGCAGTCCCAATTCGTAGGGTGTCACCGGCTCGAGCAGCTCGATCGCCGAACTCCCGCCTTTTAAGGCGGAAGGCGACGGGCTGCTAGTTGCCACAACGTCAGGGCCGAGTGCGATCCACGCGCGGATGGTGGGCAGCCAGTAGAGATTCAGCAGAGTGTCCCAGGGCACATCTCGATGCAGGGAGTCTGCGAGACTGCTCGCCTTCGCGCTGTCCCCGGCCCTCGCCAGCGCCAAGGCTGCCAGCGTTTGCATGGTTTGGCCGGGGGTCATGGCGAGCGCCGCCGTGGCTTCGCGGCGCGCTTGTTCCCGGTTGCCGAACATAGCCTCGCGCAGTGCTCCCGCCGCCCGGAAAGTTGCCGCAGCCTCCAGGCGTCCGTCCCGCATCGAAGATTCGACCGTCCTCCGGGTAAGCTCGCGCGCCTTGGCAAGACTCCCCAGATATGCTTCCACATCCGCCTCTTGGGCTAACAGTTGTTCTTCACCCGGTTGCCCGGCAGCAGCCGCCACGCGGCGTTCCATCTCCGGCAGGTCGCCACGCAGAAAGGCCATACGATAGAGAAACACCTGCATGGCAGGGCTCGTCAGCCCGCGAGCTTCCGCCTGTGAAAGGGTTTGCTGCGCTTCTTCCAGACGATTCAGGATGAGATCAATATTAGCGAGATTGCCGTGGTTGCTGACGCTATTCGGCTGGAGGCGCAGCCCCTCGCGGCACTCCTCCAACCCCTTCTCGTACCGTCCTAAAATCTGATAGATATTTCCCAGCCAAATGTGAGGCGCCACGTCGCGCGGATAGGTCTGCTTCCATACTTCGCAGACCTGGGCCCCTTTCTCCATTTCGCCGGTATATCGACAGTAATAACAGGTCTCGATATAGAACTTCTCCCTCTCGCTAACGCGCCCGCGCAATTCGTAGGCTTTCTTGATGGACGCCATTCCCTGGGTAGGCTGATTCAAGTTGGCAGAAAGATTGCCGAAGAAAGCGTTCGCCTGGGCAAAATCAGGATCCAGTTCCGTGGCGCGCTTTATAAACGGAATGGCAGCCGCATCGCCTTGGGTGTACAGCGTCTTTATCCCCAGGCTATAGGCCTGAAGCGCTTCGAGCGACGCCGTGGTAACCTGCTCCACCGACGCGTCATATTTCTGGATGCTGGCCAATGACTCTCCCAGTCTGGCCCGCATCTTCGCAGCAGCCTCGCCGAGCGCCCAAAGAACATGTTCGCGGCTGTCGGCCTCCGCCATTTCCGTTCCCAGCGAATCTCCGTTTTGGCAGTTCACCGCGGCGAGACTGATCACATAATGGCTACCCAACTTGGCAATCGAGCCCAGCAGCATCGCCGTGCTTCCCGTCCGCAGGCAGACCTCCCGGGCCACGGCCTCCGTCAACTGAGTGTCTCGGGGCCGCCCCATGAAGCCGAGTGTTTGGCTCACTTTCTCTTCGGAGAGGGCATTGAGGAAAGGCGACTGCTCGAGTTGCACGCGCAACGCTTGCTTCAGTGTTTCGTCAAAGATATTCTCCCCTGTGGTGTTGGCGAAGTCTGCGAGTACGATGCTGTCTTGCGACGTCAGAACTGGTGCGGTCCGATGCAGGCGGAAATAAACGGTCAACGCGGCGGCAACCAGGACGGCTGCGGCGGCGAGTGAAAGCGTCCAGGCCTTGAAAATCCTCGCCCGCCGCGCGTCATTCGCTTGGCTGGGTCCGCGAGTACCCGCGGCCGCCATGGCTTTCCCCGAGTCTGTGTCGCGCCGAAAGCGTTTCAGGTCGGCGCGCAATTCGGCCGCCGACTGATAACGCATGTCGCGGTCTTTCTCCAGGGCCTTGTTGATGATGCGCTCCAGCTCAGCCGGAAGCTGCGGATTGATTTCGCGGGGAGCAATGGGCGTTTGAGAGAGAACCGCCGCCAACACGTCCGCCGTACTTCCCCCCGGAAAGGCCTGCTGGCCGGTGGTCATTTCATAGAGTACGGCGCCGAAGCTGAAGAGGTCGGTGCGGCCGTCAAGCGGCTCGTCGCGCGCCTGCTCAGGAGACATGTAGGACGCTGTGCCCATCATGATGCCGGGGCCGGTAAAGCTGCGGGAATCCGGGGAAGGCGTCGAGCCGGCCGTGGTTTGGCCGCTCCCTTGACGGCGGGCGCCGGACCCTTCAGCCGGCGTGCCTGATGGGCTGGTCCTTCTCGCCAGCGTCGACTTCGCCAAGCCGAAGTCCAGGAGTTTGGCTTGCCCTGCTTCGGTGACGAAGATGTTCGCCGGCTTGACATCGCGATGAATGATGCCGTTGTTGTGGGCCGCGTCCAGCGCGCCGGCGACCTGGATTGCCAGTTCAGCCATTCGTTCGGTGCTCAACGGCGCCGGCAGCGATGGCGGGAAGACCGCGCCGTGACTGGCCTGGATCAACTCCTTGAGTGTGTGGCCCCGCAACAGTTCCATGACGATGAACGGCTGGCCTTGGTGGGAGCCGAAATCATGGATGGTGCAGATGTTGGGGTGGTTCAAGGCCGAAGCCGCGCGCGCTTCACGCTGAAATCGCTCGAGCGCCTGTTGATCTTTGGCCAGCCGCTGAGGCAGGAATTTGAGCGCCACCTCGCGGCCGAGGCGCACGTCTTCAGCTCTGTAGACGACGCCCATGCCGCCCTCGCCCAGCTTATTCAAGATCCTGTAATGGGAGACCTCTTGTCCGGCTACAGGCTCGTGTACCGCCGCAGTCTGCTGCAGCGCTAGCGCCTGCGCCGCCACCTCCATGGCGGGGGATTCCATGAAGCTCTCGGAAGGTTTTTGGTAGTCGAGCAGAGATTCGACTTCCCGCAGCAGTTCCGAGTCCCCGCCGCAGGCTTTCTCGACGAACTCCCGCCGCCGGCTTTCGTCCTGCTCGAGGGCCGAGTGGAACAGCTCTTCAACTTGCTTCCAGCGTTCGGATTGCATCTTGCTTCCCACCCATCTCGCGGAGCAGCCAGGCCTTCGCAAGTTTCCAATCGCGCTTCACCGTTTCGGGAGAGACCTGCAGCACTTCTGCTGCTTCTTCCATACTCAAACCGCCGAAGAAACGCAGTTCAACCACGCGGCCCTTGCGGGGATCGAGGGCCGCCAGGGCTTTCAGTGCGTCGTCGAGAACGGTCAGGTCCAGCCGCTCTTCCGCCACGTCCAACCCGTCATCCAAGGAGGCTGGGCGGACTCCGGCTCCCCGCTTCTGGCTTTGATAGGTGCGGGCAAAGTCCACCAGGATTCGCCGCATTAAGCTGGCCGAGATGGCGAAGAAATGCGCGCGGTTCTGCCAGTTAACCTTACGGGCATCGACGAGCCGAAGGAAGGCCTCATTGACGAGTGCGGTAGTCTGCAGGATATGGCCGGAGCGTTCGCGGCTCATGTAGTGTCGCGCCAAGCGGTGCAATTCTTCGTAGACGAGCGGCATCAGCCTCTGAAGGGCTTCCTGCTGGCCATCGCTCCAGGCCCGGAGCAGTTGCGTGACCTCATTTGGAGCCGCCGGGGTCATCGGACCTTTTTACCTCCACCCCCTGCACTCTCCCCAGGTGGAGAGGGACGTCAAGAGCGGCAGAGATCGCCGCCTACGGCTAGGCGCGCCCCACATGATATCACACCGGATTTTCATCACAATCTCTTTCCTGGACCTTACCTTTTTCAGAAGCCCTTTCCGCATTACCAGGTGAGGGCGAGAAACGAAGGCCCTCAAAATCAAAAAGAGGAGGCTCTACCATGAACATCAATCGTTACCTCAGGTTTTGCGGGTTCTTTGCTCTCGCGCTGCTGGCCATCTCGATCATCCCAACCGTCGCGAGCGCTCAATCCTTTCGCGGAAATTTCAGCCTGCCCTTCGCGGCACGTTGGGGCGGGTTGACCCTGCCGGCCGGAGAATACACCTTCACCGTCGACGGCGAAACAAACGCCAACATGATCTCCATTGAGCATGACGGGCAGTACTTAGGGATCGTCATGGTCGCAGGGGTCTCATTCGGTACCCCTTACAAGAGCAGCGAACTAGTCGCCGTGCCCGCCGGGGACACGTACAGGATCAGCCTGCTGCGTCTGGAAGATCAGTGTGTGATCAGTTTCCCGATACCGAAGAGAGAACGTGAGCAGATGACCGCCCAGAACCGTGGGCCGGTGCTTGCTCGGGTCATCGCGGTCCGGCCAGATGTGGCCTAATACCCCCGGACTGCCCAAGATGGGGGCCAACCTTAACCTCCCGGTTATCTCACTCGGAGAGCGGTTGGCCCCACAGTTCGGTGGTTCCGTAGGGGGACGGCTTGCCGTCCCCGCATTTCCGCTGGGCCCGGACGAGGGTAGGGCAAGCCCTACCCCTACAGGAGGGAAATCGTATGAAGAGGAAACGCCCTATTGTATTGGCTTCGATGTTGTTCTGTGTTTTAGCTGTGACGCAGTTGGGTGTGTGTGCTGCGACCACCCATAGCGCACTCAAAGTTAAGTTGAATTACACAGGGGCGGGAATTGTAGATGAAAACCACAGGATCTATGTGCTTCTGTTTGACACTAACCCCTTCACTGCATCCTCACTTGTGGATTCCACCTCGGAGCTGACACCCCCAGCCACTAGCGCGGGTGTCAGCCACATTCTGCGGCGTTTCAGCGCTTCCCGAAAAGACGGAACCATCACCTTCGATTTCCTCCCGTCATCGGCGGTTTATGCCGCGGCATTCGTCGATCGGAATGGCAGCTATGACGGACACTCGGACCCGGTCTCCGGGGCGCCGATGGGTCTGTACCGAAAAGCCCCTGACAAGATCCAACCCATCAGGCTGAAGAGCGGAAAAAGTGTGAAGATTGTCTTAGCCTTCGACGATGCGACGAAGATTCCATAGTGTTCGGAATGTGTCATCCTGAGCGTAGCGAAGGATCTCCGCAGTTGTTTGTAATTCGCTCGACCGTAAGAAACTACGGAGATCCTTCGCTGCGCTCAGGATGACAGCCAGTTGATTTCTTCAGACCTTCTTGTGAGTTAGCACTCTTGGAATGGAACTATCGGGCCTGTTTCAGCGTTTGAATCAGAGAGAACGGAACGACACGCTGGGAGGTCTCGTGCAATGCGAACCCTACTACAAGACCTGAAATTCGGTCTAAGGATGCTGGCGAAGAATCCTGCGTTTACCGCCGTGGCGGTGTTGACGCTGGCGCTGGGCATCGGCGCTAACACGGCACTCTTCTCAGTGGTGAACGGCGTGCTGCTTGACCCGCTGCCCTATCCTCAGCCCGAGCGGCTCGTGGCTCTCTATTCGCGCACCGCGGCTTCTCCGTGGTGGTCCATTTCTTATCCCAACTTCCTCGACTGGGTGCGCGACAACCGGTCGTTTTCGGCGCTTGCGGGGTACCGTGAAGACGACTTCAGCCTGACGGGAACCGGCGAACCCGAACGCGTCATGGCGGACATGGTCTCGGCAAGTTTCTTTCCGTTATTGGGCGTGCAACCGCGCATGGGCCGGAACTTCCTGCCTGAAGAGGACCAAGCCGGCGCGGCGCACGTGGTGATGATCAGCAGCGGCCTGTGGAAGCGCAAGTTCGGCTCTGAGCCGAGCACGGTAGGGAAGAGCCTGACACTCGATGGCAAGGCGTACACGGTTGTGGGCGTGGTCCCGGAGGGTTTTCGGTACAGCGGCAACAACTTTGAGACCAACGCCGACGTCTATGTCCCGATTGGGCCGTGGGACAATCCCGTTTTTCGCGACCGCAAGATAGGCATGGGCATGGACGCCGTCGGCAGACTTAAGTCCGACGTCAGCTTCGAGCAGGCGCGGGCCGACATGGATGCGCTGGGACAGCACCTGGCGGCGGCGTACCCTGACGCCGACAAAGGCACCGGCATCACCATGGTCCCGCTCATGCAAAACATGGTCGGCGAGATCAGGCCGTTTCTGCTGGTGCTGTTGGCGGCGGTGGGGTTCGTGCTTCTGATTTCCTGCGTCAACGTCGCGAATCTCTTGTTGGCGCGCTCGACCGCGCGCCTTCGTGAATTCGCCATACGCGCAGCCTTAGGCGCGAACCGGGGCCGGGTTATCCGGCAACTCCTGACCGAATGCATCCTGCTCGGCGTGGCCGGCGGGGGCCTGGGCGTGCTGCTGGCGTCTTTCGGAATGCGATTGGCGCTGAGTGCTCTGCCGCAAGCGTTGCCGCGTGTTGAACAAGTCCGGCTGGACGGACGCGTGCTGTTGTTCACCCTCGCGACCTCAATCTTATCGAGCGTCTTATTCGGCCTGGCGCCCGGACTAAAGACCTCGCGGACAAACCTTCAAATGACCTTGAAAGCGGGCGGACGAGGATTGAGCGGCGCGCGCCATGGCGCCCAGCGAGTTCTGGTGGCCGCGGAAATGGCTCTGGCGCTTGTGCTCCTGGCTGGCGCCGGTCTGATGATTCGCAGCCTCGTCAACCTCTGGAATGTCGATCCCGGCTTCGACCGGCACAACGTCCTGACCTTCAAGTCTGCGCTCCCCCCGGCATCGAGCTCGACTGCCGACAGCGCGCGGGCCACGTGGCGCCGCCTGGAGGAACAACTGAATGCTGTCCCCGGCGTTCAAGCCGCCTCGCTGACCGTCGGCGCGATGCCCATGGCCGGCGACGAAGAATTCCCGTTCTGGGTCGAGGGCCAGCCCAAGCCCGCGACTGCGGCGGAAATGAAGCAGACCATCATCTACAACGTCCAGCCCGGTTATTTGAATGTGATGCGAACCCCGCTCCGGCGGGGCCGCTTCCTCTCGCCCGCGGATGACGAGCATTCCCCGCTGGTAGCCGTGATTGATGAGCGCTTTCAGCAGATCTACTTTGCGAATCAGGATCCCATCGGTCAACACATCCACTTCGCCATCATTGATGGAGCAGCGGAAATTGTGGGAGTGGTTGGACATGTGAAACAGTGGGGACTTGACTCGGACATGAATTCGAGTATGCAGGCGCAATGTTATCTCGCCGTGGCCCAGATTCCGAGCAAATTCGTGCCTCTGCTGGCCGGATACACCGGAATCGCGCTTCGAACCGCAGGATCGCCGCTCGCGCAAGTCGCTTCCCTTCGTCGCGCTCTGCACCAGGTCAATAGCGAGCAGGTGATGTACAACATCCGGACGATGGACGAAATCGTCTCCGGCTCGCTCGCCGCTCGCCGCTTCTCCATGGTGCTTCTGGGAGTTTTCGCCGGCCTTGCCCTGGTCATGGCCTGCGTGGGAGTGTACGGAGTCGTTTCCTATATCAACAACCAGAGAACCCACGAATTCGGCATCCGCATGGCCCTGGGAGCGGACCGGATGGCGGTCTTGGGCATGGTGCTCGGGGACGGAGTGCAGATGGCGCTGGTGGGTGTAGTGGTCGGTCTGGTCGCCGCATTCGGGCTGACCCGCCTCATGGCTAACATGCTCTTCGGAGTGAGCACTCACGATCCCTTGAGTTTTGCGGGGGTCGCGGTCCTATTGGTACTGGTTGCGCTGGCGGCCTGTTCGATCCCTGCCCGCCGGGCGACTAAGACAGATCCGTTGGTGGCGCTGCGGTATGAGTAGGGCAGCGTAGGGCAGAGCGGAACCCCCTCACCCGGCGCTGCGCGCCACCCTCTCCCCCAAGGGGGCGAGGGTATCAATTCAGAGTTTCACCCTCCTACCCCTCAAAGGGACAAGGGCATCAATTCAGTGTTTTTTCCTCCCTCGCCCCCTTGGGGGAGAGGGTGGCCTGCAGCCGGTGCATTCATCAGCCGGGGCAGGCCGGGTGAGGGGGTCCACTTGCCATTTTCACAGCCTGCTACCGGGGCCCTGCTCGAGCGGCAGAACGCGGACTTCCACTTCCACGGACTGCCCGCCACCGCCCAGCGTGAGGCCTTTCATCGGCGTCACGTCACCATAGTCCCGCCCCCACGCCAAGGTGACGTGGGCGTCGGAAGGCATCAAGTTATTTGTGGGATCGAAACTCAGCCATCCGTTAGCCGGATCGAATACCGACACCCAGGCATGCGAGGCTGCGGCTCCCTGAAACTGCGGGCCGCTGCGGATGTAGCCACTCACGTATCGCGCCGCCAGGCGGAGCGAACGAAGGACGCCGATCATGAGGTGAGCAAAATCCTGGCAGACGCCCCGGCGGTTACTGAACACTTCGAGGAGCGGCGTATCGATGGATGTGGACTGAGGCTGATAGCGGAATTCGTCGTGGATGCGCCCGGTGAGCTCTTGGAGCGCGCTGAACAGCGGGCGGCCGGGCGTGAAAGTGGGGCAAGCATATTCCCGCAAGTCGGCGTGGGCGGAAACATAGGGAGAATCGAAGGTGAACTCGGAGGCGGCGATGGAATTCGGCTCGAGCGGCTGAGCCAGCGTCTGGCGCGCCGCCTCCCACGCCGGGGAGAAACGAATTCCGCTTCCCTGCGGTCCGACCTCAACCACACTGGAGGCGGTCGCCTCGAATCGCTCGTGTCTATCAAAAACTGCAAAGGTGGAAACGTCGTTGCCAAAATAGTCTTTATGACTGCTCAGGAAGGCCGGTAGAGGATCAACGTGCAGCCCATGCTCGAGAACTCGTTGGGAAGGCAGCGCCCGCGGAGTCAGGCGCGCCTCGCTGTAGCACTGTGTCACCGGCGACGGGTAAGCGTACCGAGTGGAGTGTGTGATCCGGTAGAGCATTCTGCATCACCAGGACGCGGTCAGGAGCGAGGCCTTGGCCGGGCTCAGGTATTGCGCCGTCAACGCTTCGGAGAATTCGAACAAGTTCGTCTTGAGCTGGCGGAGATATGACTCCAGCGCCACAAACCTTCCATCACTGTCCCGCTGGGCGAGCGTTGACAGGGATGCCGCCCGGATTTCACGGAGTGTTCCGCACAGCAACTCCTCCAGCCGGCGGTGCTCGGGGTCGTCACTTCGCCCTAGGGAATGCAACTGATCCGCCAAATCGGCGATTTGGAATCCGATCGAGCGGGGGTTCATCTCATCCACTAACAGAAGTTGTAAGACCAGGTCGGTTCTCAGGATGCTGACATATCGCGTGCGGTAGGTAATGGAACTGTCCGCTACCTGAAGAAGAATGTGAAGGTAGGGCTGGGAGCTGGGCGGAGCCTCCACCACCGCGACGCGCAGCAACTCCGCCAATTGCCAAGCCCTCTCCAGCCGGCGGCCAAGCTGCACGAAGCGCCAGCCCTCGCCGCGGGTGGTGTTTTCCATCAGCAAGCCGGACAAGGCGGAAAGTGTCATGACGGCGCGATCGAGAACGCCAAATTGCGCAATGTACCTGTGCTCCTGATTGACGGGCAGG
>Ga0116217_10001908_pt1 | contig 19619 bp, 27 predicted proteins | sample Sb_taG_6_FD_89697 | JGI IMG/M metagenome (GOLD analysis project Ga0116217, IMG submission 89697) | Peat soil microbial communities from Weissenstadt, Germany - Sb_50d_4_PS metaG | ecosystem: Environmental > Terrestrial > Soil > Wetlands > Peat | place: Germany: Weissenstadt | collected 2010-09-21 | reverse complement strand
GGCCAGCTGCTTGGCTGCCGTTGATTTCGATCATCGACCAGTCTTCCGTCTGAAAGATGGTCAAAATGACACACTTTCCCTCGAGCAACCAGAAGATGCTGTTGGCTTAACCCCTGGATGGAGGCGCAATGAGCCGTCGCGGCGCTTGTCCACTGCGAAAAACCGATCATCAATGAACTCTGGAAAATAATTCTCTCGTCAGCCATTCTTGAGCAAAACTGAACAGTTTTGATTTCGCAACTCAAAGAAACTATTCGCGGGAGCCCGAATCAATGGCGGCAGCGACGATTCTGGCCGCTGAGCCTCTCATCCCCGGAGGTATCCCATTCACCATTGCTACGGGCGATGCAATTTGGCGCAAGTCGACTAAGACGAAGCAAGCCGCCTGCCCGCTGGGCGCAGTCAAGGAATCCAGAGGATCATCGTGATGCAAATTCAGCCTCCTCTTAGTTCACGGCACGAGGACGTCCCTACCATGGCTCTTGACAACGAAATACCTCTTCACTCTCAGGCGATGAAGAGTGGGATCAACTGGATCTTTGCGATTACCCTTGTGAGCTTTCATCTTGGCGCGCTGGCCGCTCTGTTCTGTTTTCGATGGTCGGCTCTAGTTGCGTTTCTAGTGGTGTGGGTTCTGGCGCAGAATGTCGGGATCGCGATGGGCTACCATCGCCTGCTGACTCACCGCGGATACTCCACTCCAAAGTGGTTGGAGTATTGCATTGCCACCTGCGGTACGCTTGCTCTCCAGGGCGGGCCCATTTACTGGGTCGCTGTTCATCGCATACATCACAAATACACCGATAAGGAGGGAGATCCACACTCGCCGCGTGACGGAAAGTGGTGGTCCCATATGGGCTGGATTATGAATGGCTCCCTTCGCAATGAAACAAAAACACTGAAGCAGTATGCGCCGGACCTCGCCCGCCAAAGCTACTATGTTTGGCTCAATAAGTATCACTGGGTTCCATTGACCGTCGTTGGGATTACGTTTTTCGCCTTCGGAGGATGGTCCTGGCTCCTGTGGGGCGCAGTTCTACCTGCAACAATCGGATTTCACGTCACCTGGATGGTCAATTCCGTCACACATCTGTGGGGTACACGGCGCTTTTCAACGAGCGACGACTCGCGAAACAATTCTTGGGTAGCGCTGCTGACCGGTGGAGAAGGATGGCACAACAACCATCACGCATATCCGGTATCTGTCCGTCATGGGCTGGCCTGGTATGAAATCGATGTTAATTACTATGGCATTCTTCTCCTTCAGAAGCTCGGCCTTGCAAGTCATGTCAAGACCGCCAGCCTGAAACCCGCGGTTGAAGAAGAACGAGTTATGCCGGTATCGCGGGAAGCTGTTGGAACTCCGATGGGCGAGGCCTCCAACAGGGCAATGTCATGAACCTGCTGGCCGCTCCGATCTGGCCCCGCAGGTTTCTGTAGACCTGCAGTGGGCCTTGATTGGCGGAAAGCCCTATGCTTTCGCAATCATGAGTAATAGTGAACATATTTGGTGATCACCATTGCGCTATAAGAGCTGAGGGTGTAGGCCCGTGCAGGAGTGGTCTTGATAGCGCCATCCACGTTCGCCAAAAACAATCCAGACCACGACCCACGGAAAATCCCGGCCACACGCGGCAAGGGTGTGAAAGTCGTGACCTTTGTCAGGAAACAAGCAATCTTCGCGCAGGGAGACACGGCCAGCACAGTCTTCTACATCCAGAAAGGCAGGGTTCGACTCACCGTCGTATCAAAGTTTGGCAAGGAAGTGACCCTCAGCATATTGAGTGAGGGGGAGTTTTTTGGAGACGGTGGCCTGGCTGGACAGCCCTTGCGCATGGGCTCCGCAAACGCACTTGTAGACTGCGAACTCTTGCAGATTGACAAGAAGACAATGATGCTTGCGCTTCACCGGGAACGCATTCTCTCAGATCGGTACGTCGCATATTTGCTGGCGCGGAACATCCGATATCATGAGGCTTTGGTTGACCAACTCTTCGATCCCTGCGAAAAGAGAATAGCCCGGGCTCTGCTCTTGCTTGCACATTTCGGCGAGGATGGCACGACCGAAACTGTAATCCCCAAGTTTAATCGGGAGACCTTGGCCGACATGGCAGGCACAACCCGATTGCGCGTCAGCTTTTTCATGAATAGGTTCAGAAGATCCGGCTTCCTTGCGGTTAGGAACAACGGACTGCAAATTCATCGTTCCCTCCTGAACGTCGTACTCCGCGACTAGAGCGAACTAGGATAACAGTGCTCATGTTAAGAACGTTCTGGGTTGCTTTTCCTTTCACCCGGCGGACTAAGGCCTGTCCGCGGGACCGGGGAAGGGAAGTGCCACTCGAGGGCCGTGCCTTTCGGTACATCCGCTCTGATTTCGCCATACCTTCCGCGCACCAATCCCACTTGACTACCTGAAGAATCATTCGAAAGGTGTGCAATATTGAGCAGCCTCGACGCCTTTCAAAAGGTATGAAAGGAATAACTGGCCGAACTTCCCCTGGCCGGTCAGGATAGGTTTGCCAAACCTGGAGGTCTTCATGCCTCTGACGGTCGTCCTTGCCGTTGGCTTGGATTCGTCGCTTCTGGCAAGTCAAAGCCCCGTCTGGCAATCCGCTGGATACTTCGTCACGTCCGCAGGGTCGATCAGAGACGCGATCGTTCACTTCCGGCACGGTGATTTCGATCTGGTCCTCCTGGGCGATTCCATACCGGCCGTTAGCAGGGAGAGACTGACGTTCTTGATTCGAGCATCCGGTTCACGGGTACTCGTGGTTCGCATCACGGACTCTTGCAGCGACTGCGACAGCTTTGCTGACGCAACAATCAGGAGTGAGTCTGTCAATCTGACGCGAAGCGTTGGAGAGTTAATGGCAAAACGGGCGAATATGCCTGCGCCGAGTCGAGCGCTGCCGGGCAATGCAACATGAGCGACTGCTGCGCAATGTCTCGAAGGTCGCGGGCACGATCCAGATCGCCAGTTCGGCACAATCCAATCGTCGGGTTCAAATTGACAGGCAGGAGGAAAATCGATGCGCACCTTTCAGCTGACCACTAATCGGGCCAAGAGGGAACATCTTTCCGATTCTTGCGAGGCTGATTTCACCGAAGCAGGATCTCAAGATGCTGAAAAGGGCATCGTGCGGGAGTTCGCGTTACCATGCGCCTCGGAATTGAAGCGGAAAGACGCCCGTTGGTCTTGTGGAACAGAAGGATTCTTCAGAGGTCTGTCAGTCGAAACGCGAAGCCACTTTGAATTGCTCGCGACGCAATTCCGTTGCCCTGGCACCAAAGTCCTTATCAGCGAAAAGCAGGAACCGTCCAGCATCCTGTTCCTGCTTGAAGGAGAGGTGACTATCTCGATGAATTCTTCTGATGGAAGGCGACTTCTGCTCGAGGTCGCTGAAGCAGGAGATATGCTCGGGCTTACTTCTGCCATTTCGGGCGACGCCTCCGAAATTCGGGCGGAGGCGAGGTACCCTTGCAGGATCGCATCGCTCCGACGTGAGGACTTTCTCGAGTTCCTCGAGCGTCATCCCGCCGCCATTCAAAACGTGACTCGGGAATTATGTCTGCACTGCACACGAGCCTGCGAGAGATTGCGGATACTTGGCCTCACTTCGTCTGCGACGGCGAAACTCGCCCATCTATTACTGGATTGGTGCAGACGGGGTCAGCAGACAAGGAGCGGTATCCAGATCCGATGCGTGCTTACTCACGAAGAGATAGGCGAGCACATCGGGATATCTCGTGAAACAGTCTCCCGCGCCCTGGCTGACTTCAAACGCCATGATCTGGTGAGACAGCGCGGCTCAACGCTAATCGTCACGAGTCGCCGTGCCCTGGCAATCTACGCAGGCACAGGTTCCATCGCGGATCCGAAGGAACCGGCTGCATGATCCGTCGCAGAAGTTGCAGAAGCCCTCAGTTGCTGGAGGGGATGGGGCGCCGGTCGCTCATCAACGAGGCCTTGCGGCAACAGCCTCACAACACGTGGTTCCTATTGCTCAGACACGTTCGATGCCTGTGACTAGATTCAAACATGTAAGGGTAGATAAATGGTGGTCCCGCTAGAGTAACGGGAATTCATGTACTGACTCAACCCCTTATGTAGGCTGCTGTTGCCGGGTTGATCCTAACGGCGCCAAAGCATCCCACCCTAACCAGGGAACCGCAGACACCTTAAGGGGGTCTCACATGCGTGGAATCAAGATTCTATTTGGTACGACAGCACTGCTCGCCGGCCTGGCCCTGGCGCCAGCGGTTCAGGCACAGCTTGTGGTTAACATCGGCGTTCAACCAAGTTGTGCGTACGGCTACTACGGCTATTCGCCGTACGCCTGCGCGCCCTATGGCTATTACGGGCCGGGGTACTTCTACAACGGCATTTTCCTGGGGATGGGACCCTGGGGTGGCTGGGGCTATAGCCACGGCTGGGGCAGTCATCGCTTTATGAACGAAGGCGGAGGAAGCTACCACGGCGGACCTGGCCGGGTGTCCTATCGTTCCAGCAACGACCAAGGGCGCGGCGGACAGTTCCGCGGCAACGTTCAGAGCTCTCGTGGCGGCGGGGCGCGACCGAGCGCAGGCCAGCCGGCGGCTCACGGCAATGCTTCTCAAGGAAGTTCGCATGGCAGCGCACCGCGCGCCTCGGCATCGCATAGCAACGGCAGCGGTGGATCTCACGGTGGTGGTGGTGGACATGAAGGCGGCGGCGGAGGTGGAAGGCACTAACCTGTAGCTGCCGAATAAGGCGGCGGGTCGTGCAACAAGCGGCGGAGCATACCGGCTCCGCCGCTTTGCTTTTGCAGAGGCATTTCCGGTCGCATCGTGTTCAGAGGGGCGCAGTGGGGCGGGTTGCCTCGCGGCATGTACGAAATGTGCAAGTGCTAGCGGACCGGTATGCCCGTTTCACGGACCAGGATTTCGCCAGATTTGGCGGGCTGCGTCGCAGAATCAATCGCCTTCGACAGCTTTTGCGTCATCACCTGGAAGTGATAACCCATGACCGCAAGGGTCATAGCCGCGCCAAAGCAGCGGCGATATCGCGTCGCCGCCTCCGCAAGAAACTTCCAGTAGCTCCATTTGTGCCGCCCGAAAACGCCTTGCCGCACGATCGAATGAGCGAGCGCACGCATGTTGGCCCGCGTCATCCAAGGTTCGGTGGGCCGCCGGGATTGACTCTTCACACGCTGCCCCCGTGGCAGCTTCTCGGGCTCGGGGTGGGCGCGGTTCAGGTAGAGCTTCACGCGCTCATAGTAGGCCTCGCAGCTGTAAATCCTCTTCATCACCTCGCGATAGCCCTCCACCAGCTTTGCCGCATCCATGCGTGGCAGAAAGTTGAGCCGGTCGCAAAAGGTGTTGTTGCCGCCGCCCGCGTCCACAATCCTGCCCTCGCGCCGCAGCCGCCGAAAGAGCTGCGTCCCCGGCATCGCCTGCAGCAGCCCTACCATGGCAATGGGAATGCCGCTCTTCTCGATGAACTCGACCATGCGGTCGAAGATGTCTTCCTTATCGGTGTCGAAGCCCAGGATGAAGCCGCCCATCACCTCTATCCCGTAGCTCTGGATCCTGGCCACGCTCTCCAACAAACTGCGCCGCGTGTTCTGCAGCTTGTTGCTGGCAATCAGGCCCGACTCATCCGGAGTCTCAATGCCCAGGAAGACGGATTTAAAGCCCGCGTCCTTCATCAACTGCATCAACTCGGCATCGTCGGCCAGGTTCAGCGAGGCTTCAGTAATGAAGTCGAATCCCGCCGCCACTCGCGTGCGCCACTCGACGAGCGCCCGCAGCAGTTCCTTGGCCCGCCCCTTGTTGCCGATGAAATTGTCGTCCACAATAAATACCGACTCGCGCCAGCCCGCCGTGCGCAACTGCTCCAGCTCCGCCAGCACCTGAGCAACGGCCTTGGTCCGCGGCCGCCGCCCGTAGATCTCGATAATGTCGCAGAATTCGCAGTTGAAGGGGCAGCCGCGCGAGTATTGCACGGTCATCGTCGAGTAGCGCTTCATCTTGATCAGGCTCAGGTCGGGCAGCGGGCTCACCGTCATCTCCGGCCGTTCATCGGCCTGATAGACGGGCCGTGCCGTTCCCTCTTCCAGCTCCCGCGCCAGATCGGCAATCAGGCTCTCGGCCTCGCCGATCACCAGGTGGTCCGCCTTCAGCTTGGCCGCGGGCACGCTGCTGGCAATGGGCCCACCCACCACGGTGCGCAGCCCGCTCTCGCGGCAACGCTCCACAATGGCCAGCAGCGACTCGCTCTGAATGTGCATCCCGCTCAACAGAACCACGTCAGCCCATGCCAGGTCGCGGTCACTCAATTGCTCCACGTTGGTGTCTACCAGCCGCTTCTTCCACGCGCGCGGCAGCAGCGCCGCCACTGTCATTAGGCCCAGGGGAGGCTGCGCCGCCCGCTTGCCCAAAAACTTGAGGGCGTGTTTGAAACTCCAGAATGTCTCAGGAAATTCCGGGTAGATCAACAGGGCGTTCATCTGCCGCTTCTCCAAGAAGGAGGCGGCCGGCGAGCGTGGCCAGGCTTGACTCGGTGACTGCGTCCAGTACATTGCAAGCCACTGCGGCTGCGCTCAAACCGGCGCACTCCTTCCAGAACAGATTGCTCTGCGGGGCGGGCAGAAAACTGTGCAAAAGGGATCACTTCTCGGGGAAAGATCGAATCTCCAGGCTTGTGACCCCTTGGCCGCCGGTGCCAATCAACGCTCCCGCGGCTCAGGCCGCTTCACAATGCACTGCGGCGTCGGGAGACCAGGTTGACGACCAGGAGGATCAACGCGATCACCAGCAGAAGGTGGATGAAGCCACCTGCTATGTGAAAGCTGAAGCCCAGAACCCACAAAACAAGAAGAACGACGAGAATTGTCCAAAGCATATACGGCACACCTCTCTCGATTGCGAACGCCTGAGACGGAAAACCCGGCTCAGGCGCACCCAACGTATTTACTAACGGCGGTTAATTCGAGGCAATGGCTTGCGCCTTCGCATCTCTGACTGCATTGATAAATGGGTCTGCCGATGCGGGCGTCGCCACTTCGCCGCGCAGAACGCGGTGTGTGGAGACGTCATGCCCGTAGAAGGCATCCATGGAATCGTCGTCCCGGCGAAGATTTGCCCCCGTCAGAGTAAGTCCGGCAAACAGGCCTTTGGCCCGCGAGTAGGTGAGGACCTCTGTATTCAGCTTCCAGTCGGTATTGGCGGAAGCATGGCGCCCCACTGGTCCGGCTGCCGCAGAAGCGTCCGCTCCAAGCTGGAAGTTGCTGGACATCATCCGCTGCATCCCTTTGTCGCCCTGGAAAATCATGACCAGATCCACGCCTTCGACGCCGATCTGCAATCCCCAGTTGCCGCCGGTGATCGCAAAGAACGCCGGCGCGCTCCATCCGTCCGCGGTCCGGCAGGTGGCTATGCCCCTGCCGTTCTCCGCCCCAAATACCAAGCCGCCCTTGATCATGTGCGGCACTACGGCAATGCACTTTGCGTGTTCCAGCACTTCTTGCGGAATGCCTTTATCCGGAGCGGCCATGATCTGGTGCAGCACCAACGTTGCGTTGTCGAGCCGGTTCTGCACATCTTCGCGACTCTCCGCCCAGGCAGTGCTTGCCACACCCAGACTGAACAATGCCACTAATGTCATGAATCTTTTCACTTGTTTCACCTTTTCTACCCGTGCGCAGCGTCAATTGCTTTCCGCGCACTGAGGCGCACAAGGTATCCTCACTTTAGAAGTGTTGACCGGGAATGTCTGAGCAATAGGGCTCTTTCGATGGATGGCGGCCTATCGATCGATGCCCTGGGGAGCGGTCTCACGACGGACTCCGCAATTCCGCAAGTACGTGTTGGAGCAACCCGGCAAACCCTCCACAGTTCACCTTGGCGCCAGAGATTGCCAGGCTTTCCGTTGCCGGAAGGCGCAGCGGGCCTTGAAAATTGTCGGGAAAAGTGAGCAAAATTGAACAGATTGCCTCGACCTTCAGGGTACATCCTCGTGCTAAAATTCCGCTGGGGGTGTGAAGTCGGACGAGTGCGGTGGATGCTCATTTGAATGAGCAGCTTGCGGGATGAGAAGTCCCCTCTTCCTGTTGCTGATGCCAGGGAGACCGCTGCAATGTAGTGGAGATTGAAACGCGAAGGGGTCGCGTTCTTCCCGCAAAGTTCCGTGCTATGGCCGCATTCGGAAGGAGGCCTGATCGGTGGTTGCGGTTGAAAAGTCCATGTTCGATGCAGCCGCCTTTCTGGCGAGCGCCGGCTTAGGGCGAAAAATCGTCCAACTGCAGCCCAAGCAGGCCTTTTTTTCGCAGGGAGACCTGGCCGACTCCGTTTTCTATCTCCAAAAGGGCCGCGCAAAGATGACGGTCGTTTCGCAGACCGGCAAGGAAGCCACCATCGCACTCCTGTCCGCAGGGGACTTTGTGGGAGAGGGGGCGCTCGCGGCGGTGCCCGGCCTGCGATTGGCCTCGGCCACCGCCATTACCGCCTGCACTGCGCTCAAGATTAACCGGGAAGAGATGGTCCGCGTCATGCACGAGGAGACTGAGTTCTCCGACCTGTTTATGAAGTTTCTGCTGGCCCGCAGCATGCGCATCCAGGCCGACCTTGTCGATCAGCTCTTCAACTCCAGTGAAAAGCGCCTGGCGCGGATTCTCCTGTTGATGGCGGAATTTGGCAAGCCGGGTGACCCGGAAAAGACAATCCCCAAAATATCCCAGGAGACCCTGGCGGAGATGATCGGCGCCACCCGCTCCCGGGTCAGCTTCTTCATGAACCGCTTTCGCAACCTCGGCTTTATTGAATACGACGGCCGTATTCGTGTCCACAAGTCGCTGCTCAACGTTGTCCTCCACGATTGAGATTCACCTGGTCACGACGCGGCCTGCTTGCTCATTAGAGCTGCGAAAGACAGAGATCGAATTCGTGAAGTGTCCCCTGCGCAGAATGCACAACGCGACTACGGAGTGCCGGGGATCATACAAGACCGCACCCTCGAGCGATGGCATTTGGCATCGCGCCTCCAACTAACGGAGCGTCCGATAAGGCCAATCCGGCACACAAACATGGGCACGTTCATGCGAAGTAAGTTCACCTTCATCACTTACTGAAGCGACAGTCGCATAGCACCTGGTGCATATTGAATCGTGCGATCCGTCCTTGTTTGGCCTGTGGACATAAAGAGACCTCGACTGATAGTTCATGCCATACCTCCTTCGTAGCCAAATTGCCCGATGCGGGCAATCTAGCCGCAATTAAATTGGTGTTCTGGTCAATCTTGCTCACCTTCCTGCAGCGGGATATCGCCAGGGGCGCACTTCGACAGGAATAATCTCAGGCCTGCTGCCCGTAAAAACAACGGCATGCGGGGGACGAGGTGAATTCCCGATGAGGCCGCAATTTGTCATTTAGGAATTTCTAGCTTGTGTTCAAAACTGCTCATCATTGCGGCAAATACATCGGCATACTCACTCTACCCCCGCATCACCCTGACGCAGGCTGGAGGTCAGAAATGCCCGATGGCAAAGCAAGCCTTCTCATCGTAGACGATGCGCTTTTTCCCTCCCCCGGCCGGAGAGATGGGCGCAGCAGCCTGGTGCTGCACCTGCGCTGGTCTCGATCTCGAATTCCGCGGTACGGCCGCGCAATGCCAGTGCGTAAAGAAACGCTGGCTTTATCCAGAAGTGGATATGGGACGGCGCAATGACGATCCTGCAAATGATGCTGATCCTGTGCATTTTTCACCAGGCCTTGCGTGTTCTGGGAAACCCGGTTTGCGACCGCGAGCGTGCGCAAGTGTCATGACGATAGAGTTCGACCTTGTTCCAAACCAGCCACGGTGCATACGCCGCAAGATACCGAGACCGGAGTGCTTTCTGCTGCGGCTCAGAACGTCAGCGTGATTCTTGCCTATGACTGGTAAATCGAGTCGGCTTTTTGTCCGCGCAGCAGCGGTTATTTTCATCATGCTAGTGTCCGTCGAGGGCTCGTTTGGCTACTCCGTTCTCACGCATGAGGAAATCGTAGACTTGGTATGGACATCCGAGATTCGCCCCCTCCTGTTGCAACGCTTTCCAAATCTGACTGAAGACGAGATCAAAGACGCCCACGCCTACGCCTATGGCGGCTCGGTCATTCAGGACCTTGGCTACTATCCTTTTGGCAGCAAGGACTTCAGCGACCTGGTTCACTACGTTCGAAGTGGAGATTTTGTAATCGAGTTGCTTCGTCAAAGCCAGGATGCCAACGAGTATGCCTTCGCTTTGGGAGCGTTATCGCACTATACGGCGGACATTGACGGTCACCCCGCAGTCAATCACGCTGTCGCGCTCCACTATCCAAAGCTGCGAGCCAAATATGGCAGTTCCGTTCGCTATGCGCAGGATACGACGGCTCATTTGAAGACCGAATTTGGATTCGACACGTTGCAGGTAGCGAAAAACCGATATGCGTCGGACCAGTACCACGATTTCATCGGGTTCAAGGTCTCGGTGCCGTTGCTGGAGCGAACCTTTCCAGTCGTATACGGGCTCCAACTGAAGGACGTGCTCGCGCACGAGGACCTGGCGGTTGGCTCGTATCGCTTCTCAGTCAGCCGGTTGATTCCGCAAATGACCAAGGTCGCGCTCCAGACGCACAAGAGGGATCTAATGCGAGAGACGCCTAACTTTGCGAAGCGGAAGTTTCTGTATCGGCTATCGCGCTCCGATTACGAGCGGGAGTGGGGAAAGACCTATACGAAGCCGGACTTCGGCACGCGGGTGCTATCGGTACTTTTGCGATACATTCCGAAGGTTGGTCCATTTAAAGGCATGGGATTCGATAACCCTACGCCACAGACTGAAGACTTATATATCAAGAGCATCAATGCGACCGTCGATCAGTACCGCCTCTATCTCGAGGAGGTGCGCGCAGGTAAGTTGGTCCTGCCCAACTGCGATCTTGATGACGGCAAGACAACTGAAGCAGCGGAATACACGCTCGCAGACGCAACCTACGCCAGCCTGCTGGCCAAATTGGCGGCGCAGAAGTTCGACGGCACCTCGCCCCAACTCCGCGATAACATTCTCGAGTTCTATTCCGACCTCTCGCTGCCAATCGAGACCAGGAAAGATCCGGCTCGCTGGCAAGGCGTCTTGACCGATCTTGAAGAATTGAGAGCTATAGCGCCTTTGCCGGTTAAGTGAGCACAGAGCTCCTCTTCAGCGCTGGCCAGCTTCAGGGGGAACGCTGCACCTGATCCAAAGTGCTCAGACTCACATGATTTGAGCCGCTACGCTCAAGAAGGTGGGGCGGGCAATTGTCCGCTCCCACGGCTGTGAGGAAAGTTCATGAACAAAATCAAGTTTCTTGCGTTAGCCGCCATTGCAGCGTCTGGCGCTCCCAAGGCAGCGGCTCAGATCAATTTCTATATTGGAGTCGCCCCCGTTTGCCCCTACGGTTACTTTGACTACGCCCCTCATAACTGCGCTCCTGACGGCTACTATGGCCCGGAATGGTTCAAAGCCAGCGTCTTCATTGGCGCTGATTCGTGGTTTCATGGGCCCAACGGTTTCCAGGGCCAGGTCGACAACACTCTCGATCCCCAGTACGGCTACAGTGGCCCATTGCCCAATGCTGGAGATAAGCCATCCGCGCAGCGGAGAGCCCCCGAGAAATTCAGGGGAAACGAAGTGCGCGATGGGCGCGGCAATATACGCGGAGAACACCAGGTCGCGAAAACGTAGAATAGACCATTGCCATCGTGACCGCGGGCAAGAAACGAATGCAGGGCCAGCCGAGCTCCCGCTTGGCATGGATTGTTAAGGGAATCTCGACAATAGCCATCTTCGCAGCCGGAATTGCGATGTTTGTTGTTCAAGACGCGGGGCTAAGCAACCTCGGGAGTTTTGCAAGCCCGAGCTGCTGCCTTATGCAGCGCAAGTTTGTCAGCAGCATCAATCTTGCGTAGGCCGCTCACTTTCCAAATTCCAAAGCAAGTGCCGGCCACCAGCAGGCCCGCGAATACACAGATCAGCGGGGTTGACCATTTTTGGAATGTCCCTGACCACATGCGAATGGCGTAGCGGCCATAGGCCATGCCGAGCCAGGCAATGAGAGAGTAACGCAAGGTTCTAGCCGAGCCGTAGACGACCAGGAAGCGGCTGCGCGCGACGCCGAGCGCGCCAGCGGCAAGCGCAAACGGCAATAGTGGAACCGGCGGTGGAAGCACGGCGGGAAGAAACACGGCGAGTATGCGGTGATGCTCCACCCATCTGGTAACTCGCCCAAGAAGACGAGCCGGCACGTAGCGTCGCAATGCCGCTTCGCCCCCTCTGCGCCCGAGGTTCCACGTCGCGTATCCGCCCACGAGGCTGCCTGCGATGGCGAAGGCCGCAAGCAGCCATGGATCTCCTCCATAGGCCACCAGCCAAAGTAACAACAGGTCAGTGCTGCCCGGCAGAGGCAGAGGAATGAACGAGGAGTCGACGACGGCAACGGAGAAAAGCCCCAGGGCTCCCAGGTGCGTGAGCCAATGTGGCATCAGCGAGTGATGCATCGCGGGCGTAAGGAACAGTGCTTCTTGCCGAAGAGGAATACTCATAGAAATGTAGACCAGGTGAATCATCTCTGTGCGGATCGACGCGCTCAGTCTTGGGATCGCCCTGAAAGCTCACTTTGTGCGGAAAGACAATAACCACCGAGCATCATTTCCCGTTTAAATTGCATTTTCTCGAATCAGTTCAGCGAGGCCTGCCTTTGAATCTGGCGAGCGTGGACGGTTACTCTGGCGATGTGGAAGCCGGCAAAACTCGTGACGTGCACGGAATCCAGCTCGGCAGCATTGAACCGCCCCCTCACCGCAGGAAGAGTCCGAGCCAACGCCCGATGGATCGCGGTTTCTGCCGTTCCGCCGAGTGCTTGCGACGAGTACGAATCCGCCAGCCACATAAAGTGCCAGCCAGCGCTTCGAATTCTTGCGTCCAGCTCTGTTGCCACGGTCCCCACCGCCTCTGCCCATCCCTTGGAAAACGGCTCTTGACGCAGAGTGAACTGACTCGGCAGGTTACATCCATCTCGCAGGAATATCGTGTTGATCTTCACTGTTGCCGGCTTCCCGGCGGTCTGAGCAGCCTGTTCCGACCAGAACCTGACGTGATCGGAATCGAGGCGGAAGATACGCCCGGAGAAGAATCTTCCAGGGTTGGAGTTTCGGCAGAGGCTGGAACTCTATTGCTCTTGGCGGCGGACTTGGTCCCGGCGGTGCCGAGTTGGCTCAGCGGCTGCATCCTACCCAGCCTCATGGCTCGCCGCGCCGCGAAATGCCTTTCAACATCGATTTTCTTGATAAGGACCATGGCGCTCCAGTCGTTCTTTCAAAATCCTCTGCGGCCTATAGCAGGTCCGCAGAGGACGGTGGGTTGGAGTTAGCGCAGGCTTCCAGTCGTCGCGTTAGCAGGGCTTCCAATTGCTTCGCCCGATACAACCAGCTCCACTCTCCGGTTCTCTTGCCGTCCAGAGGAGTTATCGTTCGAGGCTACCGGCGAACTATTCCCGAATCCCGCTGCGCTTACTGAGTTTGCCACAACGCCCTCTTGCACGAGGTAATCGCGGACAGCTCCCGCGCGGTTCTCCGAGAGTTTCTGGTTCATATCATCGCCGCCTACATTGTCGGTATATCCGCCGACTGCAATGTTGAGCCCTGGGTATGCGATCAATATTCCGGCAACTTTTGCCAACTTCTCCCGCGCACCCGGCTTCAGCGAGAATTGCCCGGTGTCGAAAAGCACATCGGACATGCTGACGATAAGCCCCCGCGCGCTGTCGCGCGTTTCGAGGATCTCATTGAGCCGCACTTCCAATTGCGCACGCATGGCCGTTTTTTCGCTGTCCGCCTGGTATTCTCTCTCTTGCGCTTTCTGGGCAGTCGACCGGGACTGGTCAGCATCGGCTTGAGCCGCATTGATTGCCGCGTCTGATGCTGCCTGGTTGTTGACCATGTCAGCCTGGGCCTTTGTCGTGGCGGCCTTGGCGTTCGCTGCATCGGCTTGAGCCGCATTGATTGCCGCGTTTGATGCTGCCTGGTTGTTGACCATGTCAGCCTGGGCCTTTGTCGTGGCGGCCTGTGCGTTTGCAGCATCGGCTTGAGCCTGTTCCTTTTGGCGCGTCGCGTTGTCAGCTTGCGCCTGCGACTGTGCTTGCGCATCGGCCGAAGCCTGGCGTTCGCTCGACCGGCGATCGTCGTCAATCCTTTTGACGGCTATTTCTCGCGCATCTTCCGCAGTCTGTACGGTCTCTCGGGACTTCGCGATCAATTGCTTCTTATCCGAATGCCCTTCCGTGGCGTATACGTCCGTACTGTTCATCAACTCAATAGCATGCTGATAACTTTCGCCGCCGTACTTCTCGGCTCCCTCAGATTTGGCAATGCGCACTGCATTTCGCGCTTCAAGAAACTCCAATGGCAGCTTGGCATCCAGAACCACGGGGTCGAACTTGTATCCGGTCGGGATATACCCGCCGCGCTCCATGAGTTCATATTTTGCCTTCACTGCTTCGGATGTGCCCTTGGTGTCGGCGCGAATAACATTTTCAAGTACGACAACATTGCTGGGCTGGCGAACGGCAAAATAGGGCTCCGCGGTGACGATCAGCGCGAATGCCTGGAGCTCGGTGGTGGCAGTCAGTTTGCTGCGATCGTTGCCGCCAATCAAGACTTCTCCAAGGTTCACTGCGTGGCCGTCAGGCGAGATCGCCCAAAGCACGTAGGTCAGATATTCGGTGCCAAAGGTCGTGGGGCTTTGCAAATTGCCAAAGTCCGCTTCGACCTCCATGGTGCCGCGCTTGCTGCGCACTTTGGCTTTTCCGTTGGCCGACGGCAGCAAGGCGGTTCCGGCCAGATCCACATCCGTGGCGCCGCTGCGATGTTGATAGTCAACTGCCTCGACGGTGCGGCTGGTCTCGTTCACAACATAGGTGGGCATTGAGCCGATAGGCACGAGAGCGATCGACTCCTGCGGGCCGGCTTGAGCAAACGCGCTCACGCTAAGGGCACTTCCGATCACGAACAAAAGTGTATGCTTCACAAGATCTCCTGCAGTCAGAGGACTGCCGTATTGCATTGTTGTCTTACGTTGGCGGGCGGAGCCTTGCAGGCTTCGATGCTATGGCATGTCAGCGCCCGACGCGGAATTGATGAAGGTGTTGAAACACCCCATAGAGATTCGCGATCCATATGACCAAAACAATGACCACCAGGCCGTTCAGGATCGAATTGATTTGTCCTTGCATGGGGATGAACCTGTTCACAATCCACAACAGAAGCCCTGCTGCAACAAGAGTGATGAGGACGGTGGTAAGTGGCATAGCGTGTTCTCCAGTCATTTCTCGGGCGCGATAGGTCTCGTGGCACTACAGACAAATCACGAGAGTTCGACTCACTCAGCGTGGGAGCCATCAGAAAGAGGAGCAGAGTTACTCTGCTTCACTTCTATTCTTCCTAAGTGCTTGTGAAATAGCTGAGCAATAGAGCTCATCCGAATAGATGAAGGGGACAATACTAAGCGCGTTCGATCCGGCACCTTCAGTGACAGACTGGGTGGCTTATACGGCCGAACGGCCTATTGCGACGAAGCTGGAAAAAGAACTCGCTGAAAACAGGCGATTATTCAGCTGCGCCATCAGGGCTTGGATTATGCCATCCGCCATCCCCAGCGATCAGTGCGTCAGCCTCTTTCGGCCCCCACGTACCGCGTTTGTAGCGGCGAACCCGATGATGGTTCTTGAGGACTCGATTCACCACCTCCCACGCGGCTTCAACCGCGTCCTCGCGAGTAAAGAGAGCCCCATCGCCTTTCATGGCGTCGCCCAAAAGCCGTTCGTAGGGAGTTTCCTCGCCCGGCTGTTCGTCTGACAGGTAAAGCTCTCGCTCTTCTCCGACGAATTCCTGACCTGCAAGCTTCACGCGGGCAGCCAGAGCGATGGCCGAGCTGGGAGAGAGCCGGAAGCGCAAGTAATTCGACCTGCTATGCGGTTGCACCGCGTCGGCAAAAAGCTTCTGCGGAGGCCGCTTCAGCTCCACCAGGATTTCGGTCGCGGTGGTTGGGAGATATTTACCCGAGCGCAAATACCACGGCACCCCGTCCCAGCGCCATGAGTCGATAAAGAGCCGAAGGGCGCAGTAGGTTTCGACGTCGGAGCGCTTCGCCACATCCGGCTCCTCTCGATAGCCCGCATACTGGCCGCGCACCATATCATCGGGCTTCAGAGGAAGCATGGCCGTAAAGACCTTGGCCTTTTCGGTTTGCACATCGCCAAAGTCCCGGCCCGCAGGTGCTTCCATGGCAAGCAGTGCCACGATCTGGAAGAGATGGTTCTGGATCACGTCGCGCAGGCAGCCTGCAGTCTCGTAGAACGCGCCGCGTTTACCCACGCCAAAATTCTCAGATAGCGTGATCTGAACGCTGGCCACATAGTTGCGATTCCAGATCGGTTCCAGAAATGAATTGGCGAAACGGAAGTAGAGAATATTCATGATCGCTTCTTTTCCAAGGAAGTGATCGATGCGGAAAATCGAGTCTTCGGGGAACGCCGCATGGGCAACCTGGTTCAGCTCCCGTGCCGAAGCCAAATCGCGCCCAAACGGCTTTTCAACAATTACGCGCGCATTCTTGGCCAGGTTCGCGGCTCCGAGTCCTCTAATCACCGTTTCGAAGAGCGCAGGCGGAATTGCCAGATAGTGTGCTGGACGTCGCGCCTTCCCCAGCGCCTCTTTAATCGCCGTGAACGTATTGCTGTCTGTGTAGTCCCCGCTCACGTACTTCAGCAGCGACAGAAGGCGTTGCAGCGCGCGTTTGTCATCGATTCCACCTGCTCGCTTGATGCTGTCCGTCGCACGCCGATGCAGCCGCTCCATGCTCCATTTAGGAAAAGCAACGCCGATCACCGGAACCTTGAGTACGCCGCGCTTCACCATCGCATAGAGCGCCGGGAAGATCATTTTGTGTGCCAGATCGCCGGTGACACCGAAGACCACCAGAGCGTCTGATTGCGACTCGGCCATCAGGCGCCTTCTTTCTGGCCGGTTTTCTCTTCGTGGCCGCCGAACTGGAATCGCAGCGCGGATAACATCTTGTCGGCAAAACTGTCTTCGCCGCGCGAACTGAACCGCTCATACAACGCAGCGCTGAGCACGGGAGCCGGAACCGACTCGTCGATCGCAGCGGTAATCGTCCAGCGCCCCTCACCAGAGTCCGACACGCGGCCGGCAAATTTTGCCAGATCCGGGCTGTCGAGCAAAGAGATGGCAGTCAGATCCAGAAGCCATGAGGAGATCACGCTACCGCGCCGCCAGACCTCGGCGATGTCGGCTAGGTTCAAGTCATATTGGTACACCTCAGGGTTGCGCAGAGGCGTAGTTTCGGCGTCCAGAGTTTGCTGCTGCTTGCCGACGTTGGCATGGTGAAGGATGTTCAACCCCTCCGCATACGAGGCCATGATTCCGTACTCGATTCCATTGTGCACCATCTTCACAAAGTGGCCGGCGCCGTTAGGGCCGCAGTGCAGATAACCATGCTCAGCGGTGCCTCCCACCTTTTCCCGACCGGGCGTGCGCGGCGCCGAATCGACACTGGGCGCCAAGGCGGAGAAGATTGGGTCTATTCGCTGAACCACATCCTTTTCGCCTCCGATCATCAGGCAATAGCCACGTTCGGCTCCCCACACTCCGCCGCTGGTTCCCGCGTCCACATAATGAATGCGCTTAGGTTTCAGTTCGGCTGCGCGGCGAATGTCGTCGTGATAATAGGAGTTCCCGCCATCGATGACCACATCGTCCGGCTCGAGCAGCGGGGTCAGACGCTTAAGAGTCGAATCCACCACGCCGGCCGGAACCATCATCCAGATGGCGCGAGGCGTTTTCAACTTCTTGACGAAGTCTTCCAGCGAATTTGCGCCGGCCGCGCCTTCCTTAGCAAGCGATTGCACGGCTTCCGAATGAATATCGTACACAACGCATTGATGGTTTGCCCGCATAAGGCGCCGGACCATATTGGTTCCCATCCTGCCCAAGCCGATCATGCCTAGTTCCATGGAATCCTCCCGATACGATATTTGATGCGAGCGCGAGAACAGATAATTGCCCACGAGTACAAGATGCCCTTATGCACAACTCACCTGATTCAGGCGGAGCGAAGGCAGTGTCAAAGATTGCGTAGCATTTGCCTCGTGCTTTGCTCCAGGGCCGGCGCACCCATCAATTCAAAGCTTGCCGCCTTTGCCCGTCTGCGCATCTCCTGGACGCCGGATTTCATCTGTTTCCCGGCCAATCTCGCTGTCCCCAACATTGCTGTTATGTGGCTCTGGCCACGATTCTCTTCCGGTTCTATCAATCATTCGATAATCTAGAGCAATATTGACCAGACCGGCCCTTGGAATTCAGGCGATGATGGACAGGCATTGATCGTAATTGCGGTTAATCCCGGGTGTGGAGTTTCCCCACGTCGGCATGCCCCAAAGAATCACCTTTGTGCTCCGGGGTGGTCGCCAAGTGGCGATGAGAGCTGCGCTCTTAATTTTCGAGCACTGCGTTCGCGGGCTTTGATCGGTTCGCCACAACCCCAATAACCGCACACCGGAGTGGCTGCTTCTTGGGCATGAACCGTCCACCCAAACAACCGGCCTGCAACGAGGTAGCATTTTGAAGCGCAAGAATACCACTAAATTCGATTCCACGGCCTTTCTTGCAAACGCCGGGCTCGGTCGAACCATGGTCGAGTTGAAACCAAAGCAGACATTTTTCTGCCAGGGAGACGCGGCGGACGCTGTGTTCTATCTACAAAAAGGCCGTGCGAAAGTCACCGTCGTTTCGCAGAAAGGCAAAGAAGCTACAATCACTCTTCTATCCGCGCGCGATTTTGTTGGAGAGGAGTCTCTCGCGGCGATCGTCGGGCTGCGTATGGCGACCGCCACTGCCGTGAACTCCTGCACAGCGCTCAAGATCAGCAGAAACGAAATGACCCGAGTGATGCATGACGAGCCCGCATTCGCTGATCTATTTCTGAAGTTCCTACTGGCCCGCAGCATGCGAACCCAGGCCGATCTTGTCGATCAACTGTTCAACTCCAGTGAAAAGCGCCTGGCGCGGATTCTCCTGTTGATGGCGGAATTCGGCAATCCCGGCGAACCGGAAACCTTCATTCCTCCCGTCACGCAGGAAACACTGGCGGCCATGATCGGCACCACCCGGTCCCGCGTGAGCTTCTTCATGAACCGCTTTCGCAAGCTCGGTTTTATCAGCTATAACGGCCGCATCCAGGTACATAAGTCGCTACTCAATGTGGTCCTGCTCGATCAATTGCCTGACCATAACGCGCAAAAACCTGCCATTCTTCCTGTCCCATAAGTGACTACAGCTCAGTGCTTCGCGCAGGCGTCGCAAGTCGCCGCGCAGCAACCGTGTCAGACCATCCTCACCGGCGACACTCCCTGCATGTCGGCGCAGAAGGCCTTACTCCCGCTGGCGACGAATTCCCATCTGGCTGGCCCATCGCGCAGGTTCAGTTTGGTTGGAGTAGCTTGGCCAACTGATCCGGCGGAACGGGCCGGCTAAAGAAGTCCCCCTGGGCTTCGTCACAATCGTG
>Ga0116217_10001907_pt1 | contig 19627 bp, 15 predicted proteins | sample Sb_taG_6_FD_89697 | JGI IMG/M metagenome (GOLD analysis project Ga0116217, IMG submission 89697) | Peat soil microbial communities from Weissenstadt, Germany - Sb_50d_4_PS metaG | ecosystem: Environmental > Terrestrial > Soil > Wetlands > Peat | place: Germany: Weissenstadt | collected 2010-09-21 | reverse complement strand
GCCAACGAGGAAGAAGACCCGGGTCTCCTTCGACGGCTTAGCAAAGATACGGGTGGCATCGCCTTCTTTCCAATGTCTGTCGAAAACGTCGCGGACATCTCCAAAGAAATCGCACGCGACCTTCGCGAACAGTACACGCTCGGATTTATTCCGGAGCAAACAGGCACCGCAGATTCCTTTCGACACATAAAGGTGAAAGTCGCCGCTCCCGGCCATGGCAAGATTCATGTGCGAACTCGGCCCGGTTATTTCAGGCCGGAACAAGAGCAAGCTCCTGCAAAGATCGAGAAAAGCACGTCATGAACCCTCATAGCCGCGTCGCGAAAACGTCTCGGAAAACAAGAGCGCTGATCTTTCGCGCAATGCATTACGTCTTGCTGGCCGCTGGTGTGTTCGGACTTGCCTACGCCGCCTACGTCATCGCAGAGGCACGCACCTATCAGGCGATTGAACAATCGAGATTCGAGAGTGTGAGCCAGAACGAAGAGCGGCATCCGGTGATTGAAGGAAGCGCGATTGGAGAGATGGAGATTCCTCGCCTCGGGCTGAAAGCCGTCTTCGTCCAGGGCGATTCGCCAAGAATCCTGCGGCACGCCGTCGGCCACATCTCGGAAACGGCCTTGCCGGGCGAATCGGGCAACGTTGTTCTAACCGGTCACCGCGATACTTTCTTTCGCCCGTTGCGCAACATTCGACAGGGTGACTTAATCACGCTCAAAACAGTCGATGGCGACTTTCTGTATCAAGTGGAATCCACCGCTGTCGTGCCCCCGAGCGATATTCAAGTCCTCCAATCGTCAGGCGAGCGCACGCTGACGCTAGTCACATGCTTCCCTTTCTACTACATAGGCCCCGCGCCCAATCGCTTCATCGTTCGCGCTCGCCAGAGTGGACCACTGCCGGTGCAATACCCCAACGCTGCGGCGCCTACCCAGTTTTGAGAGGCCCGAACGAAAAAGTCAGATGTGTGCCGAAGCGGACAGATAACCTTGCCGCATCCGTCTACTATCTGCTTGCGTCGGTAAGCAGGCGAGTTGTTTCGCAGATTCGTCCCCTCGCTTCATTCTGATCGCCTCGCCTTCACGCCCGCGATAAGGAAACGGAATGAGGGGCACAAATGCTCTGGACGATTTTCAGGGACTTGCTCGGCGGAGTTGGTCTCCTTGTCGCCCGCGCGAGGCAAAAGGCTTAACGGAAAGTTTCGGCTGGGGAGAGTTGGAGAACGATTCGAATTCAACGACTTCCCCCGGCTAATGGCGTGGTTCAAAGCGCCCTCACAAAGGTTTCGGAGAGAGCAACTTCCGCGGCCGCAATTCTGATCATGGAGGTCAGCGATGATACGCAAATCAATTCTTGTCGTCTGTTTAGGTCTCGTTGCAACCGCACCGCTCTTTGCGGCAAACAAAGAACAAGAGCGGCTCCGCAATGCCGGGGTCGTGATGCAGGAAATTATGAACGTACCCGACAATATTCCCCAAGAGGTAATCGAGAAGGCCGAGTGCGTCATCGTGTTTCCGTCTGTGCTCAAGGCGGCGTTCGTGGTCGGTGCAAGTTACGGCCGCGGCGCGATGGTTTGCCGAACCGGAGAGGATTTCAGGGGGCCATGGGGCGCGCCCGCTATGTTTGCGTTGGAAGGCGGCAGCGTTGGTTTCCAAATCGGCGGCCAGGCTACCGATCTCGTTTTGTTGATCATGAACGGCAGAGGCGCGAGTTCGATTCTTAACAGCAAAGTCAAGTTGGGCGCTGACGCCTCTATCGCGGCGGGTCCTGTGGGACGCGACGCTGCGGCAAACACCGATGCGTACATGCGAGCAGAGATACTCAGCTACTCGCGCACGCGCGGTCTTTTCGCCGGCGTTTCCCTCGAAGGTTCCACGCTCCGGCCTGATGACGACGCCACCGCGGACGTCTATGGCCATAAGTTCACGGCAAGACAAATCGTAATCGGCGGAGAGGCACGCGTTCCTCCATCCGGACGTCTTTTGGTTTCAGTGTTGCAGAAGAATTCACCTCGCAACGAGTCGAAGCCAGCTGGCAACTAAGCGCCGAGTATCTGCCGCTCTTCTTTCATCGAGGCGAGATGTGGGCTTCGGGAAGAGCGGAGTTCGGGCTTGACACTCCGCACCCGAGCGCCAAGTAACTCGCTTACCTGAGAACGAACAGGTGAGCGGTTCTTGTCGCGATCGACGAACGATGCTCGTCAATCGTATGGCGGAGAGGGTGGGATTCGAACCCACGGTTGAGTTTCCCCAACACACGCTTTCCAAGCGTGCTCCTTAAACCGCTCGGACACCTCTCCGCACTCTAGGGCGTTCAGAAGCCTAACAAATTGGGGGCGGAGCGGCAAACCGGAGAACTTCGATCCGTTCGTCGTGGCAACAAATCGAGAAAATGTCTGCTACACTTTGCTGCGCTACTCCGGGGTAGTGCAATTGGTAGCACGCCAGCCTTTGGAGCTGGTTATCCTGGTTCGAGTCCAGGCCCCGGAGCCATTTGTAACCGACCCTCTAATGTTCGCATTTCTCGTGCTCCTCACTGCTTTCCCTCATACAAATTACGGCTCGGAACTAATGTCCTGAGGAACTGCGAACGATTTGAACAAGTCATAAAGGTCTGGCGACTCTATCTAGTCAGCGATGACGATATCTCGTCGGTGAGCGTCGTCACGTGGTGACGTGACCGGCGGCACGCCACGCTGAGAAGAGCGCTAAGTGCTTGTTTCTCTTCAACAGCGAGGCGACTTTCCAATCAGTTAAGTTTGGTTCATCGCTTGCCATACCGAGGCTAGAGCGCACGACGGGCTGAAAACGACCAAGGAGGTCGATGAAAATGCGAGGTCCTTACGGTTTCGAACTCACCGAGAATTGCGAAACATGCGAGCTGCGTTCCAACGGATTCTTCTGCCAAATGCCGCAGGTGGCAACCAAGGATTTTAACGCGGTGAAGTCTTCCTCCTCTTATCCGGAAGGCGCGGTCCTGTTTCTCGAAAAGCAGGCTCCCCGGGGAATCTTTCTGCTCTGCGAAGGGCAGGTGAAGCTCTCGATCAGCTCAAGCGAGGGCAAGACTCTTATTCTGCGAATCGCCAGGGCCGGCGAAGTTCTCGGTTTGAGCGCGGTTGTTGGCGGCACTCCGTATGAGGTCACCGCCGAGACTCTTCGTCCCTGCCAGGTGGCGTTCGTTCGCCGGGACGATTTCTTGCGCTTTGTCGCACAGCACCCCGAAACGTACCAAGGTATCCTGAAGCAGGTAACGTCGTCTTACGGGGGTGCGTGCGAACAACTCCGGACCGTCGGCCTTTCCGCATCGGCTCCCGAAAGGCTAGCCAGGCTCTTGCTCGATTGGTCCGAGGGGGCGGAACAAACGAAGCTCGGCACGCGCATCACGCTCCCATTGACGCACGAAGAGATCGGCGAATTCATCGGAAGCTCCCGCGAAACAGTGACGCGGGCATTCAGTGAGTTCAAGAGCCGGCACTTGGTTGCGTTGAAGGGTTCCACGGTGACCATTCCAAATCGAGAAGCTCTCGAGAACATGGTGAACGCGTAGTGAAAATCCTTCTGGCGGTGGACGATTCCAAGTTCTCGCGAGAGGCTGTGCGCAGGCTTATCGCGCAGTACCGCTCGAAGGGCACCAGTGTCCGCGTGCTGCACGTGGTCGAACCGATTAGCGCATATATTTCGGCCACGATGTTTCCCCACTTTGCCCCGTATGCCCCGGCCGTGGAGGCCGACCGTCGGAGAGAGGCAGCAAAGCTTGTCCAGCACACGGCTCAGAGGCTACGGCAGGCGGGGTTCAAGGCGACCGCCATCGTTGAAACAGGTGATCCCAGGAACCAGATTGTGAGCCACGCGGAGAAATGGGGAGCCGATCTAATCATGCTCGGCTCCCATGGATTCAATCGGTTGAATCGGCTGCTGATGGGAAGCGTGTCGGACGCCGTCGCTCGCCACGCAAAGTGTTCCGTCGAGGTAGTTCGAATTCGGAGCACAATTCCGCGCACGAAGAAATAAAATACCACGCGTCCCGAGCAGAAGAAGCGTGCTCGGACCTCGGGCGACTGCTTACGACGCCGCGGCTCGCGCTCGCGGCACCTGCCGAAGCTTCCGCAGCAAGGCAGGCCGGCTGGTCTTCAGGCATTCAGCGGCACGTCGGAGCAGAACTTCAAAGTCGCGATCGGCGACCGGTCTTTCAATTACCGAAACCTTTCCTCGTCGAGTCATGCCACCCTCCCAACGCCAGATGTTCACAGAAAGGCCCGTGTATTGCCGGGCACGGTAACGCCGGCCTGCGGGAGATGTCAAGGGAATTTCGTTAGCCCGACGTTTATGAGCGTCAGGCCATACAATGAAGCTTGCGAAGGGCCTCTCGGTGCGGCACTTTCTGACACGGGATAGCCAGATATGAACCTAGGTGCTCGATTTTTGGAGCAACCAGGCGCGCATTTGGTGTATCGTAAAGCTCGGGTGCATCCTCCGCACCCAAACCGCTGCGCCAGCGGCAATCCCCACGACACGGGGTATCCAGAGGCAGTGCTGTGCATTGTCCTGCAGCACTGACTCGGGCTTTCACCCTTGGCGACAATTGAATTCCCCGATCGCTCTGGGTCTTTCCACGCGGAAACAAGTGTGTTCCGCAAGGGGCATAGGAGGATCACATGAAGCGTTTGATTACGATTGGCGCTGCGGTGTCGTTCGCGTTGCTGCTGTTCGCGACCCCGGCGGTCTTTGCACAGGCGAATCAGATCGTCCCAGGCACGCAGGTCCGCCTGAATCTGCTTAACGGTCTTAGCACGAGCGTCGCGCACGCCGGCGATCCCTTCACGGCGATCGTTGCCGAGCCCGTGTTTTCCGGGAACGCGGTCATTCTGCCCGCGGGCGCGAAGGTGCACGGCACGATCACCAGCGTTGACCGTCCCAAAATGTTCTCGATGTTCCGCGGCGGGGCGTCGATGAATCTGGCCTTCACCTCGATCGAAGTCGAGAGCCGCATCTTCCCCGCGAAGATGAGCATCCTCTCGATCTATAGCGGTGAAACCGATTCAAGCAAGCGGCGGAAAGACCTGAAGACAGTCGAGGGCGAAGTTGTGCAGGAGAATCGCGGCGTCAAGAGCGACGTCGAGGACGTGGCCATCGGCACGGCGGGCGGCTCGACCGTCGGACTGATTTTCAGCCACGTGTTGCGCGGCACCGTGTTTGGATTGGTTGGCAGCGGAGCCTACATCGTGGCGAAAAAGGGCAAGGAAGTTGAAATGCCGGCACAGACGGGACTGCTCGTCCGGATGGATTCGACGCTGTCGCTGCCCGAATCGCTGCTGCACAACGCGTCCTATTCAACCCGGGGCAATTGAAGACCGGCAAGAAACTGAATCTAGCGACGGGTACACGCGAGGTCCGCGCCTCCCGTCCACACGAACGTGCTAGGCCGCTCCGCCATTCGCGGCGGCCGCCTGTCGGTTCGCGCGCTTGAGGAAGCGGTAGAGGCTTGTGCGGCCGATTCCAAGCGTCTGAGCCGCGCGGACGCGATTGCCTTTGCACATTTCGAGCACGTGCTGTATGTGAATGCGGCGCACCTCGTCCAGAGGCAGCGGCCTCCAATCGCTTCCAGCGGCGGCGGCTCGGCGCTGCGATTTTTGGAGGTGTGCGGGCAAATCGGCCACGTCGATGATGGCGCCATTTGCCGTCATGGCGGCGCCTGAAATCACGTTCTCGAGCTCGCGCACGTTGCCCGGCCAATCGTGCTGCACGAGCACGATTTGCGCCCGGCGCGAAAGACGTTGGGACGGCTTGCCATAGGCTTCGTTGTACTTCTTCAGGAAATGCTGCAGAAGAATCGGGATGTCCTCCGGGCGCTCGCTAAGTCCCGGCACGCGAATCTCGATGCTGCTGAGACGGTAAAACAGGTCTTCTCGAAAGCGGCCCGCCAAAACTTCCGCGCGAAGATCGCGGTTCGTGGCAGCGACGATTCTCACGTCCACTTTCCTGACCTCCGGCGAGCCGACCCTCTGGATTTCACGATTCTGGATCACACGCAGCAATTTTGCCTGCATGGGAAGGGACGTCTCGCCTATCTCGTCGAGAAAAACCGTGCCGCCGTTCGCGTACTCGAATAGTCCCGCCCGAGCGTCGGTCGCGCCCGTAAAGGCGCCTCGGACGTGGCCAAAAAGCTGGCTTTCGAGTAGCGTATCGACAAACGCCGAGCAATTGCTGACGGCAAACCGCTCGCGCGCCACCGGACTGAGCTTGTGCAGCGTCCGCGCGACCAGCTCTTTGCCGGATCCCGTCGGGCCCATGATGAGCACGTTCGTGTAGTGACGCGAAACTTTTCTTGCGAGTTCGAGCACCTCGCTCATCGCCGGACTCTTGCCAACGATGCCCTGGAATTCAAGGTTCTCCAGGAGTTCGTCCTCAAGGTTACGGATCTTCGTCCGCTGCGTGAAGGTCTCTGCCAATTCATCGAGCGTCTTCGCGAGCCGCGGAAAATCGAGAGGCTTGCCCAGATAATCGTAAGCGCCGCGCTTGATCGCCTCAATCGCGGAATCAACCGCGTAGAAACCGGTCAACAGAATCACATTCATGCTGGGGTCGAGTTGGAGAGCCTTGTCGAGGAACGTGAGGCCGTCCATTTGCGGCATTTTCAAATCGGCCAAGACGGCCCGGCAGCCGCCGAGCCGCACTCTCTCGAGGGCTTCTTCCGGACTGGTAGTGCCGGTGACCGGAAACTCAGCGCGTTCGAGAAGTCTCATAGCCAGCTCCACCTGATCCGGATCGTCGTCCAGCACGCAGACAGGCAGGTTCTTTCGGGCGTTTGAGGTGGTTGCTTGCTCGGCGAGAATTCCCATGTAGCAGCTTCAGGCACGGCTTGTGCCAGAGCGGTGGCCAAGCCCGCGTCTCGTGGAATTGAAAGACGGAGCGGAATGCCTGGGCCGATTAGACCGCTCAAGGCTTCTGAATTGTAGATTTTAGTCGAGAATCCGCACGGGCAGCGCTACGCGGCGCATCAATTCTGGCCGGCGAGTGAGAACTTTGCCCATGCTCGGCACAGTTCCAAACCGGAACCGCAGTTTCAAACAGGGCCGCACGCGCATCTGCTCCCTTGACCACCTGTGAAACTGCGCCTGACGGACCGCAACACCTTCCTAATTTCAGGCAGCCCTGCTCGCCGAACTGACCGACGCTCGTGCCGTGCCGCATATCGGCGCCCCGGGGTGCATCTGCGCGAGGCGAACGAGCGATCTGCCGACAGTATCCGTCCGAGCGATCCCCACGACTTGGCACGGAACCGGAAAATTCGTTTCTTCCTCGGACGGCTGCAATAGGCGCAAAAACACGACGCAGCCTTCTCGCAGCAGGCATCGCAGCTCAACGCTTTTCGTTTCATCTTCATTCCACTCGAGAACAGTCTGCTCGACAAAAAAATCTTCCGAGGCGTCCCACCCTGACACCTCTACGCGGTAGATATTCGATTGACCCGATTGACGCTCCATAAGCCCACCTCCACAAGGACTATTGCAGCATCCATGCCAAAGGGGCGCGTCACGCGGCGCTCACCGCAAAGGACTTGGCGCAGCGTCGCACCGTTCATTCCATGCTGGACTGTTCTCTTCGCAACATTTGTGCGGCTTTGAAACAATTCGGCCGCACGCTAGTGGTGCGCGCTTGCTTTCGCGGTGTAAGGCGGTGTGCTAGACTCCGCCAAGCGGTTGCGACGCGAAAAATTTCGCGGCGCGAACCGCACATCGGTGGAACTTCGGGCTCTGTGCAACGATTCCCCGCAAACCCCGCCAGGCCCGGAAGGGAGCAACGGTAGCGGGTCAGCTTCGTGTGCCGCGGAGTACCCGAAGTTCCTACCTACCCCGAGCGAAGCGATTGTCCGCAACGGGACACGGGGTCGAGCCGCCGATGGCGCGTTGCCTTAAACTCTTTTTATGACCTACAAAGTCATCGCGAGAAAATATCGCCCGCAGACGTTTGGCGAAATCGTCGGGCAGCAGCATGTGACGCGGACCCTCGCGAATGCCATCGAGTCGAATCGCGTGGCTCACGCGTATATCTTCTCGGGCGTGCGAGGCGTCGGGAAGACCACCGCCGCGCGCATCCTGGCCAAGGCGCTGAACTGCGCGAAGGGTCCGACGGCCGAGCCCGACAACACCTGCGATTCCTGCCGCGAGATTTCCGCAGGAACGTCTCTCGACGTTCTTGAGATCGACGCGGCATCCAACCGCGGCATCGATCAGATTCGCGAATTGCGCGAGATGGTGCGCTACGCGCCCGCTTCGAGCCGCTACAAAGTGGTCATCCTCGATGAGGCGCATCAGCTCACCGACGAAGCTTCCAATGCGCTGCTCAAGACTCTCGAAGAACCGCCCGAGCGCGTCGTCTTCATCCTCGCCACCACGCGCGCGGAGGATCTGGTCGAGACGATCAAATCGCGCGCGCAGCTTTTTCAGTTTCGTTCGCTCACGTTCCAGGAGATTTCCGGCGAGATCGAGCGCATCACGAAAGCGGAGAACCTGAAGATCGATCCAGGCGCCGTCGCCGTGCTCGCCCGCGCCGCCGAAGGCAGCCTGCGTGACGGCCTGTCGCTGCTCGAACAGGCGATCGCCTACTCCGATACTGCGATCACGGACGCGAAGGTGCGCGAACTCCTCGGTGTCGTGGCCGAAAGCGTGCTCGACGATCTGGTCGAGGCGATCGCGGCGCAGTCAACGGAGCGCGCGCTCGGACTCGTGCACCGCCTCATCGCCGACGGCCAGAACTTGCAGCACTTCTGCCGCGAGGCCATTCGTCACTTCCGCAACTTGCTCGTGTCGCGCGTTTGCGGTGCCGAATCGGAACTCGTTGCCGCGCCCGCGGACGAGCGTCCGCGCCTCGCCCGCCACGCCGCGCAGTTCAGCGAGGAAGACCTCACGCGCTTTTTCAATATCCTGCTCGCAACCGACGACGACCTGCGGCGCAAGCCCGATCCGCGGCTGCATCTCGAACTCGGCTTGCTGAGGCTCATCAATGCGCAGCGCCTCGCGCCACTCGAAGAAGCCATCGCGGAACTGCGCGGGGAACGCGGCGCTGCGCCTCGCGAAAATGTGCGATCCGCGCATGCCGCTGCGCTTCCGACGACCGCCCCGCCGCGCGGCGCCGTCGCTACGCCGTCGACGTCGACTTCGTCATCGGGAGCGGCGGTGCGCATGGCCCCGGAAATTCAATCGGCGCCAACGCCGCCAAAGCCGGCGTCGCAATCGTTCGCGCCCGCAGCGCCGGTTCCGGCTTCGCCGCCTCGCGTCGTCGCGCGCGCCGCGGAAGAATTGACGAAGGGTCTGACCTCCGCTCAATTCGACGCGATCAAAATCGCGCTCCAGGGATCGAGACTACTCTCGTCCTTCGTCGAGAGCGCCACGCGCTGCGAAATGGAAGGCGGCGAGTTTAGGCTTTTCTTTGCGAATGAAAACCGCGCGCTCGCGGACATGCTGCCGCGCGAAGCAATGGAGCGTTTGCGCACAGTCTTGCATCAAGTGGTGGGCCAGCCGTTGCGCGTCTGTGTTAAACTAGAGTCCGGTCGGGCAGGAGCGTCTCGCAGTTCTGAATTGCGTGCCCGATTCGAGGAAGATCCGATCGTTAGGGCGATGCTCGAAAAGTTCGGCGGCCGCATTTCGAATGTGAAGCGCCCAAGCGAGGAATGACGCATGGAAGTGAAAGCACTACAGCAGATGCCCGCAGTTCCGGCAGGTGCAGGAGACGCTTGAGAAGCGCATCGGCGAGCTCAGCGTCGAAGCCTCGGCCGGCGGCGGCATGGTCTCGGTCAAGATGAACGGCCAGAAACAGCTCACCGAAGTGCACATCGAGCCGGATGTTTACAAATCGAAGGACCAGGAAATGCTGCAAGAGCTTATCCTCTCCGCCGTCAATGAAGCCACTCGGCGCGTGGACGAAGAGCTCTCCCGTCAGATGAAGGACCTCACAGGAAGCGTTCCCGGAATAATGGGCCTGAAGATTCCCGGGCTGTTCTAAGTCTGTTTTTTTTCGCTCGCAGTCCCGTTCCGCGTCGAAACTGAATCCCCTGAAAATTCGAGCGCAAACAAAAAAGGCGGAGCGTTCTGCGCTCCGCCCTTTTCGCTGAGGCGTAGATTACTATCGCGGCGGGGGTCCCATCTGGAAGCCGGGCTGGTGGTGGAACAATCCGATCAGCACGGTGCCTGTGAGGACGTGACCTTCCATCGCTTTCTGAACGTCGTCGCGGCTCGCGCCCTTCTGCAGATCGAGCTTCGAATCGAGCGCGAACAGCTCAAACGTGTAATGGTGAACAGGTCCCGCAGGTGCGCAGGGGCCAAAGAACATCGGCTGGCCCGTCACGTTAGCGGCCTGAACCCCGACCGTTGAATCCGCCTTTACCCCCTCGGGAAGCGACGTGGCATCACCCGGGATATTGAAAATCATCCAGTGCGTGATGTCGTCGAACGACTTCCGCGCGTGCGCGTCAGGGTCGTGCAGGAGTAGGACGAAGCTCTGAGTGCCGGCCGGCGCGTTGACCCATGCGAGCGGCGGCGAGGTCATATTGGCAGGTTGTGTCATCGCTTTTCCGTCTGGCGAACACGTATACTTGTCCGGGATCGTCCCTCCGTCAGTGATCGCCGTGCTGGTGAGCTGCAGCGGCGGTCCCATCATCGGACGTCCACCACCACCGCCAGCCGGCGGCGGGCCCTGTTGCGCCAGCGCCGGAACAACTCCGGCGGCCAGCAAGAGCGTTACGATCGCAAGCGGTCGTACAATTCTCGTTCGCATTCCGTCTTTCCTCCCTTTCCACTGTTGGAAGGATTCCACAGTGGTCTCCCCACGATCTCACCACGAAGCGCCCGATTGTAACTCGCGCAGTGCGCGGCGTGCAACGAATCGGCTGCCCCATGGGACGGCCCCGCGCGCCATTGCGTTTCACGTGAGCGATTCGCGCGGGCCCTTCACGTCTGGCGAAATCAGACGGGACTCTGCAATAATAGAGGTGCATGCCTGATTTCGCTCCTTCCGTCACGCGATTGATCGACGAACTGAAGCGCCTGCCCGGCATCGGGCAGAAGACGGCGCAGCGTCTCGCGTTCCATCTGCTGCGCGTGGACCGCGAAAAAGCGTTCGCGCTCTCCGACGCGATCCGCGAGGCGAAAGAAAAAGTCCGCGAGTGTTCGATTTGCAACAACATCACGGACGCCGATCCCTGCCTCTTCTGCGCCAGTGCCACGCGCAATAAAAGCATCATCTGCGTCGTCGAAGAGGCGACAAATATTCAAGCCGTCGAAAAAACGCGCCAGTTCAACGGTCTCTATCACGTTCTCGGCGGCGCGCTCTCGCCCCTGCAAGGCATCGGCCCGGACCAATTGAAGATCAGGAGCCTCATCGAGCGCCTCAAGGGCGGCACGGTCGAGGAAATCATCGTGGCGACGAATCCCACTGCGGAAGGCGAAGCCACATCCGTCTATCTCTCGAAGCTGATCAAGCCGCTCGGCGTCCGCGTCACGCGCATCGCCATGGGAATCCCGGTTGGATCGGACCTCGAGTACGCCGACGAAGTCACCATGCTGAAGGCCATGGAGGGCCGTCGCGACGTTTAGCCGCCCACAAGTCCCTCCAGCGTTGCTACCGTAATCGCTGGCGTCTGCCTCACAGTAGGTGCACTTTCCCCTCGCAAGACGAAGTTACCCTTTCGCACATCGCTGCCACACGGCTAGCCCGGCCCGATTCGCGGTGCTACCCTTGAAATCTAGCCTTCGGAGGCGTTTGTGGTCGAGTCCATGCCAGTGAACGATCCCGGCACGCAGAAACGCCGCAGCACGCGCATCGTGCAAGCCGTTCCGGTCACCGTGGCGGGTGTGGATGCGCTCGGCCAGCCCTTCAAGGAACGTACCACGACCGTGATGATCAACTGTCACGGCTGCAAGTACCAGTCCAAACACTACGTTCCGAAGAATTCGACTATCCACATTGAAATCCCCCGCACCGAGCCGTCGTTGCCTCCACGAGTTGTGCAGGGACGGGTCATCTGGGTGCAGCGGCCGCGCGCAGTGCGAGAGCTATTTCAGATTGGCCTCGAGTTTGAGATTGCTGGAAACGTCTGGGGAATCGCGTTTCCTCCGGAAGACTGGTTCCCTCTTCCCGGGGAAGAAGCGCCGGCAATCCCTGCGCCGTCGGAGCAGGCCGCCCCGAGCGCGCAAACATCCGCCGGGACGGGGCCTGCAAGCACTCGTGCAGAAGCGCCAACGATCGCCAAGGCCTCTTCGCCTGCGGTACCCACGGTTGCGCCGCCAACCGAGAGCAAGATTCATGTCGTGCCCAGCCTCGCGGAAACGCAGGAAGCGCAACTCGCCACCGCTCGCCAGATGGCCAAGATGGTCGCGGACGCCAAGGACACGCTCGACAAGACGCTTCGCAGGGGCGCGCAAACGGCGATCAACGAGGAAATGACCATCGTCCGCCAGCAGCTCGACGCGCAGCTCCACGACGCGGTCGAGCGCGCGATCAAAGTCTCGATGGAACGCGTTTCCGAGTCGGCGGTAAAGAAAGTCGTCCAGCAGGCAGCGGACCGCACTTCCGCAATCGTCGAAGAAGCGCGCCGGGCCAGCGATGCCAACACCGCACAGCTCGATGCGAAGGTCCGCCAGGCCGTCCAGCAAGCCGTGAGCCAGGCAGCGGATCAGGCCGCCCAACAAGCCGCACAGCAGGCCACCGCGCAAAATCTGAAGCAAGCCGTTGAGGAAGTCGTCGAGCGCGTGATCACGCAGCGCGAAGCCGCTTCGCCCTCCCTCGGGATTCTCGCTTCGCCTGAAGCCGCGCAACAGCACCTCGACCAGTGGAAGAAAAATCTCGAAGAGACCGCGCAGAGCGTCCGCGCTCAGACGATTGACCAGGCCCAAGCGGATGCAACCGCCGCCAAGCAGCGATGGAACGAGGAATTCGAAGCCGCGGTAACGGGAGCTTCGCAGAAACTCGGCGAAAAGCTCGGCGATGCTGCGAGCGCGGCGCTGGCCCAAGCCGAGCAGGAGATCGCTGCCAAGCAATCGAACCTCAATGCCTCGCTAGATGCCGCGATCGCCGACGCCCAGGCGAAAATTCAAACTTTCGGCGCGGGGCTGGAGCAGGAGCGCGCACGCACCGAAGAGGCGCGCGCGCGTCTCGATGAAGCAGCACGGTCCACTGTCAATCAAACTCGCCAGCAACTTGACGAGATGCTTTCCGCGCAGCAAGAGGTGGCCGCGCGCCGCGCGGACGAGATCATCGCCGAACGCACCCAGCAGCTCGAGCCGGTCCTCCAGAATTCCGCGCAGAAAGTGATCGAGCATTTCTCGGGCGTACTCGACCAAACCCTTGCGCCAAAACTCGACGCCGCGCACAAGGCTGCCTCCGAACTCGCTCAGGTCGGCCAGCAAGCGGCCGAACTTCAAAATCGAATTCGCGAGCAAGTTCAACAAGCACTCGACCAGGCTGCGCAGGCCGAAGCGACTGCGCGCAGCCACGCGCAACGCGTTTCCGAGCAGGCGGCGGAAGCCGAGATCTCCGTGCGCGCGCAGGTCCAGCAGGCCTCTCAACGGGCCGTCCAGGAATCGCTCGAACGCTTGAGGCAGGAGTCCGGCAAGCTGCCTGCCGAATTCGAAGAGACGTGCCGCGCAGTCCTGGCCAAGGTCGAGGATGAGTTCGACCAGCGAAATACTCAGGCGCAGCACGAAACGTATGAAGCGCTGTCGAAAGCCGCCGATTGGTACCAGAAAAAAGCCCAGACCACGATGCAGTCGTCGCTTGAGAAGGCCGTCGAGCAATCGACCGCGTCTCTGCGCAGCCGCGCCGCCGAGATTTCTAGCCTCGTCGCATCCGATCTCGACCACTACCGCCGCTCCTACGTGGAGCACAGCTAGGCGGAAATCGAGGAAGCTGCGAAAGAGGTGCTGGACCGCGAGCGCGGAAAACTCAACGAATCCGCCGACGCAGTTCACGCGGGCTTTACCGACCGCGTGCAGCAAGTGACGGGCGAGTCGCTCCGCCGCTTCGAGGACGCTTCGCGCCAGGCGCTCGAAAAGGCCCGCTCCGACATGGAGTACAACCGCGAGGGCTCGCTTGCGGAGTTTCAAAAGATCATCGATGAAAAGATGGCCCAAGGCGTCGAGCAGTCGCAGATCTACCTGCAATCGCAGCTCGGCCCGCTGATCGATGCGCTGGAAACGAACCGCCAGAAGCAGCAGCAGGCGTGGATGGAGCAGCTCAAGAAGTCCACGGACGAATCGATCGAGCAATACAAGTCGCGCCTCGAAAATGCGTCGAACTCCTGGCTCCTCGCTTCCGCCACGACTCTGGGCCAGCACTCCCAGGCCGTCCTCGACACGCTCGCCAAAGCCGCCGAAAAGCGCATGCGCGAGAGCATCGCCGGCGTCCTCGCCGGCATGGGCGACACGCTCAAAGACCGTCTGATGGGCATCTCGACGAACCTCAGCGCCGAAGACGATGACGACGACGTGCCTCCCAAGAAGAAGTAGCCTGGTTCCGTTGAAATCCTAGATTGTGACAGGAGTCGTGTTAGTAGTTCGGGGCGTGGCCGTCGGGGTCGTCATTCTGAGCGAAGCGTCCCGACGCTTTTCTCTTTCCTGGAGATCGGTCTTATCGATCTCCAGGTCGGGACGCGCAGTCGAAGAATCTCTCTTCGGCGTGACCAAAAATGAGGTCGTCAACACGTCCAAGTAGTTTTTGACCAGCCCGCAGTTTCCCTTCTCCGCTTTTCCGCCACTCCCCGCGATCATCCGGTCCGTTTTTGGCTCGGGCGGGCATATCGGTATAATGTCCGTTATGTCGAACCACGCGTATCTGAATATCTGGTGCAAGGATTTTCCCGAGGAACGCATCCTCGAGCGCTTCGGCGCCTTTCTCCAGACAGTCACCTTCTCGGCCACGAGGCCCGGATTCAACTTCCTGACCATTCGCGCCGTGGATACAGCCGAAACTCCGATTTTCGAGCAGGATTTGCGCGCCACGCCGCTCGATGCCGACGGCATCATCGAGCTTTCTCGCGATCATCTTCACGACGACTGTTCCTACGAGACCAGTTGCTTCTGGGATCTCTCCGCGTTTGACGCAGCAACCGGAAGGTCGAAAACCGAGCCGGAGCCGCTCGAAATTCTGTGCCGCGGAGAAAGTTACGAAGACGGCCTTTGGCGCGAAAGCGGCCACATCGAAGTGAACCTGGGATTCGAGCATCTTTTCACCGGCCATGCCGGCCTGCTCGGCATTCGCCCGGGCGCGAAGTCTGCGCCGCAAAGCCCCGAAGAAGCGCGCTTTCTCGAAGCCATGGCGTGGCCGGAGAACCTCGAACGCTATCAGGACGGCACGCGAGCCAACATTCGCAAGCTCCTGGACTGGGTTCGCCGGATTGAACGGGCGATTCCCGTCGACCGGGTGCGCCTCTGGTCCGAGGGCGAGGAAAATTTTGAAGCGCGGCTCGAGGAAATCGTGGCCGTTCGCTGACGCCGCCGCGGAACAGCCCTTCCGCGAGCGGAATTAACGCGATAGACTTGCATTCACTTTCACTGCATTTGGGTGGGCTGGAAGGTGCCACAAGCCATGCAGGATGCCTGTAGACGTTTCACCGATAGCGTAGCCGGAATCGGGTCTCGCGCGTCCAATACTCGCCGATGAGCGCAGCCGCCCAGACCGTCGCAACAGTCGCAGCGCCCTCTGTACGCAAGCCTTCCGGCTGGGACAATCTGAAAACGCTCCTCCCCTATGTCGCGCGATACAAGGGCATGACCGCACTGGGCCTTTTTACGAATGTGCTCATGGCGGTCGTCGGCGCCGCCCCCCAACTCGTAATTGGCATCATCACGGACTGCCTGAAGGGCTCACCACAGGCGCTCTCCACGCTGACGGGGCCGTCGCGCGCGATTCTCCATCCGCTCTTCCGATACTACCAACCTCTGAGCCGCCACGCGCTGGGCGTCTACTGCGCGCTGCTGGTTGGGCTGATGCTCGTAAAGGGATTTCTCTCGTTCTGGAACCGGTGGATTCTGATCGGCGTTTCACGCGAAATCGAGTTCGATCTTCGCAACGACATGCTGGCCCGGCTCGTGAAGCTCGATCCCGAATTCTACGTGCGCAACCGCACCGGCGATTTGATGTCGCGTGCGACGAACGATCTGAACAACGTCCGCATGGTGCTCGGTCCGGGCATCATGTATACGACCACGACCGTCGCGACGATGGCGCTGGCCATCTTCTTCATGGCGAAGCTCTCGCCTTCACTCACGCTCTGGGTTCTTCTGCCGGTGCCCCTGGTTGCGGTGGCGGTTCGATACTTCGGCCAAATCATCCACAGGCTTTCGGAGCGGATTCAGGCCGCGCTCGGAACTTTGTCCACTCGCGCGCAGGAAAATCTCACCGGCGTCCGCGTCATTCGCGCATACGTGCAGGAGAAGCCGGAGTCCGCGCAGTTCGACAAGGCGAATCGCGAGTACGTCCAGCAGAACATCAAACTCATCGGAACGATGAGCATCTTTTTCCCGGCGCTCACGGCGCTCATTGGCCTCACCGTTGTAATTTTGCTCGGGCTGGGTGGCGCTCAAGTCGTTGACGCCCGCGTCTCGCTCGGCACTTTCTCGGCGTTTTACGCGTTTCTGATCACCCTCATTTTTCCGATGATCGCTCTCGGCTGGGTGACGAACATCTTCCAGCGCGGCGCCGCTTCGATGGGCCGGTTGAATTACATCTTAAACGCCGAGCCGAACATCCGCGACCTGGCTCCTGCGCAGTCGACTCCAGCCGGCGCCAAGGGAAATGGTGCCAAGCCAAGCCCTGAGCCGGCGATTCGCGGCGAAATCGAATTTCGCCATCTTACGTTCACGTACCCCACGGCAGCCGGCGGATCGTCGGCCGCTCCGGCGCTCCGCGACATCAATCTACGCATTGCGGCCGGCTCCACGCTCGCGATCGTCGGCCCCACGGGCAGCGGCAAATCCACGCTCGCGGCTCTGATCGCCCGGTTGTGGGATGCGCCTGAGGGATCATTGTTGATCGACGGGCGCCCCATTCGCGACTACCCCCTCGAGACGCTGCGGCGCGCCATCGGATACGTGCCGCAGGACACTTTCCTGTTCAGCGAGACGATCCGCGAAAACATTGGATTCGGTATGGAAAGCATCGATGAAGCAGAAATCATCGAGGCGGCGGAAATCGCCAGCATCTCCGGCGAAATTCAAGGCTTTCCGCACCGCTTCGAAACGATGGTCGGCGAGCGCGGCATCACGCTTTCCGGCGGCCAGAAGCAGCGGACGTCGCTCGCTCGCGCCATCCTGCGCCAGCCGAGGATTCTCGTGCTCGACGATTCCCTTTCGAGTGTCGACACCGACACCGAGGAACGCATTCTCCGCGGCCTGCGTAATGTGATGAGCCAGCGGACCACGGTCCTTGTTGCGCACCGCGTCTCGACGGTCCAGGGCGCGGATCAAATCATCGTCCTGCGCGGCGGCGAAATCATCGAACGTGGCACCCACGATGAATTGCTCGCCCTTGATGGCTATTACGCTGATCTCTACCAGAAACAGTTGCTCGAAGAAGAGCTCGCACGAGAATGAGCGATTTCCGCGAAGAAGAGAAGTTAGGGAAGCTCTACGACACGCATCTTACGCGGCGGCTGATGGAGTACCTGCGTCCCTACCGCTTGCAAGTCGTGGCCGCCCTTTGCATGACCTTCGGCATCACCGCCATGGAGCTCGTAGGGCCGCGTCTCTTTTCCGTGGCGATCGACCGCTACATGCTTCGTGGACTCGCCCACACGATCACGCGAAGCGCCGCAATGGCAGGTCTCACGTGGGTTGTCGCGGCATACCTCGGTTCGCTCGTCGGCAGCTTCGGGCTGCAATACGTCCAGGTGCGGATCATGCAGTGGGTCGGCCAGGAGACGATGTACGACCTGCGCAAGGAGATTTTCGATCATCTCCAGCGCCTGCCGATGAGCTTCTACGACCGCAGCCCGATCGGCCGCCTCGTCACGCGTGTCACCACGGACGTCGATGCCTTGAACGATCTTTTCGCCTCAGGCGTTGTCGCCATGCTGAACGATTTCGTGCTGCTTGTGGCCTTGGCGGTGGTGCTTCTCTCCTGGCATCCGGTGCTCGCGCTGGCCACGCTCTCGCCGCTTCCGCTCATGATCTTCTGCACGTATTTGTTCCGCAATAAGGTTCGCGACGCCAACCGCCGCATCCGCACTGCCATCGCGCGCATCAACGGCTTCTTGCAGGAACACATCAGCGGAATGGCAATCGTCCAGCTCTTCAACCGCGAGTGGAAATCGCGCAAGCAATTCGAAGAACTGAATCGCATCCACATGATCGCCTACAAGGACGCGATCGACGCATTCGCCTTCTTCTACCCGGCCGTTGAGTTCCTCAGCATGAGCGGTATCGCTCTGCTCTTCTGGTTTGGCGGCGTGCACGTGATCGCCGGGACGATCGGTGTCGGCGTCCTCATCACATTCATGATGTACGCGCAGCGCTTCTTCCGTCCGATTCAGGACTTGAGCGAAAAGTTCAATATCCTCCAGACGGCCATGGCCGCCTCCGAGCGCATCTTCCGCCTGATCGATGAGCCGCTGACGATCGTTTCGCCCGCCGATGTCAAGCAGCTCACATCTCCGCGCGGCGAAATCGAATTCCGCAACGTCTGGTTCGCGTATTCTGGCGGCGCGACGCCGAAAGAAGAAGACTGGGTCCTGCGCGATGTCTCCTTCCGCGTCGAGCCGGGCCAAACTCTCGCCATCGTGGGCCACACGGGCGCGGGCAAGACGACAATCATCCAGTTGCTGCTGCGCTTCTACGACATTCAGCGCGGCCAGATTCTGCTCGATGGCATCGATATCCGCGAAATGGATTTGCACGAACTGCGCCGCATGTTCGGCATCGTCCTCCAGGATCCTTTCCTGTTCACCGGCACGCTCGAATCCAACGTCCGCCTCGGCACCGAAACGATCGATCGCGCGGCCACGCAGCGGGCGCTCAAGGAAGTCGGGCTCGGCCCATTCGTTGAATCACTAACACAGGGAGTGGAAACGCCGGTCACCGAGCGCGGCGGAACGCTCTCGGTAGGGCAGCGGCAGCTCGTCAGCTTCGCGCGCGCCCTCGCGCACAATCCCAAATTCCTGATCCTCGACGAAGCGACTTCGAGCGTGGATACGAAGACGGAGTTGCTGATTCGCGAAGCCCTCGACCGGTTGCTCACCGGACGCACGGCCGTCGTCATCGCGCACAGGCTCAGCACCATCCAGCATGCACACCGCATCCTCGTATTCCACAAGGGACGCTTGCGCGAACAGGGTTCCCACCAGGAGCTTCTCGGCCTGCGCGGCATCTACTATCGCCTCTACCAGCTCCAATACAAGGAGCAGGAACTCACGATGCCTGTCCCTGGCGCGGATGCCGGATCCCAGCAACCCATGCCAGCCGATGACTGACGCAGCGCGAATCGCGCGTAGCCGAATGCGTCTTCTCGCCAGATTTCTCATCTCCAATGACGCCGCCTGAAATTCTCATCTCCGCTGGAGAAGCCTCGAGCGATATGTACGCCGCTCGGCTTGCCGCCGATTTGCGTGAGCGCACGGGCGCAAAGCTGTTCGGCATGGG
>Ga0116217_10001902_pt1 | contig 19647 bp, 22 predicted proteins | sample Sb_taG_6_FD_89697 | JGI IMG/M metagenome (GOLD analysis project Ga0116217, IMG submission 89697) | Peat soil microbial communities from Weissenstadt, Germany - Sb_50d_4_PS metaG | ecosystem: Environmental > Terrestrial > Soil > Wetlands > Peat | place: Germany: Weissenstadt | collected 2010-09-21 | reverse complement strand
CACCGGTCGGTCAGTTGCTGGTACCATCGCTCAGGTTCTAGCGCCGCTAGCTCAATTGGCAGAGCAGCGGACTCTTAATCCGCGGGTTCGGGGTTCAAGTCCCTGGCGGCGCACCCGTCCTGAACTGGTCGTTCTTAGTCCTCGGCTATCTTGAGTGGCGTCGGCGTGGAACGAGTCGTGGAACGACAGGCCGATTTTCTCGTTATCCTTGTGCTATGCCACGTGTGGGAACTGGTCACTTAGAGCGACTGCCAAGCGGCTCCTACCGGATCAGTGTGTACTCGGGGATCGACCCGCTGACCGGCCGGCAGCTCAGGCACCGGCGGACGGCGAAGACCGAAGAGCAGGCGCGGATCGTGCTCGGACGGCTGCTCGAACAGAATGCGACCGGGCAGCGGCCAGGTTCTGATGTGAAGGTCGCGGAGGTCCTGACCGAGTACCTGGCCATCGCCGAGCTTGAGCCGTCCACGCGCGAGACCTACGAGGGCTATATCCGGCGCACGATCATGCCCGCACTCGGCTCGATGGAGCTCCGCAGGGTCCGCGGGCCGATCCTGGACACGTTCTACGCCCGGTTGCGCAAGTGCGGTGACCTGACCTGCCAGGGAAGGCCGTTCACCGAGCACCGCAGCTTCCCTGCCCTGGTGGTCGAGCCCGGCGATCCGCGTCCTGGCTGGCAGCAAGTGGCCGGCACGATCAGGGACGCGATCGGCTCGGGCCAGCTGCCGTCCGGTGAGCTGCTCCCGTCGGTGCAGGAGCTGGCAGCCCGGCACGCCCTGCCGGCGGCGACGCTGCGGAGCGCGCTAGACGTGCTGGCCAGTGAAGGAGTCATCATCGTCCGGCAGGGCCGCAGGTCCCTGGTCAGCGGTGAGCCGGGCCGGGCGCCGTCGCGGCACGTGCGGCCGGGTGACGCTGGCCATGACTGCGTGCGCGCCGGATGCCAGCAGCACACGTGCCGCCCGATGTCGCCCACGACGATCCGGCAGATCCACTCGATCCTGTCCGGCGCCTTCGCCACCGCGGTCCGCTGGGAATGGATCGAGCGGAACCCGGCCAGCACGGCCAAGCTGCCCAAGGCCCGGCACCGCCCGCCGACGTCGCCCACCCCGGCGGTGGTCGCCGCGGTCATCGCGGCCGCGCGGGACCTTGAACTCGATCTTCTCGCGCTGTATCTGTGGCTGGCCGCCGTCACCGGCGCGCGCCGCGGCGAGCTGTGCGGGCTGCAGTGGGCCGACATCGACCTAGACGCCGACGTCATGCACATCGCGTACAGCTACCTCGTCCGGGCCGGCTACAAGGTGCGAAAGGACACCAAGACTCACCAGGACCGGCACCTGGCTATCGACCCGGTCACCGTTGCGGTACTAGCCGAGCACCGCCATCGCATCCAGGAACTTCTGGACAGCGCCGGTCTTCAGCTCGCGCCGACGGCCTACGTCTTCAGCAGCGACGTGAACGGCACCGTGCCTTGGAACCCGGACTGGGTCACCCACAAAGTAGCCGAGGTCGCCAAGGCCGCCCGAGTCACCATCAACGTCAAAGCGCTGCGCCACTACACCGCGAGCCAGCTCCTGGCCGGCGGGATCGACCTGCGCAACACCGCCGCGCGGCTGGGTCACGGCGATGGCGGCGCAACCACGCTGCGGCACTATGCCGATCCGGTGTCCGAGGTCGACCGCCGAGCGGCCGCCTACCTTGCCCAGCTCACCGCGCCCTCGGACCGGAGCAGAGCCACGCCGACCTAGCGCTGCTCAGAGGGCCGATCTCCCGCCATCGCCGGATCAACATGGCCAAGATCTCATCAACAGTTATTGGTCCAGTACGGACGTCTCAAGGGAGGGCACGCTCACCGAGCCAACAATGCGAGCAAAGGTCACTGCAGCCCACAACTGCTGGCGCAGGCGCCATCCGAGCAGAAGGGAGGCACTTGTGCACCGACCGACTGAACTCGGGCATCTGAACGACAATAATCATGACTGACGTGCTTTACAGGCGCGTACTCCCTGTCTGACCCGTCCAGAACCGGCTGGCTGACATGACGTCCGTAGCGTTCGTCCTGCACGTTGCTTGCGGCTCTGTCCTAGCGCATCCAGCGAAGCGGGCTGCATCGCCCGCAGCAGACCTCAGCTGGCTATGGGCCGCGCTCATCGGCGGCGGCTGCGCCGTCGTAGGTGGAATTGTGAGCGGCTGGTACGTGCTTCTCGCTGGACGACAGCAATGGCAGCGTGATCGCCAAGATGCGCGGAAGGATCGCTCTCAGCTGGCGGCGTCCGCCATCGCAGAGTCTGCCGCCAGTCTGGAAGAGGCTGTCGTCACCTGGGTAGCCCGCAGCAGTGCCCCAGGCGAACGCGCCCTAACCTGGGTGGCCAATAACCTCGCCCTCGACGCTTTGGGCGCGGTTCTCAACGCCTTCTCTCGCACTGCGACGGTGCAGTGCATCGCGCTCACGGACCGCGACCTCAGAGACAGAGTGATGAACCATGTGAAGCTAGTCATGACACTTGCCAATTTCTCTCGGGCCGGCCCTATCACTCAGCTAGTTGAGCCTGTACGCCGCCACAGCGGTGCGCTAATTGAGGCGATTGAGGCTCATTGCAATGAGACTGCGCTCCCCCCTTACCAGCCGCCGCCGCTGGATGACTTGCCGGGACTTCTTGCATGGCAGCCGCCGTCCACCAACCCACCGGCCATCGATCTTGCCTAGACGCGAGGCAGCTGGCGATCATTTGTCGTAGTAGCTCAGATAGACACTCAAGCGCTCTCCAACACTCGCCTCGAAGCTCAACATGGCCTCTGACCTGGAGCTCCGAACGTCGCGCCATGCGAACCACATCCTGATCGAAGGTGATCCCCTCCCTGTTCGCCTGGCCAAGCCTCGCAGCCGCAAGGCCGCGAAGTGACCCGGCCCGTACCCGCTCCGGAGCGGGCCGACAGGTGGATCAGCCGCACCGCGACCGTGGCCGGCCTAGCCGGGATCGCCGGCGCCATCTCCTACAGCCATATGCGCCAGCTCGCCGCCGCGCACGGCGACACTGGCTGGCACGCCCATGCGTTCCCCCTCTCGGTGGTTGGGGTCGAGATCGTCGCGTCCCTGGTTCTGCTCGCCGACCGCCGCGCTGGCCGCGGATCCGGGTGGCTGCCCTGGGCCGCCCTGACCATCGGCACCGCCGCCAGCCTGGCCGCCAACATCGCCACCGCCGACCACGGCACTATAAGCCGGATCATCGCCGGCTGGCCCGCTCTCGCGCCGCTGATCGCGGTCAAGCTGCTGTCCGGCCTCCTGGAGCACCGCACCGCCACCGCCAGCGAGCCGATCAGCACCCACGCAGGCGACCCCGACGGGCCGCCGAGCCCTCTCGGCGTTTCTAACCTCCCGACCGGTCCCGCCGACACGCCACCCAGCCGTCCCCACCGTGCCAGTTCCCGGGCCGACCGTCCCGGCCTGCCGCCAGGCAGGTCGGCCAGGCACCCAGCGGGACCGTCCCCCACGACATCGCGGCACTTGAGCAAGCTGCCCGCGCCGTGCGAGACGAACTACACCGCGACGGGCGTCCACTCACCCGCGACGCCCGCGCCGCCCGGCTCCGCGCCGCTGGCCATCCCGTCCGCAACGCCCGCCTCACCCCGCTCCTAGCCGCCCTCCGAGCAGAACCAGCACCAACGACCTAGCCGCCGGACAGCTCCTGCTCCGGACGACCGCGACAGGTGGCCCGGAGCACGCGGCTGCCCGCACCAGCCCGAACCGAGGATCGGTCGCCTATCGCCCGCGCGGCCAGCCCAGCAAAGGCGCGCCCGCGCGGGGCCACCGGGCGCGGAAGATGCCCACTTGCTGTCAGCGGCCCACCCACGCGGCCCCAACCTTGCCAGGCGGGCCGACATACCGACCTGACGCCTGATCAGCGCACATGCACGCGAGTAAAACCCAATGGTCAGCATCTCGCCAGCTAACATGGTTGTGGACCGGACGGGAGTTGAACCCGCTGAGGTGACTTGACAGGCTGCCCCGGCTACCCAGCCCCGGCCCGTGTCTCGCGCGCGGCCAGGTGTTCCAGCACCTGGCCGCGCGCACGTCTAGCTCATCTCGCCAGCTTCTTCAACTCCCGCTCGATCCGCGGTCCCCGATCGGGAGCGCGCACGCGCCCGAGCCACCTTGCCGAGCGCGGCCCAGACCTCAGCAAACTCAGCGTCGTCCAGGGCGGCAATGTCCGACTCGGTGACGCCGAACAGCGGCGGGGACTGGCCACTGCGCGAAACAGGCTCCGAATTGCGCGCGCTGGCCACCGGCTGAGCATCATGTGTCTCCGTCGCAAGGGCAACGGAACCCTCTGATGCCGAGGCCTTCTTGCGCGAGCGAACCCGGCTGCCGGGCCGCCGGCCGGACTCCTGAACCTCCCGAACCCGAGGCGCCTCAAGCACCTCGATGCCGGCCTCACGACACAGACCCAGGAACGTGATGACCATCCTGGTCGTCTGCGACCGGGGCTGATACCGGGCAAAAGCATCGACGACCGTCGCCTGGCCGTCAGCGGACGGATCCACGCGCTCGAAGTCCGCCGAGTAGGCAGCACGGATCGCCCGCGCGAGCTGCTCGCGATACTCTCCGTCACCGGCCGCGGCGATCGTGCGGAGAGCGGCAGTAGGCCGCCCGTCTTCCTCCATCAGCCCAAGAAAGGTAAGGGCGAACGCTGTCCGGGCCTCCATGCCGCTCGGAACACCGGCAAGGCCGAGGAAGTCATTGGTGATCCGCTCCGGAAGATTCCGGCTTCTCGCGCGCTTCAGTACGGCGATCACATTGGACGGCGGCGCATAGGGTCGACGCATCTCCGCGTCGGCCGACTGCCGCAAGCTGGCGACCGTCATGGGGGGCCTCCCTGTCAACGAGACGTGACCCACAGTACGCCGGATCGGTCAGCGAACGAGGTAACTTAAGCCAGACACGCAGACTCTTTCTTTGCCATCATCAGACGTGGCTATCCGCCGATTGAGCCTCAGGCCACCGAACCGGTGCAATAGATGCAGGTCAACAGGCTAAATCGAAACGACCACCCGGAGCTCCGACAGCGGATGACATGCAAGACGACTTGCACGAGCCCCACGCTCCGTGCCGGAGACCATGGCACGCCACGGCACGGCCGCCGACCGCCGGCCACCGCAGCCCGCCCACCACCACCGGCAGCACACCAGCAGCACACCCAGCAGCACCCAGCTACCACCAGGCGGCCTGGCCGGCCCGGCCAGGCCGGACATCACTCCAGGCCGTCATGCGCCGATTGAGCCTCAGGCCACCGAGCCAGTGCAATAGATGCAGGTCAACAGGCTAAATCGAAACGACCACCCGGCGCTCCGACAGCGGATGACATGCAAGACGACTTGCACGAGCCCCACGCTCCATGCCGGAGACCATGGCACGCCACGGCACGGCCGCCGGACCGCCGGCCACCGCAGCCCGCCCACCAGCACCGGCAGCACACCAGCAGCACCCAGCTACCACCAGGCCGGCCAGGCCGGACATCAGAAGGCTAGGCAGCCACGTTTCGGACTACCACCCCAGCCCTATTCACGCCAGGCTGCTCTGAATCTCAGTAGTTCCGCAGCTGCTGACCGATGAAGGGCAGAGGCTCGTGCTGCTGCGATTGGTCGACACACCACTCACGGCCGTCAGCATCCGTCCAGCGGTATCGCCATGCGCGCAGGTTGAACCCAGGCCGAGAAGTCTGCCCGTTGAGCCGCCAGGTTTCGTTCGTCCTGACAGGCACAGGATCCTTTCATGCAAGCGCCAGGGAACAGACGCCTCGTCAACACCCGCAGGCCAAGCCTCAACATGCACATCGAGGATGGCCGGTCCCCGAAATTGCCGATCGTGAAGATGAGTGCGTGCGTGTAGTGATCGTCTTGCTTTGAACCCTCCTCGTAACCTCGCGTTCCGGTCAGGACCAGCCTTGCCTGAGCCCGCCGTCGGCACTCCTCCGCGTTCAATCTGGCCTTCGTGTCCGCTCCTGCGATGCGCAGGCTGACGGAAACCGCGACGAACGTCGCAACGGTCAGGCCAACGGTTCCCCAGCCGGTCAGGTAGTCCGTGAGACTAGGGCGTGTCCCTTAGATCTTGTTGTGTGAGGTCGCGGAGCCAGGTCCGGATCGCGGCGACGTCGACTGTGCCGCGGTAGACGAAGTCTCTCTTGTCGTACCGGGTAGCCACCGCGCGGTGCTGGCGGAGGCGGCAGAAGGCTCTCTCGACGGTGTTGCGCTGCTTGTATGTCTCGGGGTCGAACGCGGGTGGCCGGCCGCCCTTGCTGCCGCGGCGGAGCCGGCCGCGGATCTGGTCGGCGGGCTCGGGGATGGTCGTCCTGATCCGGCGTCTTCGCAGGTGGGAGCGGATCGCCCTGCTGGAGTACGCCTTATCGGCCAGGACCCGGCCGGGCCGCGTCCGTGGTCGCCCCGGCCCGCGGCGCGCGATCTTGAGCCGGCCCATGAGCGGGATGAAGGCGACCGAGTCGTGGCGCTGCCCGGCGCTGGTCACCCGGGCCAGCGGCCGGCAGCCGGAGTCCGCGAGCAGGTGGACCTTGGTCGTCAGCCCGCCCCGGGACCGGCCCAGCGCCTCCCGCTCCTTCGGTTTGCCCGGCTTCGTCCCTGCGGGCGGCGGATCCTTGTCATTCGGATCAGCCCCCTGCGCGGACCGGGGCGCTCAGCACGGCCACCGCCAGCCGCCCCGGGTCGATGTCCGCCGGCGGGGCGTGCCGCGCCCCGGCCGCGTGCTGGTGCGCCCGGATGACCGTCGCATCCGCCGCCACCGTCCACGCCCGCCCCTCCGCCTCATCGCACCCGGCCCGCAGCGCATCCAGGATCATCTCCCACGTCCCGTCCCCGGACCAGCGGCGATGCCGGTTGTACACCGTCTTCCAGTTCCCGAACCGCTCCGGCAGGTCCCGCCACGGGCACCCCGCCCGGGTCCGGTAGAAGATCCCGTCGATCACCACCCGGTGGTCATTCCACCGGTGCCCCTTCCGCGGATGAGCGGGCAGCAGCGGCGCCAGCAGCGCCCACTCCGCACCGGTCAGATCATGCCGGTTCAGCCGATCATCATCCATCACCGAATCCAAGCCGGAAAAGACCTAAAGATCTACGGGACACGCCCTAGGCGAACTGCCTACGTCGGCTGCAAGTGCTGCTGTCATAGTCACCACGCAAGTGTGGGCCTTGCTCGCATCTAGTGCATCTCACCTCGCGGGGCGGGATCGCGGCAGCCACCGCGACCAGGGTCCTGGGCTTTCCGTCCATGATCAAGATCCAGATCCAGAGCCTGGACTGGACGGGCAACATGACTGCGATCGGCACAGTGGCGCTGGCGCTCGTTACCGTGCTCGCGATCATCACAACGACCGTCATCGCGCTCACCGACCGTCGCGGCTCAGCAATCCACCTACGCCACGCTGACCCGCAGCGTAATGCCCGATAAGCTACGCATAGCCTCATATATTTCGATAACGTCTTACCGATATGACAGGTGACAAGCAGCACTTCCTTCCGGCGGCCCTGATCGGCGGGTTCGGTCACGCCGCAACGGGTCAGCCCTTGCGCGAGGCGCAGGTACTGTGGCGGCGCCGCGAGTGGTCTCAGCCGCGCCCGACAAAGGCTGAAAATATTGGTTATGTGAAAAGGATGTATCGCCTCGCAGCTCCGCCACCCGGATTTGAGGCCGACATGATTGACGAGCTCTGGGAAGGGTTCGAAGACGACCTGCCCGAGGCCGTCGCTCGGACGGCGAGCCGTCAAGAGACCAGCGACGATCAATACACACTAGTTAAGTACATCGCTGCCGCAGGCGTACGGCACCCTGACTTCGCCGAGGCAGTCAATCGCTGGCGGGACGAACAGGGAATGGGTCCGGTTACAGGTGACGACGTTCAACTGGCGCGCGTAGGGTCGCTGGCGGAAGGGCTCAAGCTGGTACAAGGTTTCCGCTGGAGGTTCGTGCACTCACCCGCGTCCGGCCCGCCGTTCATCCTCAACGATCGCGGCTGGTCCTACATCGGAGAGCAGGACAGGCCCGGACGCGGGCTGTGGATACCGCTAAGTGCCGAAGTGGCCCTGCTTGCCTGGCTCCAGAGCGGCGCAGATGGCGTCTTCGACCACTTGACTATCTGGCCCGGATGGGCAAAGTGGCTCAACGCGGCGACCTGGGAGGATGCACCGCAGTTCGTCGTCGGTCATCCCGATGATAGGAGCCAGCTGGAACAGCTGACCAGTACCGGAGACGTCAAGCCGTCCCTTGAGCGGATCGGTCCATACCGCAACACACGGCAGCACCTCTTCAGCGACTTTCGATAACCCACCAGGACTGTCATCGGGGTCAAGGTTCGGGCCAGCATGGCCGACCGTTTGACCCGGGCGGCCTCTGTCAGGAGCGGCCGGAAACTACGAAGGTGCCCTTCGCAGGTAACGTCACCACAAGCCCCCGCTCGCGCGGCTCGCTCATCGCCCGCCGGGCCGCGCCCAGCGCAACCCCGTACTCGGCCGCCAGATCCCGCTCACCCGGCAACCGCGCACCGGGAGCCAGCTCGGCCGCGGCGATCCGCGCCGCGAGGTGATCTGCCACCCGCACATACACTTACGCAGGCTCGCCAGGCGGCCGGACCAAGAGCGAGGTCAAGGTCAACGTCACAAACCGCCTTGCGAACCTACCTGCCAGGGAATCCGCCTTCAGTGCGGCCAGCAGTGCTGGTCAAGCCAAAGCCCGGCACGCGCACACAGATACTGCCCAGCCGCACCCTCCAGGTGTCTACAATATCTAGCATGCCGGAATTTCCTGAAGATCTGTTTGGTACTTACCCACTGTACGCAGTTCTTTTCCCGTCCACACAGGAAATCAGCGAAGATTTTGTGCCTTATGGATCCACCAGGCGTGGCGTACCTCTCTTCGGCGCGGAAGACGGGGTAACAATTCCACACGGTCTATCTCGTGAGATGTCAGCGGCGCTACCCGGCCTGTGGTATTGCCTTCACCTTCCTAGCACTTTCTGGCAACTCACCGACTTGCCGCCTGGCCTGGTTGCCGAAGCTCACGAGGTTCCGTTGTTTGAGCACCGATTTTTCTATGCTCCCGTCCAGTTGTTCAGCAGTGACTTCATTGAGTCCTGGCCGCCTGCGCACGTTCCAATCTTGGCGACCTGCCCAGATGCCATCTATCCTGAGGTCCGCAAGCACTCTAGCGAACTCGGGTTTAAGCTCGAAGCAATTCCATTTTCCGAACTTTCAAGCGAAAGCCTCCGGAAACACTGGCGTGCGATAAAAGCCTCGTTCGCCGCGAACATCCAAGGAAGAGACGAGCGAGAATTCACCCTTTCCGACCGGCTAGACTTCGCGCCAACCGCCTTGCCGACACGATGGCTGGCACGTCAGCTTCACGGGGATAGCGCAGAAGATGCAGATCTCGGCGTCGCGCAACTGATCCGCAAAGCTCAGTGGCACCAATCCGCTCTAATGGCCTATACCCGCCTTGAAGCAGACATCGATACAGAGCAGAGCGTCGCGATCAACGTAGACCAGATTATTGCTGCCGAGGCCAAGAAGCTCCGCGTTCCCTTGACCATCGCGTTACCTGGCGTGGCAGCGTCCTACACGAGAAAAGTGTACGGCTCTGCTGCATATAGAGGCGTGGAGGCAATGCAAGCCACCGATGAAGGCGACCGGTGGGCAGCTGACATCGCGAATCGCTCGGATAGCCGGGTTGAAAGAGCAGCCATAGAACTGCTTGCCGCACATCACGCGATCGGCCGAATGGGCATCGGACTCATGCTTCCCAGTATCCAGCCTGGGGCGTTTACAACGTTGGCGACCCTGGAACGCCACTTCGCTGGCAGCCCTAACGGCCCTGGCATCGCACGTCTGCTAGCAAGGCTGAATGACGCAATAAGCTCAATCTGGACCACTGAGCTAGCCGAAGCAGTGGCAAGCGCTTCTTACCTGACAGTGTTCTCCAATTTTCCCTTGGGTTTGCTCACTTACCCCGGGGACACGTCTCCGCTGGTTACGCGCCTGCCACTTTGCTACCAGCCAATGAATCCTCTTTCAAGGACAATGCAATATGAGCTGACCTATACTCCTCCCATAAGCATGGCTGGAAGTCTCGGCGTATTGGTCGCTGAGTGCATCTCACCCGACGACCCTGTTGGCGTGATTTCTCGTATAGCATGGAGCCATATGGCTGACGCCATCCGATCGGGGGGTTATCCAGTCGAGCTTCAAGTTGTTGAAGTCACTTCTCCCGACCAGCTAAGAGCAGCCCTTGAGGAACATAGACCAGGCATATTGGTACTCAGCGCTCATGGCATACATAGGCCAGATGCCAATTTTGCTGGACTATTGATAGGCGGTCAGCCATGTCTGGGCCCCGAACTAGGGAATCTACCGCCTGTAGTGCTGATAAGTGCCTGCGAAGTTGCGCCCCGTGGTGCCGGTCCAGTGTCTATCTCAGACATGATACTACGTCAAGGCGCCATGGCGGTTATCGGTACTCAAGTCCCAATAGATGTGCGGCATAACGCGATCTTGATGACTCGACTTTTCTTTTATCTCTCGGAGACGGCCAGGGGTGACGAGGATTTCGCAACGCTTCTGGACGCTTGGCGGTTCGTGCAGATGTCAAACGCCGTGAATGACGTGCTCAACGGAAGTCGTTCTCTCCGGGAATGGGGAACGGTGCGCCGATCTGATGGGAGCTTGGTGCTTGAAGAATTCATGAACGTTAGATCTCGCGGCCAGATTCGGCGAGGACATGTTTACGAGGATACCGAACGCATACTCGGGGAGATTGCCGATAGCGAAGGGGCAGGAGAGAAGGTCCGCGGCTGGTTCCGGAATCCAGGATATGTACCAGAGTCACTCTTCTATGTCATTTCAGGATGTCCCGATAAAGTTTACCTCACCGACCACGATGATTGACACGTCTCTGACCTGTTGTGCGGCAGGTGAGAGTAGTGTCACAGTCCCAATAGCCTCGCAGTCCCGCCTGACAGTGCGATGACCAGGTTCAGAACTGCGCTCAAGCCGATCCGCCAGATCGTCACCTTGCAGGAGCGCCACCAAGTTAGTCTCCCTCCCGCGTAGGCGGGCCGTGCGGGCGAACGTCAGTCTAATTAGCTGAGTCGGCGGGTCGCGTCTCTCAGCGATGCACGCGAAGCAAGGCTGTGTTGTAGCTGTATGTGACGGAATTGGTAGACAGAGCCGACTTGCCGGAGTGTTCCGCGCTTTTCGGCGTCTTCAAGGAAGGTCATAAGCCTCCACGGCAGTCGCCGACTGGCCCACAGCCAGCACCGCGCCAGCTGCCACCTCAGCCAAGTTGACTCGTAGCTTATGGCAGCGAGCCCGACGGCGAGCCCGGAGACGATCCCTAAGGTGATGCCAACCGTCAGACCGCGAGCGATGCCTGTCGCTAGACCGACTGGGCTGCCGATCGCCAGCGCGGTCATGATCCCGATCGTGAAAGCCGCACTACGATCACGTCTGAGAGCCGTTCGCGGACTTGATGCCAGTTCTAGTCGGCCAACACCACGACCTTGCAGGCCTGCCGCGAACCCAGGAAGCAGCGCGAAAAGCAGCAGCGCGGCCGTCAAGCCGGTCTCGAGTCTGCCAATGACGACACCACTCACCAAAGCAGCGATGCCGATTGGTACTCCTACGCGAACAGTACGGAACGGCCTCCACATCACGCCGCGTGCCGGCCGCCGATCGCCGACCAGCCCGAAACCGATAGCCAACCCGGCTACTATCCCGGCCGCCATCGCGAGCCCCAACCACTGCAGGCCGAGCACCAGCCCCCCCACAGCTCCGAATATCAAGCCGAGCACCACCCCCACCGTTAGCCCAAGCGCTCGGTCCGGGATGGCTTTTGCCAGCCGCCACCAGGCCAGGTCTGGGCTAGCGATCGTATGCTCCAGATAGACGGCAAGGAACGTGAGCCACCGGTTGGCATCCGCCGCGCTCCAGCGGGCGTCAGCATCGACCCGGTATACAGCCGGGATGAATGCGTCGAACAGGAAGATCTCGACTGCTGCCCGGTCGGGAAACAGGGGACTGCATAGGCTTGCCGGGTCAGGCAATTCCTCAATCCGTTCCCCTGGGAGAGGATTGTAGATGGCCCTAGCGAGCGCGATCGTCAGCGGTCTAGTGAGCGCTTGCGCAACAGGAGCCTCCGTGCCCAGGACGCCTAGGACTGGATCCCAGCGAGTCGCCGCAGTCGGGGTCGGTGCACTGTCCCGCAGGTAGTCGGCAACCGCGCGGGCATCCAGTGGGCGAAGTTCGATTGCCGCTGCTGCTTGCAAGAGAATCGGGTCACTGCTGGGCGATTGGACCGCGTCCAGGTACTGCTGCGTCCGGCAAGTCACGACCAGCGGCTCGTCTGGCCGCAGCGCCTCGTTAATCCTTTGGATCGCTAGCGAGCGCAAGGTGGTGGGAATCTCATCCAAGCCGTCCAGGATTGGCAAGATCAGGCGGGCCTCCAGCATCGCCTGAATGACGGTGCGCGTTCTCGGAGCTTGTTCCGCCCGAGCTGCCAGTTTTGGATAGACCATGATGAGGTGAGACGATAGCCAACTGTTCATACTCTCCTGGGCGGGGTCCCACCCAGCCACCGATACCAGTACGGGGACCACTCCTCCTGGGACGCGATCGTTCAGCAGGTCCAGCAGCAGTCGGACCATCAGCATTGTCTTGCCAGATCCAGGTTCGCCCAGCACGACAAGCCTGCGGGTCGGTACCCGATTCAAGACATGTACCAGGTCGTTGTCTTGCCCGGCCAGATGGTCGGGCCCAGTAGCCCAGAAACGTGAGGAACGGCTGATACGCCAGCCAGCACCGCTCGAGGCCAGTCTTTCAATCCCCTCCCATGAAGCCGCCAAAGCCGGATCCGCAGCAGTCCAGCCGATCGGCAACGGGTAGGGATCATTTAGCCTGCGCACTCGAGCTTCTATCTCCCACTGGCCTCTGACGACATCGGCGAGGACGTCCACCACGTCGGACAATGTGCTCTCGCGCCGACTCGAGAAAAATTCGCGGTTGGATTGTTCGATAGGCGCAAGCAAGCTATCATGCGTTATCTCGAGCCAGCGAGCGCCCGCTCTGAATTCCGCTCGCAGAAATTTGCCCTCAAGAGATGAGACTGCATCGTTCGGCAATCCGGCGGTTGTTGTAGCCCCCACATGCACAGTACCGCGAGTACCTTCCGGTGTAATGAGATTCTGCTGCACCCACTCACGGATTTGGCGCTCGGTTGCCGTGCCAATGCGCGCAGCCTCCCGAACCGCGTCAGAGTAGAAGCGGGCCAAGGCAGTATCAACGTCGGCCAGTTCCCGGACATGCGTGAGGCTAATCCTCGATACTGCGCGCGGCAGCGCTATCCACAACGCCCGGCAGGCGACCTGGAGCAGAACTGGCTCCACGAACTCGCCTTCGATGTGAACGATTCGGGAGTCACCGACTTCAACTCGGCTGGCCATCAGCCGTTGGACGAGATCGTCTACCGCATCCGGTTCAAAGGAGCGGCCACTGCGCATTGCTGGGCTTTCTATGGCCAACTCGGCCTCCGGCTTTCGCAGGGGCTCAAGGAAGTATCGGTCCTTCAGCCCGCCGTAAAACGTTTCTGCGTAATCCAGCAGATGAGATAGGAAGTCCTCTCGAATCACGACTAGTATCCGCAGGTCGGCGTGCGAGCTGCTGGCTTCGGCCAGCTGATCCAGGAAAATCCGGCGATCTTGCCAACGCTCCGGATGTGTCGTGAACAACTCCTCGAATTGGTCAAATATCAACAGACGTGGCCGTGGCAAATCGCCTGGAAGAGCCCGGCGTGGACGGCTTTCGAGATATTCGGTCAGAGTCGTCCGCGTCAGCTGGCTGAGCATATCAGGCTGAGCCCAGCCGGCTAGCACCGCGTAGGTGTATACGTTGGAGACATTGGCTTCCATGCCAGGGTAGGTGGCCTGGAAACGCGCCGTTGGGAGCACTTCGAGCTCAGTCGAAACCAATGGGCGTACGCCGGCATTGACGAGAGACGTCTTGCCGGCACCTGATGCGGCATACAGCATGAAGAACTTGTTGGCGAGAACTAGCGAGCTAATCTCGTGCGCTTCCCGCTCACGCCCGAAGAAGAGATGGCGATCGCCTGTCTCGAACGGGCGCGGCCCGACATATGGCTCCGCCTGAATCAAGACATTGCTGCTCATCGCGATTCCCATCTGCGACGCAACTCGCTACTAAACTCCCGGGCAGTTTTCCAGCAGATAGAAATATTCTGTTGCTGGAAGTATCTGTCGAGGTACTCCTGGATCCGCAGGGGCCGGTCGTCCGCCGGGTCATCGGCCGGCGGTGGGAGCTGCACGCTCACATGCGAGTGGCCGGCCAGCGGCGGTCGTGCGGACAGGAGTCCCTGGAAGATCACCCGGAACGTCCAGTCCGCCAGGCTGTAGCCGACGAAGAGCAGCATCTTGCTCCGCAGCGACTTCTGGATCACTGGGGGAAGAAGGTCGGTATCCCCGCTCACCCGTACGAGGAAGTCGATGTAGTCGTCCTCGGTGAGGACAAGGGACTCGGGTATGCCATGGTGACCGTGGAGGTAGTACACGATTGGCCTCCCGCCGTCCGGATTGTAGCCGGCAGCCTCCTTGAACAGCTTGGTCGCTTCGCCCACTTCTCCCGGGTCCTTCGTGTACCAGGGGCATATAGCACGCTGCGGAGAGCGCCCACGCTCTTTGAGTGCTTCGTACATGAAGTCGTCATAATTGGTCGTGACGTAGATTGGCAAATGGAGGTCCGCTAGGAGCGCATACAGTTCGTCCGGTGCCCGGAAGTCGGGCATTGACACGCCTGCAAACATGTCGTCCGCGAAGCGCTGCTTGACGTACTGTCGGCTACCCTCCCGCACCGCGGCGAACTGAGTCACGCGAGCCAGATCGCGGTGGTCAGGGAACGGGTAGCCATATTCGCTGGCGAGGCTAGCGGCGAGGTCGCCAGCCAGAGGCACATGCTCAGCGCTCGCACCGGCTCCTATAAACGGAGTGCACTGCTCATGCGCGATGAGGTAGACAGTGCGCTTCCACGCGTCCTCGTCAAACATCCTGAGCAAGCGCCTCTCCCTGCCTTCGCCCCGCCGCTTGCATGAAGAGCATAAATGCGGCGGAGTCGTCTCCGAGACATATCGCCCGAGATGGTGGCGCGCTGCCAAGACATATTGCCGCTCTAAGCACAGACGCGCCTCCGATGACGGGCCGGCCCGGATGTACTGGACGCATTGCCGACGTAGCGCCGCTAGTGGTGAGTAGAGAGCTCATGCGAGGACGGGAGGTCACGGAAGGGTTGCAGCCTCGACGCGGCAACCTTTCCTGCGCCGGTGCCGGAGGGATGCGAGTTGCCCGTCACCGCGACTTGCGCTCTGGGCATCCCGGGTGCCTGGTCGAGGTGCTGGTCGGCGGCGCGGATGAAGTCCCCGAAGGTTGCCCGGCTGGTCATGGTCCGGGCCCTGCCAGCAGGAACCACATGGCCTGCGCGCACCGGGCGGCCTCGGCGCAGGCGTCCTGGTCGACAGGATCCACAGCCTGGCTGGCGGCGCGGGCAAGTGTCGATGCGACGAGCTTGCTGAGGTCAGCCAGCGCGTTGGCGATGTCAGCAATACCGGCGAGCCTCGGTGAATCCGATGTCTGGTCGGTTGTGCCACCAGATCTGACCGTCGGCCGAGCCGGAGCAGCGGGCAGTTGCAGGGACGGGGCCGCCATGAGGGCGTCACGGCCATCGGCGGCCGACGCGGCGCCCAGCACGAAGGCGGCGAACAGGCCGCCGGAGTGTTCCTCATGCTCGCGGATGGTGGCCAGAATCTGCTCCAATGCCTGGTATGAGGCGCTGAGCACCTCAGGGATGCTGCGTGGGCCGAGTTGTGTCCGTGCCTGGGATGTCCGGTGCATTTTTGCTGACCTCTCGTATTGCTCGCCGATGCGGTCAGGGTGGCAGGCTCGCCGCCTGCCGCCATTTGGCCGGAGCGCATCTGTAGACGGCCGTGCGGATGGTCCACGTCGTTGCGGCCTTCACGGTGTGCTCCGTCTGAAGGGGCGCAGCCAGGAGCAGTGAGTGAGCATCCGCAGCGGACATTCACTGCGATTTCGGTGATGCCATTGGCCGGTCATCCCGCTCCGCGGGCTGCTGGCGGTGGTTCCTGGCTCGGCGCGTGCTCGGTGAGCCAGGTCGCGGCGTAGGTGTCCATGTCCACCTGCGCGCCAGCGGCAGCGTCGGCGATCATGCGCTCAACGAACGCCCTGGGGATTCGCCGGATCTTCTGGACCTTTCCTCTGCGGACGACGATCGCGGGCAGCTGGCCCGCGTCTGCCATCCGGATGACGGTCATCCGGCTAACTCCTAGGAGTTCCGCGGTCTGTTCCACGTCGATCAGCGGGGTATCTCCAGCCGAACCGGTCGCCTGACCGGGCGGGGTCACGGCGGCGGCCAGGATGTCGGCGAGCGCGCGGGTGACTGTCTCCAGCACGCCGGGCGGCGGGACCGCCCTCCTGGCGGGCCAGCTCGGCTTGATCGGCTCGCCCGGCTGAGACTGGGCTGACCATCGATCGTCTCGGCCAAGGGGGTCGTCGCCCGCCCAGTGGCCAGCTGTCATGGCCACCTCTCCGTTCTGTGCTGTCCGGCTCGGCTGCCTGTGCTGGTCTCGCCGGCGCGGCGCGGGCGCGTCATGGCTCGGCTTCCGCCTCGGGGTCCGGTCGCTGCTCCGCACGGGGCGCAGGCTGACGGCCGACCTCAAGCGGCTGCCACAGAGACATGCCCGTGCGCTGTACACGGAGTTGATCGCTGACCCAGACCTCGACCACGTAGTCCGGGCTCCCCCTGGTGATGTCGCGGCGGTCGCGGCCGGGTGGGGCCGCGGTGTCGTCGCCGGCTTGCGTGTCCGCGATCGGCGGGCCTGCTTGCCGCCCACGGCGGGCGCGCCCCGCCCGGTGGCGTGCGGTCATTGCCCGGCCTCCCATTCAGCTTCTGACCTGGCCAACGTGGCTGCGAGACGCGGACAGCGGTCCGTGTGGCCCCGTTCGTCATCGACGGGGCCGTTGTATAGCCCGTGATCATTGATCGCGCGGTCGCACGACTGGCAGGTCCAGGCGAACGAGCGGCCGTAGCGCCTGGTCATCTCGGTGTCGGGGCGGCCAGCCGCGTAGGTATATGCGGCTTCACCGACGGTCTGGCCAGCCTGGTCGGCGTCTGCACCGGGGGCCAGGCCGAGCGCGACGCCGACCTCGTGCCAGCTGTGCCCGGCCTCGCGGGCGGTACGGATGTAGCCTCGGGCGGTGTGACGGGCGCCGAGTTCGATCTCGCGGGCGGCGCGCATCCCGGCGAGTGGCTCGATGTCGCGGACGGTCGTGTCGGCACCGTGGTAGAGCGGGCGGGTGATGACGGGCGCGCCGACGTCGCGGGCGAGGTTGATGGCGGCGCGGCGTGCCGCTGTGCGGGCTGCGCTGATTGCCGTGGCCCTGTCGGCCGGATTCTTGTCTGGTCGGGGCATTGTCTGGTCTCCTTCACGTGCGGGTGGTCACCCTTCGGCTGCGGCCTGGCGGGCGCGCTGGGTGGCTGGCGGCAAGCCGACCGGAGTGTGCTGGCCGGGTCGCGGGTAGTCCGCCTCCGGCTCGCTGGCAGCACGTCCGCGCCGGCCGCCCGATCCCCTCACGTCCTGCGAGCCAGCCGGTGCCGGGGTGAAGTCGGGGGCAGTGCCCGTGCCGAGGGCGGGCCGGTACCAGCTGTACGGCCGGTAGCAGGGCTCGTCGAGCTGGTCTTCGTCGAGGGCGGCGGCGGCGGGCCACTTGCTGGTCTTGGCCTGGCTGAGTGCCCGTGCGGCAGCGCGTCGTTCGGCCGGGGTCCGCCGTGGCGGGGTCTTGTCCCACCAGGCGTCCCAGAGCTGGCAGGCGCTGGCGTGAAACGCGGTGGTGACGGTCCGGTTCTGGCCGCTGACGATGCGCCGCACGACATAGGGCGAGACGCGCAGCGCTCGGGCGATCCGGCCGGAGTCGTGGCCCATGGCGATCAGGGACCGCAGCCGCCACTTTGTGCCGTTCGCGTCCAGGCGGAAGTCGCGGGCACGCGGGCTCACGTCGGTCCTCTCGGCCGGCTGCCGGTGAGAAGAAGCGCTTCCTGGCCGGCCCGCGCTGATGTAGTCCGTCATGACGCCGCCTGCCGTGTCGCCTCGCGCGGACGGGGGCGGAGCCCGGCGGTGCGGCGGGCGGAGGCGATGGTCCGGCGGATCTCGCGTTCGGCGAGCCCGGTGGTCCTGGCAGCGTCGGCGAGCCCGGCCAGGACCGCGTCGTCACCTGCCTCCGCCGCGCGGCAGGCGGCCCAGAACAGGCCGTCGTTGCGGTTGTGGCCGTCAGGCGGCAGGTTCGCCATCCAGGAGACGAGACCGCTCAGGTCGCCTCCGGGCGGGGTGGCCGGCCGGGTGGCTGCCGTGCGCCCGGGCGCCAGCAGCTCGGCGACCGTGGCCCAGTCCAGGCTGCCTGATCCGGGCAGGTGCCGCCGGAGGCGGTAGGGCTTGCCGCCGACCCGTGACGGCGGGGCCAGCACGTATCCGCCGCAGGCACGGAAATCCAGGTGGTGACGCCGCAAGCGCCCGCTGGGCTGGTCACTGCCGGTGAAGTAGATGTGCAGCCCGCCGCTGGGCGTGCTGACAACCCTGCTGGCCGCCTCGATCAGCCCGTGGCGCTTGAGCCGGCTGAGCGCCGCGTAGCCGCTGCCGGCCGCGCCGTGCTGGTCGACGTTCAGGACGTCTGGCCCGGGCGTGCCGGTGGCGATGGCCAGGTTCGCGTCCGGCTGGCGCTGCCACCACGAGGCGATCTTGTCCGGGTCGGTGGTCGCGTCACGGAACCCGTGCCTGGTCGCGGGCTCCTTGCGGCCGGGCTGGCAGGGGAAGACCGGCCAGCCAGGGCGAGCGCAGGCGAGCGCTTCCGCAGCCATGCCGGCGGTCATGGCCGGAACGCCGTCCGGCCGGGCCCCCGCCGGGTAGCGGCGTGGCTGCAGCGCCGGGTTTCCTGGGCGAGCTGCTCGGCGGCGGCTGTCAGCAGCCGGGTGTGCCATTCTGCCTGGCCTGCCAGTGTGCCGGCGGTTCGCCCGGGCTGCAGGTACAGCACCGACCACAGTTCGCTGAGCCAGTCCAGGACGTACAGGCACAGCGGGTGCTGGTCCCAGCAGTCGCCCAGGCTTGCCGACAGGTAGCCGTAGCCAGGCCGGTAGACCTGCTCGATCCACGCCCGCAGCCGGGCGATCGCGTCGTCGCGTGCGCGGCCGTCGAGCTTCCAGAACCGGGGCGGAGTGGACGGCTGGTAGGCGTCCGGGCCGTCGTCCGCAACGGCCTGGCGGGCGATGGCGGCGGCCAGTTCCGTCACGTGCCTGTCCGCCGCGGCCAGGGCCTCGGCCTGGCCGGCCAGGTCGCCTTTCAGGCCGTTCACCAGCGTGGCCAGGGCGGTGACCCGCTCGCGGATCTCGCGGGCGTGACCCGCTTCCCGGTGGTCCAGGCCGGACAGCTGCTGGGTCAGCCCGGCGAGCTGGAGCAGGGCCGCGGTCAGCCCTTCTGGTTCGGTCATCGTGATCAGCTCCACGGGTAGGGGTCGGGGCCGTCGTCGAAGT